>Ga0075435_100002300_pt1 | contig 12629 bp, 10 predicted proteins | sample RhiMethybrSRZTD4_FD_75302 | JGI IMG/M metagenome (GOLD analysis project Ga0075435, IMG submission 75302) | Populus rhizosphere microbial communities from Tennessee, USA - Rhizosphere MetaG P. TD hybrid SRZTD4 | ecosystem: Host-associated > Plants > Roots > Rhizosphere > Soil | place: USA...
CACGGATTAGGCTTCCGCCGGTCCGACCGGGAGGGAGCCATGCCGAAATATGAATACGCATCCGTGCCGCTGATCCCGCACGCGATCCAAGAGATCCTCAACAATTGGGGCGACGACGGCTGGGAATTGGTCCAGGTCTATCAGCCGGGAGACGTCCCGGGAACCGTCGCCTTGTTCAAGCGCGAGAAGGCGTGATGGCCTCTCCGGAAGAACGTTTGTCTGAGCTCGGGATCACACTTCCGGAACCGCCTGCCGCCGTCGCCGCGTACGTGCCCTACGTGGTGAACGACGGGCTGGTGTGGATCTCTGGGCAGGTTCCGTTCCGCGGCGGCGAGCTGCCGCGACGCGGGCAGGTCGGACGCGACATCTCGTTGGAGGACGCGGCGGAAGAGGCGCGCTGGTGCGCGCTCAACGCGCTGGCGCAACTGCGAGCGGCCGCGGGGTCGCTCGACAACGTGGAGCGGATCGTGAAGCTCACCGTGTTCGTCGCATCGAGCGAGGGGTTCCACGCGCAGCCGCTCGTCGGCAACGGCGCGAGCGAGCTGCTTCAAGAGATCTTCGGCGAGAACGGCCGGCACGCACGTTCGGCTGTGGGAGTCGCCGAATTACCGCTCGGCGCCCCGGTAGAGGTCGAGGTACTCGCGGCGCTGAAGCGCTAGCGCAGCTTCCGCACGTCGCCGTCGCGCGCGGTGAAGCCCGACGCGTCGAAATGCTCGAGCAGCGGGATGACGTATTTGCGGCTGGTCTTGAGCGCGTCCTTCGCCCGTGAAGCGGTGATCGGTCCCTCGGTTGCGATCGTGTCCGCGAGAACCTTCTTCGCTTCGTTGTAGCGGTCCTTGCTCAACGCGAAGTCGTTCGAGAAACGGACGAGCTCGCCGGTGTCGATCAACGCTTTCACGAGTGCGGCGCCGTGCGTGTTCGCCAGATCGGTGAGCGAAGGCGGTTGCATCCCGGCCTCGTCGAGCGCGGCGACGATCGCGTCGCGGGTTTGTTGTTGGGCCGGGCTTAGCGTGATCGTGTGCGCCTCCAGGCGCACGATCGGGCCGTCGAGCACCACGCCGTCGGTCGCGCTCGCGAGCTCACCGAACAGGCGGGCGTCATCGATCCCGGTCGCGGTCATCGCATCTTCACGCGGCATCCCCTTGCTGAGCGCGCTGGTCGCATGATGCCTCTTCAGCGCGTCGATGAGTTTACGGGTCGTGTCTCGTAGCCACCCGTCCGACACTGCGAATCCGCGTAGCGGTCCGTTCGAAGCGGGCCGCCCCGACAGCCAGATCATGTCGGCGGCCGGAACGACGCCGCGCTCGGCGAGGATCGATCCGACGAGGCCCCCGGGCCCGGCGTCGCGGCGCGCTTGGAGCTCGGCGGCGCGTTCCGCGAGGTGTGCGCGGGCGAGCTTTCGCTGAACCGGATGAGGATCGAGCACCACGCCGCCCGCCACGGTTTCGTCGCGCGCGGTCGAGCGGAGCACGAAGCGGTCGAACGCGTCGGCGACGACCGTTTCGGCAAGAAGCAGCCGCGCGAATGCCACTCCGCGCGGCTCCAGCGAGCCCGGCTCGATGAAGCGCAGCTTCGCGTCGACCTCGGCGGCGCCCAGGTAGAGCTTGAACGCGCCGCGACCGCTCAGTGGATGATCGAGCCTTCGCACGGGCTTCAAGGTCACATCGACGACGTCGGTCGCGCGCCACTGGTGCGGCCGGACGATCGCGTCGCCGCGGCGCACCTCGTGCCGGTCGAGGCCGGCGATGTTGAGCGCCACCCGGCTGCCGGGCGTCGCCTCGTCTCGTTTCTGCTTGTGCGTCTGGATCGAACGCACGCGCGCGCGAGTGCCGATCGGAAGCACCTCGACCTCGTCGTCGACGCGAAGCCTGCCGCCCGTCAGCGTTCCGGTGATCACCGTTCCGGCGCCCTTCATCGAGAACGAACGATCCGCGAACAGGCGTGGCCGGTCGTGGTCGGACGCCTCGGGCGTGCGCTCGAGCATCGCGTCGATCTCGCGCATCAAGAGGTCGACTCCGTCGCCGCTCGTCGCGGACACAGGCACGACCGATGCACCATCGAGCACCGTTCCGGACAGGCGGCGCTGCACCTCGCGCGTGACCGCTTCCAATTCCTCGTCACTCACCAGATCGCGCTTCGTCAACGCCACGACGCCACCGTGCGCTCCGAGAAGATCGAGGATCGCCAGATGCTCCTCCGACTGCGGCTTCCAGCCCTCGTTCGCGGCGACGACGAAGATCGTCGCGTCGATCGAGCCCGCGCCGGCGAGCATGTTGTGTACGAAGCGCTCGTGACCCGGCACGTCCACGATCCCAGCCTCGCGTCCGCTCGGCAACGTGATCCACGCGAAGCCCAGGTCGATGGTCAGGCCACGGCGCTTCTCCTCAGCGAGGCGATCCGGATCGATGCCGGTGATGCGCTCGATGAGCGTGCTCTTGCCGTGGTCGACGTGGCCGGCCGTCCCGATGACGTGCATCGGGAAGATGCTAGCGGCAGAGCGCTACAGGACTTGAACGACGACCGAGCCCGCGGCCTTGTCGTGCAACGTTTGATGCCGCGGATCCCACAGCGGGAAGAGAACGTCGATCAGGCCCGGGACGAAGAAAAGCAGCCACAGGATCGAAGCGACGAGCCAACGGACGAACGCGCGCCCGTACCCGATTGGCGGACCTCCGGCCTGGTCTCGCACGGCGATCTTCATGGCCATCTTGCCCACGGTCTGTCCCTTGGGGCTTCCCTCCATCAGCACGCGGTAGAGGATTCCGAGTGCGACCGCGATGAAGACGCCTTTGTAATTGAAATCGAAACTAGTGCCGCGGATCTCGCGGCCGAACCGGTCGAATCGGATGACCGTGTGCGTTCTCGTCGAACCGCCGACCAGCGCCGCGATGATCCCGCTCGGGATGCCGACGATGATTCCGTCGATGATCGTCGCACCCACACGCTGCCACCAACCTGCGTAGCGGATAGCGGCAGATTGTTGTGCGACGGCGCCGTACGAGGGTGGGAGGCCCGGTGTCGGCATGCCGGGAGGCTGCATCGCCGCCGGTTGCATCCCCGGCGCCGTTGCCGCGGCCCCGACCGGGTGCCCACAGCTCGGACAGTTGCTGGCTCCATCCGGAAGCGCTGCTCCGCAATTCACGCAGGTTCCCATGGCTCCCCCTCTCCGCAAGGTAACCATGCTCCATGGGAGCGGGAAGTCAAGGGTTCGAGTGGGAACGCTGCTCTATCGGGCCCTCTGCAACGCTCGCGAGACGTGAGCATCGTCGCCGGGATCGACCGTCCTGAGATCGACGACGACGGACCCGTCTTCGATCCGGGCGATGACGGGGGGATCGTTGCTGCGGAGCCGGTCGGCCAGCTTTTCGGCCGGGCCCGGCACCGATATCAACCAGGTTGGGATCGTCTCCTCCGGCGAAGAGCCGCCACCCGTGACGCTGTTCCCGGCGATGACTCTTGCTCCCTCGAAATGCACGGCGATGGCCTCCGCACGCGCTTTGATCCGATCCGCTGCTGCCTCGATCGCTGTTTCTGCGGGCAGGGTTGACCGTTCGCCTCGTGCATGCGCGATGGCCGTTGCCTCCATCGCGGCGAGCGTGAGCTTGTCGGCGCGTACCGCCCGGGCGATGGGGTTGCGCCGGCACGCTTCGATCAGCGTTCTCTTGCCGACGAGGATCCCTGCTTGCGGACCACCGAGCAGCTTGTCGCCCGAGAAGCACACCACGTCACAGCCGGCAGCGAGCGCGGTCGTTGCATCGGGCTCGTTAGGAAAACGATCATCGGGTTCGAGCAGGCCGCTGCCCGTGTCGAACAACACGGGCACGCCCGACTCGTGCGCGATCGCGATCACGTCGGCGAGGAGCGCTTCTTTCGTGAAGCCGACGACGCGGTAGTTCGACGGATGCACTTTGAGAACGAGCGCCGTCCGCTCGTTCATCGCTTTGCGGTAGTCCTTGGTGTGCGTGCGGTTGGTCGTGCCGACTTCGCGGAGGAGCGCGCCCGACGCCTCCATGACGTCCGGAAGACGGAACTCGCCGCCTATCTCGATGAGCTCGCCTCGGGAGACGACGACTTCGCGTCCGCGAGCGAGGGCGCCCAGCGCCAGGAGCAACGCTCCCGCGTTGTTGTTCACGACGAGCGCGTCCTCCGCGCCCGTCAGCGCAGCGAGCAACGTCGCTGCGACCGGCGCCCGCGTTGCACGCTCGCCGGTGCCGACGTCGAACTCCAAGGCCGCGTAGCCGGCGGCTTCGTTCATCGCCGCTATCGCATCGCGAGAAAGCGGCGCGCGGCCAAGGTTCGTGTGGAGCACGACGCCCGTTGCGTTGATGACCCGCCGGATGCGCCGCCGGTCGAGCTGCTGCGCACGCTCCGCGACATGGGCGGCGATCGCATGTGCAGTCCGCGGCTCGGTGCCCCGCCGGGCCGACTCGCGGTCGGCGTCGATCTCCTCCTGGACGAACCGCCGCGCGAGCGCCGGGCCCCACGCGCGCGCAACGTCAACGACCGCCGCCTCTCGTAGCACGGCATCGACCTGCGGGATCTTGCGGAGAAGATCGGCGTCTGACATCGCTCAGAGACCTAGTGTGCGCGCGATGATCATCCGTTGGATCTCGCTGGCGCCTTCGACGATGCGCATCATCCGCACGAAGCGGAAGATTCTCTCCACGGGCCCCTCGGTCAGGACGCCCATCCCGCCGAAGATCTGGATCGCGCGGTCGGAGACCCGGCTCGCCATCTCGGTGTTGTAGAGCTTCACGATCGACGATTCTTTGATCGGCTGCTCACCTTGATCGACGAGCCACGCGAGGTGATAGGTCATCCAGCGCGCGGCTTCGATCTCGACGACCGAGTCCGCGAGCATGAACTGGATCCCTTGGTATTTGCCGATCGGCTTGCCGAACGTCTTGCGCTCCTTGGCGTACTCGCTCGCGACACGTACGCAGTAGTCGGCGAGCCCCAGGCAAAGCGCGCCGATGTACGCGCGGCCTGCGTTGAGAAAGCCCATCGCCGCCTGGAACCCGAATCCCTCTTCGCCGACGATGTTCGTGACCGGGACGCGCACGTCTTCGAAGATCAGTTCCACCTGATTCGTGTCACCGGCGAGTGTCTTCTGCCGCTTGCCGACCTTGAACCCCGGCAGGTCCTTGTCGACGATGAGCGCGGTGATCCCTCCACCGGCACGGAGCTCGGGATCTGTCACCGCGAACACCACTGCGAAGTCGGCGTTCGCGCCGTTGGTGATGAAGTGCTTCGTTCCATTGAGGATGTAGTGGTCGCCGTCGCGCACCGCACGCGTGCGGATCGCCTGCGCGTCGGAGCCGGCGTCGGGCTCGGTCAGCGCGAAGCACATCGTCTTCTCCGCCTTCACCAGCGGCACGAGGTACTTCTTCTGCAGTTCCGGCGTCGCGTTGAGGAGCAACGGCGTCGGCGCTTCCGGATTCGGCGGCCCGAGCACGCCCACCGCCATGCGGTACCCCCGCGCCGCGCCCGCCTCGACCAACAGGGTCATCCCGAGCACCGACAAGCCCCAGCCGCCGACCTCCTCGGGGAGGTGCGCGCCGTAGTACCCGATCTCGGCGGACTTGCGGCGTAGGTCCATCGCGGCCTCGCGCATCTCGTCGGTCCACTCGTCGTCCTGGATCTGCTGGCGGTAACGCTCCTCGACGGGCTGGACCTCGCGGTCCAGGAAGCTGAGGAACGACGAGCGGATCTCTTCGAGCTCGGGCGGGACGCGGAAATCCATCGGGCCTCCTCGGAAGCGAGGCTCGGAATGGTAGCGGGGTGGAGGTCGCGCCTCACCTCCACCCCGTTCCGCTCCGCCGGTCCTCAGGAAGCGACGATGGTTCCCGTCATCCCGCTCCCTTGGTGCAACAGGCATACATAGGCGAACGTGCCAGCCGTCGGCACATTGAACGTGAACGTGCGGGCCGCCAACGGAACCGATCCTGGAGGCGCGTCGGGCGGCAGCCACCCGGTGTTGAGGAAGGCAGTCGCGTTCAGCGTGAGCGGCGACTTCCCGGTGGGTCTCATCGCTGCGGGGCTTTCCGGAACTTGGGGCAGCGTTGTCTTGCCGGCGAACGACGCGGTGTGCGGCTCGCCCGAGTTGTTGACGAAGACGACCTTGTCTCCCTTCTTGATGTTCGCGGGGACGGGAGCGAAGGACAGGATCGCCGTGTGCGCCGTTCCCGCGCCCATCTCCACGGTCCACGTCTTTGAGCCGTCCTTGTTCGTCTTCGGCGTCGCAACGGAAGCGAGGAGTTTCTGTTTCGCGGCCCGGCCTTCCTTGATGTAGCGCGCGAGCTCTGCCTTACCGTTATCGACGATCGTCTTCTCTGCTTCTCCGTCGCCGGTCGTGACCGTGAGTTTGCCGATCATGGTGGGATGGATGTGGCAGTAGTACGTGTAGTTGCCGGCCGTGGCGAACTTCAGTTTGAAGCTGTCCGGACCACCGGGAAGCCCCAGGAAACCCGAGCTGATCTTCTGTGCCGGATCGAAGGTTCCGGTCGGCCCGACTGCTTTGGATGCGTTCGGGTCGCTCGGTGACGGGGGCGGGGACCCGGCCGGCACGAACGTCACCGTGTGAGGTTCCGGGCCGGTGACCGTCCACGTTACCGTCGCCCCAACCTTCACCGTCATGGAAGAAGGCAAGAACGCGAGGATCGCGATCGACCGGTCGTTCGGGTCGTTCCCACCCGCCCTGAGTTTCAGCGCGGTGGTGCTCGATTTCTTCCCACACCCGGCGAGCAGCAAGACCACCGCTGCCGCCACGGCGGTGACCCGGACGCCTCGTCTGTACCACGCGGATCGATGCATAGCTCCTCCTGTGTGCCGGACACCTTCCTCGCACGTCCCCTTGCAAACCGGCGACGCTATCACTCTGCAGCAGGGCTGGCACGGGAGGAATCAGGACAAACCATGGAACCTCGGGAGCTCGCAAAGCGTTTCTATCCCAGACATGATGACCCTCGAAGTGGGGACCGTTGAGCGGGTCGCGGGTGGGCGGCTTGCCGAGCTGTACGAACGGCACGTCGTCGAAGCCGTGCGGCTCGCCTACCTGTTAACCGGCGACCGGGCGCTTGCCGAAGACCTCGTCCAGGATGCGTTCGTGCGCCTTGCCGGACGGTTCCTGGATGTCCGGCACCCGGACGGGTTCAGTCATTACCTCCGCCGCACCGTCGTGAACCTGGCCAACTCGTGGCACCGCAGGCGCAAGGTCGAACGCGCGTACCTCGAGCGCGAAGGCGTCAGGCCGGACGCGCCGATCGCGATTCCCGATCCAGGCGAGCGCGACGCCCTCTGGCGACGACTCCAGCGTCTGTCGCCGAAGCAACGCGCGGCGATCGTGCTTCGGTTCTACGAAGACTTGTCTGAAGAGCAGACGGCCGAGGCGATGGGCGTTGCGCGCGGCACGGTGAAGTCGCTCGTGTCGCGCGGCCTGCAGATCATGCGTTCGCAACTGGAAGGTGACTGACATGGACCACGACATCCGCCAGATGCTCCGCGACCGCGCCGACGATGTCGCGCCGTCGTTCCCAACGCTTCCGACGACGACGCTTTCCCGCGCGCGCCGGAGCCGCGTGTCAACCGTCGTCGCGAGCGCGATGACCGTAGCGGTGCTGTTGGCGGGCAGCGTTGCCATCGCTGATCGCCTCCGTCATGGCGGCAGATCGATCAACCCAACCGCTCGCTTCGTCAAGAGCAAGCTGAGTCTCGTCCTTCCGGAAGAGCCGCGGGATGTGGCGTATGGAGCCGGTGCGCTTTGGGTCGCATCGAATCATTCGCTGTTCGAGCTCGATCCGACGAACGGTCGGATCAGGAAGTCGTGGCCCTTCCCGCTCTCCGGATATCCGCGGCCTCCCTACGTGCAGAAGACCATCGCCGTAACGCGATCGGCTGTTTGGGTGGTCTTGGCGGCCGACGGCGTGAAGAGGACGGAAGTAGCACCGGTACAGACTCGATCGTGCGACTCGCAGGGACACTGCCACGCCGGGATGAGCCTGAGTGTCGGCGAGGGGCCGAAGCCGAAGAACTTCAAGGACTGGTGGGCGCTATTCCGCGTCGACTTCAAGACAGGGAAGGCATTCCTCGGCGTGAAGTCGTACACGTCGGATGTCGGCTCAATCTCAGCCGGCCCGACCGGAGTGTGGGTCGGTGCAACGGAGAGCTCGAACCCGTTCAAAGGCTCTTTCTACAGATTCGATGGAACGACGGGTCATCTCTTGGCGCAGATTGAAGCCGGAGGTAGTCCGATGTCGATGTCAGCCACGAGCAACCGAGTGCTGGCGGTCGTGCAGACCCGGGACAACCCGAACTTCGTCGCACTGATCGATCCGCTGCGGAAGCGCGTGTCTTCCCCCATCTATATCCATGACGCGCAGACCATCGCCGAGATCGGAGGCAATGCCTGGATTCTAGAACATAGCCAATCCTCGAAAGCATTGTTGATCCGTCTGTCGTTGCCTTCATTACGTGTTACGGGCGAGCAACGCATCCCCTTCGACCCGGTCGATTTCGGATTCGCTGCCGTCACATCAGCCGACGGCCCGATCTGGGTCAGCGGCGGGTTCCCGGTTCATTTCGCGCTCATCGACCCCTCCACTCTGCGAGTCGCTTCAGCGGAAGGCGACGGCGTTGCCGAACATGCGGTCGCGACACCGTATGGTTTGTGGGCGGTCGAGCCGTCGCCCGGCCAACACAATCTCCATCTGTTCACGGTCTCGGACGTGGTCGACGCGCAGCGGTAGGGACGAACTACCGCTCCGCCCCGTTGCTAGGCTGTCGCGGCTATGGCGGAGCGGCCTTCCCAGGAAGAGATCCGGCAGCGCGTTCTCGAAGATCGGCCTTCGTTCGCTATTCCCGTAGAGATCCCCGATCCGCCGGCGGTGCCACGCGATTCCGCCACAGTCATCGTCGTGCGTGACGGCGCAGAAGGCATCGAAGTGTTCATGCTCGAGAGGCACCTCAACTCCGACTTCGCCGGCGGCGCGTACGTTTTTCCGGGTGGGACGATCGACGAACGCGATCTCGATCCGGCGGCGGCGACCTACCTGGACGGCCCGGCCGCCGGCGACGCTGCGACGCTGATCGACGCGCCGCACGAGCGTGCGCTCGCGTTTCATCTCTGCGCGATCCGTGAGACGTTCGAGGAGGCCGGCATCTTGCTCGCGCGCAAGGACGGCGCGCCCATCAAGCTCACCGGCGACGAACGGTATGCCGAACGGCGCCGGGTGCTGTGCGATCGGAGCGGATCGCTCGCTGCGTTCGCCACAGAGTTCGGTGTGCGCTTCGCCGGCGATCTACTCCACTACTTCAGCCGCTGGGTGACGCCTGCGTTCTCGCCGAAGCGTTACGACGCGCGTTTCTTCGTCGCCGAGATGCCCGAGGGCCAGGAGCCGCTCCACGATGACGTCGAGACGACGGCGAGCACGTGGATCCGTCCGGCCGACGCGATCGCGCAAGCGCGCGAGGGGCTGTTCTCGATCATCTTCCCGACGCGCAAGACGCTCGAACAGCTGGCGGTGTTCGACGACAGCAACGAACTCATCGCCAGCACGTTCGGCAAGAAGATCGAGGCGATCCTTCCGACGGTGGTCATCGCCGACGGGCAAGCGAAGGTCGTCTTGCCCGGCGACCCAACGCTCCACGAGCCGTGAGCACCGAGCCGCAGATCAGCGCGGTCACCTGGCTGTCGGACCACGTGCGGCTGATCCTCGCGCCGAACCCCTCGCCGATGACGCTCGAAGGAACCAACACGTACATCGTCGGTGGGCCCGGCGCCGTGATCGTGATCGATCCGGGCCCGAACGACGCCGGACACATAGCCAACATCGAAGCCGCGGTGGCCGATGCGACCACGGTCGCCGTGCTGCTCACGCATCACCACATCGACCACGACGAATCCGCGCGCCGGGTCGCAGAGATGCTCGACACCGTGATCGCTGCGGATGCCGAGCCCGACCGTCCGGATGAGGTCGCGGTTCGCGACGGCGAGCGATTCGGCGATGACAGAGTGTTCCTCACACCGGTCGCGACGCCGGGGCATTCCAGCGACCACCTGTGCTTCGTGCTCGAGGAGGAGAACGCGCTGTTCACGGGCGACCACATCTTGGGAAGAGGCACGACGGTCGTCGCGTTCCCCGATGGTGACATGGGCGCCTACATGGCATCGCTCGAGCGGGTTCGCGAATTGCAGAACAAGCGTTTCTACCCGGGGCATGGCCCACTCATCGAAGACGGTGCGCCGGTCGTCGCCGAGTACATCGAGCACCGCAGGATGCGCGAGCGGCAGGTGATCGACGGGCTCGCCCACGGCCCGGCGACGCCGGAGGAGCTCGTCGCCCGCATCTACATCGACGTCGATCCGATCCTGCACCCGATCGCGGCCATGAGCGTTCGTGCGCATCTCGCAGAACTCGCGCGAAGGGGTTTGGCGGTCCAGGATGGTGAGGTATGGCAACCGACCTGACGACCACCGCATGCCCGCGCTGCGGCGCGGAGATCCCGAACGGTGCGCGGTTCTGTCCGTCGTGCGGATTGTCGCTCGCCGCCGAGCCGCGGTCGGAACGCCGCACGGTCACCGTTCTGTTCGGTGACCTGACCGGCTTCACGGAGATGAGCGAGCGCCTCGACGCCGAGGAGGTCAAGACGATCGTCGACCGCGCGTTCGAGGGACTCGCCGAGGTCGTGACGCTCTACGGCGGCCGTGTCGACAAGATCGTCGGCGACGAGATCATGGCCGTCTTCGGCGCTCCCCAGGCGCACGAGGACGACCCCGAGCGCGCCGTCCGTTGCGCGCTCGAGATGCAACGGCAACTCCAGACCTACTCGCATCAGCTCGAGCGCGATCGCGGTGTGAAGCTCGGCATGCGCATCGGCGTCAACACCGGCGAGGTCGTCGCGGGGCTCGTCGGCGGCGCCGACTCGTATTCGATCATCGGTGACGCCGTGAACGCGGGAAAGCGCATCGAGAGCGCTGCCGGCGGGGGACACGTGTTGGTCGGTGAGAAGACATATCTCGCGACGGTCAACGCGATCGAGTACCGCGCGCGCGATCCGATCGTCGCGAAGGGCAAAGCCGAGCCGCTCGCCGTGTGGGAAGCCATCTCCGAGCGCGCGCTGCCCGGCGAGCACATGCACCGGCTCGAAGCGCCGCTGATCGGGCGTGAGGAAGAAGTGACACTCCTCGACACGCTCGCCGACGTCGTGCGGCGCGATCGCCGGGCCGCGGTCGCCACCATCCTTGGCCCGGCCGGTATGGGCAAGAGCAGACTGGCCGACGATTTCTCGTGGCGCGTCACCTCGCAAGGCGTGAGCGTCTTCGCCGGCCGGTCGCTGCCGTACGGGACCGCGTCGCCGTCGTTCGCCGTCGAGGAGATGGTCCGCGAGGCGCTCGAGATCGAGCCGGGTGACGAGCACTCTCGGTCGGTTGCACGAGCGACCGAGCGCATCGCGCAGCTCGGGCTCGTCGCCGATGCGGACCGGTTGCTCTCGCTCGCCGGGTTGAAGGAACGCGTCGGCGGCCGGGACAGTGGCGGCGGTGTCGGCCCCGCCGCGACGACGCAGCCTCAATCGCGCGGCGCAGATTCCCTCAACGCGGCGGCGGCGCTCTTCGGCGCGATCGCGGCGGAGCGTGGTCTGGTCGTGTTGGTCTTCCACGAGCTGCATTGGGCGGAGGATCCGCTCTTGGGGTTCGTTTCGACGCTCCTCGAGACCGAGCGCGAATCTCCGCTGTTCGTGCTGTGCCTTGCGCGACCCGAGCTGCTCGACCGTTCGCCGGGCTGGACCGGCCGGCCGGGCTCGCTCGTGCACATCCTCGAGCCGCTCGCGCGCGAACACGCGGCCGAGCTGCTCGAGGCGCTCGTCGGCCAGCGTTCGATCCATCCGGCCGTGCGCGAGTCGATCCTCGAGCGAGCGGGCGGCAACCCGTTCTTCATCGAGGAGCTCGTCCGCCTGCTGCTCGAGAAAGGCGGCTTGCCGACCGCCGACGCGTTGCAGGTCGCAACCACGGTGCCCGGCACCGTGCAGGCCGTCGTGTCTGCGCGCCTGGACGCGTTGCCGCCGGACGCGAAACGGATCGTGCAGACGGCGTCGGTCATCGGCGAAGAATTCTGGGAAGGCGCCCTCGGACGTCTCGAACCAGAGGTCGACGCGGCGACCATCGCAACGGCTCTGGTCGAGCTCACCGATCGCGAGCTGATCGAGCCGCTCGAGCACGCCAGCCTGCCCGGCCAGCGCGCGTACCGGTTCCGCCAGGCGCTCGTCCGCGAAGTCGCGTACGGAAGCTTGCCGAAGCAGATCCGTGCACGCCTGCACGCGCTGCTCGGCGACTGGCTCCAGGAAACCGTGCGCGGCACGGACCTCGAACGTGACTCGGCCGACCTCATCGCCCACCACTACGAACGCGCCGCACGGCTCGCGGCCGAGGTCGGTATCGAGTTGCCGGAAGCGCGCGCGAAGGCGCGCGAGTTCCTCGAACGTGCGGGCGATCAAGCGATCGAGATGGACGCCGCCGCCGCCGCTGCGGAGTTCTACGAACGCGCGATCGACTTCGCGCGCGACGACGACGACCTCTTGCACCTGCGGCTGCATCTCGGGGAGGCGCTCGTCGGGTGCTGGCGTCCCGCCGAAGC
>Ga0075435_100002307_pt1 | contig 12613 bp, 10 predicted proteins | sample RhiMethybrSRZTD4_FD_75302 | JGI IMG/M metagenome (GOLD analysis project Ga0075435, IMG submission 75302) | Populus rhizosphere microbial communities from Tennessee, USA - Rhizosphere MetaG P. TD hybrid SRZTD4 | ecosystem: Host-associated > Plants > Roots > Rhizosphere > Soil | place: USA...
GCGGTCATGGTGTCGAGGAGCAGGAGTGACGGACGGAAGTAGGACAGCAGCAGCGCCCATACGGCGAGGAGAGCGAGGGCGGTGACCACGCCGGGGAGACCGATGCCCCTTCGGGTGGCGGGCGCGGTCGTCAAAGCGTGCGCCGGTACCGCCACCAGGCCAGCCGGGCGACGTCCCAGAGCATCCCCGGCGCGTGCCGCCGGAGGCTCACGGACGAGTCCTCGTTGTGTACCAGACGCACGGGCTGACGGACGACGCCATAGCCGGCGGCGTGGGCCCGCAGGAGCAGCTCGGCGTCGAACGCGAAGCTCGTGACCCTCAGGCGGCCGAACAGCTCGCGGGCCGCCGCCGCTCGATAGCCCTTGTAGCCACACTGGGTGTCCGCGTAGTCCAGGCCGAGCGCGTGGTTCACGAGCCAGGTATACACCGCGCTCGACAACCGGCGAAGCGGCCCCACGGGCGCGGTGGCCGAGGACTCGGGGTGGAGCCGATCGCCGATGACGACGTCGGCACCGTCACGCAGGGCCCTGAGCGTGGTCTCGATGGGCTCGAGGGAGAAGGGCAGGTCGGAGTCGGTGAAGACTACGTAGGCGCCGCGCGCGCGGGCGACGCCGCTGCGGATGGCTCCGCCCTTCCCCAGGTTGCGCTCCTGACGCACGAGGATGACACCGGCGGGAAGATCGCCGGGGGTAACGGCCTCATCCCGGCGGCTGCCGTCGTCGACCACGATCAGCTCGCTGCGGCCGCGGAGTCGCTCCTGCAGCCAGCCCATCGCTTGCGCCGCCGACCGTGCGGTCCTCTCTCGCTGGTTGAACGTCGGGATGATCAGGGACAGTTCCAGGGGCGCAGGCGACACGCGGGCCCCGGGCCCGTTCAAGGGGTCGGCAGGAAGGACGGCGAGGCGGACGCCGCTCCGTTGCGGCGTCCGCGCGAGGCCGTCGATCTCAGCAGATGATCGTGCAGGCTGCCGGAAGCGGCGGACAGCCGGGGCAGGGCTTGGGCGAAGGCGGCGGAAGCGTCGTCGTCGTCGTCGACGTCGTCGGAGTCACGACCGGTATCGTCGACGTGGTCGTCGACGTGGTCGAGGTGGTGGTGGTGGTGTCGTTCACCACGACCGCCGTCCCGATGCCGACGGCCGCGGCACCGCCGAGCACGAGCGCAATCGTGCCCGCGGTCAGGGCCAATCCGCCCGCCGCGAACCCGACGGGCGCGATGGCCGATCCCGTCGCCGCCGAGAACACCGTCACCTCACCGGGAGGTCCGATGGCCGCGACCTTCTTGTCCCCCGGGCAGTCCTTGGCCTCGGCAACCACGATGGCTTCGATCTCGGGCGTCTTGTTCTCGCCGAACTCCGTGGTCGTGGCCTGCACGTAGTACGTGATGGGGCTGGCCTCGACCTTGGGCCGGGGCAGCTTGCCGACGAAGCCCGCTTCCGCCGGCGTCATCTCGACGTAGTACCAGTCCTCGGAGCCCGCGGCCTTGAAGTACACCCGCGCGCGCGCGACGCTGGCGGCAGGATTGATAGTGGCATCGACCAGCGGGAACTGGCCTGCGACCAGGCAGCCAATGGGATCGTGGATGATCTCGGTGGTGCTGGCCGGCGACCCCGGCAGCGAGGGCAGCTGGCCGCCCGCGGGAGCCGGCGGCTCCTGCGCGCTGGCGCCCGCCATCGTCGCCCCCGGGATCGGCGCGAGGTCCACGTCGGCGGTGGCGATCTGGCCCGCCGCGACGGCAATCATCGAGGGCGCCCGGCCGACCGCCAGCCCAGCGCCGTTCTCGGTGGTGAGTACGTAACGGCCCGCGGGGACGCGCGCCTGGAACGTCCCGGTCTCTTCGGAGGTCGCGCGATAGATGTTTCCGGACGCCAGGTCCACGAACGCCAGGGAGATGCCACTAATGGGACGGCTCGAAACGGTGACGGCGCCCTTGATCGTTCCGAGCTCCGGAGCCGACACCACATCTGTCGGTGGTGCGGCTATGACCACTGCCAGCAACAGGCTCGCCGCTCTCTTCATCGGAGTCCTCGACTAGTAGGCGACAACTCTGCCTTAATTCAAGCCCTTTTGCAAGAGGGCTCGATGGTTTTTGTCCGGGCGACGGGGCGAGGAGCGATAACCGTCCCGGCCCTAGTTTATGCGAATTGAGGCGCGCGCGTCTCCAACAACGAAATAGGACGCAGGTCACGCCGTGATCTTGCGCACTCGAGCGGCCGCAATCGTTGCAAGGGAACGCCTTGGAGACGAAGAACGACCCCCGCAGCAGGGGCGATCGACCGATTTCCTTGGACAAGCCGACGCGCAGGGGCCTACTGAGACGCCCGTCACAAAAGGCCCGTGCAGAGGCAGGAGCCGGATCAATAGTCAGAAACCAATCGACTACAATCACCCGCCAATGGCCGTGGAGGAGCCGGGCCGCGTGGCCGAATCCGCGGCGCCTCCTGCCTCCGCCGGTCTCGCACTTTGGATACTGGTTGCACTCTCCGTCCTCGGTCCCTGGCCTTTCGGTAGTACCCCGCCCTGGGCCGTCCGCACCATCACGCTGATCGCGCTCGCGACGGCGACCGTGGTGTCGCTCGCGCAGGCGCGGCAGGGCGCGCTCTTCCTCCCGCGCGCACCTCTGTGGCCGGTGGCGATTCTCGTGGCACTGGGATTCATCCAGCTCGTCCCGCTGCCCGCGGGTCTGCACGCCCGCCTGGCTCCGGGATCGGCCGAGGTCTGGCACCCGGATGAGCCGGCGGCGGCCGCGCTGCTGACCGCGACGGCGCGGCCCATCTCCATCTACCCCGCGGCGACGTCGGCATGGGTGGGCACCACGGGAGGCCTGATCGCCCTTGCCCTTCTCGCCGTGCCGGCGCTCGGCCGCCGGCGCACGATGACGGCCGTCACCTGGACGATCGTCGGCGCGGGGACGGTGGTTGCGGTCTACGCCGTCGTGGCGCGAAGCGTGTTCGGGCCGCTCCTCTACGGCCACATCGCCGTGCCCACCGTGTTGCCGTTCGGGCCCTTCGTGAACAAGAACCATTTCGCGGGGTACGTCGAGATGCCCGCCCTGCTCGCGCTCGGCCTCGGCCGAGGTCTCTGGCGCCAGCACCTGCCGGCCTCGGGCGAGGGGACGCCTTCGCCGAGCCCGGGCGCCCTGGCCGCCTTCGGGGCCTCCGCCGCCATGGTCATGGCGGTGCTGCTCTCGCTGTCGCGCGGCGGTGCGCTCGGCGTCGTCTCCGGTATCGGGGTGCTGGCCCTCCTCGAATACGTGACCGCTCGGCGTCGTGGCTCGGTGGGCAGGATCCTCGTGCCGATCGGCCTGGCCGTTCTGCTCGGCTTGATCGTGGCGCTCATGCCCGGCGAGGTACACGAGCGGCTGCTGGGCATCGGCCGGCGGGACGACAACTCGACCGTCTATCGCGTCGCCATCTGGAAGGACTCGCTTCGCGCCTGGAGCGCGAGCCCGGTCCTCGGCCAGGGGCTGGGCGCCTTCGCGGACGTCATCCCGCGGTTCAAGACGACGGCCGGACCATTCCGCGTCGAGCACCCCGAGAGCGAGCCGATCGAGATCGCGGCCGAGGGCGGGCTGACCGCGCTGCTGGCGGCCGCGGCCACCTTGGGCCTCCTGTTCGTGCGAGTCGTCCCCGCCATTCGCGGCCATCGCGATCGGGTCCAACGCGGGATCGTCACCGGAGCGTTGGCGGGCCTGGCCGCGCTGGCCGTGCACGGCCTCGTCGACTTCAACCTCCGCATCCCGTCGAACGCGATCCTGTTCCTCACCCTCGCCGCGGTGGCGGCGGCGCCTCTCGGCACCGTCGTCTGGGCCCGTGGCCGTCGGTGGGCTTTCGTCGCCGCCCTGGTGGCGATCGCGGGAGTGTCGGCGCGGGCGGCGGACCCGTGGCCGCTGCTCCGTGGCGCTCGGGAGTCGGCGCTGAAGGTCGGCACGTCGAGCGGCGCCTCACTTCGGTTGTCCGTCGCCGACCGCCAGGTGCGCACGTATCTCGCCGCGCGGCCCGGCGATCCGGAGGCCTGGTTGCTGGCGGCGTGGATCGCCGCGCGCTCCGGCCGCCCGGCCGACGCAAATGCGCTCGCCGGTCAAGCCATCCACCTCGATCCAGCCAGCCCCGCGGTCCTCGTCGCCGCCCGAGCGGTGACAGACGGGTTGCCGGGGCGGTAATCTCTTGTCATCAGTGGGGTCGCGGCTCGACACGGTCACGGGAGCGCACAGCCCTGAAGGCGCACGCGTGCCGCGCGTGCGGCCCCTCGACGCCTGTCCCGTGTGCGGCTCGCCGGCATCGTCCGAGGCGTTCGTCGCCCCCGACTTCCTGCTGGGCGTTCCCGGCGAGTACCGCTACGTGCGCTGCGGTGAGTGCGAGTCCGTGTACCAGAACCCGCGCGTCGAAGAAGAAGACCTGCCGATCTGCTACTCGTCGGACTATTTCACGCACCACGTCGGCGGCGCCGAGCTGAGCCAAGGGGCGGTGCCCGGGGACAGCGTGCGCGGGCGGCTGCGATCGGCCGTCCTGCACGCGGCGGATGGCCGGCCCGCTCCCGGCGTCGGCCTCGGCCTTCGCGGCGCGGGCTGGCTGATGGCCCGCCTGCCCTCCCTGCGCCGGCGCGCGCGTTTCGGCCTGCCCGACCCCCTCGGAACGACGGGAGCGGAGGGCCGCTGCCTCGAAGTCGGCCCCGGCCGCGGTTTCGACCTTCTCCAGCTCGAGAGGATCGGATGGCGGGCCCACGGTCTGGAGATGGATCCGGAGGCGGCCGCGAATGCCCGGCGGGTCAGCGGGTGTGAAATCCGGGTGGGCACGCTGCTGACCACCGACTATCCGCCGGCCAGCTTCCAGCTCGTCTACATGAGCCACGTGCTCGAGCACCTCCCGCAACTGGAGCGTTCGCTCCGACGTTGCTTCGAGCTCCTGGCTCCGGGCGGCCGGCTCTTCGCCGCCTACCCCAATCCGCGCGCGCTCAGCGCCACGTTCCACGGGCGCCATTCCTGCGTGTGGGATCCCCCGCGGCACCTCACCCTGCCGGCGGCGCGCGGGCTCCTCGATCTCCTGCGGCGCGTGGGCTTCGTCGAGGCGCGGGCCTGGACGAGCGCCCTGCGTGCGGAGGCCTATCGCGGCGCGAGCGTGCGCCACGCGCGGGGAGAGCGTGGGTTCGCGACCGCCGGGCCCAGCGCCGCGGACCGCGTTTTCGCCGCTCTCGAACGCGCGATGGTGACGGTGGGATCGAACGTGGGCGAGGAAATCTGCGTCGTCGCGCATCGCCCCCGTCCGGAATAGACATGGCGGACCAGGCCACGTCCCTCGGCATCGTCATCGTCAGCTACAACAGCCGCCACCATCTGTCGCGATGCCTGGGCTCCCTCCGGGACAACCCGCCGCCCTGCCCATGGGAGGCCGTGGTGGTGGACAACGCCTCCAGCGACGGCAGCGCGGATGCGGTGGCGGAAGGCTTTCCCTGGGCGCGCCTGATTCGCTCGCCCACGAACGACGGATACGGAGTGGCGGCGAACCAGGGCGTTCGCGCGCTGGACGGCCGCACCCACTACCTGCTCCTGAACCCGGATGCGGAAGTCACGGCCGGCGCCCTGAAGACGCTGCTCGACTTCTGCGCGGCGCATCCGCGCGCGGGAGTGGTCAGTCCCCGCCTCCTCCTGAGCGATGGCCAGCCCCAGCCTTCGGCGCGGCGCTTCCTGTCGCCGGGCCTCCTGCTCCTGGAGGCTCTGCGCCTCCATCTGCTGCTTCCGGACCGCTGGCGCGGGCGCGTGATGCTGGGCACCTACTTCCCGCAGGACGTGACCATGCGTGTCCCCTGGGTGTCGGGAGCGTGCCACCTGATCCCGCGCGAGGCCTGGGAGCGGGTGGGACCCCTCACCGAGGAGACGTTCTGCGGGTTCGACGACTACGACTACTGCCAGCGGGCCTGGAAGGCCGGCTACGAAGTCTGGCTCTGCACGGAAGCCACGGTCATCCATCACTGCAGCGTCGCCGTGCGCGGCCGGTGGAGCTCGTGGCAGGTCGAGGAGCTGGCCATCCACAACACCTACGTGGTGCTCGACTCCCACTGGCCGTGGTGGCGCGTGAAGGCCTTCGCCGGAGCCGAGCTCGTGACCTGGATGCTCGAGGCCGTCCGCCACTCACTCCGGCCCCGGCAGGAAGTGGCGTACCTCGACGAGCCCTATGGCCGCCGGTTGCGCCGGCGCCTCGGCCTCACCTTCCGGCTGCTCCTCGGCCTGGAGAGCCCGCGCCGGCGGTTCCAGCCCGCGAGCCGGCCCCAAACGGCCCGACCGGCGGGGTGAGCGGCCGCCGGCGGATCAGCACCAACGCCGTCTCCCAGCTCCTCGCCCAGGCGGGCGTGCTGGCCCTCAACCTCGTCGCGTCACCGGTCATCGTTCACGGGTTGGGGCTGGAGGCCTATGGCCTCCTGGTGCTCGTGGGCATCACCACGAACTACTTCGGGTTCGTCGAGCTGGGTCTCGGCCGCGCGACCATCCAGCTCCTGGCCCACCATCGCGCGCGCGGCGAGGCCTCCGAGCTGCGCGCGGTCTTCTGGACGTCGACCTTTGCCTACCTCGCCCTGAGCGTGGTCGGCGCGCTCGCGCTGGTGGCGACGGCTCCCCTGATGGTCGAGCACGTCCTCGCGATCTCGCCCCCCCTGGTGCCCACGGCGCTGCGTGCCTTCGTCATCGGTGGGGCCGGACTCGTCGTCGCGATGCAGCGCGACGTCGCGTCGTCGGTGGCCACGGCGATGGAGCGCTTCGATCTCGTCAGCCGCGTCACCCTCGGCGTCGGCGCGGTGCAGACGGCCGTGAACGTCGGCCTCGTGCTGGGGGGTGCGTCCCTCGTCGGGGTGATGCTCGGAGGGCTCGCCGTGCAGACGGGTGCGCTCCTCATCTACTGGGCCCTGGCCTTCAAGCTCGTACCCGACCTCGGTCCGCCGCGCGGGAGCCCCGAGAAGCTGCGCGGCCTCCTCCGTTTCGGCGGATACGTGACCGTCTCCCAGATCGTGGCGCCGCTCCTCGTTCACGTCGAGAAGATCCTGATCGGCGCCTTCGCGACGGTGGAGCAGCTTCCCTACTACGCGCTGCCCTACAACCTGGCCTGGGCCTTGACCTCCGTGCCGACCAGCCTCGGCAACGTGATCTATCCGGCCATGGCCCGTCTGCTGGCCCAGGACGACCATGCGGGCGTGCGCGAGACGTTCCGCAGCGCGACCCGCCTCATCTACGTCGTGGTCCTCGGCCCCGTCGTCCTCCTCCTGGTCTACGCGCCCCAGATCCTCACCGCCTGGATGGGGATCGCGTTCGCGGCCAGGGCGAGCACCTGCCTGCGCCTCCTGTCCGTCGCGGTGCTGGTGAACGTCCTCGCCTGGCCGGCCTATCAGCTCCTGCACGCCGCCGGACGTGCGGACCGCACCGCGCGCTTCCACCTCCTCGAGCTCTTGATCCACGTCCCCTTGAGCATCGTGCTCATCTCCCGGGCGGGCGTGGTGGGAGCAGCCCTCGCGTGGTTGCTGCGCGTGGTGCTCGACACGGGGCTCCTCCTCCGCGCGGCCGCGCCGGTGGCGGGGCTGAGCGTGTGGTCCCTGGCTCGCGAATGCCTGGGTCGCGGAACCTTCGCCGCGCTCGCGCTGTTTCCGATCGCGGTGGCGGGACGGATCTGGTTCTCGGCCGGCGGCCGTGTCGAGACGGTGGCCCTCCTGGGCGTCCTCGGATTCGTCTACGTTCTCCCCGCCGCCTGGCTGGGCCTTTCGGCCGCGGACCGGAGCGCCGTGCTCGTCGCCGTCAAGTCGGTCGTTCCGGGCTCGCGGCCCGCGGCGGCCGGTCCTTGAGCTCGGGGGCGGCCGGAATGAGGGTCAGCGTCGTGGTGCCCACCTACAATCGCGGGCCCGCGCTGGGGCAGACGCTGGCGCGACTGATGGCCAGCGAGCTCTCCGACGGTGACGAGCTCGAGATCCTCGTCGTGGACGACGGCTCGTCGTTGCCGGCGGAGGAGGTGGCGGTCGCAACGGGCCTGCTCGCGGAGCCGCGACGCTGGCCCTTGCGCTGGCTCCGCCAGGCCAACGCGGGGCCGGCGGCCGCGCGGAACGCCGGCTTCCGGGCCGCGGGCGGAGCCATCGTCCTCTTCGTCGACGACGACATCCTCGTCCCGCCCGACCTCGTGCGCGCGCACGTCGCCGCGCATCGGGCCCATCCCCTCAGCGTGATCTTCGGCCTCTGCCCCTTCGTTCCCGAGCCGCGGCCCACGCCGTTCCGGAGGTTCGTCGACGAGATGGAGCGCGCGCCTCTCCCCACCGCTGAGATCACGGCCATGCCCACGGTGGCCAGCGGCCAGATCTCCGTGGAGCGCTCGCAGTTCGCGGCCGACGCGGGCGTCTATTCGTCGGACCTCGTGACGCCGGCGGCCGAGGAATACGAGCTGGCCTACCGGTTGCGCCGGCGCGGGACACCGATCCTGCTCGTGCCGTCGATGCGCGCGCTGCACGACCAGGCGGTCGAGATCGCGAGCTATTGCCGCCAGCAGTACAAACACGGCCTGGGCTGTGGAGAGGCCGCGGCCAAGCAGCCCGACCTCCTCGGCCTTCCCGAGCTCGCGCGGGTGATCGAAGCGAACCGGGCCGCCGTCGATTCGCCCCGGCGCCTCCGCTCCGGACTGAAGTCGTTCGCCGCCCGGCCGGCCGCGCGGGCCGCGCTCCTCTCCCTCGCCCGCGCCCAGGAACACCTTCCCGTTCCTCGACGGCTACGGGACGCGGCCTACCGAGCCGCGATATCGGCGCACTTCGTGGCCGGCGTGCGTGAGGGGCTCGCGCGCTTCGGGCGCGGAAGCGCGACGGAGCCCGTGCGCTAGCCCATGGCGAGGGCCAGGGCGACGCTGGAGGCCAAGAGGACGCCCACCAGTCCGAGTGTCGCCGGTGCGCCGTGGCGCGCGATGCCCTCCGACACGCTCAGGCAGGCGAGGGCGATCAGCATGGGCTCCGCCGGATAGCGGTAACGGGGCAGGAAGAGCACGAGCAGGCAGGTGAGGAAGGTGGCCAGGACCGGCAAGGCGAGCATGGACACGCTCCGGGGATTGGCCTTGACGACCCAGGCTCCCCCGATCAGGCACAGGACCCCGACGGGCGCGAAAGCCCAATCGAACAGGTTGTCCGCGTCCTCTTTCTCCCTCAGGGGAGACATGAACAGCAGGGCCCGGCGCGCGATCAGCCAGGCCTGGCGCGCCGGATGCTGTCGTGCGTAGGTGAGGGCCTCCTCGGTGTAGATCCGTCCCTTCTCGACCTCGCTCCGCTTCTCGAAATGCTCGTGGCGGGCGAGCATCCAGGCCACCTGCGCGGAGTTGATGTCGTTGAAGAACTCCGAGTCGTAGGAACCCCGGGCCCAGGCGTTGTTCCCCAGGAAGATGGGCTCTCGCTGCGTCGCGATGGTGAACGATCCCAGGAGCACCCGGTTCCGGACCATCCAGGGACACACCACGAGGGCGCCGCCCAGGAGGAGGACAACAGCGCGTTGCAGACGTGGCCGGCGCGCGCCTTCCGTCGCCACCAGGATCCAGGCCGCGGCCAGGGGAATGAGCAGCGAGAAATTCGACCGGACGAGCGCGCAGGCGCCGAAGAGGATTCCGGCCGCGAGCGGCGTCACCGCGTGCCCCTTCGCCACGTGAGCCAGCGCGAGGAGGGCGAGGAAGAGAATCGGGATGGCGAGGCTCTCGGTGCTCAGCGTGGTGGAACGCGTTCCGGGATACCAGACCGATGCCGGCCACAGCGCCCAGACCAGGCCGGTGGCGAGCGCGGCGCGGCGATCGAAGGCGAGGCCGGTCAGGAGCAGCACGAGGATCACGCATCCCGCCGCGTTCCAGGCCGCGAGGGCGAGCCGGGCCGGCATCGGCGCCTCGCCGAAGACCCGATAGAGGCCCGCGAGCACGAAGGGCCATCCCGGGGGCCGAAAGGAAGTGGGCGCGCCGGGCTCCGCCGAGTACAACATCGTGCTGAAACCCGGCTGCCGCGTGTAACGGCCCGTCTCCACCATCCCGCGGGCCAGGGCGTCGTATTCGATCTCGTCGCCGCCCAGCGGGTGATGGCGGAAGGCCCAGGCCGCCGCCCCCCGGACGGTCAAGGCGACCAGGAAGAGGACGGCCAGGAGGGTCCACCAGTGGCGCCCGGCCTTGCCGTGTTCAAGCATGCTGTAGCATCCAACGCGTGCCCGAGGTCGCCGATTTGTCGGTGATTCTCTCCGCGCACCGCGGAGCGCGCAATCCGCGAACGTGATGAGGCTTCTCACCGGCGCCGCGAACGCTGCGATCGACGGCCTGGGCGCCGCGCTCGGGCGCGTCCTGCGGCGCGGCCTCGCTTCCGGCTGGCTGTATTTCCCGTTCGTTTCCGAAGCGCTCTCCCTCGTCCCGTTCTCGCTGGGCTGGAAGCTGCGCCGCGCGGTGTATGCGCGCCTCTTGGCGTCCATCGGCCGCGACGTCGTGCTGCACTTCGGTGTTTCCATCGAGGACCCGCGGACGCGCATCGGCGAGAACGTGTGGGTCAGCGTCCGCTCCTACCTGGACTACGTGGAGATCGGGGATGCGGTGCTGATCGGGCCCCATGCCGTACTCCTGGCCGGCGGGCGCCCCCATCGCTTCGATCGGCTCGACGTGCCCATCAAGGACCAGGGCAACCTGCCCAAAGAACCTCTTCGCATCGGCCGGGGCGCCTGGATCGGCGCGAACGCGACGGTGATGGCGGAAGTGGGGCACGACGCGATCGTGGGAGCGGGCGCGGTGGTGACGAAGCCGGTGCTCCCGTACGCGGTGGTGGCGGGCAATCCGGCCCGGCTGGTGAAGATGCGAGAGGGGAGCGGCGCGCGCGGAGGCGAAGCGCCGTCGACGCCGGAGTGACCGGAAGCGGGCCCCTGCGCGTGCTCCACGTCACCGCCGTCGAGACCAGCAACTACTACCTGAACAACCTGGCCCGGTGCACTCCGAAAGGCGAGGTGCGGCTCCTCGCCGTCACCCTCGGCCGCCGCGGCTCGTTCGTCACCGATCTCGAGGCGCTGGATGTGCCCACCTGGGCGCTGGGAGCGGTTCGAAGGTGGTCGTACCCCCGAGCCGTCCTCCGGTTGTGGCGGCTGGTGCGAAGGGAATCCGTCGACATCCTGCACCTGCACCTCTTCGACCCCACGGTGCTCGGGCTCCTGGTCGCGGGCCTCTCCGGGCGGCCGGCGGTCGTGACCCGGCATCATTCCGATGCCGTGCAGCGCCTGCCTCACGGGCTCAAGAAGTCCGTGTACTCCGCCCTTGAGCGCTGGATCAACCGGAAGGCCCGGCACCTCATCGCGCCTTCGCAGCGCGTGCGCGACGAGCTCGTCGGCGTCGAGGGCGTTCCGGCCCGGAAGGTGTCGCTCATTCCCTACGGGCAGATGGCCGGGCGTTTCGAGGCCATCCGGCAGGAAGATCCCGCGCGCGCCCGTCGTGAATTCGGTGACGCGTCTCCGCTCCTCGTGTGCGTGTGCCGGCTCCATCCCGAGAAAGGGCACCGCTACCTGTTCGAAGCGTTCGCCGGCCTCCGCCGCGCGTTCCCGGGCGCCCTCCTGGGCCTGGTGGGCACGGGGCCCCATGGGGACACTCTCGCCTCTCTGGCTCGCCAGCTCGGGATCGACGGGGCCGTACGCTTCCTGGGGTGGCGTGACGACGTGCTCCCGTTGATGTGGTGTGCCGACCTCGTGGTGCATCCGTCGTTGCACGAGGCCCTCCCCTCCGCGGTGATCGAGGCGGTCATGCTGGGGCGGCCCGTGGTCGCGACGGACGTGAGCGGCGTGCGCGACGTGTTGGGCGACAGCGGCGAATACGGCTTCATCGTGCCCGCGGCCGACTCCGCCGCGCTCGAACGCGCGATGGCCGGGGCCTTGAGCGATCTGGCGGCGGCGCGCGCGCGCGCGGAGCGGGGGCGCGTCCACCTGACCCGGTACATGGACGCGGGCCGCGTCGCCCGTGAATACGTGGCCTGCTACCAGGCCGTGGCCGGGGTACCCGTCTGAAGGTCTCCCTCGTCATCCCGCTGCGCGACGAGGAGGCGACCGCGGCCTCTCTGCTCGAATCCGTGGCCGGGCAGGTGCGAGCGCCCGATGAGATCGTCGTCGTGGACGCGGGCTCGCAGGACGCGACGGCCGCGATCGTGTCTGCGTTCGCGGCGCCCCCGCCCCTGCGCCTGGTGCGGAGGGGAGAGTTGTTCCCGGGGCTGGCCCGGAACGCGGGCGTCGAAGAGGCCGCCCATCCCTGGCTGGCCTTCACGGACGGCGGCGTGCGCCTGGATCCGGCGTGGCTGTCGGAGCTCGAGGTGGCGGCGCAAGAGGCGTCCGCGGACGCGGTCTTCGGCTCCTACGACCCGGTGTGTGACACGTTCTTCCGCCGCTGCGCCGCCGTCGCCTACGTTCCGCCACGCGGTCCGCACGGAATCCGCGGCCCTTCCGTGGCGTCGATGGTGATCAGGCGCGACGCCTTCGAGCAGGCCGGCCGCTTCCCGCCGTTCCGGGCCGCCGAGGACCTGATCTTCATGGAGCGGCTGTTCGCGCTGCCCCTGCGCATCGCGTATGCGTCCCGCGCCGTCGTCCACTGGCAGCTCGCGCCCGACGTGGGGCGGACCTTCCG
>Ga0075435_100002309_pt1 | contig 12611 bp, 12 predicted proteins | sample RhiMethybrSRZTD4_FD_75302 | JGI IMG/M metagenome (GOLD analysis project Ga0075435, IMG submission 75302) | Populus rhizosphere microbial communities from Tennessee, USA - Rhizosphere MetaG P. TD hybrid SRZTD4 | ecosystem: Host-associated > Plants > Roots > Rhizosphere > Soil | place: USA...
TGGCGCCTGGCTTGGTCGCATCGACGATCCAGGTCCGTGCCCACCGACGCTCGCGGTCATACTCCTGCACCAACCCAGTTCCCTGCATATCCCACGTCATGCCCCGGAAGCGCTTCGCAAGGCGCGCGAGCTCCGTCGGCTCCGCGGTGAACGGCGTCGCGAGCATCACCACATGATCCTGATACTCGGCCTTGCTGCGGGGATCGCCGTTATCGAGGGCCTCCGCCCACACGAGCGTGGCCGGCGTGTCCGGCCGCCACGAGATGAACCGCGGACCGACACGGACTCCGCGGATCGGCACGCCTTCCGAGGAGGGCAGCTTGGCGATGCTCCGCACCAGGTCGCCCTTCAGATTCCAGACCTCGATTTCCTGCGGGAAGGCGCCTGCCGGAACGAGGTAGGAGAAGGGTCGCACGATGCGGGCGACCAGCACGTGCTCGCCGCCGGGCGAGACTTCCACCCTGTCAAAGATCGCCGGCTTGCCGACGGCCACGCGCGTTCCGTTCGCGACGTCGACCAGTCCAAGCTGCGCGGTGAAGTAGTACTCGAAGAGCTGTTCGTCGAAGGCGTTCTTGAGGAGATCTTCGTAGGTCGGCGCGGGCGCGGCGCGGCCATGGGTCTCCTGGATGGTCGGCCCCACGGGTGTCTCGGGGGCGACGGGCTCCGCACCGCGATCGTCAGGAACGAATTCGCAGAGGAGCCCGCTCGACGAGGGCATCCACTGGCACGGGGCACCGTTTGTGGCATTGAGCGTCGCACCCGTAAGCGCGCGAACTTGCCCCGTTGCGACATCGGCGACGTATAAGACGAGCCCGGAATCGCGCGTCTGCGCAAATGCGACGTGGCGACTGTCGGGCGACCACATCACATATGAGAGCGCCGCGGGAGCGGGAACGCTGATGCGGCGCTCGGTGCCGTCAGTGATGCGCTTGAGAACGAGTCCCGTGACGCCGCCCGGAAGTTGCGGCCCAGTGGTTCGGGGATTGATGCGGTTTCCCGCGAGGCGCAGCATCGGCGCCGACAACTCCGCGATCGTCGGCATGCTGCGCTGCTCGAGCAGGAGCAGCCACTGCCGATCGGGCGAGATGCTGGCCGCGGGTAAGGGCGGCGCATCGAGAATATCCACGATCGTCTTGGGTGGTGTTTTGTAGGGAGCCTGCGCGGAGAGCGTACTGCTCAGCCAGGCGAGACAGACCAGCGTCATGCGGCGCATAGCGGTGTCGATCCGATTCGTGGGAACCGGAAACCTGCCCGCGCGGTCCGCCTGCCGTCAACTGCTTACTTCAACAGAGCAGCGCAAGCTCTGTGCCCCGCCCCGAGTCATCCCTTGGATTTATTTGAGCGGAACGACGAAGCGCACGATGAGTTGCTCGGCGGTCTGGGGACTCACGCTGCAGAAGCAGTCTGAGCCGATGATGCGCTTGACGCCGAGCACTTCGGCGTCGGCGATACCGGTGACGTCGCGAAACGTGATCTCGAGCATCTTGCCGTCGATCACGCGGTAGCTCATCGGCCGGCCGAGGAGCCGGTGGTGGGGATCGATCCTGGCGAGCCCGTCGGCGAGCTTGCGCTGCAGCTCGGTGATCGCGTCGGTCGTCGTCATCGGTCGAGGGCCACGCGCGCGTTGCGCCGCATCCCGCGATGGCCGGGCCGGGTGAATGGCGTGCCGGCGTACCGCCGCTCGAACTCCTGCTCGTCCATCGCCGCCAGCGCCTCGATATCGGGCTCGGCAACCTCCACACGCGCGGCGAAGTCGGGATCGGCGGTCGCTTGAGCGAAGCTCACATTCCAGGGACAGACGTCCTGGCAGACGTCGCACCCAAATATCCACTCGCCGACCTGCGAGGCCTGGAGCACGCTGAATTCGCCGCGGTGCTCGATGGTGAGATACGAAATGCATGCGCGCGCGTCGAGATCGCGCGGACCGACGAACGCCTGCGTGGGACACGCGTCCAGGCAGCGCCGGCAGGTGCCGCAGCGGTCCGCGTCGAACGGCAGGTCGGGCTCGAGATCCGCGTCTGTCAGCACGACGCCGATGAACGTGAACGACCCGATCTCGGGGTGGATGAGCATCATGTTCTTGCCGATCCAACCGAGGCCCGCGAGCTGCGCGAGCTCGCGCTCGGGCACGGGTCCGGCGTCGACGTAGCAGCGGGTCTGGGAGCCGGGAACGAGAAGGCGGATTTCGGCCGCGAGCTGTTCGAGACGCTCGCCGAGGACTCCGTGGTAGTCCGAGGACCACGCGTACTGCGCGACCTTCCCGGAACCCTGGGCTGACGGCCCGGGGTCAGCCGAGCCGTGGAAATAGTTGGTGAGTGTGACAACCGCGGCTTTGGCGCCCGCCATTATGGTGCGAGGGTCTTTCCGCTTCGCCGCCTGCCGGTTGAGATACGTCATCGTGCCGGCGTGGCCGGCGGCGAGCCAGCGGTCGAGCTCAGCGGCGTGAGGGTTTTTGTCGAGTCGCGCGATCCCCGTCGCCGCGAATCCCAACGCCGTCGCTCGATGCTTTATCTCGTTCACAGTCCCATTGTCTCGCGCCGCCACCGCGCGAAATTCACGACGTCACGGGCCGGAGGCACGGTGTTCGCGTCGCCGTACGCGGTGAACATGCGCCACTGCATATAGTCGCGCGGCGGCAGGGGCAAGAATGGCGGGCGTCTGTACCAATCGCGGGCGCGGAAACTCCACGTGAGGCGCAACAAATCCACCGCGAGTCGCGGATTCACCAGCGCCCGCAGTCCCAAACGCAAATACAGCCCGGTCCAACTCGCGATACGCTGCATTCCTTCTGTATATTCCCGGCCTATGACGCTGGCAAGCAGCGCAGCCCCGCGCGCGCTCGGACTCGCTCGCTATCGGAGCGAGTTTCCCATCTTTAGGGATCGCATCTACCTGAATACCTGCTCGCTGGGAGCGTTGGGCGAGCGGTCTCGCCGCAAGGTAGCGGAATACCTCGATATCTGGCAGAGCCGAGGCGCCGCCGCGTGGTATGACGTGTGGTGGCAGGCACTCGATGAGCTGCGCACGCGCTACGGCCGGATCGTCAACGCCGCACCGCACGACATCGCGCTGGCGCCGAGCATCTCCGTCGCGCTGAGCGCCGTGGCGGAGTCGCTCGATTACACCAAGCGTCCGAAAGTCGTCATCACCTCGCTCGACTTTCCGACCGTGGCCTACCAGTGGCTGGCCAAGGCAGGTTCTGGTGTGGAATTGGTGGTAATCGAGAGTCCTGACAAGATCAGTGTACCCGTCGAGGCGATCGCGAACGCAGTCGATGATCGCACGGCGCTTGTCGTGACGTCGCACGTGTATTTCACCACCGGTGCGATTCAAGACATCAAACGCGTCGCAGCGGCCGCGCACGCGCGTGGCGCGCTGTGTCTGATCGATGCGTACCAGTCCGTTGGCCAGGTTCCGGTGGACGTCCAGGAGACCGGCGTCGATGCGCTGGTCGCCGGCGGTCTCAAGTGGCTGCTCGGCGGTCCCGGAATCGTGTTCCTCTATGTCCGGCAGGATGTGGCGCGAACGCTCGAGCCGCGGATCTCGGGATGGTTCGGGCAGCGTGAGCAGTTCGCGTTCGACCCACGCGCGTTGACGTTTCATGACGATGCGCGGCGCTTCGAGATGGGGACGCCATCGCTGGCTGCCATCTACGCGCAGCTTGGCGGTCTTGAGTACATCGAGGAGATCGGTGTTCCCCGGATTCGTGAGACCACAGCCGCGCTCACTGAAGACCTCATCGTCCGCCTGCGGGACGCCGGTTTCAAGCCCAAAGTCGCCGCCGAGCCGGAGCGGCGGTCGGCGATCGTGATGGTTCCGATGCCCGACCCGGCGGCATCCGTACAGCACCTGGCCGCAGGCGGCGTGATTGCCGACAGCCGGCCGGGACACGTCCGGTTCTCGCCCTTCTTCTATAACGTGCAGGATGACCATGTCCGAGCAACCGAGCGCCTCGCCTCGCAGCCCGCTAACTGAAGACGAACAACTCCTCACCCCGCCGCAGGTCGTTCCAGTCGAACGGCGGGCGTCGTTTACGAGCACGGATCCCTGGCGCGTGCTGCGCATCATGGGGGAGTTCGTCGAAGGCTTCGACACGCTGTCCGACGTCCGCAATGCGGTGACAGTGTTCGGCTCGGCGCGTACCCTGGAGGGAGATCCGTTCTACGCAGCGGCGCGCGAGACGTCGCGCATGCTGGCCAAGGAGGGGTTCGCCATCATCACCGGCGGCGGGCCGGGTATTATGGAAGCGGCGAATCGTGGGGCGAAGGAGGGCGGCGGTCTGTCGATCGGCTGCAACATCGAGCTGCCGTTCGAACAGGGCACGAACCAGTGGGTGGAGCGCTCCATCAACTTTCGGTACTTCTTTGTGCGGAAGACGATGTTCGTCAAGTATTCGACGGCGTTCATCACCTTTCCCGGAGGCTACGGCACGATGGACGAGCTGTTCGAAGCGCTGACCCTCGTGCAAACGGGCAAGGTCAAGCAGTTCCCCGTCGTGCTGTTCGGCCGCAAGTACTGGAGTGGGCTCGCCGACTGGTTGAAGGAAAAAGTGGCGGGTGAGGGTAAGATTTCGCCGGAAGACCTGAACCTCTTCCTCGTCACCGATGAGCCGAAAGAAGCGCTCGGCTGGATCATCGAAGCGCGCGAGCGCCGCACGCGCGCCTTTCGTGCCATGCAACCTGTCAGCCAATCGACGCGATGACCCAGAACGAATACCTGCGCGGCCAGCGCATCAATCCGCATCCGATCACGGGCAAGGAAACGGTGGCGGAGCTCGTCGAGAACGCGTTCCTGGCGTACAACGCCGGGCGGCTCGCGGAAGGCTGTCGATTGTTCACGGAGCGGATGCTCGAAGACGACGTGACCGTCGGAATGAGTCTCACTGGCGCGATGACGCCGGCTGGTCTCGGCATGTCCACGATCATTCCGCTCCTCGAAGCGGGATTCGTGGACTGGATCGTCTCCACCGGAGCGAATCTCTATCACGACGCGCATTTCGGGCTCGGCATGGCGATGCACCGCGGCACGCCGTTCGCGGACGACGTCGTGCTGCGCGAAGAGGGCGTCGTGCGGATCTACGACATTTTCTTCGACTACGACGTCCTGTTGTCCACCGATCGCTTCGTGCGCGAGGTCTCGGCGCGCGATGAATTCCAGCGCGCCATGAGCACGGCCGAGTACCACTACCTGCTCGGCGGGTACGTCCGCGAGCGGGAAAAGGCGCTGGGCATTTCGCGCAAATCGGTGCTCGGCGCGGCGCACGCGGCCGCGGTGCCGATCTACACGTCTTCTCCCGGCGACTCCTCCATCGGTATGAACGTCGCTGAGCAGGCGCTGTCGGGCAGCAAGCTGCGCTTCGACGTGAGCGCCGACGTCAACGAGACATCCGCCATTGTGTTCTCGGCCAAGGTGAGCGGCGGCAAGAGCGGGATCCTGATCATTGGCGGCGGCAGCCCCAAGAACTTCGTGCTCCAGACCGAGCCGCAGATCCAGGAAGTCCTGGGCATCAGTGAGAAAGGACACGACTACTACCTCCAGCTCACGGACGCGCGCCCCGACACCGGCGGGCTCTCGGGTGCGACTCCCTCGGAAGCGGTCAGCTGGGGCAAAGTGGATCCGGACAAGCTGCCGGGCACGGTAGTGGCGTATCTCGACAACACGGTGGGCTTTCCGATTCTGGCGGCCTATGCACTGGCGCGGCGCAAACCGCGCAAGCTGAAGCGTCTGTACGAACGGCGCGCGGACATGATGCGCGAGCTGACCGACTCCTATCTCGAAGCAAAAGCCGATCGGGATGCTCGCGCAGAGGCGGCCACTGGCGGCCGAGCGACGTAACAGCGGGAAGTCGGCCGCACCGCCCGGGGCGTACGCCATGTACGTCCTGGGTCTTCTGACACTCGTCAATCTCTTCAACTATCTCGACCGCAATGTCGTGTATGCGGTCTTCGAGCCCATCAAGAGCGACCTGCATCTCACCGACGCGCAGCTCGGCTGGCTTGGCTCCGCGTACATCATCGTGCTCTCGCTCGCGGCATTGCCGCTCGGCGTGATCGGCGATCTGCGCTCGCGCAGCAGTGTCATCACGCTGGGCGTCGCGGTGTGGACGGCGGCGACCGCAGCCGGCGGCTTCGTGCGGAAGTTCTGGCAACTGTTTACCTGCCGCGCGCTCGTGGGATTCGGTGAAGCCGGCTACGCCCCCGCCGCGCAGGCGATTATCGCGCAGTACTATCGCGGCCGGCGGCGCGCGTTTGCGATCGGCGTCTACTCCGTCGGCATGGCGCTCGGCGGTGTGCTCGGAATCTGGTTTGGCGGTGTCATCGCCGAGAAGTATGGATGGCGCTGGGCGTTCATCTGGATGGGCTTCCCGGGACTCGTGCTCGCGGTGCTCGCGTCGCGCATACGGGAGCTCGATCGGCGTCCACCGCCACCCCTGCTCGAGACACTGAACAAGTGGTGGCATCACGGGATGCGTGGCGTCACGTACTACGTCATGCCGCTCGCGATCTGCGCAGGCATCGGGGCGCTGTTGACGGGGTTTCTTTCTCTTTTCGAGCGCATCCCCTCACAGATCGGCACCGCGCTGTTCGGTATCGCCATCAGCATCGGGGCTGCGTGGACTGTTTGGCGACTCGTGCCGCTCGCCGTGAAGCGCACGACGGAAGCCGGCGCTGTCGCGGCCGACGCATTCGACGACTTCCTGGACGCCGCCGGGCTGGTGCTGCGCACGCCGACTCTGATCTGGGTGTTCCTCGGCGGCGCCATGGTGACGTTCGCGGTGAATGGCTTGATCGCCTGGGCCGCGGCGTTCATGCAGCGCGCGCACGGACTCTCGGTCGCGCAGGTTGGCGCACAGTTCGGACTCTGGGCGCTCGCGGGCGGTATGGTCGGCGCGCTTGCCGGCGGTCGTCTCGCCGACCGCTTTCACCAACACTGGCAGGGCGGGCGCGTCCTGGTGTCCGGTGCGGGATTCGTCCTCGGTGCGCCGATCTGCGTGGCGCTGCTCATGGTCCAGGACCTGCACTGGTTCGCGCCACTGATCCTGGCGACGTATTTCTTTTATACCTGGTACAATGGGCCGCTCGCGGCGGTCATCCTCGACGTCGTGCCGCCGGCGGTGCAGGCGTCGGTACTGGGCGCCTTCGTGCTGTTTTCGCATCTCGCCGGTGACGCACTCGCGCCGCCCCTGATCGGTTATCTGTCCGACCGAACCGGGAGTCTTCGGGCGGCGATGTTGCTCTTACCTGCGGTCGGCATGCTGGGCGGCATCATCATCCTCATCGGGCTCACGACGGTGAAGCGGGACATGCAGCGCGTAAGCAGACTCGACATCCACTTCTCTGGCGGCCGCTGAGGCATCATGAAGATCGCGGTCATTTTCGATTCGCCGAATCCCGAGTGGGAAGATGCCGCGTTCAAGCGCGAGGTGGAGCAGAAGGTCGAGGAGGCAGAGTACGACGTCGCGCGCGCGCTGATCGCGGGCGGGCACGACGTCCTGATGATCGGCATCGGCGACGACGTCGCGCCGCTGCTCAAGAAACTGGCCGACTTCCAGCCCAAGCTCGTGTTCAACGGCTGCGAGGGCTTCCGGAAGAACGCCCGGCACGAGTACGCGATTGCGGCGTTGCTCGATATGTATGGCTATCGCTACACCGGTTCCTCGCCGACCGCGCTGCTCGTGGCGCGCAACAAGTCACTCACCAAGAAGATCCTGGCCTATCACGGGATCCGCGTTCCCGCGTTCGCCGAGTTCCACGAAGGCGACAAACTGGTCCGCCCGTCGGAGCTGCGGTTCCCTCTGATCGTGAAGCCGCTGCTCGAAGACGCGTCGATCGGCATCGCGCAGGCGTCCGTCGTCGAGGACGACGCCTCGCTGTGGCAGCGCGTCGAGTTCATTCACAGCAAGTACCACCAGGCCGCCATCGTCGAGGAGCTGGTCGAAGGCCGCGAGGTCTACGTGGGCTTGATCGGCAATGACAAGCTGCAGGTCCTGCCGCTCACGGAGATGACGTTCGGCGAGCCCGAGACGGCGGAACACCGCATCGCGACGTACAAGGCCAAGTGGGATGAGGATTACCGCAAGAAAAAGAAGATCAAGAACGTGTTCGCCAAAGGCGTCTCGGAGGCGTTGACGGCCCGCATCGGCGAGATCTGCAGCACGGCGTTCCACGCGCTGTGGCTGCAGGACTACGGCCGCGTGGACGTGCGCCTCGCGCATGACGACGAAGTCTATGTGCTCGAGGTCAATCCCAATCCCTTTATCGCCGCCGAGCACGAAATGGCGGAGGCGGCCGAGAAGTCGGGACTCAAGTACAACGCGTTCATCCAGCGCATCGTGGACGAGGCGATGGCCCGGTGAGCAAGCGCGAAGTCCCCACCCCCGAGCTGCGCTGCCCGCGCTGCCACACGGAGCTCGAGCGCTTCTGGAGCTACTGCCCGAGCTGCAGTCGCCGCCTCGAGTGGAAGGATACACAGCGCGAGACTGGTGCCGAATGCGCGTACTGCGGCTGGATCGTGTCGGACTCGTCGTCGTTCTGCCCCTGGTGTGGGCGCAACATTCAGGACGAGGACTCGAGCGAGGAGCCGCTCAAGGCGCCGAAGGGATTCAAGTTCCACGCGCGCTGCGACTGGGGTTGTGGCGGCGGCGTGATGTACCCGATGCGCTTCTGTCCCTGGTGCGGCCGCGTCCAAAGCTGGCGCTACGACGATTTCGAGAATGTCTGTCCGCACTGCGACCGCGGCGTGGACGACTGGATGGCGACCTGTCCCTGGTGCGGCGAAGACGCTACGGGACGCGATCTGATTCCGCGGGCGCTGCGCCGCGCGCGGCGTTTGTTGATCGTCTCTCGAATTCGCGACTGGCATTATCGCGTGGCACTGCGCCCCGGGGTCTCCGGCGTCGCGCCGCGCGCGCCTAAGGTGATCGAGCTCGATCGCCGCTACGTGACCGGCAAGCGCCGTCGCGACGAGATCTCCTGGAACATGCTGACCGGCCTGCTTCTCCACGAGCTCGGCCACTCTTTCCTCTATCATCACTGGTCCTGGACGCGCACGGGTCGCTTCCGTCGCGCCTTCGGCGAGGTGCGCAAGGCGTACCGCGTGGCGGACGAGCACTGGGTGGACTTCGAGCGGCGTCGTATTGCCACGACATTGACCGACTACGTCAGCGCGTATGCCGCCACCCATCCGCAGGAGGATTTCGCCGAGACGTTTCGGTTTTACGTGGGACGGCGAGGCCGGTTACGGGAATTGTTTGCGGAGTTCGGGCGGAAGCGAAAAGGTGTGCGGTTGTATGAGAAGTTCTTAGTTCTGCACGATTTTGTCAGGAGCTTGCGAGGCTGGAAATAAGAAGCGACGAGAGGTTTGCCGCCCCTCGCCGCCTCTTCGCGCGCTTCGCCGCCGTTCAGTACAGCGTCAAATTCAAACCAAACAGCAGCTGCACGGTCGTGTTGTCGTGAAATAGTCCACGCACCTCGAGATACGGGTGCGAGCGGCCGTAGCGCGTTTCCAACCCGCCAAACAAATCAAATCCCGTGTCCGAGTTTGAGCTCTGCTTCAGGATGTTCAGACCGCCGCCGAGGTATAGCGGCGCGCCCGGTGTCCGAAAGTGCAGGTCGCCGTTGAAGCCGACCAACGATCCGGAATCGACGAAGTAGTAATCGAACGACGGATACAGCTCGACGGAGGCCGAGAGCGGCAGATGAAGCTGTGCGCCGATCAGCCAGTCGTCCTGGTCCGTGTTGTAGCCGGCGTGCACGCCAAAGTGCGCGCGTTGGGCCGCCGCGCGGGACACACCGGCTACGCCGAGCAACAGCACGAGTGCTGCGAGACTGCGTCGCATCATCATCCGGTCCTCCGGGTTATGGTGCGGCTTTCCTTACCCGGTGACCGGACACGGGTTCGCGGGTTCCCTCCCCGCGGCCCGTACACGCGTGAGTCATGTCACAATCGACGTAGGGGCGCAGCATGCTGCGCCCCTACCCATCGTCATCCGCACCCGTCGAACATCATTTCACCCGGCGAAGCAGTACGCGCATCCCTTCTCTTGAGCGCGTGCCACGGCGAGGACCCCGGAAGGGACGACCTGCACGCCCGGAATCAGCCCCGCCACCCACTCCGCTTTCACCGCCGCGGCATCCATTCCCATCTTCTGCGCGACCATGCCGCTGTACACCGTGAGCGCGACGTTGCAGCAACCGATCTGCGCGCCACTCGCGAGCAAGGCTTCGGTACCGGTGCCAGGCAGCGGCAGCGGCAGCACCTTCGCGTAGATGTTGCTCGTTGCGGGGGCGTCGCCGGCTTTGATGTTGAACACCTCGCCCAGTTTGTACTTCGCCCACAGCGCATCCTGCATGGCGATCGGAATCGCCGCATGGCGTAGCACGATCACGGCCGAATTGTCGGCATCCTTGGTCGCGTAGTTCTCGTTGTTGCCGTTGAGCCACACGCGCGGCCAGACGACGGGCATGCCGCTGTTCGCCTCGGGCGCATCGAACAGCATCTTGTGCTTCCCATTGATCCGGTTCAGCCACGTCTCAAAGGACGGATCGGCGCCGGTGACCGGCCCAGAGCGCGGCTGCGCTTCGAGTCGAAGCGGCGTCAGTCCCGCGACTCCGGCGGCCGCGGTTGCGGCCAGACGACCGAGAAATCCACGTCTGTACATGCTGCCTCCTAGTGATGTGCTCGTGTGGGATAGGCGACATCCGGTGGTGGATCACCCTTCGGCCAATCATTCTCCTTCCCCGGAAAATCCGGCCGGGGATGCGCGTTGACGTACGCGGCGACGTTGAAGGCCTGACTGTCGCTGAGCGTGCCCGGCGCGTCGAACGGCATGTTGCGACTGATGAACTCGGCGGCGGTGCGCACCCGCGACATCCCCGCCCCGATGTTGTACGACTGCGGCCCCCAGAGCGGCGGCGCGGTGCCGGTTCCCTCGCCTGCGACGCCGTGACATTTAGCGCAGATCGACCCGAACACGCGCGCGCCATCCACCGTGTCGGCTTTGAACGCGGCCCACTTCTGCAGCCGAGTGTTCACGGCCGGAGATGATACGGGAACGCCGCGCGACAGAAACGCGAGGTAGGCGACGATGTCCCGCATGTCGGCGCTCGCGGGATCCAGTGCCGTGCCGTTCATGCTGCGGCGAAAGCAGTCGTTCACGCGGTACTCGATCGTCTCGACCACCCCGCTGCGGCCGCGGTACTGGGGATAATGCGCGAACGCGCCCACCCATGAACCCGTCTCGCGCCGCCCCTCGTCGAGATGACAGCTCGTGCACCGCAGCTTGTTGCCGACATGGCCGGGCAAGCTGTCTCGCGTCGCCGTGAGGAGCGCGCGCCCGCGCCGCACCGCGTCGCCATACGCACCTGTGGGGATAAGCGAATCGGAGGCAGCCGCGGCCCGCGGGGGGGCGGGAGCGGGCCGGGAGCAGCCAACAATGCAAGTGAAGCCGAGCAGAACGGCCGAACACCAGGGGTGCACTGGGCGAGATAATACCGGCATTTCGGGACCCGGCAACCTTTGAGCCGCTAGACCTATCCAAACCGGCGTATCCTCTCACCCAGGAATCGTATGATTGCGCCTCTTTTTGCTGTTTTGCTGCTCGCTGCGCAGGATCGGCCGGCACTCGACTCGGCCACGGTCACGCGCGTGCTGAGTCAACTCAAAGCCAGCGATTCTGCCGTCTGCGCGTTGGCGGGCCAGGCGTTGACCAACTATGGAGGCTGGTGGGGCTACAACTTTTCCGAGCCCACCATGCCGATGCCTCAGCCCATGCCCACTCCCACGCCGATGCCGGGTGGTGGGTTCGGTGGCGTGTCGATCAACATGCATGAGGGCAGAAAGCCCACAGACCCGAGCGTCCGGCGCGCCTTCAGTGCGTTCATTCGGGACGACAACCGCTGTGTGCGCAACATCGCGGCGCGGGCGCTCGGCAATCACGGCGGCAGCGAGAGCTATAACCTTTTTATCGGCATGCTACGCGAGACGCGCGCCGATCTGCGCGAAACAGGCGCGCTCGGACTGGGTGAGCTCGAGGACGCGCGCGCCATCGGGCCGCTGAGCGACGCGCTCGGCAAGGACGACAGCCCCGCGGTACGGACGACCGCCGCCTGGGCTTTGGGAGAAATCGAGGATAAATCGGCGATCGCTGCGTTGACCAAAGCACTGAGCGATCGCGCCCCCGAAGTGCGACGCACTGCGGCGTGGGCGCTCGGTGAAATCGAGGATGCCCACGCGGTGCAGGCGTTGAGCACTGCGTTGAAGGACGAGTCGGTGGAAGTGCGGCTCTCAGCGGTCTGGGCTCTTGGTGAAATCGAGGACAAGTCCAGTGTCGCTGTCCTCGTTCCCGCGACGAAAGACCGCGACGCGCGCGTACGCCAGCAGGCCGCCTGGGCCTTGGGCGAAATCGAGAGCGCCGAGGGCATCACGCCGTTGGAGACGCTCATGCGCGATCCCGTGAGCGATGTGCGCAAGACAGCGATCTGGGCGATGGGTGAGATCGAGGACCGCGGCGCCGTTCCGGCCTTGGCTCTCGCGTTGAAAGACGATGATGCCGACACACGCATTATGGCAGCGTGGGCGCTGGGAGAAATCGAAGACGCTTCCGCGGTGGA
>Ga0075435_100002314_pt1 | contig 12600 bp, 10 predicted proteins | sample RhiMethybrSRZTD4_FD_75302 | JGI IMG/M metagenome (GOLD analysis project Ga0075435, IMG submission 75302) | Populus rhizosphere microbial communities from Tennessee, USA - Rhizosphere MetaG P. TD hybrid SRZTD4 | ecosystem: Host-associated > Plants > Roots > Rhizosphere > Soil | place: USA...
CGTGAAATGCCATCGCGTGCTGACCGACGACGAGCAGGTCGGCGTGCTGGCGACATCGCATCTGCTGACCGCAGGCCGGCGCGCCGTCGCGCACATCGGCGGTCCGCCGATCGTCCACGCGAAGCGCCGCGAGAAAGGGTGGCGCGACGCGCTCAAGGCGCGGGGCATCAAAGCGGCCGACGAGTGGATCGTCCGCGGCGGCTTCATGGAAGCCGACGGCTACCGCGCGATGAAGAAGCTCATCTCCGTGCGTCCGAAGATCGACGCCGTGTTCGCCGCGAACGACCCGTCGGCCATCGGCGCGATGAAAGCAATCTGGGAAGCCGGACTACGTGTTCCCGACGACATCGCCGTAGTCGGTGCAGGCGACATCGCGCTCGCCGATCTCCTGAAGGTGCCGCTCACGACCGTCGGCTGGTCGCGCCGCGATCAGGGGCGTCACGCCGCCGAACTGCTGTTGAACACGCTCGAAGGCGACGTCGATCGCCCGCAGCGCATCATCATCCCGCCGCGCCTCATCGTCCGGGAATCGAGCGGCGCGGCGCGTTGAGCGTAACCTGACGAAAACCGCAGCGACCAACGGACGATGATGAACGATCAATGACAAGAGGCCAGCGACCATGTCGTTAACCTGGCTCGACTGGTTCGTGATGCTCTTGTACTTCGCGTTCGTCATCGGCGTCGGCATCTCGCTGCGCCGGTCGACGACGACGAGCGTTGAGTTCTTTCAGGCAGGACGCGCAATCCCGGCGTGGGTGTGCGGGCTCGCGTTCATCTCGGCCAATCTCGGCGCTCAGGAAATCATCGGCATGGCGGCGTCCGGCGCGAAGTACGGCATCGCGACGAGTCACTTCTATTGGATTGGCGCGATCCCGGCAATGGTGTTCCTCGGCATTTTCATGATGCCGTTCTATTACGGATCGCGCGCGCGATCGGTGCCCGAATATCTCCGTCTGAGGTTCGACGAGAAGACGCGCGGCTTCAACGCGATCTCGTTCGCGCTGATGACCGTGTTCTCGTCCGGCATCTCGATGTACGCGATGGCGAAGCTGCTGCAGATCCTGCACATCTTCGACGCGCCGTTCGCGGCGCTGAGACTCGGTCCGGAGTACATCTTTCACGTGTGCGTGGTGTCGTCGGCGATCGTCGTACTGGTGTACGTCGTCCTCGGCGGGTTGTCGAGCGCGATATACAACGAGGTCCTGCAGTTCCTGCTCATCGTCGCCGGCTTCGTGCCGCTCGTGTATCTTGGCTTGCGTGACGCGGGCGGCTGGAACGGCGTTCGCGCGGCTGTGCCGGACACGTTCACTCACACGTGGCGCGGCTTCGGCAGCGCGGCGACGAGCCCGATGGGCGTCGACGCAATCGGCGTCGCGATGGGACTCGGCTTCGTGCTGTCGTTCGGCTACTGGTGCACCGACTTTCTCGTCGTCCAGCGCGCGATGGCGGCCGATTCGATGGCCGCGGCGCGGCGCACGCCGCTCATCGCGGCCGTGCCGAAGATGCTGTTTCCGTTTCTCGTCGTCCTGCCCGGACTGATTGCGCTGTCGGTCCACGGCACGCACGGCGCCGGCGGGCTCGTGCCGTACAAAATTCACGAGGGCACGAATGCGCTGGTGCTCGACGCGATCGGCAAGCCGCAGCTCGATTACGACCTCACCGTGCCCACGCTGCTGCTTCGATACTTCCCGACCGGCATGCTCGGGCTCGGCCTCACGGCGCTCCTCGCCAGCTTCATGTCGGGCATGGCGGGCAACGTGACGGCGTTCAACACGGTGTGGACCTACGACATCTACCAGGCGTACTTGCGACCGGGCGCCGGCGACGCACACTATCTTCGCGTCGGACGGATGGCGACGGTGTTCGGCATCGCCGCATCAATTCTGACCGCCTATGTGGCGGCGCAGTTCAACAACATCATGGACGTGCTGCAGCTCGTGTTCGCCTTCGTCAACGCGCCGCTGCTCGCCACGTTTCTGCTCGGCATGTTCTGGAAGCGGGCGACCGGCCACGGCGCGTTCACAGGTCTGGTCGCGGGCACGCTGGCTGCCGCGCTGCATCATGGCCTGACGCTGCCGTCGGGCGCAGCCGCGGGTGTGAAGGGCGGGTGGCTTGCGGTCAGGCACGTGTATGCGAGCGAGATGGCGCAGAATTTCTGGACGGCAATCGACGCCTTCACGGCGTGCTTCGTCGTGACCGTCATCGTCAGCCTCGTGACGACGCCGCGACGCGACAGCGAACTGCGCGGTCTCGTGTACTCGCTCACCGAGCGGCCGCACGACGAGGAGCTGCCGTGGTTCCGGCGCCCTGCCGCGCTCGGCGCGATCGTGCTCGCCGTGACCGTTGCGTTGAACGTCGTCTTCTTTTGATGTGCGGAACATGCGTCTCGACGTTCGAATTCCAGCGGGGTTGATGTTGGCGGCGATCGGCGTTCTTCTCGCCGGATACGGGATGCTCGGAGACCGTTCGATCTACGCGCGATCGCTTGGCATCAACGTCAATCTGATCTGGGGCTGCGTGCTCGCGGCCGCCGGTGGGCTGCTGCTCGCATTCGGCACTCGACAGCGCCGGCGTCGATCGGAAACTGTCGAGGGCAATCGAGCTGAGGCGCGCGTGGGGACGGAGCCGCGGTGATCTCGCGCCGCGCGTTCCTCGGCATCGCCGCGACATGGCCTGCGTGGGCGCGGGCGGTTGAGAACATCCAGGTCGAGCGCGAGTGCGACGGCGCGTGCTGCAGAGCGCGCATCGTGAACCGCGGCCCTTCCTCGGTTCCGATGCACGACGTCGTCGTAGCGGATTTGCCCGCTTCATTTCCCTCCGATACCACGTTGTACGGCGAGGGATTCCAGATGCTGTCGCAGACAGGCGGCACGCTCGGGAATCCTGTCGATCTCGGGCAGTACACCGACGCGAAGCATTACCGCATTCCAACGAGCGAACGCGCGCGCGCGTTCTATGGCCTCCTCACGCTGACGCCGCATACGGGAGAGACGCATGTTTATGCGTTCACGTCGTGCTCGCGGTTCAGCGGACGCTTTCAGCTCGGTCCCTCGTCCGTGCAAGCGATCGTCGACTGTGAAGGGTTATCGCTGGCGCCGGGGGAGTCGTGGCCGCTCGAGGAAGTGATGGTTGCGTCCGGATCCGATCGATCGGCGCTCCTTGCAGACGTCGCCGCGCGGCTGACGATGCATCATCCTGCGCTCGGAACGCCGAAGCCGCCGACCGGCTGGTGTTCGTGGTACTGCTTCGGACCGAACGTCACGGCGCAGCAGGTGCTCGACAACCTCGATGCCATCGGTCGTTCGATGCCCGGGTTGAAGTACATCCAGATCGACGACGGATATCAGCGCGCGATGGGAGACTGGCTCGAGACCGGGACCGCGTTCGGCGGCAGCGTTCGCACCGTGCTCGCCGAAATCAGGCGGCGTGGGTTCGAGCCGGCGATCTGGGTGGCGCCGTTCGTTGCGGAAGAGCATTCGAACGTCTTCGAGCAGCATCCGGACTGGTTCATCAAGGCCGATGACGGCGCGCCTCTGCGCTCGGATCGTGTAACGTTCGGCGGGTGGCGTCGTGGTCCCTGGTACGCCGTCGATGGCACGCATCCCGAAGCGCAAGCGCATCTCGAGCGCGTGTTCCGCACGATACGCGAGGATTGGGGCTGCACGTATTTCAAGCTCGACGCGAATTTCTGGGGTGCGATGCACGGCGGCCGCTTCCACGATCCGCGCGCCACACGCATCGAAGCGTATCGACGCGGCATGGCGGCGATCCGCCTGGGAACGGGGCAGAGCTTTCTGCTCGGATGCAATCATCCGATCTGGCCGTCCGTTGGATTGATTCACGGATCGCGCAGCTCGAACGACATCAAACGATCTTGGGACCGCGTGGCGACGACGGCGCGCCAGAATCTCGGCCGCAACTGGCAGAACGGACGCCTCTGGTGGAACGATCCGGACGCCGTCGTGCTCGCGGGTGAACTGACCGACGCGGAGTGCCTGTTTCATGCGACGGCGATTTACGCGAGCGGCGGCATGGTCCTCTCCGGCGACGACCTGACGCGGATTCCCACCCCGCGCGCGGCCATGTTGCGCAAGCTCGTGCCGCCGACCGGAGCGGCCGCTACGTTCACTGACGACACGCTGCGCGTCGGCGTCGTCACACTCGCCGAATCGCGGATGATGTGCCTGTTCAACTGGGAAGATCGACTCGACGCGGTCTCGTTCGATCTGCCGCGCCCGTCGACGGTGGTCGACTTCTGGACTGGAGAGGCGCTCGGGCGCCGCGAAGGGAAGATGACGATCGAGCTGCAGCCGCGATCGGCGCGCCTGCTGAAGGTGACGGCGTGAGCGACACACGATCACGTGCCCGCGATGCGCAGGTCACCGCGACGGCGTTCGCGGCGCTGTTCTCCGTTGTCGGCCTCGCGCTCTACGGTCTCCCGCTCTATTACGACTTCATGGTCCGCGAGTTCGGCTGGTCGCGGACGATGGTGACGTCGGGCAACGCGCTGAGCAAGCTGATCGTCGGCCCCGTGTTTGGATTCGGCGCTGGATGGATCGTCGATCGATTCGGACCGCGAAGGCTGATGCTGGCCGGGATCCTCATGGCGGGCGGCGCGCTGATCGGACTGGGCGCGATGTCGGCCGTGTGGGCCTTCTACTTTTTCTATTTCCTCAACGCGCTCGGGTACGTGTGCGGCGGGCCGCTGCCCAATCAGGTGCTGCTCGCACGGTGGTTCGAGCGCGCGCGCGGTAAAGCGATGGGGAGCGCGTATCTCGGGATCGGCCTCGGCGGCGCGATCGTTCCGTTTCTCGCGACATGGTTGACCAGTCACTTCGGCTGGCGCGGATCGCTGCAGGCGGTCGGCGTGTTGATCGTCGTCATCGCGTTTCCGCTTGCGTACCTCGTGAACGATCGCGGACACGAAACGCACGCGCCACTTCATGAAGGGTCCGCGCCGCAAACCGCGAAGCCGAACGTCGGCGATGTCCTCTCGAAGCCCGCGTTCTACCTGCTCGCGCTCGGCAGCATGTGCTCGATTGCGGCAGTCGGCGGCACGAACCAGCATCTGAAGTTGTTCCTCAGCCTCGATCGCGGTTATTCGCAAGCCAGCGCCGCGCAGGTCATCTCGCTCGTCCTCGCCGTGAGCATCGCCGGCCGGCTGCTCATGGGATGGCTCGCGGATCGGATCCAGGTCAAGTACGTGATGCTGCTGATCTACCTGCTCGTCGCGGGATCGGTGCCGCTGCTGCTGGCGGGCGACTCGCGATCCACGATGTACGCGTTCGCGATCGTGTTCGGTCTCGGCCTGGGCGGCGAGTACATGATCATTCCGCTGATGGCCGGCGAGCTCTTCGGTCTGGGCGTCCTCGGGCGCGTGATGGGCATCGTGCTCACGGCTGACGGCGTCGCCGAGGCGACCGCACCGATGCTCGTCGGCTACCTGCGCGATCAGAGCGGCTCGTACACCAGCGGACTGCTGACCCTCGTCGCGACGGCGCTTGCGGGGGCGCTGGCGATCGCGCTGCTTCCCGCGCGCCGCGCCGCGGCCGCCGACGGTCACCTGATAACCAAATATGCGCATCGTTGATGGGAAAGTCATCGTCTGCTCGCCCGGGCGGAATTTCGTCACGCTGAAGCTCGTCACCGAAGACGGTGTCCACGGTGTCGGGGACGCGACGTTGAACGGACGCGAGCTCTCGGTCGCGAGCTACTTGAGCGACCACGTCATCCCTCTGCTGATCGGGAGGGACGCGCGCCGCATCGAGGACACGTGGCAATACTTGTACAAAGGCGCGTACTGGCGCCGCGGTCCCGTGACGATGAGCGCGATCGCCGCGGTCGACACGGCGCTGTGGGACATCCGCGGCAAGACGCTGAACGCGCCGGTGTATCAGCTGATTGGCGGGGCGTCGCGCGAGTCGGTGATGGTGTACGGCCACGCGAACGGAGCGACGGAAGACGAGACCGTGCAGGCGGTCGCGCACTACATTCATCTCGGGTATCGCGCGGTGCGCGCGCAATGCGCGATCCCCGGCGTGCAGCACGCGTACGGTGTCGGCCGAGGCACGCTCTATTACGAGCCGGCGGAGAAAGGACGTCCGCTCGAGAGCGTCTGGAGCACGGAACGCTACCTGGATTTCATTCCACCGATCTTCGCGAGACTGCGGCGCGAGTTCGGGTTCGACGTCCATCTGCTGCACGACGTCCACCATCGGCTCACGCCGATTGAAGCCGCGCGCCTCGGCAGGAGTCTCGAGCCCCATCGTCTGTTCTGGCTCGAGGATCCAGTGCCTGCGGAAAATCAGCAGGCGTTCCGTACGATCCGGCAGCACACGGTCACGCCAATCGCCGTCGGCGAAGTGTTCAACACGATTTACGATTGCGCGCAGCTCGTCGAAGAGGAGCTGATCGACTACATCCGCACGACGGTCGCGCACGCGGGCGGGATCAGCCACATGCGGAAGATCGCCGCGCTCGCGGAGCTGCATCACGTGCGCACCGGATCGCACGGCGCGACGGATCTGAGTCCCGTCGCGATGGCCGGCGCGCTGCATTTCGATTTGAGCGTGCACAACTTCGGCATCCAGGAATACATGCGGCACACGGAGGAGACCGATCGCGTGTTCCCGCATGCGTACACGTTCGAACACGGCGCCATGTATCCCGGCGACGCGCCGGGGCTCGGCGTCGACATCGACGAAGCGCTCGCCGCGAAATATCCATACGACCCGGCGTACCTGCCGGTGAACCGGCTGCTGGACGGGACGGTGCACTCATGGTGACGAGACGGGAGGTTCTGCAGTCGCTTGCCCTGTGTGGATGGTCCGGCCTCTCAGGCCTCGCAGGAACGTCCAGCGCGGTCGAGACGCGAACCGAGGCGGCGGCCTCAATCAAGTACGGCTACGCAGCGATTACGTGGGGCAACGCGATCGCGCAGGCCATCGACGACATCTCGGCGCTCGGCTATCGCGGCATCCAGCTGCGCGCCGGCGACGGCACGCTCGATCAGTTCGGCGACAAGCCGTCAGCGCTGCGGGACATGCTGGCGCAGAAACATCTGACGATGGCCGTGTTCTCGAGCGGCAATCTGGTGATCGATCCGGCGCGCGAGCGCGAGCAGCTCGATCTGCACACGGCGCACGCGCGGTTTCTCAAAGCGGCGGGCGGGCTGTATCTGCAGGTGATCGACGAGCGGCCGAAAGGACGCGACGTCGGCAGGGACGACTACCGGCGTGTGGGTCAGCTGTTGACCGAGCTGGGGAAGCGCGTGCAGGACGCGGGCGTCACGCTCGTGTATCACCACCACATGAACAGCGTCGGCGAGAAGCCGCACGAGATCGCGGCGGTGCTCGACGCCGCAGATCGCCGCCACGTGCGGCTGCTGTTCGACACCGCGCACTACGCGCAGGGCGGCGGCGATCCTGCTGCGGCGATCCGGCAATACCGCGAGTGGATTGCGGTCCTTCACCTGAAAGACGTGCGGAGCGCGCCGGGTGCGTCTGGTGGGGCTGGCGGGTATCAGTTCGTCGAGCTCGGTCGCGGCCGCGTCGATCTCAAGGCGGTGTTTGCGGCGCTCGGCGATATCGGCTACGAAGGCTGGGCGATCGTGGAGCTCGATCGCGTGCCGGAAGCGGGAGGCACGCCGAAAGAATCAGCGGAAATCAATCGGCGATATCTCGTCGACGTGCTGGGGCAGGACGTGTGATTGCGGATTACGGATTGCGGATTGCGGATTTATTGGAGATTGTGCGGTGATCCGAAATTGCGGATTGCAGATTAAATGCTGATCTCTTCATCAATCGGCAATCAATCCGCAATCCGCAATCCTCAATCCGCAATACGCCTTACGTGAACGACTTCGGGATCTCGAAGCCTCTCCGGTACTCGCGCGTCAGCAGTCGATCGGCGTCCTTGTCGTCGACGAACCGCTCCTTGCTTCCATCGAACGTCACCGAGCGGCCGACTCGATAGGAGATGTTCGCGAGGTGCGGCAGCGTCGACGACAGATGTCCCTCGAGGATGTCGCAGTTGAGCAGCTTCGGATCGTTGGCGCGGATCGCGTCCACGAAGTTCTGGTAGTGCGGCGACTCGATTGTCGTGAGGCCGGTCGCTTCGGTCTTCTCGGTCGGCATTTCACTCCCCGGACCCTTCTCGTTCTTCGGTCCGAAGTACGACTGCCAGTTCCGCCCTGATTCCTCGATCCACAGCCAGCCTTTGGTGCCGTAGAAGAGATTCCCGATTCGCACGCCGGCCTCGTCGTTCGTGAATCCGCCGCGCGTTCCGAACTCCATGATCGTGCCGTCGGAGTACTCGTACATCGTGGTCTGCTCGTTCGGCGTTTCCTGCGACGACTCCTCGCCGAAATACCCGCCGACCGATCGGATCTTCACCGGATGTTCCTGCTTCTGCAGACCCCAGCGCGCGATGTCGAACTGATGCGGTCCCTGATTGCCCGTGTCGCCGTTGCCGTAATCCCAATGCCAGTGCCAGTTGTAGTGGAAGCGGTTGCGGTTGAACGGACGCTTCGGCGCCGGTCCGAGCCACAGGTCGTAGTCGACCTTCGACAGATACTGCTCGTCGTAGGTCGGCTCGTACGTCGTCGACGTCACCGTCAGCGCGTACTTCTCGCCGGGCGCCATCGGGCCGTCGGGATACTTGCCGATCGAGGGCCGCGGCTTGAAGCAGAGACCGCGCGCCATGTAGACCTTGCCCAGTCCGCCGTCGTGAATGAACTTGATCGCGTTGCGAGCCGCGGGGCGGCTGCGATTCATCGTGCCGACCTGCACGATCCTGTCGTACCGCGACGCGGCCTCGACCATCTTGCGTCCTTCCCACACCGTGTGCGACGCCGGCTTCTCGACGTAGACGTGCTTGCCGGCCTGCAGCGCCCAGATCGTGGCGAGCGCGTGCCAGTGGTTCGGCGTGGCGATGACGACGGCATCGATGTCTTTGTCGTCGAGGACGCGCCGCAGATCCTGGACGAAGCCAGGCTTGAACGTCGGCACGTCCTTCAAACGCGGATCGTTGATGCGCTCGTCGGCCAGGTTCGCGTCGATGTCGCAGAGCGTTTTGTGTTCGACGTTCGGCAGGCGCGCGAACCCGCGCTTCAGCGCGTTGCCCTGACCGCGAATCCCGATACTGGCGAGCACGACGCGGTCGTTGGCGCCGAGGATGCGGCGGCCCACGTGCGGCGCGGCGTGGACGCTGGATCCGAACACGTTGCCGCCGATGGCGACGCCTGCTGCGGCGGCGCCCAGGCGCGCGGCGAACTCGCGTCTCGAGAGTCCGTCCTGCTCGTTCGTGTCGTTGGCCACGGAATCCTCCTTTGCGCTCAAATCGCTGCTCGATTATCTCTCGAATGCGTGCCGCAGCAATGCGATTGCCTGCGGCGCCTCGGCCGCAACGTCTTTGGCCGAGGCCTCGACGCTGATCCGTTGGTCGTAGCCGATCTCGCGGAGCGCTGCGAAGAACGGCCCGTAGTCATATTCGTCCCACACATGAGGAAAGACCCGGCCCTGCGGATTGGCCATGTGCAGATGCCGCAGATGGGCTTTCGCGCGGCGGATGATCGCCGGATCCTCCTGCTCGCTCGCCAGATGGTAGAAGTCGATCATCAGTTGAAAGCCGGGGTCAGCTATCGCCTCCACCAGCTGCAGCCCTTCCGCCGCGGAGTTGATGATGTTCGTTTCCTCGTGGCGCAGCGGCTCGACGGCGACGGTGATGCCGCGCGAACGTGCCAGCGGCGCGATGCGGCGGCCGAAATCGACGAGTTGCCCGAACGCCTCGTCGTGCGCGAAGCCGTCGGGCACGCGCCTGGCTCCGCCGCTGCCGAACACGACGATACGCGTCCCGAGGGTGGAGAGACGGTCGAACGCCGCCGTCACGTACTTCATCTGTTGTGCCGTGTCGATCTCCGGGCCGGTCACTTTCAAGGTCGCCGGCAGAAACAGATTCGTCGCGGGAACCGGAAGGCCGACATCCTTGATCTCTCGCGCGGCTTTGTCGAAGTCGGCGTCGGGCATCGTCGCGATCTCGGTCGTCGACAGCTCGACGTAGTCGAACCCTGCGGCCTTGGCGGTCCGGAGGTTCTTGAGGCTCGTGCAATATCCAACCTGCACGCGCGCGTGCTGTGCAATGCCGCTCGACACGAGCACCGCGGCGACGAGTGCCGTGAGCGCCAGACGGATCCGCATCACGCGAGCGCGTTCCTGCAGTACTTCATGCATTTCGCCATCTCGGCCATCCGATCGGACCCCGGGGGCACCGGATATTCGAATTCGATCGTGGCCTGGATGTTCCACTTGTTGTCGCGAATCAGCTGGAGCACTTCCTTGATTGGCGTGTCGCCCTCGCCGAACGGCACGTTGGGACCGTTGTTCAGCTTTCGATCCTTCACGTGCACGTGCGTGATCCGGTCGTGATGGCGCTTGATGAACGGAACGGGCGAGGTGTTGTTGCCGGCGATGAAGTGGCCGAGATCGACGTTCGCGCCGTTGTGCGCGGCATAGCTGAACGCCGTCTCCCACATCTGTGGCGTCGTCTCGGTGTGACCGTGATAGCCGACCATGATGCCGTGTTTGTCGGCGAATTTTCCGAGACGCTTCGTCTCCTCGACCGCGATCTCGCACGAGAGCGCGCGGGCGCCGAGCGCGTGCGTCAGCTCGAAGCAGTAATCGACGACTGCGTCGGGCATCTTGTAGATGTTGTCGAACTTCACGATCTCGATACGAACGCCCGCGTCTTCGTAATTGCGGCGGAACGCCTTCACGCGATCCATCGGCGCCGTCAGCCGCCATTTGTTGAGTGTGTCGGCTGCCGAGGCGGGCGCGCCCCGGTCCATCAAATCGCGCGCCGCGCCCAGAAACAGTTCCACCGGCTGCGATCGCAATTCCACCGCGCTCGCGCCCAGCTGAACGCAGCGCCGCAGGATCTCGTCGCCGCTCATCATCAAATCGCCGAAGTTGTAGGGCACGTTCAACCCGATTTGCACGCCGGCCACTTTCGAATCGGGCTTGTCGCTGAACGCAAAGGCGCGCGACGCGCCGGCGAAGGCCACTGCCGCAAGCTGGCCGAACTCACGCCGTGTGCACAACATCGAAGCCTCCCTGTCGATCAGATCATTCAGTCAACACGCGCCGGTTCAAGTCGCGGCGAGAGCAGGTGCACGATTCCGAGCGTGACGAGATAGGTCGTGCCGGCGATGACGAACACCGGCATATAGCTTCCGGTCGTCTGCAGCAGATAACCGGTGACCTTCGCGATCAACATGCCGCCGACCGCGCCCGCCATTCCACCGAACCCGATCACCGATCCGACAGCCTGACGCGGGAACATATCCGACACGAGCGTGTAGACGTTCGCCGACCACCCCTGATGCGCCGCGGCCGCAAGGCTGATCAACCCGACCGCCGCCCACAGGCTCTCGACACGTGACGCCGCGACGATCGGCACGACGGCGGCCGCGCACACGAGCATCGCTGTCTTGCGCGCCGCGTTCGCGCTCCAGCCGCGACCGAGCAGCGTCGACGACAGCCATCCGCCGAACACGCTGCCGACGTCGGCAATCAGATAGATGGCGATGATGGGCGGTCCCAGTTCGAGCAGCGACAGGCCGAACTTCCGTCCGAAGAAATCGGGAATCCAGAAGAGGTACAGCCACCAGATCGGATCGGTCATGAACTTGGCGACTGCGAACGTCCACGTCTGGCGGAGCGGCATCAGCCGCAGCCATGGGATACGCACCGCCGGTTCGGGCGGATCGCTGCGGATGTACGCGAGCTCCGTCGTGCCAAGTCGCGGATGACGCTCGGGCCGATCGTAGAGGAGCCACCACGCGACGAGCCACGCGAAGCCGAGCGCGCCGGTGAGGACGAACGCCCACGGCCAGCCGAAGCGGACGGTGATCCACGGGACGGTCAGCGGCGTCACCAGCGCACCGACGTTCGTCCCGGCGTTGAAGAGCCCTGTCGCGAACGCGCGCTCTCGCTTCGGAAACCACTCGGCGACTGTTTTGATTGCCGCAGGAAAGTTGCCAGACTCGCCGAGCCCGAGCGCGAATCGCACCGCGAGGAAACCGGCGACCGATGCCGAGTAGGTGAGGCCGACGAGCGCGAGCCCGGCGGCGACGGCGGGACCGATGATCGTCGCGCCCGCGTGCGCCATTGCCGCGACGGACCAGATGATCAGCGCGAGCGAGAAGCCGGCCTTGGTGCCGATGCGATCCATCAACCGGCCCGCGAACACGAAGCCGATCGCGTACGCGAGCTGAAACGCGAAGACGATGTCGCTGTAATCAATCTCGCTCCAGCCGAACTCCGTCTGCAGCGTCGATTTGAGAATGCCGATCACCTGGCGATCGACGTAGTTGATCGTGGCGGCGAAGAACAGCAGCGCGCAGATCGTCCATCGGAACCGTCCCACCGTCGCGGTCGACAGAACAGGCGCACGCTGAGTCGCCGGCATGCTGGTCATGTAAATAAAGGTGCCTAATCCCTAAAATCCCTCTAATTCCTAATTCCTAATCCCTAATCCCTAATCCCTGATCCCTGATCCGTAATCCCTGATCCCTGATCCCCAGTCCCCGCACGCGCCTAAATG
>Ga0075435_100002315_pt1 | contig 12600 bp, 11 predicted proteins | sample RhiMethybrSRZTD4_FD_75302 | JGI IMG/M metagenome (GOLD analysis project Ga0075435, IMG submission 75302) | Populus rhizosphere microbial communities from Tennessee, USA - Rhizosphere MetaG P. TD hybrid SRZTD4 | ecosystem: Host-associated > Plants > Roots > Rhizosphere > Soil | place: USA...
AAGATCGAGGGCAACCCGATGCACCCGGGCAGCGTCGGCGCCTGCGATATCTTCGCGCAGGCGGCGGTGCTCGGCCTCTACGATCCGGATCGATCGCAGACGCTCACCAACTTCGGCGAGATTCGCCCGTGGTCGGCGTTTCTCGGCGCGATGACCGCGGCGCTGACGGCGCAGCGGCCGCTCCGCGGCGCCGGCATCCGCCTGCTCACCGAGTCGATCGCGTCGCCGACGCTCGCGGCACAGATCCGCGATCTGCTGAAGCGGTTCCCCGAGGCGAAGTGGCATCAGTGGGATCGGGCGAGCCGCAACAACGTCCGTGTCGGATCGAAGCTCGCATTCGGCGAGTTCGTCGATGCGCAGTACCGGATCGATCAGGCCGACGTGATCCTGACGCTCGACGCCGATGTCCTCGGCTGCGGACCGGCGGCGCTTCGTTATGCCCGCGACTTCTCGGCGCGGCGGCGGCCGGAGCAGGCCGACCGCATGAACCGCCTCTACGCGATCGAGTCGATGCCCACGTCCACCGGCGCACGCGCCGATCATCGGCTGCCGCTGCGTCCGAGCCAGATCGACGGCGCGGCGCGGCAAATCGCCGCGGCGCTCGGTGTCGGCGGCGCGGGTGCGTTGGGCGGGTCAGGCGGGACCGACAGGACGGCGAAGTTCGTTGCCGCCGTCGCGAAGGATCTGCAGGCGCATCGCGGCCGATCGCTCGTCGTCGCCGGCGACGGCCAGCCCGCAGCGGTTCACGCGCTTGCGCATGCGATGAACCAGGCGCTCGGCAATGTCGGCGCGACGGTGGTCTACACGCAGGCGGTCGAGGCCGAACCGGTTGATCACATCCAGTCGCTGCGCGATCTGGTCGCGGACATGAACGCCGGCAAGGTCGATCTGCTGGTGATCCTCGGCGGCAACCCGATCTACAGCGCGCCGGCCGATCTCAAGTTCGCCGCTGCACTCGGCAAGGTGCAGCTGCGCGCGCATCTCAGTCAGCACGTCGACGAAACCTCGGCGCTCTGCCACTGGCACATCCCCGAAGCGCATTTCCTCGAAGCGTGGAGCGACGCGCGCGGCTTCGACGGCACCGTCTCGATCGTCCAACCGCTCATCGCGCCGCTCTACGGCGGACGTTCCGCGCACGACGTGCTGGCGGCGATGAGCGAGCGGCCCGAGCGCAGCGCCCACGATTTGATCCGCGAGTTCTGGAAGGTCGACAAGGACGAGCGCACCTGGCGCAAATGGCTGCACGACGGCGTGGTGCCGAATACGGCATTTGCGCCGAAGACGGTCGCCGTCCAGCCATCGGCGATAAATCAGCAATCGGCAATAAATCAGCAATCAGCAACCAGCAATCAGCAATCGCTGGAGATCAGTTTCCGTAACGATCCGTCGATCCTCGACGGACGGTTCGCGAACAACGGCTGGCTCCAGGAACTGCCGAAGCCGATCACGAAGCTCACCTGGGACAACGCGGTCCTCGTCAGCCCGGCGACTGCTGCCAGGCTGCGCGCCGAGCAGCGGCCGGCGTTCCAGGGCGGCGAGCACGGCCAGATCATCACCGACGTCGTCGAGCTGCGCTATCGCGGTCGCGCCGTCCGCGGCGCGCTGTTCGAGGTCGCGGGCCATCCCGACGAGTGCGCGACGGTGCACGTCGGCTACGGCCGGGCGCGCGGTGCGAGGCTGGCGATCGGCGCCGGCTTCAACGCCTTCGCCATCCAGACGTCCGACGCGCCCGATTTCGGCGGTGGCCTCGAGATCGTGAAGACCGGCGATCGGTACCCGCTCGCCTGCACGCAGTTCCACCACCTGCTCGAAGGCCGCGGCGCCGTGCGTGCCGTCACGCGCGACGAGTTCGTGCACGACCCGAAGTCGGTGCACGAAGGCGAAGAGCAGGTGCCCCGGACGATCACGCTGTATCCCGACTATCCCTACGAAGGCTACAAATGGGGAATGGCGATCGACGTCAACGCCTGCATCGGCTGCAACGCGTGCGTCGTCGGCTGCCAGGCGGAGAACAACATCCCGGTGGTCGGCAAGGACGAAGTGATGCGCGGCCGCGAGATGCACTGGATCCGCGTCGACACCTATCATCGCGGCCCGGTCGAAGCGCCGGAGACCTATTTCCAGCCGGTGCCGTGCATGCACTGCGAGAACGCACCGTGCGAGGTGGTCTGCCCGGTCGGCGCGACGGTGCACAGCGCAGAAGGCCTGAACGACATGGTCTACAACCGCTGTGTCGGCACGCGCTACTGCTCGAACAACTGCCCCTACAAAGTTCGCCGCTTCAACTTTCTGCTCTACCAGGATTGGAACACGCCGAGCCTGAAGCTGGCGCGTAATCCTGACGTCAGTGTGCGCAGCCGCGGCGTCATGGAGAAGTGCACCTACTGCGTGCAGCGGATCAACGAAGCGCGGATCGATGCCGAGAAGGAGAACCGGACGATTCGCGACGGCGACATCAAAACGGCCTGCCAGCAGACCTGTCCGGCCGACGCGATCGTTTTCGGCAACCTGAACGATCCGGCGAGCCGCGTCGCCCAGCTGCAGGCGGAGACGCGGAATTACGCACTGCTCGGCGAGCTGAACACGCGGCCGCGGACGACATACCTGGCGGCCGTGCGCAACGCCAACCCGGAGCTCGGGGAATAACGGTGGCCGACCCGCGGCAGCATCTCGACGACCCGAATCGCGCCGTCGTCGGCGCCGGCCGGCCGCCAGTGATCGCGCCGGGCCACACCTTCGGAACGGTCACCGACAAGATCAGCTCGATCGTCCTGTCGAGAAAGACGCCGCTCGGCTGGTGGCTCGGGTTTCTGTTCGCATTCTTCCTCGCCAACGTGCTCTTCGTCTCGATCGCCTATTTGCTGTTCAAGGGCACAGGGATCTGGGGAGTCAACATTCCCGTCGGCTGGGGCTTCGCGATCGTCAACTTCGTGTGGTGGATCGGCATCGGGCACGCAGGCACGCTGATCTCGGCGATTCTGCTGCTGCTCAAGCAGACCTGGCGCACTTCGATCAACCGTTTCGCCGAGGCGATGACGTTGTTCGCGGTCGCGTGCGCCGGCATCTTCCCGCTGATTCATACCGGCCGGCCGTGGCTCGCCGCCTACTGGCTGTTCCCGTATCCGAACACGATGGGCGTGTGGCCGCAGTTCCGCAGCCCGCTGATCTGGGACGTCTTCGCGGTTTCGACCTACGCGACCGTGTCCGCGTTGTTCTGGTTCGTCGGGCTGATTCCCGATCTGGCGACCCTGCGCGATCGATCGCAGTCGCGCGCCGGCCGGATGATCTATGGCGCGCTGGCGATGGGCTGGCGCGGATCGGCGCAGCACTGGCACCGCTACGAGACGGCCTATCTGCTGCTCGCCGGCATCGCGACCCCGCTCGTCGTCTCGGTCCACACCGTGGTCAGCTTCGACTTCGCGATTGCCATCCTGCCCGGCTGGCACACGACGATCTTCCCGCCGTACTTCGTCGCCGGCGCGATCTACTCGGGCTTCGCGATGGTGTTGACGCTGGCGATCCCGATCCGCGCCGTCTACGGCCTCGAAGACTTCATCACCATGCGGCATCTCCAGAACATGGCGAAGGTGATGCTGGTGACCGGGCTGATCGTTGGCTACGGGTATCTCACCGAGGCGTTCGTCGCCTGGTACAGCGCCGACAAGTTCGAAATGTATGTACCGGTGAATCGCTTCACCGGCGCCTACGCGCCGACCTACTGGGCGTTGATCCTCTGCAACATCGTCATCCCGCAGGCGCTCTGGTTCCGGCGCGTCCGCAACAGCGTGCCCTGGCTGTTCGTGATCGCGATCATCGTCAACATCGGCATGTGGCTGGAGCGCTTCGTCATCGTCGTCACCAGCCTGCACCGCGACTTCCTGCCTTCCTCGTGGGGCAACTATTTGCCGACGTTCTGGGACTGGTCGACGTTCATCGGCACGATGGGCCTGTTCCTGTCGCTGCTGTTCCTGTTCCTGCGATTCCTGCCGATGATTTCGATCGCGGAAATGCGGGCGATTCTGCCTGAAGCCAGGGTGAGCGACGAATGAAGACGCCGGCGATCTACGGCCTGCTCGCCGAGTTCGAGGATCCGACGTCGCTGGTGTCGGCGGCCGAGCGCACGCACCACGCCGGCTTCCGCAACGTCGACGCCTACTCGCCGTATCCGATCGAGGAACTGCACGAGGCGCTCGGCTCGCACCACACGCGGCTGCCGCTGATTGTGCTCATTGGCGGGCTGGTCGGCTGCCTGGGCGGCTACGCGCTGCAGTACTGGGTGTCGGTGCTCGCGTATCCGATCAACGTCGGCGGCAAGCCGTTTCACAGCTGGCCGGCGTTCATCCCGGTCACCTTCGAGTGCACGATCCTCGGCGCCGCACTGTCGGCCGTGCTCGGCATGCTCGCGCTGAACGGCCTGCCGCAGCCGTATCACCCGGTCTTCAACGTGCCGCGGTTCGCGCTGGCGAGCCGCAACCGCTTCTTCCTCTGCATCGAATCGAAGGATCCGAAGTTCGACCTCGAAGCGACGCGCCAGTTTCTGGAGACGCTTAATCCGCGGGAGGTCACGACCGTTGCGGATTAGCGCAAAGGCCGCAAAGGCGTCGACGGCAGCCGCGAAGACGGCAAAGAGGTCATCTTTCTTTGCACGCTTTGCCTTGTTTGCGGTGTTTGCGCTGGCGGCTTGCCGCCAGGACATGCACGACCAGCCGAAGTACATCCCGCTGCGCGAGTCGGCCTTCTTCGGCGACGCGCGCTCGGCGCGGCCGGTCGTGGAAGGGACAGTTGCGCGCGGTCACCTGAACGACGACGAGCTCGCCTACACTGGCAAGACGAACGGGCAGGACGCCACGATGTTTCCGGCGCCGGTCACCGCCGAGACAATGTCGCGCGGACGCGAGCGGTTCAACATCTACTGCTCGCCGTGTCATGGCCGCACCGGTCAGGGCGACGGGATGGTGGTGTTGCGCGGCTACCGGCGGCCGCCGTCGTTTCTCCAGGACCGGCTGATCGGCGCGCCGGTCGGGCATTTCTTCGACGTGATCACCAACGGCTTCGGCGCGATGCCAGACTACGCGGCGCAAATCCGCCCGCAGGACCGCTGGGCAATCATCGCCTACGTGCGCGCATTGCAGTTGAGCGGCCACGCGACGCTCGCTGATGTGCCATCTTCGGAACGGGACAGGATCCGGTGACGCCCGCCATCACGCAAACCGCCGATGTCGCAATCCCCGAGCTGAAAGGTTTGCAGCAGCGGCTGCTGATCGCCGGCGCCGTCGGCGCAGTGATCTCCGTCCTCGGTTTTCTGCTCAACAGCCGTCAGTTCTTCCAGTCGTACCTGATGGCGTACATGCTGTGGCTCGGCGTCACGCTTGGCTGCCTCGCACTCGGCATGGTGCACCAGCTCTCGGGCGGCGCATGGGGCGTGCTGATCCGCCGGCCGATCGGCGCGGCGGCGCGGGTGATCCCGCTCATGACCGTGCTGTTCCTGCCGATCGCGCTCGGAGTCATGCGCATCTATCAGTGGACGAACGCCGACCTGGTCGCGCATGACGAGGCACTGCAGCACAAGCAGCTCTACCTGAACGTCCCCTTCTTCCTCACCCGCGCGGCGATCTACTTCCTCGCCTGGAACGCGCTCTCGTACTTCCTGAACCGCTGGTCGCTCGAGCAGGATCGCACCGGCGACCCGCGGATCGCCCGGCGCATGCAGGCGTTGAGCGGCGGCGGGCTCGTCGTCTACGGGTTGACGATCACCTTTGCATCGTTCGACTGGCTGATGTCGCTCGAGCCGCACTGGTATTCGACGATCTACGGCGTGTTGATTCTCGGCGGCCAGGGCCTCTCCTCGCTCGCGTTCCTGATCATTGTCCTGGTCTGGCTGAGCCGCCGTCCGCCACTCGACCAGATCGTCGTGCCCGCGCACTTCCACGATCTCGGCAACCTGATGCTCGCGTTCGTTATGCTGTGGGCCTACTTCTCGTTCTCGCAGTACCTGATCATCTGGGCCGGCAATCTGCCGGCGGAGATCGGCTGGTATTTGCACCGCATGCAGACCGGCTGGCGGCCCATCGCCGCCGTGCTGATGCTGTTTCATTTCGCGCTGCCGTTCGTGGTCCTGCTCTCGCGGACGGTCAAGCGTCAGGGCCGCCTGCTCGTCAGGGTCGCGATTGCCGTGCTCATGGTCCGCCTCGTCGATCTCTGGTGGCTGATCGGTCCGGAGTTCCACACCGACGGCATCGCTGTCAGCTGGATGGATGCCTGGATTCCCCTGAGCATGGGTGCGATCTGGCTCGCCGCGTTCATCTATCAGCTTCGCGGCCGCGCCATCCTGCCGATCCACGATCCGGAATTCGACGAGACACTGGGCCGCATCATCGAGCGCGGCGCGCCGCCGCGGCCGGCGCACTAGACATCATGGCCGAATTGCATCAACCGCACGCCACGCATCCGGCGCACGCCGACGAGAATCCCGGGGTCCATCACGAGGAGAGCGACGTCAATATCCGCGGCGTCCTGATGTTCGGCGGCGCGCTGATCGTCGCCGCGATCGTCATTCACCTCGTCGTCGGTGCCCTGTTCAAGTACTTCGACATCCGCGAGGCGCGTCAGGCGACGCCGGAGTACCCGCTCGCCGCCGCTCAGGAAAATCGTCTGCCGCCCGAACCGCGGCTACAGACCAATCCGCGGCAGGACCTCGCCGACTTGCGCGCCCGCGACGATCAGGCGCTCGCCGGCTACTCATGGGTGGATCGCAACGCCGGCATCGTCCGGATCCCGATCGACGAAGCGATCAAGAAAACGCTCGAACGAGGCCTGCCGGCAAGAACCGAGCAGAAGAAATGACCCAGCCGCGTAATAAACCGCGGAGCACGCGGAGTTCGCAGAGTCTTGTCTTTCTACTAATAATTTCCGCGATCTCTGCGTTCTGCGCGGTTAATGCATACGCCCAGATAACCAGTGCGCCGGCGAGCGCTGGCTACAAGCGCGAACCGGGGATGACCTCGTCGCAGGTGCCGGCGGCGCTGCGCGAAATTGGTTTCGATCAGAATCTCGATCAGCACGTGCCGCTCGATGTCGCCTTCCGCGACGAGCGCGGCGCGACCGTGCGCCTCGGCGACTACTTTGGCAAGCGGCCGGTCGTGCTCGTGTTCGCCTACTACGACTGCCCGATGCTCTGCACGCAGGTGATCAACGGGCTCTCGAGCGCGCTCGGAGTGCTTTCGCTCAAACCCGGGCAGGATTTCGAAATCGTGACCGTCAGCTTCAATCCGGCCGACACGCCGGCGGCCGCCAGCGCGAAGAAGGCGATGTATCTGGAGCGCTACACGCGCGAAGGCGCCGCCGAAAGCTGGCACTTTCTCACCGGCGACCCGCCGTCGATCGAACGGCTGACGAAGGCGGCGGGCTTCCGCTACGTCTGGGACGCAACGACGAAGCAGTTCGCGCATCCGAGCGGCATCATCGTGCTCACACCCGACGGCCGGCTCGCGCGCTACCTGTTCGGGATCGAGTACGGACCGCGGGATCTACGCTACGCGATCGTCGAGGCCTCCGATGGTCGCGTCGGCAACGCCGCCGACGCGCTGCTGCTCTATTGCTATCACTACGACCCGATGAGCGGGCGCTATGGCTTCGTAGTGATGCGCGCGCTGCGCCTCGCCGGTGCCGTCACCGTGCTGGCGCTCGGCGGATTCGTCTTTGTCATGTTGCGCCGCGAGAAGCGCGGCGCCCGGCCTGCGGCTGCCTCGCGACTTGTGACGCCCGGCTCGCGGCTGACGGGTCTCTAACACCATGGGTTCCGGAACGCCCCTGTTTCCCGAAGCCGCCTCGACGATGGCGTCGCGCGTCGACAACCTGTACTTCTTCCTGCTCGCGCTCGCCGCCTTTTTCTCGATCCTGATCGCCGGCCTGATCGTCTACTACGCGGTCAAGTACCACCGCCGCACGCCCGACCAGGTCGGCGCGCCAATCCACGGCGGCATGGCGCTCGAGATCGGCTGGACGGTGATCCCGCTGCTCATCACCATGGTGATTTTCGTCTGGGGCGCCAGCGTCTACTACGCGATGGCGCGGCCCCCCGACGAAACGCTGAACGTCTACGTCGTCGGCAAGCAGTGGATGTGGAAGTTTCAGCACCTCGACGGCCAGCGTGAGATCAACGAGCTGCACGTGCCCGTCGGCCGCGCGGTCAAGTTGATCACGACTTCCGAAGACGTGATCCACGACTTCTTCGTGCCGGCCTTTCGCATCAAGGCCGATGTCGTGCCGGGGCGCTACATCAACATCTGGTTTCACGCCACCAAGCCGGGACGCTACCGGCTGTTCTGCGCCGAATACTGCGGCACGCGCCACTCCGGCATGACTGGTGAAGTGATCGTCATGGAACCGAGCGAGTACCAGGCGTGGTTGAGCGGCGGCGCCGCCGAAGGATCGCTGGCCTCGGCGGGTGCGAAGCTGTTCCAGGATCTCGCCTGCAACACCTGCCATCGTCCGGACGCCCAGGGCCGCGGGCCAGTGCTCGACGGACTGTTCGGCAAAACAGTGCAGCTTCAGAACGGCGAAACGGTCACCGTCGACGAAGCGTACGTGCGTGAGTCGATCCTGCACCCGACCGCGCAAGTCACGTCCGGTTTCCAGCCGATCATGCCGACCTTTCAGGGATTGGTCACCGAGGAGCAGCTCCTCGAGCTCGTCGAATACGTGAAGTCGCTGGCGGCGCGCTCCGAAACGCCGGCGGCGCGACCCGCGACCGGAGCTCCGGCGCCGGGCGAAGCGACTCCGGTCAAGAGATAGATATGCCCAGCAGCACCGTGCTCATCCCCCCGCGTCACTACCTGAACGACGGCTACGGCATCAAGTCGTGGTTGCTGACGCGCGACCACAAGCGCATCGCGCTGCTCTACCTCGCCAGCGTCACGTTTTTCTTCTTCGTCGGCGGCGCCATGGCGGTGTTGATCCGCCTCGATCTCGCGACCCCGGCCGGCGATCTCGTCACCGACGAAACCTACAACAAGCTGTTCACGATGCACGGCGTGATGATGGTGTTCTTCTTCCTCATCCCCGCCATCCCCTCGGTGCTCGGCAACTTCCTCGTGCCGATCATGATCGGCGCGAAGGATCTCGCGTTTCCGAAACTCAACCTGTTCAGCTGGTACATCTTCGTGATCGGCGGGTTGTTCACGCTGTACGCGCTCGTCACCGGCGGCGTCGACACCGGTTGGACGTTCTACACGCCGTTCAGCACGGTGTCGTCGACCACGAATGTCATTCCGACGGCGCTTGGCATCTTCATCACCGGTTTCTCGTCGATCCTCACCGGCCTCAACTTCATCGTCACCATCCACCGGATGCGCGCGCCGGGCATGACCTGGTTCCGGATGCCACTGTTCCTCTGGTCGACCTACGCGACCAGCCTGATCAACGTGCTTGGCACGCCGGTGATCGCGATCACCGTACTGCTCGTCGCCGCCGAACGCGTCTTTCATTTCGGCTTCTTCGATCCGCGTCTGGGCGGCGATCCGGTGCTTTTCCAGCACATGTTCTGGTTCTATTCGCACCCGGCGGTCTACATCATGGTGCTGCCGGCGATGGGCGTGATCAGCGAGCTGGTCGCCGCAGGCTGCCGCAAGCCCGTGTTCGGCTATCCGTTCGTCGCCTTCGCGAGCCTTGCCATCGCGGTGCTCGGCTTCCTCGTCTGGGGCCACCACATGTTCGTCGCTGGCGAGTCGGTCTACTCGGCCATGATCTTTTCGATCCTGAGCTTTCTGGTCGCGATTCCGTCGGCGGTGAAGGTGTTCAACTGGACGGCGACGATGTACAAGGGCGCAGTGTCGTGGGATACCGCGATGCTCTACGCGTACGGCTTCATCGGGCTGTTCACGATCGGCGGGCTGACCGGGCTGTTTCTCGCCGCGATCGGCCTCGACGTGCACGTCACCGACACCTACTTCATCGTCGCGCACTTCCACTACATCATGGTCGGCGGCACGATCATGGGATACCTCGGCGGACTGCACTACTGGTGGCCGAAAATCAGCGGTCGCCTCTACAACGAAGCGCTCGCCAAGCTGAGCGCCGGCATCATCTTCATCGGATTCAACCTGACGTTCTTCCCGCAGTTCGTCGTCGGCTATCTTGGCATGCCGCGGCGCTACCACGCGTATCCGCCGGACTTCCAGGTGCTGAACGTGCTGTCGTCGGCCGGCGCGTCAATCCTCGGCGTTGGCTACCTGCTGCCGATGTTCTATCTGATGTGGTCGCTGCGCTACGGACGGCTCGCCGGATCGAATCCGTGGGGATCGGTCGGCCTCGAGTGGACGACGACGTCGCCGCCGCCGACCGAGAATTTCACGGAGACGCCGGTTGTGACGTGGGAGGCGTACGACTATCGCGCGCCGGTGGAGGGTCATGTTGCCTGAAGCCGCGCACCAGCATCACGTCCCCGGGCTCGCCCACCACTTCGACAACCTCGAGCAGCAGGCCGAGGCGACAACGCTCGGAATGTGGGTATTCCTCGTCACCGAAGTGCTGTTCTTCGGCGGCCTGTTCATGGTCTACACCGTGTACCGCAACTGGTACCCGGATGCGTTCGCCGCCGCGAGCCACTCGCTCGACATTACGCTCGGCACCATCAACACCGCCGTCCTGATCACCAGCAGCCTGACGATGGCGCTCGCGGTTCATGCCGCGCAGCTCGGCCAGCGCAAGCTGCTGATGCTGTTCCTGGTCGCGACGATGGCGCTCGGCGCCGTGTTCCTCGGCATCAAGAGCGTGGAGTACTACCAGAAGTTCGTCGAGCACCACGTGCCGGGCGCGGGGTTCAACTTCGAAGAGCCGCAGTACGCGGTCCACGCGCAGATCTTCTTCTCGCTCTACTTCGTGATGACCGGGCTGCACGCACTGCACATGATCATCGGCTTCGGGATCATGACCTTCATGCTGTGGTGGGCCTGGCGCGGCACGATCACCGCCGAGTACTACAGCCCGATCGAGATCGCCGGCCTGTACTGGCACTTCGTCGACATCGTCTGGATCTTCCTGTTCCCGCTGCTCTACCTGCTGGGGCGGCACGCACACTGATGTCTGCGCACATTCTTCCCAAGCGCGTCTACTACACGATCTTCGCGATCCTGATGTTCTGCACCTATCTCACGGTGCAAATCGCCTTCTTCGATCTCGGCGCGCTCAACACCATCGCCGCGCTCGGCATCGCCTGTTTCAAGGCGACGATCGTGATTCTGTTCTTCATGCACGTGAAGTACAGCACGCGGCTGACGTGGGCGGTGGTGCTGGGCAGTATCTTCTGGTTCGGGATCCTGATCGCGCTGACGATGAGCGACTACCTGACGCGGGTGTGGCGTACGTTCGGATAATTTATGCTTTCTTAAGCGCTCAAGCGGCATAAGATGCCCTCCTCGAAAACCCCCAGCTCACCCCAAGGAGTGGCACATGTTTCACGCACGGACCGGCGTCGCACTCGGGAGTTTTGCGCTCGCGCTTTGTCTCGCGGCACCCTCGATCGCACAGCAATCAGACCAGCTCCCGATCACCGCGCTCGCCGGTAAAGGCCCGAAGGCCGCCAAGGTCAAGCCGAACACACACCAGAACGGCCAGGCGCACGCCCGCTTCGGCATTCCCGACATCGATTCGGTTGCCAACTTCAACGGACACTTTTTTGCCGACGGGTTCGATACCGACGGAAATCCGCGGCGTGAGTGGTACACCAACACGATGGGCAATCCACCGCAGCTTGGCGGCACGACGACGTTCAATGCGCCGATCGTTCCGGTGATTGTCGACCTGCGCCTGACGGCACGCCGCGGTTCGTCAACGGCCAGCGGCTGATCTCCGATCCGACGCAGTACGTCCAGCCAGTCCTGAAGTCACCCGTCTTCGCGGATGCGACCTACACGAGCAGCGGCACGCCGACCCAGATCACCGATGCAGTCCAGCGCGCCGAGTATTTCACCAGTGCGAAGGCCGACTGGCACACGCGGCTCGCGCCGTCGGTGAAACCGGCGCGCACGATGGTCCTCAAACAGGGCACCTATCGGTTCGCGCTGAACGCCGACGGCACCTGCTGCGCGTTCATCCTCGTCGACATCAACACGTTCGTGAACGCGTTGTTCCCGGCCGTCGCCAGTGATACGACGACACCGATTGGCGCTGCCGAGAACGCCGGCGACATCACGACGAAGGATCTCTCGTCGTTCCTGTTCCCGAACACGTTTCTCTACTTCAACAACGACCCGAGGCAGTGCTGCGTGCTCGGGTTCCACAGCTACGATCTCGAGCCGGGTGATGCCGGCCAGAAGAAGCCGGAGAAGCGCTACGTGGTGGACTATTCGAGCTGGATCTCGGCGGGACTGTTCGGCGACGCGTTCACCGACGTGACCGCGCTGAGCCATGAGATCGCCGAAAGCTACAACGACCCGTTCGTGGCCAGCGACGGTGTGCACAACATCACGCCGTGGTGGGCCTCCGACAACGGCCAGTGCCAAAATGTTCTCGAAGATGGCGACGTGATCGAGGGGCTGCCCGACGCGACGTTCCCGATGACGATGAACGGATTCACCTACCACCCGCAGAACGAAGCGCTGC
>Ga0075435_100002318_pt1 | contig 12589 bp, 15 predicted proteins | sample RhiMethybrSRZTD4_FD_75302 | JGI IMG/M metagenome (GOLD analysis project Ga0075435, IMG submission 75302) | Populus rhizosphere microbial communities from Tennessee, USA - Rhizosphere MetaG P. TD hybrid SRZTD4 | ecosystem: Host-associated > Plants > Roots > Rhizosphere > Soil | place: USA...
GCCGGCTCGTCCATGAGCGCCACCATGGTGCGGAGCTGCTGGCGCAGCTCGGGAAGGGGCGGGAAGTAGCCGGGCACGCGGATCGACTTCACGAACTCCCCCACGATCTGCGCCTTGGGATCCATGGTGCGGCCGCCCCGCGAGATGCGCTGGCCCTCGAGGAAGCGGAGCGCCTCGGCCTCGCTCATGGCGGTGTGCGCGAGCTCCAGCGTGGTGGTCGTCTTCGGCACGCTCATGTCGTCCCTCCACTCCGTGTGATGCCGGCATTATCGTGGTTTTCATCGGGGCCGCAAGCCGCGCCGTATAATCGCCGCGCCGCCATGATCACGCTCGCCGAGTGCACCCACGTGGAGGCCGCGCGGATGGCGCGCGATTCCCGGAGCGTCGTCCTGCTCCCCCTGGGCGCGGTGGAGGAGCACGGCCCGCACCTGCCGCTCCTCGTGGATTGGCTCGGCGCCGAGGAGCTGGCCCGGCGTATCGCGCCGCATCTCGAGCGGGCGGGCTTCCGGGCCGTGCTCGCGCCCTCGCTGCCGTACGGCGTGAGCACACTGGCCGACGACTGGGCGGGCACCGTGTCCCTCTCGCGCGCGCTGGTGACGCGCCTCATCGTCGAGGTGGTGCGCGCCCTCGTGCGCTCGGGCTTCCGCCGGTTCGTCCTCGTGAACTACCAGGCGGACCCCGATCACCTGCGCGCCATGGCCGCGGCGCGGCGCCACCTCGCGCGCCGCCGTGATCTCCGCATCGCCTTCGCAGGATTCGCTCCCGATCGAGCCGCCAACGACGCCATGGTGGATCCGCGTGTGTACCGGCTCCTCCGGAGCCCGCGGCCCGAGAACGAGTGGCATTCGGGGGAGCTCGAGACGGCGATGGTCCTCGCCACTCGCCCCGAGCTGGTCCGTCGCGCGGTGGCGCGGCGGCTTCCGCCCGCCTGGGTGGACTTTCGCGCGCGCCTCGCTCGGGGCGCGCGCCGCTTCCGGGAGATCGACGGCAAGACGCAGGGCTATTTCGGCTGGCCCGCCGCGGCCCGGCGGGAGACGGCGCTTCGGGTGATGAGGCTGCGCGGCCGGCTGATCGCCGCCCACGTGATCGACGCTCTCGGCGGAGCCCGCCGGGGCGCGCGCCCACGGCCGCGCCGGTGACTAGGGTCGCCCGCGTTTGTCCGAGACGATCCGCCCCTCCTTGAAGACGAGGAGGAGCTGGCGGAGGTTGGTGATGCGCTGCAGCGGATCGGCGGCCACCACGATCAGGTCCGCGAGCTTGCCGGTCTCGACGGTGCCGAGGTCGCGGCCCACGCCGCAGAGCTCGGCGGCGTGTCGCGTCGCGGCCAGGAGGGCCTGCCACGCCGTCGCCCCCGCCTTCACCCACAGGCCGAGCTCGAGGAGCGCGGCTTCCCGGAGCGGACGGATGTCGGAGCCGAGCGCCATCTTCACGCCGGCGGCGAGGGCCTGCTGGAAGTTCTTGCGGTGCGTCTCCGCGGCCATGTCGGCGCGCCGGCAGAGATCGGGCGCGGGGCCGCGCTCGGCGACCCAGGCGCGCTCCCACTGATCGGAGGCCTGTTCCGGGGTCAGGTGCGAGATGGCGAGGGTGGGCACGTACCACGTCCCGTGGGCGCGTAGGCTCTCGATGCTCTCCGCGTCCATGATGTAGCCGTGCTCCACGCTGTGAGCGCCGAGCCGCGCCGCCGCCTGCACCGTCTCAGGGCTGGCCGCGTGGGCCATCACCCGGAAGCCGCGCTTCTTGCAGATCGCGAAGGCCGCCTCCAGCTCCTCGTCGAGCAGGAAGGCCTGCCAGTGGCGATCCCAGGCGGGCCCCATGATGCCGCCGGTGAGGTTGAGCTTGATGTGATCCACCCCGTTCTTGATTTGCTCGCGGATCGCGCGCACGAAGCCGTAGGGCCCGTCGCATTCCCGGGCATGTCCGGAGGTGAGGAAGTGGCCGCCCGTGGTGGTGAGGAAGTAACCGGAGGCGAAGAGCCGCGGGCCCACGTAGTGGCCTGCGTCGAACGCGCGCTTCCACGCCACGTCCATGAAATGCGCGGCGCCCGCGCAGCGGAAGCCCGCCACGCCGCTCTCCGTCAGCGCCTCCATGAGGCGATGGCCGAAGTTGGCCGTCTGCTCCGCCACGGACGCGCCGGTGGACTGCAGATACTCCGGGTGCACGTGCACGTCCCAGAGCCCGGGAAGGAGGAAAGCGCCGCGGAGATCGATGACCTCGGCCTGCCGCGTGTCGGGCGATCGGTTCCCATCGAGCACCTCCGCAATGCGGCCGTTCTCGATGGTGACGCTGGCGCCCTCGACCGGCGTCGGGTTGACGCAGTCGATGAGGGTGGCGTTGGTCAGGACCGTCCGTGGCACGCCGGAAGCATACCTCAGCCGGCGGCGGCCCGGCGGGGCTCAGCCTAGGGGGTTTTCCACACCGGCTTGCCGTCTGGCCCCCGCAGCACGATCGAGAACACGGGGTCCTTCTTGACGACGTTCGCCCCCGCCGGCTTGAGATCGCCCCGTCCCACGAGGACGCGCTTGATCCCTTCGCTGTCGATCAGCTCGAGCACGGGGTCGTCGTCCGAGCGCACGCTCATGGTCATGCGGCTGCGCTCGTCCTTGCCGAGGAAGTTGAGCGAGGGGAACGCGTCGAGCTGGGCGGTGATGTGCCCGTCCTTTCCCCACAGGACGAGAGCGGGCGTGCGCGGCCCGCCCTCGCCGCCGGGCAGGAAGCCGAGCTCGCCGCGCGTGTGGCCGCTCTCGTCGACGAGGACGAAGGCTTGCGCCCTGAGCTCGCCGGGGCCGCTCGTGTGATCCGACGCCCAGCCCAGTGAGGCGAGGGCGAGGAGGCCGACCATCACGATCCCCACCCGCCACGTCCACCGTCGTTCCCGCTCGAGCCGCTCGACACGTCGAATCAGGTCCCGCTCACGAGCGTCCGTCATCGCCACCTCCTGGTCTCAGTGATGCCGCAGGAAGTCTCAGTGATGCCACAGCATACGCAGGGCGAGGTTCGCGAAGTATCCGAGCAGGGCGAAGGTGCCCACGGTCGCGAGGACGCCTGCGGCGTTGGCCACGTACTTCATCTGGTGCCAGAAGCGATCGCTGGCCATGGCTCTCCTCCCTGGCGGTCCTCACCGGACCGCGTCCGGTCAGTGGGTGCAGACACCCCAGCGTACCCGCCCCGGATGAGAGCGCGATGAAAATCGCATGAGAAAGGTGCCCGGGGCCGAGGGCTTGCGCTCCCACGGCGGGCACGTCATGGTGTCTGCCGTGACCGCGACCCTGACCTGGACCTTGCTGGGCACGAGCCTGGTCGTGGGCCTGGCCGCCCTCGTGCGCATGAGCGATCCCGCGGCGCTGAGCGCCCACGAGCTCACCGGGGTGGTTCGCCTCGCCGAAGGTCTGACCCGCACGGTGGTCGGACTCTTCACCCTGGCCGCCCTCGTGTTCCTGGTCGATCTCGTGCGGCGGCTCCGCTCTCGGCGTCGTGGGGAAGGGGATCTGGCCCTGCTCCCGGACCCGCCCAAGGTGCCGGCGTGGCTGCGCGCCGTCACCCAGATCGCCTCCCTCGCCTACTTCGTCCTTCTCGCTTATGTCCTGTGGAGCCGCGGGCTCCCCCTCATCGCGATGATCCTGAGCCAGGGCGGCTCGTCGGGCCTCGGCCCCCTGCTCCCCGAGGCGGTGCCGGACGCGCCGCCGCTCGTCACCTGGACCTTCGGCGTCCTCGCCCTCCTCGCCGGCGTCGGCGCCCTCGCCCTCGCCGTGTGGGTGGCTTTCAGCGATCGCCTGACGGAGTGGTGGACGGAGGCCCCACGCGAGGCGGCGCCGCCGCCGCTGGCCGAGGCGGTGGAGGAGAGCGTGGAAGATCTGAGCACTGAGCCCGACGCTCGCTGCGCCATCATCCGGTGCTACGCGCGGTTCGAGCGGCTCGCCGCCGACAGTGGGCTGGCGCGGCGGCCGTGGCTCACGCCCATGGAATTCCTGCGTGAGGCACTCTCGCGGCTGCACCTTCCCCGGGGCGCCGCCCATACGCTGACGGGGCTCTTCGAGCTGGCGCGGTTCAGCAATCGCGCGCTCGGCGAGCCCGAGCGCGCCCGCGCGCTGCGGGCGCTCGACGAGATCAGGGCCACCGTGCCCGAGCGGGCAGGGCATGCGGCAGCTCAGCGCTGAGCGGTCGCGGCGGCTCCTCGCCCGCGCCATCCTCGTCGTGCTGCTCGTCCTGGCGAGCATCGTGGCCTATCTCGCCACCGCGCCGCGGTGGCGGCCCGCGGGCGTCCGCCTCGCCTGCACCGCCCTGGTGATCATGGGCAGCATCCGCGCCCGGCGCGCCCTGCGGAGAGCGATGGAGGCCTATCCGCTCTCGGAGCTCGATGCGCCGCCGGCCCCGCCGCCGGCGCGGGAGCTGGACAACGCGTTCCGGCGGCTGCGCGACGACCTGCTCTTCAGCACGCGGAGCCGGCAGTATTTCGAGGCGATCCTCTGGCCGCGCCTCCTCGACCTCTCCGGCGGCGACCTGCGCCGGCCCGCGGAGGAGCGCCGGGCGCGACGGCGCGGGCCCTCGCTCGGCGAGCTGCGCGCGCTCATCGCCGAGGCGGAGCGGCGCACATGAAGATCGATGCCGTCGCCGACCGGTGCGAGGCCATCCTCGCCACCCTTGCCCAGGTCATCGTGGGGAAGGCGGGCGTGCTGGAGCAGATCCTCGCCGGCGTGCTCGCCAACGGCCACATCCTCATCGAGGACTATCCCGGCCTCGCCAAGACCTTGATCGCGCGGCTCTTCGCCCAGGCCCTCGACCTGCGCTTCAAGCGCATCCAGTGCACGCCGGATCTCCTCCCCAGCGACATCACCGGCACCTTCCTCTACGATCAGCGGCAGGGGCGTTTCGAGTTTCGCGAGGGGCCGATCTTCACCCATTTCCTCCTCGCCGACGAGATCAACCGCGCCACCCCCAAGACGCAGAGCGCGCTGCTCGAGGCGATGCAGGAGACGCAGGTCACCGTCGACGGCGAGCGCTTCCCTCTGGAGCCGCCCTTCCTCGTGCTGGCGACCCAGAACCCCATCGAGCTCGAAGGCACCTATCCGCTGCCCGAGGCGCAGCTCGACCGCTTCCTCATGCGGGTGGCCGTGGGCTACCCGGATCGCGACGACGAGGTCGAGATCCTCGCCCGTCGCCGCCAGCGCCGGGACGATGCCATCGCCGTCTCGCCGGTGACGTCGCGCGCCGAGCTCCTCGCCATGCAGGCGGCCATGGAGGACGTGCACGTGGCCGCCGTCGTCGAGCACTACATCGTGGACCTGGTGCGCGCCACGCGCGCCGATCACCGCCTCGCGCTCGGGGCCTCGCCGCGGGGCGCGCTTGCCCTTCTCAAGCTCGCCCGCGGGCTCGCCACCTTGCGGCGGCGGGACTTCGTGCTGCCCGACGACGTGAAGGCCATGGCCGTCCCCGCCCTCGCGCATCGCCTGATCCTGAAGCCCGAGTTGTGGGCCTCGCAGGTGTCGGCCGCCCACGTCGTGCAGGACATCCTCGCGGCGGTTGCCGCTCCCGGCCCCGACGTGCGATGACCTGGCGGGTCACCCCGCTCGCCCTGTCGATCCTCACCGTCATCGGCTGGATCGTGTCCCTGGCCGTCCTCGCCGCGCGCGCGGACCTCCTCGTCATCGCGGTGCCGCTCGCCCTTGTCCTGGCCTCGCTGGCCCGGCGCGCCGCGCCGCCCGACTACACCCTGGTCCAGCGTGTCTCGCGCGATCGCCTCCTCGAGGGCGAGAGCGTCACGGTCGAGGTGGAGGTCACTGCCCGCTCGTCGATCCCGCTCATGGAGCTCCTCGATCCGCTCACCGACGCGGGCACGGTGGTCAGGGGGAAGCCGCGCGCCGTGCTCACCGTTCCGCGCGGCGAGACCGCCCGCTGGAGCTACGAGATCCGCTATCCCATGCGCGGCATCCACGACCTCGGCGTCGTGGTCGCCCGCGTCCACGACCGGTGGAGCGTGCGCACTTGGGAGCGGCGTCACGTGGAGCGGCAGCGCGTGCGCGTGCACCCGCGCCCGGCCCCGCTGCGCAGCCTGCCGCGCCCCTTGCGGACCCAGACCTCCGTGGGCGACTACGTGTCGCCGCTCTTCGGCGAGGGGATCGAGCCCGGCGACATCCGTGAGTTCGCCCCCGGCGATCGCATCCGCCAGGTGAACTGGCCCGCCTCGCTCCGGCTGGGCACGCTCTACGTCACGCAGCAGCATCGAGAGCGCAACGCCGACGTGGTGCTGATGGTGGACACCCTCGCCCAGGTCGGGACGCCGCTCTTCACCACGCTCGATGCCGGCGTGCGCGCGGCCACCTCTCTCGCTGCCGCCTACCTCGCCCGCAAGGATCGTGTCGGGCTCGTGATCTACGGCGGGCTCATCGACTGGGTCCGGCCGGGCTCGGGGCGGAGCCACCAGCATCGACTCGCGGACAGCCTGCTCCGCGCCGACGTCGTCTTCACCTACGTGGCCAAGGACCTCAAGCTCGTGCCGCCGCGCGTCCTGCCCCCGCGCGCCTTCGTCATCGCCATCACCCCGCTCCTCGACCGGCGCTTCACCCAGGCCGTCCTCGATCTGGTGGCGCGGGGCTTCGACGTGGCGGTGCTCGTGGTCTCCCCCGTCGATCTCGTGCGCGCCACCCTCGGGGCGGCGCCCGCCGATCATCTGGCGTGCCGGCTGTGGACGCTCGAGCGCCGCGCGCGGCTCGCCGACCTACGCCGCCATGGGCTGCCCGTCATGGAGTGGGACCCGGCGACCTCGCTGGAGGCGGCGGCAGCCGGGCTCGACCGGCGACGCCATCGCGCGGTGATCACGCGATGAGGTGGATCGCGCCCCTCGCCTTCGCCCTCGCCCTCTTCGTGTCCACCCTGCGCACGGCGCCCATCGAGCCGCTGATCGCCATCGGCCTGGCGGCGCTGGCGCTCGTTGTGGTGGGCCTCCTCATGCCGTGGCGCTGGCCCATCGTCGCCGCGACATGCCTCTTCCTCACGGGCCACGCCCTCGCCCTCTGGGGCATGGATGCGCCCGTCGACGTTGCCGGTGGCCTCGCCTTCGGGCTCGCGCTCCTCTTCCTGCTCCACGCCGCGCATGCGGGGCGAGCCATGCGCGGGGCGAGCGTGGAGAAGCGGGTGCTGCGCGAGCAGATCGTGGGGTGGGTGCGCATCGCCGTCGTGACGCTGCTCGCGGCCATGCTCGGGATGGGCCTTGCCGCGCCGCTCAGCGGCCTCCTGCCCGCGGCCCTCGCGCCACTCCTGGCCGCGGCGAGCGCGCTGGGCGTGGTCGCCGCTCTCGCCCTCGCGGCCACGCGCGCAGGGCGCCGGGGCGATTCGCCGCCACCCGCCTGACCACGGGTGGCGGCTGGGTCGCGCCCGCCTAGCGAGCGACCAGGATCTTCTTCACCCAGCCGCTGCCCTTGCCCGACTCGATCTGGAGGAAGCCGTCCTCCTCCTTGCCGAGGAAGATCATCTCCTCGCCCTTGGTGAGGGTGGTGACGACCTGGCCGGTATCAGACGGCTTGGACATGATCTTCACGTTCCCGATCTTCGGACGGAGGACGTCGCCCTCGTTGAAGACGGAGCCGCCCTTCTTCTGGCCGCCCGCCGCCGCCTCCTGGGAGAGCGTGCCCACGCTGCGCTGCAGGCTCGGATTGGCGCGCACGGCGCGCACGATGTTGTTGTAGTTGTCGGCGAAGCTGGCCGCGATGACCTTGCCCTCGTTGGTGTTGGAGTAGCCGCCGAGTCCCGCGCCCGCCGCCACCCCGGCGCCCACGCCGCCGAGCAGCCCGCCGAGACGGAAATCGGCCTTGCTCGCGTTGCCCTCGGCCGCCGCGACCTGGACGCCCGAGCGGCTGTCGGCGAGGAGCATGCTGGTCTGCGCTTCCTTGAACTTGAGGCCGCCCGCCACGCTGCCGCCGATCGCTCCCACCGCGGCGCCATGGCGCCCGAAGAGGGCGCCGATCCCGCCCAGCCCGCCTCCCACGCCTCCCGCATTGTTCTCCGAGAAGGCCACAGCGGGGGTGAGGATGTAGTCGGCGGAGACCATCTGCCCGCCGCCCATGTTCGAGTCCTGGCGGAGCTCCCCGGCCTTGTCGAGGGCACGCTCCTGCATCATGTTCTTCATGCCCATCCCGCGCTCTACCACGATGAAGCAATTCGACTGCTGGACCATGAGGCGGATGAGGCCGACCGGCGACCCGAGCTGATACTTCGCGAGGGCCCGGCCCACGTAGTCCTGGGGCTCCACCACGCCCACCGCCCCCATGGGCTTGTCGCACCGCTCGAGGTCGGAGGCGGCATTCGGCGTCCCGCTCGGTCCCGCCGACCCCTGGACGGCGTTGGTGCCGTCACCCTTCTTCATGTCGGTAATGCCCTGGGCCTGGGCAGGGACGGCGACGGCGAGAGCTCCCGCGAGGAGCAGGGAAAGGGCCATGGCATAGCGCAAACTGAGCATCAAGAACCTCCGTGGATGAGGAATATTGCGGAGGATATTGCTTCGAGCGGGCGGCGGCAGTCAAGAGGAGAGTCGCGCCTCCGGGGCGGGATCCGGGGAGCGTCACGCCCGGGTCGAGGCCGTCGGGCCGCCTGGTCCGAGCGGGGGGCGTGGCGGCGCTGGCCATCAGCATGACTGATGAGGTAGTCAAGATCTATGCATTGGACACATGGAGAGCGGCCGCCTATCGTATCGACGAGGAGAGGTGAGAGCCACCGACCGTCGCTGCCAGACATTCCCCCGGGCCGTGCCGGATGGCACGTCGCGGCTCGGCACGAGCAGGAGGCTGCCATGACGACCACTACGAGTTTCAGCATGCGTGAAGCCGCTCTCCAGGCATCGCGGGATCGCGTGCTCGGCACCACCAGAGACAGCGAGACGCTCCTCGCTCAGGCGACGGGCGTCCGCATGGTCGCCGCGTGGACGCTCGTCCCCGCACCGCGTGATCCGGTCCGGCATCTGGAAGCCGCCCATGCACGTGCGCGGAGTCATCTCGTCCGGCTCACGGCTCACGAGGCAGACCGCGAGGTCGTCTCCGTGATGACCAACGAGCTCTTCGACCGGCTCACCGCCGATCCGCCCGCGTCGCTCAGGAGATCGGCGGGGATCCATCGATACACGTACACGCCGCGCAAGGTTCTTCGCCGCGTGCTCGATCACTTCCTCGATCACCTGAACCAGATCGACCAGTGGCTCGCCTGGCGTCGTGACGGCGTCGTGCCGATCCCGACCGACGGATGGGTTCCCTCGACGGTGACGCTGCCGGACGACCGCCTGCCCCTGACTCGCTCCGACCTCGACGCGTGGCTCTGGCGCATCGACCAGGCCGCCCGGCTCCTCGCCCAGCACGCCGCCGGGCTCAGCGCGGCCGAGCTCGACTGGCAGCCGCCGGACCGAGGCTGGCCGCTGCGCCGTGTCTTCCATCACGTGGCGCGCTCCGAGCTCCTGTACTCGGCCTCCCTCGACGAGGCGTTGCCCGGGGAGGATCCCCGGGACCGATACGTGGAAGCGTGCCGGCGCCTCGGCGAGGCGGTGCACGTCGCCGAAGCGCACGGCGACGATCCCTCCGTCGTCTATGCGGGTCTCTACGGCGTGCTTCGCCGCGCCGAGGAGGTCCTCGACGATGCGCTGCTCTTCGAGAGCGAGCTCCTGGCGGGCTGAGCGGAGCGGGAAGTCAGGTGGGTCGATCGAAGAACACGAGCCGGGGCACGACGCGGCCGCGGGCGATGTCCAGGATCGCGTAGGAGTAGCGGGGCTGGCGCCGCTTGTCGGTCGGCGAGCCGGGATTCACCAGCCAGAGCGCGCCTCGGCGCTCGCAGAGCGGCTGGTGGCTGTGCCCGAAGCAGATCACGTCCACGCTGTCTTTCGCGAAGGCGTCCACGCTCCGGTCGATGGTGGTGCCGCGCGGTCCGTCGCCGTGCACCAGTCCGAGGCGGATGCCGCCCACCGGCAGGATCTTGCGCCGGCCGAAGCGCGCCAGGAGCTCCGGCGGGTCGTTGTTGCCCGCCACCGCCTCCAGGGGCCCGAGGGCCTCGAAGAGCTCGGGAATGCCGGCGCCCGTGAAATCGCCAAGGTGCACGATCAGCTCCACGCCCTCGTTGCGGAAGCCATCGCGAAGCGCGGCAGGCAGGCGAGCGCCGAAGCGAGGCAGATGGGTGTCGGCGACCACGCCGACCTTCATGCTCCCACCGTAGCACGGCGGCAGCGGGCTAGCCGAGGGCGCGGCCGAGCCGCTCGATGCTCTCGATGGCACGGTCGGCGGCGAACCACACGCCGAGCTCCGTCACGCCAGCGTCCTCGTACGCGCGGAGGGCCTCGCGGCACTGCTCTGGCGATCCCGCCACGGAATAGAGAGCCGCGAACTGGTCGTCGAACACGGAAGCGCCGGATTCACCAGCGCCCAGCCGCGCCATCATTCGTGTGAACGCGTCGGGACCGAGGCCGCTGTAGTCCCGCAGCGCCGACTGGGTCGCCGCGGCGGCCTTGCCCCCGCGCCAGAACGAGGAGAGCATGCCGCCCACCAGATGTTTTGCGAGCCCCCGCGCTTCGGCACCGTCGGCTTCGATGGCGCATGGCGTGTACTGGATGACCTCGGCCGGGCGCGACCGGCCCACGGCCGCCGCGGCGGCCGTCATGATGCCGACGGCACGCCGGGTGTAGGCGGGCGGGCACATGTTCGAGATCATCAGGCCGTCGGCGAGCTCGCCGGCGAGCCGGAGGGCCTGGTCGCCCACCGCGGCCATGAGGATGGGCAGGCTCGCGCGGCGGAGCGGGAACTCGAGGCGGACCTTCTCGGCCTTGAACATCTTGCCCGCATAGTCGACCTCCTCGCCGCGGAGGAGGGGACGGATGATCTGAATGGCGTCGCGCACGGCGGCGATGGGGCGGTGGGCCGGCAATCCCATCTGCGCGATCTTGATCCCCGCCCCGATACCGAGCACCGCGCGCCCGCCGGAGAGCTCGTCGAGGGCGCCCATCTCCATGGCGATGAGCGTGGGATGGCGGTTGAAGGGATTGAAGACGCCGATGCCGATGCGGATGCTCGTGGTGGCCAGGGCGCAGGCGGTCATGGCGGGCAGCACGCCGCGGTTGAACGGGTTCTCCGCGAACCAGACGGTGCTGAAGCCGGCGCGCTCGGCCGCTCGCGCTTGCTCCACGCAGGCCGCGGCGGGCAGGCCTCCGTGCAGGCGCAGGGCGACGCGCATCGGCTAGATGCCGCCGGGGCGTGCCCCCGGGCTCGCCTCCGAGAAGTGGACGTGGATGGTCTTCCAGTCGCCGCCTTCCCGCACCATCACCATGGTCGAGCGCGAGATGAAGGACTTGTCCACGTGCTCGGGGGGCCGCTCCGCCTCCGGTCCCTTCCACCGACGTTGGGTGCGGCGATGGCAGGTCGCCACCGCCATGTCGCCGCGGATGACCACCTTGATGTCGTAGGGCTCCCACATTCCCGAGTCGAGGCGGTCGTGGTAGTACTTCCACAGCTCCGTCCAGTGAGCGAGCCCCACGTACGTGTGACCGTTCATGTTGAAGAACACGCTGTCGGGGCGGTGGCTCCAGATCTTGTCGAGGGCGAGCCAGTCGAACGAGGCGTTGGCTTCCAGATACGCCTGCTGGAGCTCGAGCACGCGACGGCGATCCGCTTCCGAGCCTCCGTCGAAGATGACCTCCGTGGTCACGGCCGGCCTCCTTTCCTCGCGGCGGGCTCGCCCTGCTCCACGGTGGGGGCATGGCCGGCCAGGGTGGTGCGGCGCACGTCGCGGACCTCCTGACGGTCGAAGCGGCGTGCGCGGTGCATGGTGCAGCGGTTGTCCCACATCACGAGGTCGTGGACCCTCCAGGCGTGGGAGTACACGAACTCGCGCTGGGTCGCGTGCTCCGTGAGGTCGCGGAGGAACATGCGCGCCTCGGGCACCGTCCACCCCTCGATGGCTCCCGCGTGGGAGGAGAGGAAGAGCGACTTGCGGCCGGTGACGGGATGCACGCGCACCAGGCGCTGGCGCACGGGGGCGAAGGCGGCGATCTCCTCCGCGGTGAGGTCGACCATGCCGATGGCCTCGCGCGAGTAGCGGAGGGAATGCTCGCAGATCATGGTGTCGACCTCGGCCTTGGTGCGCGCGTCGAGGGCATCGTAGGCCGCGCGCATGTCCGCAAACTCGGTATTGGCGCCCCAGGAGGGGATGACCCGTCCGGAGAGGAGGGAGTACCTGGCGGGAATAGGGCGAAAGGAGCTGTCGGAGTGCCAGAGGCGATCGCCGAGCTTGAAGAACCACACGCGATCCTCGGCGGACATGATGTGGCCGTGCTTGTCGAGGTTGGAGAAGTCCGCGATGCCGGGGCCGAGGCGATCATCCTCCGGCTTCCGGATGTGGCCGGGCGTCGGGTAGTGCTCCAGGGTGCCGAAGTTGAGGGTGAACCCGATCTGCTGCTCGTCGGTGAGGGCCTGGTCGCGGAAGACGAGGACGGCGTGCCGGTCAATACCCGCTTCGATGGCCGCCACCTCCTCGCTCCTGATGGGGCGCGTGATGTCGATACCCGAGACCTCGCCGGCGAACGAGCCCTCCAGGGGGCGGATCGAGATGGTCATGACGGATTCTCCGCGAG
>Ga0075435_100002322_pt1 | contig 12584 bp, 14 predicted proteins | sample RhiMethybrSRZTD4_FD_75302 | JGI IMG/M metagenome (GOLD analysis project Ga0075435, IMG submission 75302) | Populus rhizosphere microbial communities from Tennessee, USA - Rhizosphere MetaG P. TD hybrid SRZTD4 | ecosystem: Host-associated > Plants > Roots > Rhizosphere > Soil | place: USA...
GCGAGCGCGGGCGCCACGGCCGCCGCCCAGACGATCACGCCGGAGCTGAACAGGAGCCAAAAGTAGATCGCGAGCACGACCCCGAAGCCGCCGTAGTCGCGGGCGTACAGGTCGACCCACGGCTCCATCACGTAGCTCGAGACGATCATCAGCACCACGAGGCCGACGGCGGTCAGCGCGGCGCCCGGAACGAGGTCGCGGCGGGAGACGCGCCCGTGTGTCAGCAACCGCGGGGCCCAGGTGAAGAACACGGCCAACAGTGCGACCCACCCGACTGCAAGCAACTTGCCGGCCCACGACGGGCTGTCCTTGAGCTCGGTCAGCTGCACGAGCAACAACAGGATCAGGCCGTACAAGGCGAGGAGAACGAACGCGTACAGCGCATAGTCGGTCTGACGACTCGGCAGGACGACGCGCCAGGCACGCGCGTGCACCAGCTGCAGCACGCGCCCGAAGCCGAGGCCGAAGAACAACGCACCCGCCACCGCGAGCAGCGCCGAGCCGAGCTCATGCGCATGGCCTTCGGCGAGCACGCTTCGCAGCAGCGCAGCGGTCTCCGTCGAAAGGCCGTAGTGATGTGAGAGCTGTTTCGCCAGGGCATTTGGGTTCGCGTCGAGGTACTCCTCCATGACGAGCAGCGCGGGCAGCACCGCCACCAGGACATAGAGCGACAGCAGCGCCGACTGCAAGGGACCGTCGACCGCGCGATAGCGCCGCCAGGCCTCGATCGCGACCCCGGCCGCCGAGGCCGGATCCCGCTGGTCGACCCACTCCCGGACGCGTTCCATTCGGGTCATTCAGCGCAAGTTTGGCCCGCGATGCGGGTCTGCTTCAACGAGGTGAATCCAATCCGCGAAGAACAGGAATATGCCGTCCGCGAGGCGCTCGAGCGCGAGCGTGCGGCGTGGAGCGCCCTGGAGCGCGTCGCGCGGCCGAGCGACACCGACGAGCGGGCGCTGCTCGCCTATCGCGCGCGCTGGCAGGCCGCTTCGCACGCGCTCGTCAGCGCCCTCCGCGCCCTCAAGCGCTGACGGCCCTCACCCTTTAGGATCGCGCGGCCGCCCCCGATGGCACAGCCGCTCGACTTCGCCCTGATCAAGCGGCTCCGCGAGGTGCTCGACGACCGGCCCGCGACGGAGTCAGAGCTACGCATGCTCAGCGAGCAGGCCGATGCGTGGGCGCGGACCGTCGGAGGGCAGATCGAGTCGAGCGAGCGGCGCATCCGCCGGCTCGAGCAGAATCCGGCAAGCTCGCTCGCGCAGATCGCCTCCGAGCTCCGCCGGGTCGAGCAGCTGCGCCCGCAGCTCCATGAGGTGCGCAGTCTGCAGGCGGAGCTCGAGGCCCGCGCGCGTCAGGTCAGGACGGAGTGGCTGCTGTCGCAGGCGACGAGTCGACGGCCAGCCGGTCACCAACGCTGAGCCCGCGCTGCGCGGCTTCGCCCGCCGCGATCTCCAGCACCGACTTCGATCCGCGCGCACCCGCGGCACGCCACGGCTTCAGGTCCGCGGCGATCTTGACGACGCGCATGTCGCGATCGAGAAACACCGCGTCGATCGCGAAGCGCATGAATGCCATGTGCACCGACGAGGCCGGCTTCAGCAGAATCCCGTCGCCCGTCGGCAGATGACGCCGTCCCAAGAGCCCTCTCATGCGTGTGAGCGCCGTCTCCGCCAGGAGACAGCGCTCACACACGATCGTTCCGTCTTCGCGACGAAGCGCGACTGTGTCCAACTAGTACCCGATGTGGATGTGGTTGTAGTGATCTGCCAGCGGGAACGACGGTCCGCCGAGGCCGAGCAGTGAGATGACCTGCCGCGGCATGACCTCCTGCGGCAGGAGCAGGATCTCACGAACGGTGCGCTCGGTGATGCCACCGGGCTGCTGATGACCCTGGATCGGCACTCCGCCGACGGCGGAGATGTCGAGCGCCCGGCCGTAGATGTGGGCCGACACGACGCCGGGCCGTGCGTACAGGCGGTGACCGCTGAGCAGGCACGACACCGTGACCGACCCGAACGACTCGCGCAGGTACGCGATCGTCGCGAGCACGCGGACGTCGATCTTGTTCGAGACGATGTCGCTGCGGCCGCCCTGGTAGATCGAGATGCTCGGATCCGACAGGATCCTGCTCGCGATCGCGGCCTTCGAGGCCTCCAGGCCGTTGACGAGCGCGTCGAGCCCGACCGCCCGGTCGTAGCGCGCGAGCGCCGTCGCCTTGTCGGCGAAGCGCGAGTCGCCCGAGTAGGCGACGACGCGTGACCAGTCGCCGCGCGACGGTCCGAACGAGTCGAGGCGCGAGGCGAGACGGTTCAGCGTCACGCGGTCGGCAGGGATGTGGCCGGTCGCGCCGCGGGCGCGGAGGATGCCGAGCATCGTCGCCCAGTCGACGCCGCCGCTCTTTGCCGCCTTCTTCAGGTTCGCCGCGAACTTCGGCGACAGCCGGACGGCCGGGGGGGTCGGATCGGGCAGCGGGGAGTTCAACCAGATCGTGGCCGCGTTCGCGGGGCCCTCGATCTCCGGCTTCGGCGCGGGCTTCGACTGCGGCAGCAGCACCTTGCGGAGCTGCACCCACTGACGCTGCGCGTCGTTGCGCCGGCCGTCTGAACGGCGGGAGCTCCCGGCTTTCGAGCCCGACGGGTTGCTCGTCGCGGTCGCGGTCGAGCCCTGCGTCGTCGACGACGATGGCGACGACGAAGATGACGGCGAACCGCTGCTCACCTGCGTGAAGCCGCCGTCGGACGTGCCGGCCGTCGAATCCGCGACAGCCGGCGAATCGGCCGGCGCGGAGGTGTCCGGAGCCGAGACCGCCGGCTCGGCCGCGGCGTCGCTCGGTGTAGCCGACTCGTCGGTCGCCGGGGCGGCCTGCGAGGCGGAATCGTCCGACGCCGTCGAGGTCGACTCGATCGCCGCCGAATTGTCCTCGGCGATCGACGCCGAGAAACGGTCGCCTGCGACCGCCGCGAGCGAGGCGCCCGCGAAGAACAAGGTGGTGAAGACAAAGGTCGTGGCGAGCCGGCGCTTGCGCCCCTTGGGCTCACCGGACTCTGCCTCGTCGGGAGACGGCTTGCCGCCGAAGTCCCAGTTTTCATTGCGAGTGAACCATCGTGGCATTGCCGTTCGCTCCTTCTAGATCGAGCCCCTGGCCGCCACGAGGGGCGCGGAATGTGGCCTGTTGATTCCATCCGCAAGCCGCTTGCGGTGATTCCGATATCGACTCCGGGGACGCAAACCTCTCCCTCAGGTCAGGGAACGTCGCCATGGATCACCCAACCGAGGGAGGGGCGGATGTTCTCGCGCGGGCGATGTACGGGGGAAGCGGCGTGTCGCCGAGACACACGCCAGAGCAGTGAAGGTGGTGAAAAAACATCGTGACGTTTACGGATCTCGTTACTTACTTCCGCGCACGCTTCGGCGTCGAGGAAGGTCAGACGATGGCCGAGTACGGCGTCGTCCTCGCAGTGATCACGGCTCTCATCGTGGTTGCGTTGCTCGCGCTTTCGGGCGCGATCTCGAACGCGCTGAACACGGTCAAGGGCTACCTGTAACCGCAGCGCGCAAAGGAACGACTTTCAGCGGGGCCCGAAAGGGCCCCGCGTCTTTCCCTCACCCAAGTGAACTCGATGCGGATCACCCGGGCGAGGGATGCGCGCACGGTCTGTTCCAAACGATGAATCGGACGAGATTGACCGGACAGGCGAAGCGGCGCGCCTCAAGAGAGAAAGGACCCAGCGGCGTGTTTCACATGTTCGCCCGCATTCCAGTCGATTCCACCTCTTCCACCTCCAGCACCACTGCTCTTTGCGGCGCGCTGAGCGCCCTCGAGTCGCGGAAGGAGGTGAATCAATCGTGACGTTCACGGATATGGTCGCGTACTTCCGCGCGCGCTTCGGCGTCGAGGAGGGTCAGACGATGGCCGAGTACGGCGTGGTCCTCGCAGTGATCACGGCCCTCATCGTGGCTGCGCTGCTCGCACTTTCCGGCGCAATCGCCACCGCGCTGAACACGGTCAAGGGCTACCTGTAAGCCAAACAGCAAACGATCCGACATTGAGGAGTTTCATCGTGATGCAGAACATGGGAAGGCAAATCGGAAGGGCACTCGCGTTTCTCTCGCGTGAGGCCGCCCAGACGAGGCCTGACAACACGGTGGTTCTCTCCGTGATCTCCGGGACTTCGCTTCTCGTGGCCACGAAGGTGTCGGGCGAAACCGCTGTGACAGCACTGACCGGGCTGGTGCGGCTGTTCATCTAGCCGCCAGGCTGAGGCGGGGCCCTCCCCTCGAGGCGAGGGCCCCGCGAACTTTCAACACGGAGACAACGTGCCGCAGATGACGAACAAGTTGAAGAACGAACGGGGTCAGACGATGACGGAGTTCGCGCTGGTGCTCCCGATCCTCGTCGTGCTCGTCCTCGCGATCGCGCAGTTCGGCGTCGCGTTCAACAACTACGTCACGCTTACCGACGCGGCGCGTGCAGCAGCGCGCAAGGGCGCTGTGTCGCGTGAGTCGGGCAACCCGGCCGGCGACTGCCAGTCGGCCGGCTACGCCGCCGGCGGGAACCTCAACAACCCTGGCACCGATTTCGTCGTCAACTGCTCCTCCTCCTGGTCCATCGGCAGTGACGTCACCGTCACGGCCTCCTATCCGTACTCGATCAGCCTGCTGGGCTGGGTCGTCGCAAGCGGACAGCTGAACACGACCATGAAGGAGCGAGTCGAGTGATCTTTTCGCGCTTCAAGTCCGAGCGGGGCCAGGCGTTCGTCCTGGTTGCTGTGGCGATGGTGATGTTCATGGGCATGGCAGCCCTTGTCCTGGACGTCGGAAACTGGTTCCGCGACAAGCGCCGCCTCCAGGGCACCGTCGACGCGGCCGCGCTCGCGGGCGCGCAGCAGCTCCCCGACGACTCCGCCGGCGCCCAGTCGCAGGCGTTGAGCTACGCGAACAAGAACGGCGGCGACGTCGCCGGCGCGAACATCGTGATCACGTCGCAGTACCAGGCGAACGACACGATCTCGGTCAGCGGCCAGCGGAACGACCCCGGCATCTTCAGCAAGGTCATCGCCATCCCCGGCGCCGACATCACGGCGAAGGCGACCGCGCGCGTCGGCCCGCCTGCACAGGCACTCCACGTCGCGCCGATGGTCGTCTTCTGCGGCCACTCGCTGATCCAGAACTGCAACAACAACCACACGCCGCAGTTCAACGTGCCGACGACGATGGACTACGACCCGATGGGAGCACCGGGCGCGTTCGGGATGCTGAACCTCGACGGCGAGAACGGCACGATCGGCTCCTCGACCGAGGCCGATTGGATCACCAACGGCTTCGACAAGTACCTCGGGCTCGGCAAGTACAAGTCCGACCCGGGCGCGAAGTTCTCCTCGCAGAACGTCCAGGGCGCGCTCGACGACCGCATAGGCACGGTCCTGCTGTTCCCGGTGTTCAAGACGCTCGACGGAACGGGCCAGAACGCCGAGTACGACATCATCGGCTGGATCGGCTTCTACCTGACGAGCTACGACGTGCATGGCAACTCCGCCACCCTGCACGGCTACTTCACGTCGTATATCGCGCAGGGGATTCTCTCGCGCTCCTCACCGGGCAGCGGCGGTGTGCCCTCAAGTTTCTTCGGCGTCAAGTCGATTCAACTCATCGAATAGCCCCTCAAGTCCTCAGGCCCTTCACAAGAAAGAGAAAGGACTATGAATTACCGCGTCAAGAACATCGGCATCGCCGTCGCGCTGGCCGCCCTCGCCGCCATCCTGACGAGCGTCTACGTCGTCAACTACAAGCGCCACGTGCAAAACGGCGAGGACAAGATTCCGGTGTTCGTCGCTGCGAAGGACATCCCGGCGGGCACGAGTGGCGCAGAAGTCATCGACCAGCACATGCTGAAAAAGGTGACGGTGCCGAAGAAGGCCATCGTCGCCGGTGCGATCTCGAGCCCCGACCAGTTGTCGCAGTACATCGCGACGCAGGACGTCTACGAGGGCGAGCAGGTCAGCACGCGCCGCTTCGCTCCGCCCAGGGAGCAGGGCATCCGCGCACAGATCAAGGGCACCCAGCGTGCCTACCAGCTCGAGGGTGACCAGCACCAACTGATGGCTGGCACGCTCAAGGCCGGCGACCACGTCGACATCGTCGGAACGTGGGGAATCAAGAACCCCGGGCAGGGTGGGAGCAGCGAAGACGCAATCGTGAGCCGCGTCGTGCTGCGCAACCTGCTCGTGCTGACGCCGGCGGCGGAAGGCACTGGCGGCGGCGCGGTGACGTCGTCGAGCCAGCAGTCCGCCTTCGTTCAGCTCCGCATGACGGACTGGCAGGCGCAGAAGATGATCTGGATTCAGAAGAACAGCGCCGACAACGGCGACGGCTGGCACCTCGAGCTTCGCCCGCCGAACGGCTCGCTGGACAGCGCCAACACGTACATGGACTCAGCCCTGATGCTGTTCGACGGGCCCGGTAGGCGCCCGCCGGCGTGGGCTGCGAACTTCGGGAGGCCTCACTGATGTCAGGCACTGACAGCACACAGCGCGAGCGCGTGCGGCTATACGCCACCGGATCCTGCGAAGGGTTCGACAAGCTGCGCGATTCCCTCGCAAGCCATCCTGAGATCGAGCTCGTCGGCGCCAGCACGGACGTCGCGAGCGGCGCCGGTGCACTCGCCGGCGGTCACCTCCAAGCCGTCCTCCATGCCACACGGAGCACGTCCTTCCCGGCCGACGAGATCAACTCGATCCGCGAGCACACGCGGGCGCCGATTCTGCTGGTCGCTTCCAGCGGGTCGGCGGGTCTGCTCGACCAGGCACTGGACGCGGATGTGTCCGATGTCCTCCTGCTCCCGCAGCTCGTGGAGAACGTCGTCTTCGCGATCCGCAAGTCGACTCACAGCGGCCGGCGCCACGCCGACTCGAACGGCGGCGGCGGCGGTCGTCACGGCAAGATCGTGACGGTGTTCTCGCCGAAGGGCGGGACGGGCAAGACCGTCACGGCGACGAACCTCGCCACCGCGTGCGCGAAGTTCGAGGGGCGCAAGACGCTGCTCCTCGATCTCGACCTCCAGTTCGGGGACGCCGCGATCATGCTCGGCGTCGAGCCGGACAAGACGATCTACGACCTCGTCGTTGCTCCGGGCGAGCTGGACTCCGAGAAGCTCGCGGGCTACATCACGAAGCACGCGTGCGGCCTGTCGGTGCTGCCTGCACCGCTGCGCCCGGAGGACGCGGAGCTCGTCACGGAGGCGAAGCTCGGTCGGCTGCTCGAGGTTGCGCGCGAGTCGTTCGACGTGATCGTCGTCGATACGTCCCCGTTCTTCCACGGCCCGATGCTGGCGACGCTCGACCGGACGGATGAGCTGCTGCTCCTCTGCTCGCTCGACGTGCCGACGCTGAAGAACCTCCGTCTCGCACTGCAGACGCTCGACCTCCTGTCGTTCCCGAAGTCGCGCGTCAAGATCGTCCTCAACCGCTCGAACTCGAAGGTCGGCATGAAGCCGAACGAGGTCGAGGGCGCGCTGGGGATGAAGGTGCGCTTCGAAGTGCCGTCGGATCGGGCGGTCCCCCTGGCCGTCAACCGGGGCAACCCGGTTGTGCTCGCCGAGGAGTCCGCCGACGTCTCCCGCGCCATCAAGTCGATGGCGAAGGAGATGTTCCGGGCACCGAAGGAAGAGGCGGCGAGCAAGAAGCGTCGGATCATCCCGGCTTTCTCGAAGGCATAGACCATGGGCCTTCACGACAGGCTCAAGACCTCCAACGGAGCGAGCGCGGCGACGGCCGAGACGCTGCTGGGCGGCTCTGCCGTCCAGGAAGCCGCGCCCGACTCCAAGATCCAGGACCCGTATGCGGAGCTGAAGACCCGCATCCATCACGCGTGCATCGCCACGCTGGGCGCGGAGCTCTTCAAGCGTGAGGCCACCGGCGACCTGAACGAGCGCGTCACGCGCGCGGTGACCGAGCAGCTCGTGCTCGACCGCACGCCGCTGACGCGGGAGGAACGGCGCCAGATCATCCGCGAGATCACGGACGACATCCTCGGCTACGGGCCGCTGGAGCCGTTCCTCCGTGACGACTCCGTGACGGAAGTCATGGTCAACGCGTACGACCGGATCTACGTCGAGCGTCTCGGCAAGATCGAACGTACGCCGGCGGCGTTCGCCGACAACTCGCACCTGTTGCGCATCATCGACAAGATCGTGTCGCAGGTGGGACGGCGCGTCGACGAGGCGTCGCCGATGGTCGACGCCCGCCTGCCGGACGGCTCCCGCGTGAACGCGATCATCCCGCCGCTCGCGCTCCGGGGCCCGACGCTGACGATCCGGAAGTTCTCGCGCGATCCATACACGATGAACGACCTGATCTCGTTCGGGTCGATCTCGCCGAAGGCTGCGCAGTTCCTCGCGAGCTGCGTCAAGGGGAAGCTCAACATCCTCATCTCCGGCGGTACCGGCACCGGTAAGACGACGACCCTCAACGCGATGTCGGCGTTCATCCCGAACGACGAGCGCATCTTGACGATCGAGGACGCGGCGGAGCTCCAACTCCAGCAGGAGCACGTGATCACGCTCGAGTCGCGCCCGCCGAACATCGAGGGCTCCGGCGAGGTCCGCATCCGCGAGCTCGTCCGGAACGCCCTGCGCATGCGCCCCGACCGGATCATCGTCGGCGAGGTCCGCGGCCCCGAGACTCTCGACATGCTCCAGGCGATGAACACGGGCCATGAAGGCTCGCTCACGACCATCCATGCGAACTCGCCTCGCGACGCCCTGTCGCGTCTCGAGACGCTCGTGCTGACCGCAGGGGTCGAGTTGCCGCTGCGCGCGATCCGCGAGCAGGTTTCGAGCGCGTTCGACGTGCTCGTCCAGATCACGCGTCTCGTCGACGGCTCGCGCCGGATCTCGCACATCACCGAGGTTCTCCGCATGGAGTCCGACGTGATCACGCTGCAGGACATCTTCATCGCGAAGCCTCCGACCGAGGAGGCCGAGGCCTCCCACGGGGCCATCAGGCTGCTGTCGCCGATGTCGTGCTCCGGCCTGAAGCCGAACTTCCTGGACAAAATGGCGGCCAACGGCGTCATGTTGCAGCCGAGCTTCTTCACGAAGGAGGACGGTGACGCGCCGGCGGTCGGTCAGGGCCACCAGCCGTCGAAGTTCAAGGGGGCCTTCTCGTGAGAAGGCTCCGGCTCGCCGCCGCCGGGATCACACTCACACTCCTCGCACTGCCGGCCGCAGCAGCGGCAGCGGTGCAGGTGAGCCATGTGGATGCGACCGCCTACCCGACCATGCGTGTCTCGGTCGTCTCGCCGGCCGGCGCGTCCGTCACGCCGGCGGTCACCGAGAACGGCCAGCCCGTCGCCGGCCTGCAGGAGCAGAACCTCGGCCGGATCAAGGCGATCTCGACGCTGATCGACCGTTCGCGGTCGATGCGCGGGAAGCCGCTCGTGGACGCGATCGCGGCGGCCCGCACATTCGTCGGCAAGAAGAACGGCTCCGATCAGCTGGCGGTGATCGCATTCGGCTCGAAGCCGTTGACGCTGTCGCCGTTCTCGACGGCGGCGCTCGACGCGCAGGAGTCGCTGACCGGCATGACGGCCGACAAGACGCAGGGCACCGCGCTCTTCGACGCGATCGTCGTCGCCGCGAATCAACTGAAGGCGAACGAGCTCCCCGGCCGAGTGATTGTCGTGCTCACCGACGGCGCGGACAAGGGCAGCAAGCACGCGATTGGCGACGCGATCGCCGCAGCGCGTAACGCGAACGCTGCGATCTACGCGATCGGCATCGAGGGGACCGGATTCACGCCCGACCCGCTGATCGAGATCGCCGACAAGACGGGCGGCGAGTACTACGGGGCGTCGTCGACGTCCGCTCTGTCCGCGGTCTACGCGAAGATCGCCGACACGCTCAAGCGCACGTGGCGCATCCAGTACCTGACGGCGGCACGCCCCGGTGACCGGATCCACGTCGAGGCGGCGGTCGTCGGCCACGGGACCGCGACGAGCGGGTTCACCGTCCCGGGACCCCGGCCGACGGATGCGGCCCCCTCGAAGATCGTGCCGAAGGGAGCGTACGGGCCCACCGGCCCGCTCGGTATCGCAGCCGTTGTCGCGTTCCTCGTCCTCCTCGCGACCCTGTTCACCTTTGCCGGCATACGCGGCTCGTGGGTGCGCAGCCGCATCTCGGTGCACGTCGGTGAGACGCGCGCCACCGCGAAGGTCTCCCGCAAGGAGAAGCGGGTCGCGATGCTGGCGAACGTCTTCCGCCTGACGGAGAAGCTCTTCGGGAAGCTGGCGATCTGGCATCGCATCGCGAAGATGCTCGAGCGCGGTGACGTGCCGCTCCGCCCAGTCGAGTTCTTCTGGATCGAGGTCGGCGCGGTGGTCGTCGCTTTCGTGTTGGGGACGCTGCTCGGCGTCGCGATCCCGTTGGTGCTGGTGTTGATGGTCGTCGCCGGCTCGATCCCGTACGCCATGGTCTGGATGAAGATGCGCAAGCGAGTCCGTACGTTCGAGGACCAGCTCCCGGACATGCTGATCACGATCGCGGCCTCGCTGAAGGCGGGCCACTCGTTCAAGCAGGGCCTGCAGGCGGTGGTCGACGAAGGCCACCCGCCGGCGAACGTCGAGGTCAAGCGCGTGTTGATGAACGCGTCGCTCGGTCGCCCGATGGACGACGCGCTCGCCGAGATGGCGGACCGCGTCGGCTCGGAGAACTTCGAGTTCGCGATCACGGCCGTGACTATCCAGCGTCAAGTCGGCGGCTCGCTTGCGTCGCTGTTCGACATGGTCGCCGACACGGTGCGGCAGCGCCAGCAGTTCGCGCGCAAGATCCGCGCGCTGACGGCGATGGGCCGGATGTCGGCCTACACGCTGATCGGCATCCCGTTCTTCATCGCGGGAACCGTGACGGTTCTGAACCGCAGCTACATGCGCCCGCTCTACTTCACGACCCACGGTCGGTTCCTGATCGTGCTCGGCCTCGTGATGATGGGGCTGGGCTCCCTTGCCCTGAAAAAGATCGTCTCCTTCCGAGGTTGATGCCATGCTTCTGATGCTTGCTGTTGCAATGGTCGGTTTCGCGGCGTACTACCTCGCGGAGCTGGCGACGGCGCCGATGCGCACGCGGAGAAACCTCGTGCATCGCGCGGCGAATTACGGCCGGGACAAGGTCGCCGGCAAGGAGCTGCCCAGGTTCCGCGAGCGCGTGATGGTCCCGCTGACGACGCAGGTCGCCAAGGTGATGTTCAAGGTCAACCCGAAGGCGTCGACCGAGACCGTCGCCAAGAAGCTGATGGCTGCAGGTATGCGCAACCGATCGGCCAACGGCTTCATTGCCTCGCAGGGCATCTTCGCCGTCGCAATGGGCTTCTTCGGGCTGGTCCTGTTCGGGGCGGCGAAGCCGGCGATGGCGCCCGTGTTCGCGCTCGGGATGGGCGTGCTCGGCTTCATGGGGCCGAGCTTCGTGCTCAACTCGAAGGTCCGCTCGCGCCAGGCCGCGGTCGCGGCGGAGCTCCCGGACGCACTTGACCTGCTGTCCGTCAGCGTCGAGGCCGGCCTCGGCTTCGACGGCGCCGTCCAAAAGCTGACCGAGCACATGAAAGGCCCGCTGATCGAGGAGTTCGAGCTCGCCCTCGGCGAGATGCGCATCGGCGAGGGCCGTGTCGAGGCGCTGAAGAAGATGGCCGACCGCAGTGCGTCGCAGGAGATGTCGAGCTTCGTCCGCGCGATCGTCCAGGCCGACCAGCTCGGTATCTCGCTCGGCCGCATCCTCCGCATCCAGGCCGGTGACACGCGCCTGAAGCGGCAGCTGCTCGCCGAGGAGAAGGCGATGAAGGCGCCGATCAAGATGCTGTTTCCGACCGTCGTGTTCATCTTCCCGGCGATGTTCATCGTCGTTCTCGGGCCGGCGTTCCTGAACCTCTCCAAGATCTTCAAGTTCTAGGGAGCGGATTGGCCGTGGCTGAACACGAAGGCGGGTTCGGCTCTGGCCTTCGGGCCAAGCTCGCGAAGGATCAGCAGAGCGAAGAGCCGAGGTCTCCGGCCGAGGCGATCGCCGCAGCGGCGGACGGCAGTCCCGATGTCGAGCTGCTCCGTCAGGAGCTGAGTGCCTCGCTCGCGCGCGAGCAGGCGCTGCGGGGCTCGCTGCACGAGCAGGTCGAGGTCTCCGGCCGCGAGGTGCGGCTGGAGCAGGACGTCGCGGGGCAGGCGGCGGCGCTCGACGCGCGCGCTGCTGCGCTCGCCGCGACGGAGGCTGACCTCGAGGAGCGCGAGCGGCAGATCGCGCAGCGCCTCGCCGAGCTCGACGGCGCGCTCGAGGAGAAGGAGAAGCTGGCGAAGCTCGAGGCTCAGATCGCCGAGCGCGAGCAGCTCGTCGACATGAAGGTGCACGAGCTGAAGAAGGCCGACGAGCAGCGCGCGAATGAGGCGAGGGAGTGGAAGGAGAAGGTCGAGGATCTGACACAGCGCGAGAAGGAGCTCGCCCACGCCGAGGCGCGCGTCGAAACGGCGCGGACGGAATCGGAGAAGCGCCACGAAAAGCTGATCAAGGCGCTCGAGGAGAGCGAGAAGAAGGCGCGCGCTGCAGAAGACGA
>Ga0075435_100002324_pt1 | contig 12576 bp, 8 predicted proteins | sample RhiMethybrSRZTD4_FD_75302 | JGI IMG/M metagenome (GOLD analysis project Ga0075435, IMG submission 75302) | Populus rhizosphere microbial communities from Tennessee, USA - Rhizosphere MetaG P. TD hybrid SRZTD4 | ecosystem: Host-associated > Plants > Roots > Rhizosphere > Soil | place: USA...
AAACGGCGGCGACCACCGCGATCACCAGCGCCGGCTTGGCCGTTGGCGCCGTCTCGATGGTGCAGAGCACAACCGTACCGGTTGGCGTGGTGATTAGCGAATCGCCGATCGCGGGTGCGCTGGTCGCACCGGGCAGCGCGGTTTCGCTGACCGTGTCGTCGGGCAATCAGGTGGCGGTCCCGAACGTCGTCGGCCAGGCGCAAGTCGCAGCGACTGCAGCGATCACCAACGTCGGCCTGGTCGTCGGCACGATCACAACAGCGCCGAGCGCGACGCTGCCGGCGGGCGTCGTGATCAGCGAGAGTCCCGCGGCCGGGACGCTCGCCGCCATCGGATCCGCAGTATCGCTCGTCCTGTCGTCCGGTCCGTCGCTCATCGCCGTTCCGAGTGTCGTAGGGATGATGCAAGCTGCGGCGACGGCGACGATCACTGGCGCGTCGCTGACGCTTGGAACCGTGACGATGACGCCGAGCGTGGCCATTCCCGCCGGTGTGGTCATCAGCCAGAGTCCGGCCAGTGCGACCATGATCGCAGTCGGCACCGCGGTGGACTTGATGGTGTCGAGCGGTCCACCGGCGGGCGCGCCGCAGATGGAGGTGAACGTGTCGGTGGACGGCACGAACTTCCAGCTGAGCACGCCGCCGATCACGACCACCGGCACCAACGAATTGCTCGTCGCCTACGTCGCGTCCGACGGTGGACCGTCCGTTGCCGAACTCATGACGATAAGCGGCGGCGGCCTGAACTGGACTTTATTGCGCCGCGCCAACGCGTCACCCGGGACCGCGGAGATCTGGACAGCGGTCGCACCGACGCCGCTCGTCAATGTGGTCATTACCTCGAAGGCAAACCCGACGGTGAACGTTTACCATCAGTCGCTGACCGTGATGGCGTTCCCGGCGGCCGCGATCGGCGAGCTGACCTTCGGCAGCGGTTCGCGTAATCAGCCGAGCCTGCCGCTGACCACCAGCGCCGACTCCTCGCTCGTGTTCGCAGTGGGGTTCGATGCCGACAAGCCGGCATCGCGCACGCTGCCGGCCGGTCAGATCAGCGTCCACGAATGGGTCGACAACAATGCGAACTGCACCTTCTGGGTGCAGGCCGTCGCCGACCCGATGGTGTCGGGCGACACGGCGCTGATCACGTTCACGGCGCCGACGCGCGACGCGTGGAACATGGTCGCGGTCGAAATCGTGCCGCGATAATCGAGAACCCGGCGGCGGTTGCCTACGATCGAGGTGACCGCCGCCCGGCTTTCTTCGTTCCGCGCTTCAGATTCCTGGACGCTCCCGGCCGCGCCTTCGCTGCCACGCGCCCCGTCGGGTGACTGCGTTTCGTCACCGCCTTTGCGGCAGCCGCCACCGAAAAGTCGTACGCCTCGCGCAGCCAGTCGGTGATCGGCGCTTCCACTTCGTCGCGATGCGTGACGTGGACGATATGCGCGACCTTCGCGCGCGATGCCTGGTCGACGCGCTTCACCTGCGGCGCCCGCAGCGTTCGGCCAAGAAAGATACAGACCTCGAGGTGCTTCCGCTTCGGGCGGACGAAGAAGTAGCAGGACTCCCGCGAGAACATGATCGATTTGTGGGAGGCATAAATGCGCTGATCGCCGAAGTCGACGGCCGTCTCGCGCAGCCGCTCCCAGGCATCCTTGAGATCGTCGGACAGTTCGCTCGTCAGCGCCGTCTCGGTCGTTGTCCAGCAGTCGTGCGCGTCGCCTTCCTCGACCCACTGCTTGCAGTGGTAGCACTCGTGGCCAGCCATCACTCCATTCTGTACTCGACGCGCCGCAGACTGTATCCACCGCCTGCGCGGCCGCCGACTGGTGCGATCTCCGCCAGCGCTGCACTACATCGTCCACCTGTTCAGGGCCTATGCGGAGGACTCGACGTGATTCTCGCGGCCGTTTACGCCGGCCCAGGTTGCTGCGTTTCGCGCAGGGCTGGTGCCGGGCGGCGCGTTGTAACCCTGTTGCGCGGCGGCGGCGTTGCGACGTGTGGGGAACGCTCGGCGAGAATGATTGCCACGCTGCCGGCAATCACCACTGCGGACGCGATGAGCGCCGCCGTCAGCGGCTCGCCGCCGACCGCTGCGCCGAGCGTCACGGCGATCAGCGGGTTGACATAGGCATGCGTGCCGACGCGCCACGCCGGTGACACCTGAAGCAGCCACGAGTAGGCCGAGAACGCGACGATCGATCCGAACACAATCAGATACCCGAGCGCGGTCAGCGATGCCGTTGACACGTCGCGCAGGTGAAAGGTCTGCAGTTCGCGCCCGAGCCATGACGCCGCGATCAGCATTACACCGCCGGTGAGGAGTGGCATCCCGGCGTTGAGCGCCACCGGCTGCGGCAGCCGCGGCGGCCGCGCGTAGAGCGATCCGGCCGCCCACGCACCTTCGCCAAGCGCGACGATCGCCATCGGCAGCAGCGCGAGCGGCGCGCCGCCGCCGCGAACCACCAGCAGCGCGACGCCGCCAAATCCGGTCGCGACACCGAGCAGTGCCGGCCACGACGGCCGCGCGCGGCGCTGCACCCACTCGATCGTCGTCAGCCACAGCGGCAGCGTGGCGACGATCAGGGCCGCGACGCCGGACGGAATCCGCTGCTCGGCCCAGGCCAGCCCTCCATAGGCGCAGCCGAACATCAGTCCGCCGGCGAGGAGCGCATGACGCCATTGCCGCGCGCTCGCCCGATCGCCGCAGAGCGCCGCCCATGCGACGAGCATCGAGCCGGCGGCTACACAGCGCACGCCCATCATCAGCAGCGGCGGAATCGAATCGACGGCGATCCGGATCGCGAGAAACGTCGATCCCCAGATCAGGTAAATCGCGGCGTAGCCGAGGACGAGCGCCATGTAACCTCCATACTCACATTTGGAGGTTACAGCATGGACATGGTAACCTGTCAAGACTAATTAGATGGTTACAGCTGACCACGCCGGATCGGTCGAGCGGTCGGAGCCCGAGTACGAGTTCGACTTCTGCGGCGGTCACGTCGCGCTCGACTTCGCCAACACCGTCGGCAACCGGCGCGGTGGTCAGGACGAGCACTTCGGGACATACGGCGATCTGGTGGCGTGGGCCGAAGCGCGCGGTGTCGTCGCGAAGACGGAGGCAGGACGGTTGCGCCGCGCCGCGGCCGCCGCGCCCGACGATGCGCGCGCCGCCTATCGGCGCGCGATCAAACTGCGCGAGGCGATCTACCGCGTGTTCGAGCGGCGCGCATCCGGAAAGCCGCCGGCCGCAGACGATCTCGCGACCCTCAACCGCTTCGTCGCGGAGATGTACCGCGACGCGCAACTTGTCGTCGACGGCGATCGAGTAGTCCTCGAGACCGGGTCGTCGGCCGGCGCCCTCGATCGCCCGTTCGCCCCGGTGATCCGCACCGCCGTCGACCTCCTCACCGGCGACCAGGCACCTCTCGTCGGTACCTGCGGCGATGACACCTGCGGCTGGCTCTTCCTCGACACCACCCGCAACCGCACGCGCCGCTGGTGCACGATGAAGGATTGCGGCAATCGGAACAAAGTGCGGCGCTTTCGCTCGCGCACCTGACGCAATTAAGAATTTGGAATTTGGAATTAAGAATTCGTAACTCTGTTCGCAAGAACCGAACCATCAGTTACGCATCAGATCTCCCGGATCTTCAGAGCCTTGTGTACGAATTCTTAATTCTTAATTCCAAATTCTTAATTGCTCTATCCGCCTGCAAGCGCGCCTACCACGAGGAACGGTTCGGCGCCGAGTGCGACCGCCTCAGGAAGGGCTGTGTCCGGCGGCTCGAGCGAGAGATCTTCCTCGCAGGCGAAGAAGCGGATGAACGGGCGGCGCTTGTGGGTGATGTGATCGCGAATCGTGCCGCACAGCACCGGATAGTCGCGTTCGAGCGCGTCGAGCACGGCGCCGACGGTGACTGCGCCGGCGACGTCTACCGCGACCTCGTCGGCGACGCGCGCGAGGGTGCGGAGGTGCGCCGGCAACTCGACACGCACGTTCATGACAGCGTCTGCGCCTCCACCGACAGCACCGCCGGCAGATGCTCGGCGATCGGCTTCCAGGTGTTGCCCGCGTCGGCCGAGCCGTAGACCTGGCCGCCGGTGGTCCCGAAATAGATGCCGCAGCTGTCGAGCGCGTCCACCGACATCGCGTCGCGCAGCACGTTCACGTAGCAGTCGTTCTGCGGCAGCCCCTTGGTGAGCGGCTCCCACTCGTTGCCGCCGCTGCGGCTGCGGTACACGCGCAGCTTGCCGTCCGGCGGGTAGTGTTCCGAGTCGCTCTTGATCGGCACGACGTAGATCGTCTCCGGTTCGTGGGTATGGACGTCGATCACGAAGCCGAAGTCGGTTGGCAGGTTGCCGCTGATTTTCTGCCACGACTCACCGCCGTCGTCGGTCCGCATCACGTCCCAGTGTTTCTGCATGAAGAGCGTGTTCGGACGCGAGCGGTGCATCGCCAGGCGATGCACGCAGTGGCCGACTTCGGCAGTCGGTTCGGGAATGTACTTCGAGAAGAGGCCCTGGTTGATCGGCTTCCACGTCTCGCCGCCGTCGTCGGTGCGGAAGGCGCCGGCCGCCGAGATCGCAATGAAGATGCGCTTCGGGTTGGATGGATCGATCAGGATCGTGTGCAGGCACAGGCCGCCGGCGCCAGGCTGCCATTTCGATCCGGTGCCGTGATTGCGCAGGCCAGGCAACTCGTGCCAGCTCCTGCCGCCGTCGGTCGTTCGAAACATCGCCGCGTCTTCCACACCGGCGTACACGGTGTCGGGGTCGCTCAGCGACGGCTCGAGGTGCCAGACACGCTTGAACTCCCACGGGTGCGGGGTGCCGTCGTACCAAAGGTGCGTGCCGGGGGTGCCGTCGTAGACGAACTTGTTGTCGACCGGCTCCCAGGTCTTGCCGCCGTCGCTCGAGCGCTGGATGAGCTGTCCGAACCAGCCCGTGCCCTGCGACGCGTACAAGCGGTTCGGGTCCGCCGGCGATCCCTTGAGGTGGTACATCTCCCAGCCGCCGAAATGCGGCCCCTCGATCTCCCAACGATCGCGCTTCCCGTCAGACGTGAGGATGAACGCGCCTTTGCGCGTTCCGACCAGCACTCGCACACCGCTCATCGTTCCACTCCTTCGACGATCGATCACGGTCCGGCTGAAGCCGGACACTACGGACGACGGAACCTCGGGAGATTGTCGATCAAGCCGGCGTCAGATCGACATCACATGGACGCGGGTGAGAAATCCCGATTTCGGACGATCGAGCCAACACGAAATGTCGAGCCGCTGCGAAGACACGAAGGCACGAAGAACGCTCTGGACAACCGATTTCTTCGTGCTTTCGTGCCTTCGTGGCAGATCCCCGTGCCGCACCGAGGGCTGCTGCGCGACGGCCGCTGTCGCGGTTCCGAGCGCGAAGGCAACCAGCGTCGCGTCGGCGCCGCGGCCGGTCGCGACGACGACGAATTGCCGGCCGGAGGAGGCGAGATAGGTCATCGGCGTTCCGGTGGTCTCGGCGGTGAGTGCGCTCCACAGGTCGTGACCGGTGGCCTTGTCGATCGCGTGGAACGCGGCGTCGCCGCCGCCGATGAACACCAGTCCGCCCTTCGTCACAATCGCGCCTGGCGGCCCCTGCGCGCCAAGCTTGTCGGGCAGCGGCACGCTCATCTTCTGCAGGTATTCACGCAGCGCCGGGAAGTCGCCGAACGGCACCTGCCACGCGATGGTTCCCGTGTTCAGGTTGATCGCGGTGAGATGCGCGTAGGGTGGTTTGAAGAACGGAATCACGCCGTTGTTGAACGCCGCCGGCAGGGCGCGGTTCACGTAGTCGGCGTCTACCTCCGCGGCGCGCGCGCCGGCAGCAGCGCGATCGAACGGCTGAATGCGCGCGACGCCGCCAAGCGCGACGCTCTTCACGTAGAGGATGCCGCTGTCCGGATCGAAGGCGCCGCCGCCCCAGTCGGCGCCGCCCCACACGCTCGGCCGCGTGATCGTGCCCTGCAGCGAAGGCGGCGTGAAGAGCGGTCCCATCCGGTACTTCTTCATCTCTGTCTGCGCCGCTGCCTTCAGCTCCGGCGTGAGATCGAATGCATCATCGAGCGACACGCCCTGCGGGGTGAACGCGGGCGGCCTGGTCGGGAACGGCTGCGTCGGCGAAGACTGCTCGCCGGGGACGTCGCTCTGCGGCACGGCGCGTTCTTCAATCGGCCACACCGGCGCGCCGGTCACGCGGTCGAAAACGTAGGCAAATCCCTGCTTGGTGAGCTGGACGACGGCATCGATCTTCCTGCCGCCGACGGTGATCGTCACCAGATTCGGCGCGGCCGGCGGATCGTAGTCCCACAATCCGTGATGCACGAGCTGGAAGTGCCACTGGCGCTTGCCAGTCGCCGCGTCGAGGCACACCAGCGTTTCGCCGAACAGGCCGTTGCCGGGCCGGCGGCCGCCGTAGAAGTCGTTGCTCGGTGTGCCGACCGGCAGATACAGCAGCCCGCGCTGGTCGTCGAGCGACATCGGCGGCCATACGTTGGTGTGTCCGGTGTAGGTCTCCGCGTCCTTCTGCCACGTACCGTTGCCGTATTCGCCCTTCTGCGGAATGGTGTGGAACGACCAGGCCAGCTTGCCGGTGCGCGCGTCCCATGCGCGCACGTCGCCCGGCGGATCATTCCGGTACATCAGCCGATCGCCGACGCCGCTGCCAAGGATCACGAGGTCCTTGTAGACGACCGGCGGCGACGTGTTCGCGTAATGCTTCTTGTTGATCGGCCAGAGCAGGTTCTCGCCGACGTCGACGACGCCGTGGCTGCCGAACGCGTCGACCGGCAGTCCGGTTTTCGCGTCGAGAGAGATCAGGCGATAGCGCGAGTTCAGGAAGATGCGCAGCTTGTCGCCGTCGCGCCACGCGGCGATGCCGCGATGGACGAATCCCTGTCCGCTCGAGACCGGGCCGTCTTCGTAAGCCTTCGGATCGTAGGCCCACAGCTCGCGGCCCGACGCGGCGTCGAGCGCGACGACGCGGTTGAAGGGCGTGCTGAAATACAGCACGTCCTCGATCATGATCGGCGTGACCTCGAACGCACCCGGTCCGACGTTCAGATCGGGACGCGCCTTCTCACCGGTCCGCCACGTCCACGCCGTCTGCAGCGACGACACGTTCCGGCGATTGATCTGATCGATCGGCGAATACTTCATCGCGCCCTGATCGCCGCCGTAGTACGGCCACTCGATCGGCTTCGACGTCGACGGCTGCGCCAGCGCACCGCTGACGAGCGCGCATGCCAGCGCAACGACGAGGATTGGTTTCATCGCGCTCATCTGTGAGTGGCGCGCAGTTTACCGCGCTTTGACTCGCGCACGCGTGTATAGTCGGCGATCACTTCACGGCCCTGCGACGCGAAGGAGGTCTTCATATGTCACGGATTGGTGTCACGCTCGCGCTGCTGTTGCTGGCGACGGCGGCGCGCGCGCAAGTCGTCGGCGGCAGCATTGGTGGAACCGTCACGGATGATACGGGCGCGTCGCTGCCAGGCGTTACCGTCACAGTAACGAACACGGCGAACGGCGCGACGCAGGCTGTGACGACCGGCGAGCGCGGCAACTATCGTGCGGTCGCACTGCAGCCGGCGCCGTACTCGATCACCGCAGAGCTGACCGGCTTCGCGACCCTCAAGCGCGAAGTCGTGCTGACGATCGGCACCGAGCTGACGATCGATTTCAAGCTCGGCATCGCCGCGGTTTCCGAAACGCTCAACGTCGTCGCCGAAACGCCGCTCGTCGAGGTCGCCAAGTCGCAGCCATCGTCGGTGGTGGTGGCCGACCAGGTGGCGGCGCTGCCGGTACTGCAGCGCAATTTCCTGACGCTCGCGCAGCTGCTGCCGAGCACGACGCCGAACAACCTCGGACAGAAGTTCGCGGTGATCCAGTTCGGCGGTCCCGCCGATCAGCGCAACGGCTACACGACGCTCATCGACGGCGGCGACATCGACGATGCGGTGTGGGGCAACCCGACGATCAACATCCCGCAGGACGCAGTGCAGGAATTCAAGGTGTTCCGCAACCAGTTCGACGCCGAGTACGGGTCGGCGCTGGCCGCGGTGGTGTCGGTCGTGACCAAGTCGGGCACCAACGCCTTCACCGGCACGCTGTCCTACTTCGGCCGCGACAAGGCACTGAACGGCAAGAACTACTTTGCGACCGGCGAGAAGCCGCCGTTCGATCAGACGCGGGTCGGCGGCACGGTGGGCGGCCCGGTGCTGCGCAACCGCACGCATTTCTTCGCCTCGTACGAGCGCAACGATCTGAACACCGTCAAGATCATCGCCCTGCCGGCGAACAATCCGTTCGCCGCGACCAACAACGGCGAGTTTCCGTCAGGCTCGCAAAACACGGTGGCGACGGCAAAAGTCGATCACCGCCTGAGCGATAGCAACTCGCTGTTCGCGCGCTGGGCCTACGACGATCAGTACGCGACCCGCACCGGCAACACGACGGCCGATTCGCGACAGGTGAACGACTACAGCCACATGCAGAGCGTCATCGTCGAGGACAACGTGGTGATGTCGAAGGCGATGGTCAACACCGTACGGTTTCAGTTCATGAACCACGACCTCGGCACCGTGCCGAACAGCTTCGATCTGAGCATCGCGCGCCCCTCGGCAAGCTTCGGTCAGGACACCACGGTACCGCAGGATTTTCCGCGCCAGCGCTACCAGGTCTTCGACACCTTCTACATCAACTCGCCGGCGCACGATCTGAAGTTCGGCGGCGACTTCGAGTTCGCTCATCACGAATACGACGCGCACTTCTTCCAGGCCGGCTACTTCCAGTTCGGCACCGATCTGCCGTTCGACGTCAACAACCGCACGACCTGGCCGATCTCGTTCACGATGCAGACGCCCGGCCACTGGCAGTTCGATTCCAAGGCGCTGAACACCTTCGTCGACGACACGTGGCGGCTCGCCGATCGCCTGCGGCTCAACCTCGGCGTCCGCTATCACTTCGACGCCGACCTGCGGCTGTCCGAGTTCTACAACTCGCTGCTGGACAACCCGCAGTACAAGAACCTGGACAAGTTCGTGTCGCGCGATCGGACCAACGACTACGGCAACTTCCAACCTCGGGTCGGCGCCACCTACGACGTGCGCGGCAACGGCACGCTGGTGCTGCGCGGCGGCGCCGGCCGCTACTCGACGCGCAACCGGCAGTATTTCCAGATGACGACCCAGGACCGCACGCTCGGCACGGCGGTGCTCATCACCGACCCGAACCAGTTGAAGTTCTATCCCGACATCAATGCGGTGCTCGGCGGCCGCAGCCTCACCGACTACGTCGCCGCGGGCGGCGCGCGCTCGCTGTTCCTGATCGCCGACGATTACGTCCTGCCGTACTCGTGGAACACGACCGTCGGCGCCGGCTGGCAGCTGAATCGTGTCACCTCGCTCGACGTCGACTACGTCCACGACCTTGGCGAGAAGCAACTCGGCGCCTTCGATCTGAACCTGCCGGCAAGCGGCGCGATCAGCGCCACCAACCCGCGGCCAGTCTCGAACTTCAGCGAAGTCAAGGTGATGCAGAACAATACGACGAGCTGGTACAACGCGGTGGAGACGCAGCTGCGCACGCGCGTCCGCGGCGCCGACAGCCTGCAGGTGTCGTACACGCTCGCTTTCAGCCAGCGCGACGGCGTCAACCACTATCAGAACTACTTCGGCACGATGCGGACACCGCAGCAGTTCGGCTACCAGGAAGGCGGCAACCGCCACAACCTGACGGTGTCCGGCTCGACGCACCTGCCGCTCGATTTCCAGGTGAGCGGCATCGTCCGCTGGTTGAGCGGATCGCCATTCACGGTGCAGACCGGCGTGGATCTCGACGGCGACGGCCAGACGCAAAGCGATCGGCCCGTCGGCCTGCCGATCACCGTCGGCATGGGCGACGCCGATTCGCAGTTCGCGATCGTCAACGCCTTTCGTGCCTCGCGGAATCTCGCGCCGATCACGCGCGATCAACTGAACCTCGATCAATACCTGTCCGTGGATGCGCGCCTCACGAAGCAGGTGCGGCTGACCGGCAGCCATCGCATCGATCTGTTCATCGAGGGCTACAACCTGACCAACCACGTCAACTTCAACCCGAACGTCACGGCCAACCTCGTGTCGACGACTTTCCTGGCCAGGACGTCGGCGAGCGATCCGCGGCAGATTCAGTGGGGGTTCCGGTATGCGTTTTAGCGCGTCGGGTAATCCGCGCCCGTCCGTAGCGCAGGCCTTCAGGCCTGCCAACAGGCGCGCGGGCAGCCCTGAAGGGCTGCGCTACGTGATCGTGATCGGTGTCGTCGCCGTGGCGCTCGTCGCCGTCGTCGCCCCGCGCGCCCAGACGCCGAAGCGGCTCGCGCTCGTCGGCGGGATGTTGCTCACCGGCTACGAAGTGCCGCCCATTCATCACGCGGCGGTGCTGATCGAGGGCAACAAGATCGTCCAGGCGGGTCCGGCCTCCGAGATCAAAATTCCGAGCGATGCGACGGTGGTCGACACCAGCGGCCGCACGATGCTGCCGGGGCTGATCGAAGCGCACGGGCACCTGATCACGCTCGGCCACGGCAGCTACGACACGTGGTTCCCGTGGATCAACGCCCACGGCGGCGACGCGATGCTGATGAAGGTGATGGAGACGGCGGCGAAGCAGCTGCTCTTCGCCGGCGTGACGACGACGGTCGATCTCGGCGCGCCGCTGCAGCCGATCCTGACGATTCGCGATCGCATCAACAAGGGGGAAGTCGTCGGCACGCGGGTGCTGGCGAGCGGTCCGTGGCTCTCGCGCGGCGCCAGCGGCGCGATGCAGGTCGGCTTCGGCGGCATCAATATCTCGTCGCCGCAGGAAGCCGGTCAGCAGGTCGAGCGGCTCGCCACCGCCGGAGTCGATCACATCAAGGCGCATTCCGGCCTGACCTTCGACGATTACAAGGCGATCGTCGAGGCCGCGCACAAGCACCGGGTTCGCGTCCACGCGCACGTCTACGCCGAATCCGATGTCCGCCACGCGCTCGAGGCCGGCGTCGACGTACTGCAGCACGTCGGCTCGGCCGGCACCGCGCCGCCGTACTCGCCGGAGATGATCCGCGACATCGTCAACGCCGGACGGCCGGTCGTCGTGACGGCCGCCCACCGCGCGTGGGTGTACGCCGACACGGCGGCGTTTCCGGAGCGGCTCCAGGATCCGGAGATGAAGAAGCTGTTCCCGCCGGAGATCTTCGCCGAGATCCAGGACTCGCTGAAGAACTGGCCGGCGCTCGGCTACTTCCAGCGCACCGACCGCGAGATGCTGTATCGCGAGCGCGGCGTGAAGCAGTTCATCGAGTCGGGTGCGGTCATGGGCATGGGCACCGATAGTGGCACGCCGATGAACTTCCATAGCGAGGCGCTGTGGCGCGAGATCAAGGTGCACGTCGACATGGGGATGACGCCGCAGCGCGCGATCGCCGCCGCGACGCGCGTCAACGCCACGATCATCGGCAAGGGCCGCGAGCTCGGCACGATCGAACCCGGCAAGCTCGCCGACATCATCGTCGTCAGAGGCAACCCGCTGTTCGACATCGTCGCGCTCTCGAACGTCGAGGTCGTGGTGAAGGACGGTGCCGTGCTCAAGGGCGGCCCGACGACCGATGCGAAGGCCACTCGCACATCGAGCGCTGCCGAACGGCGATGACATTCGCACCCTCTGAAGCACGCCACGAAGGCACGAAGGCACGAAGAAATTCTTGTACCAAATCGTTCTCGTGTCTTCGTGTCTTCGTGGCAGCTCCACTTCTGTCGATCGTCCTGGTTGCGGCACAGCCGCCGAATGCCACGCCTGCCCACGATCTCGAACACCCCCAGAACACCAACATCGGCATCTTGACCTTCACCGGCCGATGCGCGAGGTGTCATGACACCGGCAAGGACGGCGCGACCGATCGCTACGCGCTGAATCGCTTCACGCCCGAGCAGGTGCTCGTTTCGATGACGAGCGGATCGATGGCGCAGTACGCGCAGGGCCTGTCGGAGTTCGAGAAACGGGTGGTGGCAGTCTACGTTGGCGGCCGTCCGCTCGGCTCGTACGAGGCGGGCGACGCCGCAAAGATGCGCAACCAGTGTGCGGCGCATCGGCCGTTCGACCCGGCGACCGCCGAGGGCTGGAACGGGTGGGGCTACGACTCCGGCAACTCGCGGTATCAGCCGAAGCCTGGCTTGACCGCCGCCGACGCGCCGAAGCTCGCGCTCAAGTGGGCGTTTGGATTTCCGAACGGCAACTCGGCCTACGGACAACCGACCGTCGCCGGCGGACGCGTGTTCGTCGGAGCCGACACCGGCTTCGTCTACGCGCTCGATGCGGTTAGCGGCTGCATTCACTGGTCGTTCCGCGCCAACGCCGGCGTGCGTACCGCGATCAGCATCGGCACGGGCAGCGGCGCGCATCGCTACCTCGCGTACTTCGGCGACGTCAAGGCCAATGTCTACGCGGTTGATGCGGAGACCGGCGCGAAAGTGTGGAGCGATCGGATCGATCGTCATCCGGTCGCGCGCGTCACCGGCGCGCCGACGCTCGTC
>Ga0075435_100002325_pt1 | contig 12575 bp, 8 predicted proteins | sample RhiMethybrSRZTD4_FD_75302 | JGI IMG/M metagenome (GOLD analysis project Ga0075435, IMG submission 75302) | Populus rhizosphere microbial communities from Tennessee, USA - Rhizosphere MetaG P. TD hybrid SRZTD4 | ecosystem: Host-associated > Plants > Roots > Rhizosphere > Soil | place: USA...
GAATGATATGTACGCGGTGATGAAAGAATTGCTACGGCAGAAGTATTCGCGACTTATCTATCCGGAGCATCCCCGTGCGCTAGACTACGATCGCCTGCAGCCCGATTTCAAAGCGTACTACCCCGGCGGTGGCGGGTATGCAGGTTACGCATTCAATGTCGGCTATACCAGGGCCATGCTGCAGGCGGCCTTGTCGTCAGGGTGCTGAAATAACATTCAAGCCTCCACTCCGAGCCTCCTGCACCGCACTCGGCGCCTCTTTCCTCTCCGCTGTCGCCGACCGATTCGGCTTATGGGGCAAGTATGGCAGTTGGGGGAATTTCGACAACTTCACTCACTATACGGCTCAAGTGAACTCCTTCATGCCGGCTTTCATCATCCCAGCGCTTTGGTGATGTTGCAGTTCTAGTCGCTGGCTGGCTTCGAGGTAGTAACGCAGCACCGTGTTGCAAAGTTGTGGAAGCCGTAATACGGGGTCAAGCAGGGTAGGTGTGATATTAGTTTACGCTCGGAGTCGATTGGCCGATGAATGTAAGTTACTAAACCTGAGTCGAAGCAGATGGGGAAGCTTTAACCTGCTGTGGGCAAGGACGGCTTCTCCGGATACAAGCGGTCAAACTCCGGGTCATCATGCAGAAAGATGAGGTCCGGGTCGCGGCGGGCCCACACCGAGTCCCTAAACCCAGCTTCCCAGGCTTTGCGCAACGCATCTAGGGCCTCCGGCTTTCTCTTTAGGTTGCAGTACAGACAAGCGGCATTGTAAAGAATGGAGGCTTCGTTGGCGCGCAAAGTGACAGCCAGGTTGAGTTCGCGCAAGGCGTCGTCCGGCCGTCCCAATTCCGCATAGTCACCCCCCAATAGGATGCGCGCCCGCGCGTCTTCAGGCACTTGTTTCAAGTGGTTTTCAAATGCCGCCATCCTACGCTGAGCCATGTTACGCGCGGCTTCTTGTTTACCTATAGCGCGAAAAGCGTTCACAATAGGCACATAGACGTTGTAGTCCTCACCGCTCGCTTCGATGGCAGCTTCCGCAATGTCCAAAATCTCCTGGTAGCGACCCGCAGCAAACAGGGCCCGACAGAGTAAGTAATATGCGCCCTCGGTGTCGCGCTTGCGTTCGACGGCCTTTTTGACCATGCGCACGGCTTCATCATGCAGTTCGGCTGCATAGAGGACCCAGGCTTGGCTAACCTGAACTTCAGGCAGATCCCAGCGCAAAGCCACAGCCTTGCCCGAGGCCTCCCGAGCACGTTCCACCCACACTTGGTCGCGGCTGTAATTGCAATAGAACATGGCGCAGGCGTTGGCGCAGGCGGCATAGGCAAGGGCGAAGCCGGGATCAATGCCTACGGCATTTTCGAACATCTGCAGGGCGAACTCGAGGTCCTGACGAGTCTGGCGCCGCGCGTAGCGCTTGCCGCGCAGGTAGAGATCATAGGCCTGGAGGTTTTCCGTGGGCTTGATGGCCAAGGCCTCGAGTTCCTCCGGGGAAAGCGTCACGCGCAGGGCCTCTGCGATCTTGCGGGCCATTTCGTCCTGAACTTCGAAAACGTCCTTCATCTCGCGGTCGAAGCGCTCTGACCACAGTGGAAAATCGGTGCGCGTATCCACGAGCTGGACGTTTATTCGAAGTCTAGCGCCGGCGCGTCGCAAGGTGCCGGTGAGGACACACGCGGCACCGAGCTGCTGACCGACCTGCGTCGGGGTCACCGGCTTGTCCCGGAAGGCCAGTACGGTGGGGCGCGAAAAGATGTTCAGTCCCCGAATCTTCGAGAGCTCGGTGATGACATCTTCAGTGATGCCGTCGCGCAGGTATTCGTCTTCCTTGGCGCCGCTTATGTTTTCGAAGTAGAGCACGGCCACGGACTTTCCGGTTTGCTTTTGGATGCCGGGATCCGAATCGCTCTTCCCCTTCGCGCGACGTTTGCTGAATTCCAGGTCACGCTTGAGACGGCTGAGGTCGGTTTTCAGCTCGGTGGCGGTCTGGCACCGCAGATCGCGGTCCTTCTCGAGGGTCTTGTCGAGGATGCGCACAAAATCCGTAGGCAGCATGGCATTCAGCTCGGCAGCCGGCCTGGGGTCGCGGTTAAGGATGGCATCGAAGATTACGGCCGAGGTGTCCCCCTGAAAGGGGAGCGTTCCAGTCGCCATCTGGTAGAGCACCGTGCCCACGGAAAAGAGGTCCGTCCGGGCGTCCACGAGCTGCCCCCGAGCCTGCTCCGGCGACATGTAGGAGACCGTGCCGACGGCCGCGCCTGGTGAAGTAAGTTCACTAGTGAAGAGCAGGGTCTCTCCCGACTCGACTGAGGGGCCCTTCGCGATCTCGACGTGGCTCATCTTTGCCAGACCGAAGTCCAAAATCTTTACCTGTCCGCGCCCGGTAAGAAAGAGATTCGCGGGCTTGATGTCCCGGTGGACGATCCCCTTGGCGTGGGCCGATTCGAGGGCGTCGGCGATCTGGATGGCCAGCGGCAGCAGTTTGTCCATCTCCATGGGCTGCCTGTTCATCTTTTGCGCCAAGGTCTCGCCCTCTAGCAGCTCCATGACGATGAAGTGCCGGCGTTCGTGCTGCTCAATTGCGTGGATTGTGCAGATGTTGGGATGGTTGAGAGAAGAAGCAGCGCGCGCCTCGCGCTGGAAGCGCTCAAGCAACTGGCTGTCGTGGCCCGTTTCAGGAGGAAGGAGCTTCAGCGCCACCCTGCGGCCGAGCTGGGAATCCTGGGCTTCGTATACGACACCCATGCCACCCGAGCCCAGTTTGCGGACAATCTTGTAATGCGACAGGAACTGGCCGATGAGAGGATCGACAGTTGAAACTTCATCCATATTAAACCGTTCATGGTAGGTGGCGCACGGGGTGCCGTCAAGGGCGCAGCGAGCGAAGCCCACCGCCACCCCTCGTAGCCTCTCGGTCCCAGTTTGTTTGCTTGATGGGGCATCCGCTCCCTTTCACCAGGGAGTCAGGATTAGTAATCATGATCGCAGCTCTGGACCGAAGGATGCATGGGTCGGACCGAGGTTCCTGACCGGAGACGATTACGACGCGAGCCTGGTTGGCATGGCACTTTTATTCCATAAGAGCGAAATGTCTCTTCTCCGAGTGGATGCAGGAGTGTGCTCAAGAACTTCTGGACAGCGCCAACATTGTCAGCGAGGCGATTTTCAACAACTACATAGCTCCCGGTTGCCGACGAGTGGGCAATCGAGCAGTCGATTCTGGGCTTGTGGTGAAAATGACAGTTCTGCGCCAATAATGCCGATGCGCGAGCAACGAAAGCGAGCCGCGGTGACCTGAGTCGAGTGTTGCAGGACTTGGCAAGTGACGTTGCCAGAGCTATCATCCGCAACGTGGAGAGCTGCTTGCGACTATCGAAGGTGCTCCTGCGTCGCTCGTTGATCATTCGTCCCACACTTCTCCAGGGCATTGTTTTCTTGGGCGTCTCAATTTCGTCTGTGCGGGCACAACAACAGCCGCTCGCGGGCGCTCCTGCCTCAGACGTCAGCAATATCCCCAAACCCGCCGTTGATACCCTTGAGAGAGTTACCCTGCGCAACGGACCTAGCGATGCGCAGCCCAAGGAGAAAGGCATCGCAAGGGACGAAAGCTGTCTGCTTCCACCGCTGACACTGATGAGTAGTCCAACCGTGGCCGTTGAGCAGTTGCAAAAAACAGCAAAGGCAAGGAATGAATATCGTCAGGGTTGTACGGCCCTGGAGAAGAAGAGCATGGCCGATGCGGAGAAGCACTTTCGGAAGGCCCTTCACGAATGTCCGCAATATGCTATGGCGTGGGTCACGCTGGGTCAGGTATTCGCAACACGGCAGCGGACCGACGAGGCCCGCAATGCGTGTTTTCAGAGTTCAAAGGTGGACCCGGCATACGGGCCAGCGTACCTCTGTTTGGCAGACATAGCCGCGCACGCAAACGCCTGGGACGAGGTGCTGAAGTTTAGTGGACGTGCGCTGGAACTGAATCCTTCGTCCAATGCCGTCGCCTATGAATACCATGCGGCCGCTAACCTGAATCTTCGCAACTTGGCTGTTGCGGAGAAAAGCGGAGTTCGGGCGGCGCAGATTGATAGAGAACATCGCGAGCCTCGCATACACTTCGTCTTGGCTCAAATTTATGAGGCAAAAGGCGACTTTGAGAACGAAGCTGTGCAGCTGCGTGAGTACCTTAAGTACTCCGACAATGTCCCCGATGCTGCAATGGTGCAGCAGTATCTGTCGAACCTGGAACGACGAACCAACACAAAGGGTATAGGGAAGGAAAGCGGCGTAGTTGACTCTCTCCGATCAGCGAGGCAAGATTGGGCACCGCCGGATATTGACGCTAGCGTTCCTCCTGTACTCCGCGAAGGCGCTTGCCCAATGCCAGATATCTTGAGGAAGACGAGCACTCACACGCTAGACCTGATTGAGAGCATGCGCCGTTTTAGTGCGAGCGAGCGCATTGAGCACGTCGATATCGATAAGAATGGAAGGAGGCGCAATTCCAGCACACAAATTGTGAACTATGTTGCTGAGATAGAACAGAATTCCTCCGGCTATCCGAGCATCCATGAGTATAGATCTGGGAGCACTGGCATTCGGCAGCCATCGATGATGGACTCTGGCGCGGCAGTATTTGCATTGATTTTTCACCCCAGTCATGTAGGAAACTTTGAATTTCGGTGTGAGGGATTGACCGAACTGCAAGGGTCGCCTGCGTGGCAGGTGCACTTTGTAGAGAGCCTTGACTCGAACAGGTCATTCACCGCGATACGGAGCGGGGCATCCGTCAACCTGACTACATTTAAGGGCAGGGCGTGGATCGCGACTGACGGCTACAACGTGTTGCGGATAGAAACAGATTTGATAGCCCCCATTGCACAGATCAACTTGCAACGAGAGCATCGGGTCATCGCCTACGCCCCGGTAGAGTTCCCGAGCCGCCACGTTCGGCTATGGTTGCCTGAGAGTAGTTCTATCTATATTGCGTATCGCGGGCGCCGTTACGAGCGAGTTCACAACCTCAGCGAGTTCCAACTCTTCTCAGTTGAATCAGCTGAGGCCGTTAAGAAGCCAAATGCCAACAAGCCTTCTGAATTCCTTTCTGAGACTTTTGATCCACCGACCGTCCGATAGCCACAACCCGCTTATCAATATCTCACAGAGGTCAATGGGTCAATGCATTTGACCACGTCAGTGGTCACCATCGATCGTGCGGTCGTGCCTGAGCCGGTCACTGATGTTGTTACTGAGAAGACATACATCACGACCGAACCTGAAATTGAGATCAGGAAACCGGCGACTCTGTCACAAGCGCTGACGGAGCCAGGCGTTGCAGTCATAAAGCCGAAGACCAGAGTTCGCAAGGAATCCTAGCGAAAACTCGTCGCCGAGCTTGACGAGACGACGAAACTGTCCGTCAATGTCGGCTATACCAGGGCCATGCTGCAGGCGGCCTTGTCATCAGGGTGTTGAAATAACATTCAAGCATCCACCTTGAGCCTCCTGCCCACTTTTCACTGGGCAGCATTGCACGGGTCCGCTCACCGCGTGTACAGAGGTTATTATTTCCTCCCGAGGTCAATTCCAATGTTGAGCTTACTCAAACTGGCACTTTCCGCCCTCTACTCTGTTTGTGTGGTGGCGTTCACGCTGACGTTCTCAGCAGCAGTGGCGCTGGCCCAAGATCAGCCCATCCGCATTCTCGCCTTCGGCGCACACCCTGACGACTGCGACCAGGGCGCCGGAGGCCTGGCGATAAAGTATGCTGCACATGGCGACAAAGTGAAGTTCGTGTCGCTAACCAACGGCGACGCAGGACATCAGGTGCAGCACGGAGAGCAACTCGCCAAGCGCCGCCGTGCCGAGGCGCAGGAAGCCGGGAGACGCATCGGGATCGAATACGAGGTGCTCGATAATCACGACGGCCAGCTCTTACCAAGCTTGGAGCTTCGCGAGCAGGTCATCCGCGAGATTCGCCAATGGAAAGCTGACATCGTGATCGCGCCCCGTCCGAATGATTATCATCCGGATCATCGGTACACGGGAGTGTTGGTGCAGGATGCGTCATATATGGTAATTGTGCCGAGTTTGGTCGTAGATACGCCACCACTGGCGCGAAACCCTGTTTTCCTCTACTACAGCGACCGGTTTACGCGCCCGCAGCCCTTTCGTGCAGACATTGTGGTGTCGATTGACGATGTATTCGAGAAGAAGATCAATATGCTGGACGCACACGTGTCCCAATTTTATGAGTGGCTCCCGTGGACTGAGGGAAAGTTGGAGCAGGTGCCGAAGGATCCCGTGGAGCGGAAAAAGTGGCTGGCGACATGGCCCTCAGCGGCCAGAAAGCTGCAACCTGAGTGGCGGCAGACATTGGAGAAGCGCTATGGTGCGCAAGCAGCCGCCATTCAACACGCGGAAGCTTTTGAGATCACTGAATACGGACATCAGCCGAGCGAGAAAGAGATTCAAAAGATGTTCCCGTTCTTTCCCGAGATGACGCGAGCAGAGGGGTTGCCTGTGATCAAGTGAGCCAACCCCGATTTCGGGAACTGTGCTCTTCTGTATTTTATTTGTGCGCGGAAAACTTGAATCTGATTACTTCAGCCGCTTCGCCGTCAACTCCACGTTCATCAGGATCCTATCGAGTGCTGCACGATCGAAGAGGCGTCCATTTTGGATCACGGCGCTAATCTTCTGCGTGTTCCGGATGTCATCAAGCGGATTTCCGCGCAACAACACTAAGTCAGCAATTTTTCCAACATCGACCGAACCAAAGCTGGCATCCTGCCCGAGAAATTTCGCCGGGTTGCTCGTGGCCGTCTGAAGCGACTCCAACGGCGTGAAACCTGCCTCCACAAAATTGGCAAGCTCGTCATGCAAACTGAAGCCGGGCACGATATAAACGCCAGGTGCCGTGTCCGTCCCGGCCATAAAAGGTACTCCCGCATGGTGGAGCGCACCAACCATCTGCAGATTGCGCGCAAAGTACTCCTGCCGTAAAGCGAGCGGGTCACGTCGAAGATCGGGCATCATCTCATCGGTGAAACGCCTCCACGTGACATCCCGCCAATAAGCAGGAACGTACTTATCGAGTGGCTGGTGCTTCAGGTCACGCTGGTCCAAAAACGTTCCACCCCGTTGCCAAGTCAGGGTCGGCACCTGCCAGGTCTGGTACTGCGCGAGCAACTTCATGAGCGACTCGCACCGTTGCTGATCCTGTGTTGCGAGCAGCAGCTTCAGATTGCCTTTGCCCTGGATGAATTTGTCTTCTTCCTTGGAGCAGCCCTCGAACAAGCCCATCAGGTGCTCGATACTCTTTTGCCCCGCTTCCACAACCTCCTGGATACGAACTTTGTCCGGCACGTGGCCGACGACAGGCAGGCCTTGCTTGTGAGCTTCCGCTGCCGCAGCAAGGTACACATCGTGTGAAATCGCCGACTGTACCTTGATGAAATCCACTCCCTGGGTTTTGAGCGAATCCACCGCCGCAACCGCACTGGCCGGGGTAGTGACTGCTATCGAACTGGGAAACCGCAGTTTTCCATCCGGCAGATACCCGTCCAGCATAGGCCCCGAGATAATCATCCGAGGCCCGACGATTTCCCCACGCGCGATCTGCTTGCGCCACTCCCAAAGAACCGGGACATCTCCACCCATATCGCGCACTCCGATCACGCCATTCGCGACGAAAAGTGGCAGGATGATGTCGCGTCCACCCGGAAACCAATCCCCAAAGGCGGAGTGCACATGCATATCCCAAAGCCCTGGAATGAGATATTGCCCAGTGGCGTCGATCACCCGCGCACCTTTTACCACCTGCGATATCGACGAATTAACCGCGCTGATGCGATCGCCGATGATAACCACCGTGCGGTTGGACTGAACCGATGACGTGCCAGGATTGATGACCGTCGTGTGCATAATCACTATCGGAATTGGAGCGGTCTTCTGCTGGGCAGTGCCGGCCGATATCAATAGGCAGCAAACAGTGAGCACCCGAAAAAGTCTGACTGTGGAACAACCGAGCATGGCCCAGAGAGTATATGAAATTCGTGGGAGAACGGTCGTCGCCGCCGCACGTTCAAGGACAGTCCGGCTGCTGAGCAGCCTGTAATTAAAAAAAGGCGCGACCGGCGCGCCTTGAGCCTTAGAACTAGGGATTGTGTTGTTCGCTTTGGAAGCGGAAATTCGGTGAATCACTGCTTCGATTCCGTGTTCAACGCGTGAAAAATTGGCTGCGCATTTACTCTTCCCGAGCCTCTCAAGAGGAGCAGGTCTGCCGGAAGTTCTTTCATGCCGTTTTCTTTGCGGCCGTGTTCGTCGCATTGCTGCAAAAACATCTTGCCGAGAAGGTTCGCGGTGCCATCCGCGAGACGAAGCCGCTTGATCATTCAACGACCGACAATTCACGCGCAGGCCACGTCGGGTTGCCGTGTCGGCTCGTTTGGCACCTGGTGCGCTGACAAGCGGGAAGCGAAGTTGTAATACTCGGCAACTTACGCGTCACGGGGGTTCCGCGCGTGGGGCTCGTGCACCGGCCAGGGCATTCAGGAGCTTCCGTCTGCTTACGATGCAGGTCAAAAGAATGAGTGACAATCGCACTTTTCCCGCGTCCTGAAGCCCGCTTTCCCGTTGACTTCGCTCTACTGGCGAGAGCATAATCCGTGGCGCTTTCGGAGAGCCCGGCCGCTCTCAACATTTCGCATTGTTGAGCGACCTTTTCCACTCTCCTAGGCAATCGGCGCATTTCAGCCGTATAAGCTTGGTACTGCTTGCTTGTAGTGCACGATATTCGTTGGAAGAGTCCCGAGTCGACACTTACCCGCTGTTTGGACACGCTGCTAGTTGTGAGATGTCGTAATGCGAGATGACCAAGCAGTCATTCAAGAGCTCGTGCGTGATTCGAGCTTTATCTTCACAGGCACTGTTGTCGAGCTGAGTGTCTCGACTGTCGCCAACCTAACACCACGTGACAATTTTGCCGCAGTCCGCATCGACCGCCCCTTGCGATCTGATCCAGCACTGGGCGATCTACGTGGCCGACTGGCGACGGTGGAGTTACTATCGCGGGGGGAGCTGCAACCAGACGAGAAAGCGATCTTCTTCACCGTGAACTGGATCCTAGGCGGTGGGATAGCCGTCCGTGAAGTGGCGCACCTCAACGCGCAGCAGGAGGACAGCGTCGCTGCGGAGGTAGCTCGCATGCCTGAGCGACATTTGGCGGACCGGCTTACCGACGCTGCGCTCGTCGTCGTCGCGGAGGTCACGCGCGTTAAGCCGACCCCGTTCGATATCAGCTGGCGCAATGCACCACAATGGGCAGCAGCCAGCCTAGGGATTGTCGATGTCTTACGTGGCAAGCCTCCGCAGAACGCTACTGTCTTGTTCCCGACGAGCGGGCGGCCGACCTGGGCTCTCGCGCCGCGCCTCACCAAGGGCCAGCGTGCGATCTTTCTGCTGCATCCCCCTGGGGATCGTCCGCCGCTCCCCGAGGAGGACAACTTAGTTCCATCCCAGAGATTTATCGCTTTGGACCCGGCAGACGTGCAGCCTGAATCAGCACGAATGTTGATCGAAAGGCTGCTCGGCGAAGGACCGAGCCGATGAGCGTCGTGCGCGTGGTCAACATCACTCCCGTTGAGCTGAGCGAAGAAGTGGATCTTGCCTGGCAGCCTTCACTCGGAGTCAATCCCGCGAACCCGGACAAGATTGTTATCGTCTTTCACAAAACACCCCCAGGCAATGTGGGGTACTGGTATTCCTCCGACCGCGGCCAGACCTGGCAATTGGTAAGCCAACCCGGCGATCAGGCGGACCAATCCGTTGGGCTGGGTACTTCCGGTGTGCTCTACTGGGCAATCGCACTCACACCCACAGAGACAACGGTTAACTTGGAGGTGCTGCGGACCGCCGACTTGTTGAACGGTCCGTTTACTCAAATCGACAACACGCCAGTGCGGACGGAATTCGACCAGCCCTATGTGCACGCCTTCAGCTATCGACCGCCAATGCCACCTGACGTAGACAAACTGTATATCGGTTACCTCGACCGTAGCCAGAATATATGGCATTCGATGATAGCCACCCTTGATGTGTGCCTCGACGCCAAGGCGGCATCGCCAATTTTTACGCCAGTGGTTCTCAATCCGCGACCTATCGTACCGCCGCAGGACGGTTATGAAGTGCGTCCGGCAGCCCACAGTGACGGAACGGTTTACGTAGCCTACAAGGGATATACCGTCCCTTACAATGGAGTCACCGAAACCGTATTTACCAACATCGTTGTCGCACGCGACGACAGCTGGGGATCTGGGGGGTTCAAAGACCTGACGGACCCCGACGGGAAAGCTGGACGAATTGTTAGGCCCAACGTCCGCATCTTCGACGGGCCTACTACGTTTCTGGGCAATCAGCGTCTCAACAACGACCTCTCCATTGCCGTCGACCCTACTAACAGCGACAAGCTGTACATAGTGTGGGGCGACAATGCGAATTCTAACTACACGCTTCGCGTGCGTCGTTCGCTCGACCAATGGGGCAACTATGGCGGGCGGGGTAACCACTGGTCAGGCGATTTGCTGACTGTCGACAACGCCGTCTTGGCATGCCTCGCCATCAATAGCGACGGCAGGGTGGGCTTTATGTATCAGAAGCTCGTCGCAAACAAGTGGGAGACACACTTTCAGCGAACCACTGACAATACGGGGACTAATTGGGATGACATCATTCTGGCTCGCACCAAAGTTCCGACAAATGTGACCGCCGACTACTCGCGTCTCATCGCCGTAGGCCGGGATTTCTACGGCGTTTTCCCCGCGTGGAACATACCCAACCCGGCGAACTATCCTGCCACGCCGGCAACGGCCTCAAACCCAAACGGAGCCACATTCCTGAGAAATACCACTAAAACTGCCCCGTGGGAGCTGCGGGGCACCGGGGCCACGATCAATACACCAATTAATCCATCGGTAGACCCTTACTTTTTCATGGTGGCCGAAGACGGACCAGCGCCGCCAACCAATTTGACTGGCATTGTAGACGGGTAACCCATGCTGTTTTGGCGGTCAGCCAGCGATGTATCTAAGTTCATCTACCCTAGGGAGCGTCGGCAGCGATCCTTGCTGCTGGGTTCATCTGAAAAAGTGTTACTGATCTATTGGACGAGTACATGCCCTTGACAGCCCTTCATCCTAAGTGCAAGATGTGCCGGGCACGGCTGGACACTTTCAGGCCTAGGTTCAATAGAGGAGCGAGAAGAGATAACGGTTGAACAATGCGAGTCAAACTTCCAGATTTAGAGTTTAAGTGGAGGAACAATGCCCCGTAAACATGGAAAAGAACATGATCCCGCCGAAGAGCTTAAGAAACTGGAACGACGCCTAGAGAAACGCCGAAAAGAGTTGAAGGAAGCCGAGAAAAACTTACGTCTTTGCATCAAAAAGTGTATGGAACAGATCGACGACCCACCGTGGCATTACGGCCCACAATGCCCTCATTCGGGTGGCGGCGGCCATTGACAGTCACTGAGTAAGTGACGTCGATCATGAAGAACCGTCGCATTCTGGTGAAACGGTCGGATTGCTTAATCTTCTTTTTCCAAGACAGTAAGTTCCATTACAAGAATTACCTGACAGGAAAAGAGTTTGAAGCATCGCCGATTCTGGCGCAGGTTCTCGCCCCGTTGGATCGGTGGAGAACTTTTTCTGGAATCGAGCGTTTGTTTCCCGAATATTCTCCAGCGTCAATTCGGCATAGTCTCCGCCAACTCATTGCGCACACGGCCGTAGTAGTTAAGGGTGGTACCCAATCAAACCGAGAGGCTCGACTTTCAGTATGGCGGACGTGGGGTGTGGAGGCGCGCTTCTTCCACTTCGCCACCAAGAACACCCACACTTCGCCGATTACGATCGACGAAGCTCGTTTCAACCGCGCATTGAAACGTCGCCAACCTCCACCTTCTTACGTAAAGTGCTATCCAACTCGTCTCCGCATCCGCCTCCCGGACCCCAGTGCCTACCTCCGAGGCGAACTGCCTGAAGTTCTGCTACGCCGGCGTACGCATCGCCATTTTGACGTGGGCAAGGTTTCGCTCGAGCAGCTTTCCATTCTCCTTCGCCTTACCTGGGGCTTCACAGGTCATGTCCGTTGGCCCGGCTTAGGCAAGCTGCCGGCTAAGACCAGTCCTTCAGGAGGTGCCCGCCATTCATTAGAGGTCTATTTGTGGTGTTCGCGTGTGGACGGTCTGGAACGCGGCGTGTATCACTATCGCGCGGACCAGCACCTTTTAGAACTCTTGAAGCCGGGGAGGGTTGCAGATCGGATGCCTCGATTGTGCGGTCATCAGGACTGGGTTCGAAACTGTTCGGTGCTGTTCGCAATGACGACCGTGCTCGCGCGTGTTACATGGCGGTATCGATTCTCCCGCGCCTATCGGGTTATTCTGCTGGAGGCTGGCCACTTTTGCCAGACGTTTTGCCTGGTCGCGACCTGGCTCGGGCTGGCCCCCTTCTGCACCGCAGCTCTCGACGACGAAAGGATCGAAGACGACCTCGATCTAAACGCGGATGAGGCCGTACTCT
>Ga0075435_100002333_pt1 | contig 12568 bp, 8 predicted proteins | sample RhiMethybrSRZTD4_FD_75302 | JGI IMG/M metagenome (GOLD analysis project Ga0075435, IMG submission 75302) | Populus rhizosphere microbial communities from Tennessee, USA - Rhizosphere MetaG P. TD hybrid SRZTD4 | ecosystem: Host-associated > Plants > Roots > Rhizosphere > Soil | place: USA...
AGCGTCTTGGTCGCGCGCGCGAGCGTTTCGAGCAGCGGCTTCAGCGCGGCAAGCCCGCGCCGCTCGGCATCGGCAATCGCCGTTGCGAGCCATTCGTCGACAGTCATGCTGGTCCTCGAGTCGACACGTTACGATGAACCGCCGAGAGGAGGTTCATGGTGTCTTGACCGAAATTGCGACGCCGTCGCGCAGCGGGACGATTGCGGTCATCAGCTGCGGATGCGACGTGATGCGCTCGTTGTATTCGGCAATGGCCTTCGTGTCCGCCGCGTTGCGCACCGGCGTCGGCAGATAGCCGGGAACCACTTCGCCGTCCCATAACACGTTGTCGGTGACGAGCAGCCCGCCCGGACGCAGCAGCGCAACGAGGCGATCGAGCAGCGGCGTGTACAGCTGTTTGTCGCCGTCCTGGAAAATGAAATCGAACGGCCCGGATACTTTCGCGAGCATCCGCTGCGCGTCGCCGACGATGACGCTGACGCGCCTGGCGAGGCCGGCGCGCTCGAAGTTCTCGCGCGCCTCGCGCGCGCGCTCAGGATCCATCTCCATCGTCATCAACATCCCGTCGGGCGGCAGCGCGCCGGCGAGCCAGATCCCCGAGTACCCGACCGCTGTCCCGATCTCGAGGATGCGCGTCGCTTTCACCGTCGTCGCGAGCACGCGAAGCAGCGCGCCTACTTCCGCATCGACCAGCGGCAGGTCGCGTTCCACGCCGCGGCGCGCGATGTCCGCCAGCACATCGTCGGCGTTGTGATTGAGCGCGGAGAGATATCGTTCGATGGCGTCAGGGACAATGAGACCCATACAGTATTCTATGCACTGACCGGAGGTCGGATTGCAGCAGTACTGCAACCACGAAGTCACGGAGTCCACGAAGGCTCACGAAGAAAACCCTTTGTTGTACAAATCTGTCTTCCTCGTGCCTTTCCTCTCTTTCGTGATTTCGTGGCTGCTGTACTGCTCGAATTGATCAGCCATGCGCCACACAAAAATCATCGCCACGGTGGGGCCCGCGAGCAACTCCGACGCCGTTCTCGACGCGTTGATTGCCGCCGGCACCGACATCTTCCGTCTGAATTTCTCCCACGGGACGCAGGAGACGCATCGGCAAACGTTCAACAGGATTCGCGCGGCGGCGGGCCGGGCCGGCCGTCACGTCGCGATCCTGCAGGACCTCGGCGGCCCGAAGATCCGCACCGGCAACCTCGAGGGCAAGCAGCCGATTGACGTAAAGCCGGGCGATCATCTCTGTATCGCCACCGGGGACTTCGTCGGCCGGCAGGGGCGCATCTCGACGAGCTTCGCGGGGCTGGCGCAGTGCGTCCGCCCGGGCGACCGTCTGCTGCTCGCCGACGGTGTCGTGGAACTGCGCGTCGACGCGAGCAACGGATCGGAAATCGACACCACCGTCGTCGAGGGCGGCCAGATTGGCGAGCACAAGGGGATCAACGCGCCGGGTGTGCCGCTGCCCGCGTCCGCAATCACGCCGAAGGACGTCGGCGATCTTCGGTTCGGCCTGCAGCTCGGCGTGGATCTCGTCGCGCTCAGCTTCGTGCAGACCGCGGCGGATCTCCGCCAGGCGCGTCAGCTGATCAGCGATGCAGGCGGCACCGGCGTGCCGGTCATCGCGAAGCTCGAACGGCCGCAGGCGCTCGACCATCTCGACGAGATTCTGGACTGCAGCGACGCCGTGATGATCGCGCGCGGCGATCTCGGCGTCGAGATGCCGCTCGAGAAGGTGCCTCGCGTACAGAAGGAAATCACGCGTGCCGGCCGGCGGCATCAGATTCCTGTCATCGTCGCGACGCAAGTCCTCGAGTCGATGACCACCGAGCCGCGGCCGACGCGCGCCGAGGTGAACGACGCCGCGAGCGCGGTTGCCGACGGCGCCGACGCGATCATGCTGTCCGGCGAGACCGCAACCGGCGCGTACCCCGCGCGCGCGGTTCAGATGCTCGACGCGATCATCCGTGAAGCCGAGGCGAGCCCGCCGATCGAGGACGCCGTCGCGCTGCGGCGCCGCCCGCCGCACACCCACGATCACGCGCAGGCGCTGTGCGAAGCGGCGGTGACGCTGGCGACGCGCGGCGACGCGGAGGCCATCGTCGCCGTGACGCGCGGAGGCCGCACCGCCCGCCGTCTCTCGGCGCTGCGGCCGCAGCCGCCGATCTTCGCCGCGACGGAGCGCGAGGACACGGCGCGGCGCCTGACGATTTACTGGGGCGTGGTGCCGGTGAGCGCCGAGATCGGCGAGAACGTCGGTTCCGGCGCGCGCATCGTTCAGCAGCTGCTCGCGCGCGGCCTCGTGCAGCCCGGTGCCGTCGCCGTCCTGGTGAGCATCAACCCGGATCTGACGCGCGTCGACGCGAACTTCCTGAAGATTCACCGTCTGTGATGGCCATTCGGTCCACCACGATCCTCGCGGTCGTCGTCGCCTTCGTCGTAGCGGCCGTCGTCGCCCGCGTCGCCGGCGTGCTCATCCAGCGCTCGCTCGACGCGCTCGATACCGTCAGCAGCGAGAACCGCGCGGCCGTGCGCCTGCGCGGACGCCAGCTCGCGAGGGCGCTGACACTGCTCGCGTACGGCGTCGCCGCGGTTGCCAGCATTTCGCTCGCGCTGACGCGGTTCGGCCTCGGTGAATCGCGATGGGATCCACGTGCGGTCGCGCGGTGGACCGTCAGCCACGGCGTGAACGTCATCATCATCATCGCCGGCGCGCTCGTCGTCGTTCGCGCCTTGCATCTTGCGATCGAGCATCTGCAGTTCAAGCTCGCCCACGGCCACGCCGCCACCGATCTCGAGTGGCAGCGCCGCGCGACGACGCTCGGCGGCATCAGCACGAGTCTGGTCACCGCAATCGTCGGGTTCTTCGCGATCCTGATGTTGCTGCGCGAGCTGTCGATCGACGTGATGCCGATCCTGACCGGCGCCGGCATCGCGGGGCTCGCCATCGGCTTTGGCGCGCAGAACCTCGTGCGCGACGTCATCTCGGGATTTTTTCTGATCATGGAGGATCAGGTCCGCATCGGCGATCTCGCCCGCATCAACGGCGTCGCGGGCATCGTCGAGCAGATCAACCTGCGCACGATCGTCCTGCGCGACGGCGAAGGCGCGGTTCAGGTATTCCCGAACGGCACGATCACCGCGCTCGCGAATCTCAGCAAGCAGTTCGCCTACGCGATCGTGGACATGAAGGTCGCGTACGGCGAAAATCTGGACCGCGTGTTCGGCACGATCCGCGAAGTGGGCCAGTCGATGGAGCGCGATCAGACGTGGGGCCCGTCCGTGCTCGCGCCGCTCGACATCATCGGGGTCGAGTCGCTCGAGGGCGGCGTCGCAACCATCCGGGTGAAATTCAAGACGCTGCCGCTCAATCAGGCGAAAGTGGCGACCGAGCTCCGCCGCCGCCTGATGTCCACCTTCGTCGGCCGCGGCATTCGACCGTACGTGTAACTGCTTACGTCTAAGAACCGTATGAAAATCCGCACGCTCATCCGGACCGCGGTCGTCGCCGGCTGCATTCTCGCGCCAGGCGTTCCGACTTCGAACGCTCAGAACAACCCGTCATCCAATTTCTCGGTTCCGGTGGTCTACCGGAAGCTGCCGAACGGCCTTCGCGTGGTGGTCAGCGAGAACCATGCCGCGCCGATCGTCGTCGTCGAGGTGATGTATCGCATCGGATTCCGCATCGAGCCGCGCGACCGAACGGGATTCGCGCACCTGTTCGAGCACCTGATGTTCCAGGGATCCGAGCACGTCGCCAAGTTCGAGCACGTCCGCACCGTCAACGAGAACGGCGGCGTGCTGAACGGATCGACGCGGTTCGATCACACCAACTACTTCGAGGTGATGCCGTCGAACGCGCTCGAGCTCGCGATGTGGCTCGAGGCCGATCGCATGCGATCGCTCAAGATCACGCCCGAGAACCTGAAGAACCAGCAGGACGTGGTCAGCGAGGAGGTCCGCGTCAACGTGCTGAACCAGCCGTACGGCGCGTTCGAGTGGCTCGGGCTGCCGCAGAAGGCGAACACGAACTGGTACAACGCGCACAACTTCTACGGCGATCTCTCCGACCTTCAGGCGGCGACGCTCGACGATGTGAAGAAGTTCTTCGACACGTATTACGCGCCCAACAACGCCGTGCTGGTCGTCACCGGCGACGCGACCGTCGACGAGGTGATGAAGCTCGCCGAGAAGCACTTCGGGTCGATTCGATCGCGCGAGCTGCCGGCGCGTCCCGACATCAGCGAGCCGCCGCAGACGGCGGAAAAGAGCTTCACCGAAAGCGACAAGCTCGCGCGAACGCCGGCACTCGCGTTCGGTTACCACCTGCCGGAACGGATGACGCGCGACTTCTTCGCGCTGTCGCTCCTCGATCCGCTGCTCGTGGGCGACGAGAGCTCGAAGCTGTATCAGGCGCTCGTCAAGGAGAATCAGATCGCCAGCAGCGTCCAGGGCGGATTCAATCTGCTCGGCAACAACTTCGACTACAACGGTCCGATGATCTACACGTTCCGCGTCGACTACCGGCCGGACATCAAGGGCGCCGACGTGATGAAAGTGGTCGACAAGGTGATCTCCTCGGTGCAGGAGCACGGCATCAGCGAGGACGAGCTGAAGCAGGCCAAGGTGAACTTCCGGTCTTCGTTTCTCGAGAGCCTCGAGGGCGGCTCGATCCCCGGCTTCGGCCGCGCCGATCTGCTCGCCGCGCTGGCGCTCTACGACGACGATCCAAATCGGATCAACACGATTCTCGGCGAGCTCGACAAAGTGACCCCGAGCGACGTGCAGCAGGCGGCGAAGAAGTATCTCGTTCCTTCGAACCGCACATCCATCGATCGCCGGCCGGAAGGGGGGACGAAATGAGTCGCTGGCCACTCGTCATCGCTGCGTTGTTTGCAGCAACGGCCACGGCAGGAGCACAAACCGAGAAGCCGGCGGCCGGGCCCGAGCGGCCGTTTCAGCTGGCGCCACGCGTGGAGCGCACGCTGCCGAACGGGCTGCGCATTATCGTCGCGCGGCAGACTGTCGTGCCGAAGGTCACGGTCACGCTGACGGTGCTGTCGGGGTACTCGAGCGATCCCGCCGATCTCACCGGGTTGGCGGCGTTCACGGCGGACGCGGTGCAGGAAGGGACGAAGACGCGGACGAGCAAGGAAATCCGGCGGCAGGCGTTCGGGATGGGCGGATCGCTGAGCGGCGCCGCGTCGCAGGACTTCACGTCGCTCACCGTGCGCGGGCTGTCCGAATTCGCGCCGCAGCTCATCGAGCTCGTGGCCGACGTCGCGATGAACCCCACGCTGCCCGAGGACGAGATCGGCATCATCAGGCAGCAGCGGCAGCAGAACGTCATGCAGCAGAAGGCCTCGCCGCAGTTCCTGGCGAACCGGCAGTTCCGCCGCGCGCTGTTCGGCGAGCATCCGTACGCGCGCCTCAGCGAGACCGAGGCCGGCCTGCAGGCGATCGATCGCGCGAAGCTCGAGGCGTTCCATCGCGATCACTACCGGCCGAACAACGCGCTGCTGATCGTCGTCGGCGCCGTCGATCCGGACGCGATCATCGGCGTCGCGACGAAGACGCTCGGCGGATGGGCGCGCGGCGACGTTCAGAAGCCGACCTACCCGCCGCCGCCGCCGCTGAACGGCCGCCGCGTGTTCTTCATTGAACGCCCGAACAGCGTGCAATCCTCGATTGCGCTCGGCAACTTCGCCATCAAACGGAGCGATCCGCGGTGGTACGAAGAGACCGTGGCGAACACGATCTACGGCGGCGCGTTCAACTCGCGCATCGTCCGCAACATCCGCGAGGAGAAGGGCTACACGTATTCGCCGTCATCGTCGCTCACCGGGTTCGCCGATGCCGGCTTCTACCGCTTCGCGGCAGACGTCAGGAACGACGTGACGGGCGCGACGCTCAGCGAAGTGTTCAAGGAAATCGACAAGATGCGATCCGAGGGCAGCGCCGGCGCCGAACTGCAGGGCGCGAAATCGTATCTGCGCGGCCTGTTTCCCATTCAAACCGCGACGCAGAACGGACTCGCGACACTGCTCAACTCGATGTACGTCTACGGCCTCGCGAAGGATTACCCCGAGACGTATCGCGCGAAAATCGACGCGGTGACGCCGGAACAGGTGAAGACCGGCGCCGCCGCGCTGCTCGGCTCCGAGAACTCGGTCATCACGATCGTTGGCGACTACGGGAAGGTGAAGGATCAGCTTTCCGCGTTCAAGGATATCAAGCTGCTCGACGCCGACGGCAAGCCGATCGAATGAATTCGGAATTTGGAATTTGGAATTTGGAATGCGTACCCAAGCGGCCACAGGGGCCAGAGTGCCAGAGTGCCAGAGTGCCAGGGTGCACGTTCGAAGAACCTCGCGTTGCGTAAACGCGCGCTAGAGCACCGAGCGTGAAACGCATTCCAAATTCCAAATTCCAAATTCCAAATTCTACAGCCGCGGCTGGACGTCGGCGTTTTTCCATGCGTCCCTGAATTCGCGTTCCGCCTTCGCGGCGTCTTCCACGCGGCCCTGCGCGAGCAGCGACTGCCAGAGCCCGAAGAGCGACCGCCCGTTCTTCGGATTGCGCTCGAGATCGGCGCGGTAGACGCGCTCGGCGTCTTCGAAGCGCACGGCGCGCATCAGCGCGCCGCCGAGTGATTCGCGCGTCGGATAGAACCAGTCGGGCGGCTCGTTGTAGTTGAGCGCGTCTTCCGCCGCGACCGCGCGCTGCCACGCGTCTATCGCGCCGTCGCGCTTTCCTTCAGCCGACGCCATCACGCCGTCGAAGACGGCATCGGTGACGGCGAGCATGCTGCGCGCTTTGTTGTAGCCCCAGTCCATGTCGCCCGGAACGCGCTTGCGCGCGTCGTAGTACGCCGCCTGTTCGACGCGCGCGTCGGGGAGATGTCCGAGCGCTGCGTGCGCCATGCCTCGGCCGAGATGCGAGAGCAGCGACAACAGCGGCAACTTCGGGTCGGGCTGCGGCAGCGCGAGCACGTCGTCCCAGCGGCCGAATCGGAGCAGCACGAGGAGCGTCTTGGCGGCGAACGGCTCGATCATCGGCATCTGCTCGACCGCCGGCAGCGCGAAGGCGACGAGCCGATCCGCTGCGCGCTTCGCCTCCGCGAATTGCCCCGACATCATCGCCGCCGACGCAAGGAAGTCGAGATTGTGGTTGTAGTACATGAGCGGATAGACGCCTTCGGCTTTCGTCTCCGCGATGTACTTGCGATCGACTTCCGCCGCTTTCGCGTTGCTGGTGACGGCGCGGTCGTAGTCGCCGGTGCGCATGTAGACGTGCGCCGGCATGTGGACGAGATGTCCGGCGGCCGGCACGAGCGTGTCGAGCCGATGCGCGCTGTCGAGCGCGCGACCCGGCGTCCGCGAGGCTTCGACGGCGTGAATGTAGTAATGATTGGCGCCGATATGCGACGGATCGCGCCGCAACACCGATTCGAGTACGGCGACGATCTCTTCGGTCCCTTCCGCCGCCGTTCCGTCGTGCGACCAGAGCTGCCATGGATTGAGATTCATGAGGCTCTCGGCATAGAGCGTCGCCGCGTCGAGATCGTCGGGGAAGCGCCGCACCACGTCGCGCATCGCGTCCTTGTAGACGATCGCCAGTGCCTTCAAATCTGCGTCGGGCTGGTCCGAGTACCGCTTCACGATCGCGTCGACGTACGCCTGCTCGTGCGGCGGCGCCTTGGCCGCCAGCGCCCTGGCGCGCTGCGCTTCAGCGTGCGCCGCTTTCTCGCGCTCGGGATCGACGTCGAGGTTGATGTTCGGCCCGAGCGCCAGCGCGATTCCCCAGTGAGGCATCGGCGACGCCGGATCGAGCTCCGCGGCGCGCCGGAACGATCGCACCGCCTCGTCGTGATTGAACGCGTACACGAACGTGAGGCCCTGATTGAAGAACTGCTGCGCCTCGCGGCTGCGCGTCACAATCGGATGGTCGAGCCGCCCGAGACCGTCCATCAGCCGCGCCGGACGATCGGCCGCCCGATGCGACTCATGCTGTTGTCCCGCCGCGACACCCGCGACCGCGAGAGCAGTTGAAACAACAATCAACAACGTCCGCATAGAAAGGTCCTGATCCCTGATCCCTGATCCCTGATCCCTGATCCCTACTAATCCCTAATCCCTAATCCCTAATCCCTACTAGTCCCTAATCCCTACTCCCCAATCCCTACTCGGTGCGCCGCGCCCGCATCACTTCTCGAGCAATGCCTTCAACGACGTGACCGCACGCTCCCAGCCGATGCCGACGACATCATAGTACCGGCGCCAGCGCGCGCTCTCTTCGAAACCGTTCTGCGTGACGCGCAGCCGCGTGGAGCCCGCACCTTCGGGCACGAGCGTCACTTCAAGCGCCATCGGCCCGATCGGATCGCCGTCGGGCGGCAGCCAGAACGCGTCGGCCACGAAGAAGCCGCGGTGCGCATCGAACTGCACGACGGTGCCGCGGAACACGCCGCCAAGCCGGCCGAGCACGTCGTCGCGAAAATCAGTCGGCGGCCATTCGACGACGTAGGGTCCCAGTATGCGAGGCGTGGTAACGGAACGCAGAACGCCCCACCAGGCGCCGAGCGCCTTGGCGTCGAAGAACGCCTTGAGGATCATGCTGGCCGGCGCGTTGATCACAGCGGACACGTTAAGGCTTGGAACGGTGGCAGGCATACGGGTTCAGGGTTCAGAGTGCTGGGTTCAGGGTTCGTTCCGGGTTCTGGGTTCTGGGTTCGGGGTTCGGGGTTCGGGGTTCTGAGTTCCGGGTTCGGGGTTCTGAGTTCTGGGTTCAGGGTTCGCCTTGGAACGCGGCGCCCGGAACCAGACCCCGGAACCAGAACTCGGAACCGGAACCCTGAACCCCGAACCCCGGAACCCCGAACCCCGAACCCCGGAACCCTGAACCCCGAACCCCGAACCTCGGAACCCCGAACCCCGAACCTCGGAACCCCGAACCCCGAACCCCGAACGAACCCAGCACCCGGAACCCTGAACCCTGAACCCGCCCAGAGGTTCAATTCGTGAACCGACCACCATGGCCGGCTGTGTCCCGTCTGGCGCAACCGCAGCGTCATCGTCTCGTTGGACGCCAGATCGATGTCGACCGATGCATCGGCCGGGTTCGTCCCTATGGCTTCGACCAGACGCGCGACGACGCTGCCGTCGAAGAGCGCATGTGCGGAACCCTGCGGGTCGATTGATTCGATGATCAGGTGCCGCGGATAATCGAGCGCACTGCGCGGCGCGTTGGCGAGCTGCACGTGCGCCACGTCGGTCGGCTTTTGAAAGCGTACGTCGAGCCATTCGTTGCCGCTCTGCGGCTCGCCTGACAACCATCGTGTGTCCATGTTCGCGTCGAGCGCAAGCGGAATGCGCTCGAGCGCGTGCGACGCGCGCAGCTCGAACGCCTGCGGCTCGATGCGAGTCAGACCGGTGAGCACGATTGGCGCGACCGGTGCAGCATCGGCGAGCCGCCACGCCCACGTATCGCCGAAGCGCCGCTCCTCGATCACGTCATCCCGCGCGCGGCCGATGTCGGCCGCGAGGCGCGCCGCCTCGTGCGGATCGCGAAACGTCTGCTCGTGCAGCATCACGTAACGCACGCCGAGCGCGCGCAGGCCGTGCAGCGTGTCGGCGACCTGCTCGGACTCGTGCAGCGGCGACGCCCAGTTCCCGAGGAACTCCTGAAGCCCCGAATACCATCCGCTGTAGCCGTTGACGATCGGATGATGGTGTCGGAGCGCCGCGAACTGGTAAACGGTCCGCGTGTTCAGATCGAAGCGCGCCTGATCGGTGATGTCGAGCTCGACGAGCGCGCCCGGCGGCTCCGCCGCGAGCCAGTTGTACGCGACGACATCCCAGCTTTTCGCGTTCGTGAACGGCGCGTCCGACACGGCAACGCCGCGTTGTCCTTCGAGAACGACGATCGTGGCGACGAGCGCGATGAACGCCGGACGCGCGCGCGATGGCAGACGGCCGAGCGCCCACGCGAGCCCCGCGCCGGCGAGGGTTGCGAGGGTGACGATGACAGCCGCCGCGAGGCGCGCGGGAACACGAAGACCGTTGAACCCGGGCACGGTTCGAAACAGCCATCCGTAGAGCGGTCCGCCGTACGGTCCGAGCGACAGCCACACGGCAACGGCAGCCGCGATCGCATACATCGCGGCCGCGCGCGTTCGCGACACCGAGACGCCGACGACGGCGAACACGATCAGCGCCGCACCTGGAAACAGCGATCGCTCCGATGCGCCGATTCCAAGAAGGCCGCCCCACGTCCACGCGCCCGGCGTCACGCGGAAGTAGTCGAGCGGTTGCGCGCTGAGGTTCAGGAGGTCCCCCTCGCCGCGAACGAAGCCGAGATCGCGCTGCATGCGGAAGTACATCAGCACGACTGGCGCGATGACGATGAACGACGCGATCGCGGCGGCCGTGAGATCACCGAGCGCCCGCACGCGCGACATCCGTGTGAACGTGAGCTCGATGGCGACGATCGTGCCGGCGAGGAACAGAAAGAAGTAGAAGTAGTACCCGTTCGAGAGGCCGGCAATCGTGAACCCCGCGGCGAACGCCGCCATCCATCGCCGCTGTCCCGTCGCGAAGTACTTGTGCAGCGCCCAGAGCGAGATCGGCATCCAGCCGTACATCAACACCGGCAAGTGCGAGGTCGAATGCAGCCGATACTGCGACAGCTCCGACATGAGACCCGCGAGCACCGCGGCGTCGGCGCGGCCCCACAACCACCACACGAGCAGGAACGTGGCGAAGCCCGCGAGCACGTACGAGCCGACATACGCGACGTTGTACGACAGTACCGGATTGCCGAACAGCCACTCGATTGGCGCCGTGAACAGCGCGATGCCGAGAAGATGCTCCGAGTAGGCGAGCGTGTGACGGTATGGAAAATAGTACGGCGCGTCCCACAGTCCGCGGAGGAGATGTCGCGCGCGGTCTGCGTCCCATCCGAGGATGACCGTGCACAGCAGCGGATCGCCGAGTCCGCCCGCGAGAACCCGGCCCGGATGCAGGATGACCGGCCAGGTGGCGACGATCGCGGCCGCGACGAAGACTGCCAGCGCGACCGCGATTATGCGAGCGGTCCGCGTCGGCGATCGCACATCGCGGTCCGTCGCTATCACTGACCGGCGGTCGTTTGCGAGCGCCGCGCGGAGCGCGCCTTCGCCACCATGTCGCGCACTTCGCGCATCAGCGTCGGCACGTGATACGGAATCCCGTCCTTGATCGTCCACTCGATGCCGCCGCCGTGGGTGTTCTCGACGCGATCGCCGGGCGCGAGGGGCGCATAGTTCGGCGTCGGGCGGCCGTTGACGAGCATCACGTCCGCGCCGTACGGACTGAGCAGCTTGAGGTTCTCCAGCGGGTTGCCGTTGACGACGAGCAGATCGGCGATGAAGCCTTCGCGGACTTTGCCGAGCCGGTCTTCCATGCCGACGAGCTTCGCACCGTTCCACGTGGCGTGCTCGATGACCTCGAGCGGCCGGAAGCCGGCTTCCTCGTGGAGCTCGAGCTCGCGCGAGATGCCGAAGCCGTACATCGAATAAATGTACCCGGCGTCATCTCCGGTGGTGACCAGTCCGCCTTTGTTCGCGAACTCGCGCACCGCGTCCATCCAGATCCGATACTGCTGCTTCCACCGTGCTTCCTGGGTGCTCGTCCATCCGAAGAAGTACGAACCGTGGTTCGCCATCGATCCCCGGAAGTACTCCTCCAGCGAAGGATGGAGGTAGTCCCTGAACCAGGGCTGAGTCTGCGCACGCACGAGATCCCGGCTCGCCTCGTAAATGGAGAAGGTCGGATCCCACGCGACGTGGCGCTCGACCATCATGTCGATCACCTTGTGCAGTTTCTCCGGGTCAGCCTGCGCGTACAGCTCGCCCGCGCGGCCGAAGCGGTGCACTTCGTTCGCGTAATTCATCTCGGGCGGGAACGCCTGGATGCCGTTCAGCGCCGCGTCGGCCACGCCGTAGAAGTGCTCGATCGAGTTGACGCCGAGCTCCACGTAATCTTTTGCGGTCGTTTCCTCGACGGCGATGTGCGTCGCGGTGCGCATGTTCAGCTTGTGCGCCTCGTCCATGATCGCTTCGAGCTGATCGCGATCCATGCCGATGATCTTCAGGCCATCGGCGCCCTTCGCCTTGATGTCGCGGATCCACGCGCGGATTTCCGCCGGCGTGCCGGTGCGTCCCTTGCTGACGAACGGATAGACCAGAATCCGCGGCGCGACGATCGTGTGCGCGTTGCTCTCGGCCTGCCATCGCTTCGACTTCTCGAAGTCGCCGCCCACTTCGCGCGCGGTCGTGACGCCTGCGGCGAGATAGAGGTTCCGCTCGTACTGAATCGGCTGCGGGATGCCCGGCTGCCGTTCCTCGTGCCAGTGCATGTGCGCGTTGACGATGCCGGGCATCACGTATTTGCCGGTCGCGTCGATGACGCTGTCGGACGACGTCTGCGGGACGGCCGGCGCGCGATCGGCGGGTGCGCCGATGTACGAGATGAGTCCGTCCTCGACAACGATGTCGACCGGACCGTACGCCGGCTTCGCGTTGCCG
>Ga0075435_100002334_pt1 | contig 12568 bp, 16 predicted proteins | sample RhiMethybrSRZTD4_FD_75302 | JGI IMG/M metagenome (GOLD analysis project Ga0075435, IMG submission 75302) | Populus rhizosphere microbial communities from Tennessee, USA - Rhizosphere MetaG P. TD hybrid SRZTD4 | ecosystem: Host-associated > Plants > Roots > Rhizosphere > Soil | place: USA...
ACCACCGCGCTTGACGCGATCCGCGGCTGCCAATCGGCTGGCAGCCGCGCAATCTCTAGGCAGCGGCCAGCCGGACATACAGAGCGTCGACGACGATCGCCTGCCTCGCGACGCGCACGTGGAAGTGCGAGCCGTCGTTCCACAGCATGGTGATCGGCAGCCGGATCTGGTCGTCGATCACGCGCTTCAGGAAGCGCGCCCCGAACGCGACGCTGTAGCCCTGCGCCGCGATCAGCTTCAGCGCGTCGTCGTCGATCTCAATCGTCTTGCCCGCTTTCGCCAGGGTGTCTTCGAGATCCGACAGGTAGTCCGCGGCGATGCGCCGGACGTCGTCCCCGGTGAGCGGAGCGAACACCACGACCTCGTCGATCCGGTTCCGGAATTCCGGCGACAGACGCCGCTCGAGCTCGCGCCTGATCTCGCTTTGTACCGCGTCCGCTGCGACCCGGTCGGCGAGGAAGCCGAGAGGATTCGTGAACTTGCGGAAGTGTTCCGATCCGATTGCGCACGGGCTGAATCAGCGTGCATGCCAACCCGCTGGCAACTGCCGGCTGACGCGTGGGAAGGAGCTCGCCTCGCCGGGGTTCATGTCACCGAAGCGCCGGCATCCGGTTTGCCTGGCACCGGATCGAGGTAACAAGGAGCGCTTATGATCCAATCTTCTCGAAGCGTCGTCGCAGTGAGCGGAGATCCGATGCGCGGCCAGCTTCTCGATGCGCTGCTGGCCGACGAGAGCGACTACGGCGTCCTCTTCGTGGAATCGACCGAGCGCGCCTATTCGCGAATCAAGCAGGTCACGCCCTACATGGTCATCGTCTTTTGTGAGATCGACGACCTCGCCGCCTGCCTGTTGCTGTCGATGTTGAAGACGGACCGGGACCTTTCCGATGTTCACGTCGTGACCTGCACGAGTGGCTGGCAGACGCTGAGGCGGTCATGGACATTGAATTGAGCGACGATGAGGCGCAGACGCTGCGCGGGTTGTTGCAGGACTCGCTGCCGGAACTGAAGTTCGAAGTGGCCCGTACCGATTCGAAGGAATTCCGTCACATCCTCGTCAAACGTCAGGAGCTGTGCGAACGGCTTCTCGATCAGCTGCGGTCTTTCCCATCCGCGTAAAGCACGACGACCGACCGCGGCTCGGCCCGATATGAGCCCGCGGGCATCGGTGGGGCGCTCTCCCACTCGACGATGTCGAATGGCGACTCGAGGCTCGTATCGATCCATCGCCGCCAAAGGCCGTCGCCGTTGCCAGGCGAGGGCAACTCGAAGTCGAGCGCTGCCCAATACGCGTTCAAGATCACGTGAACCCGCAACTTCTCGTACGGGTCTTCTGCGCAGAAGGCCAGGCTGTGCGACGAATCGCTCCAGTCCGGCTGACTGAGCCTGACTCCGTGCCAGGCGGTGTTCGCAGTCTTGAGCACTTGCTCCAGGCTCAGGTGCTGCCGCTCGGGACCGGCGGTGCGCAGCACTCGGCGTTCGTTGAGCAGGCTGACGAATCGATGAATGTCGGCGTGCCTCTCCAGCAAGCCCCAGTCGAACCAGCTGATCTCGTTGTCCAGACCGTAGGCGTTGTTGTTCCCGTGTTGCGTCCGCCGGACTTCGTCGCCCATCACCATCATCGGCATGCCGAGCGACAGCATCGTCGTGGCGAAGAAGTTCTTCACCTGGCGGTTGCGGAGCGCCTCGATCGCCGGATCGTCGGTCGGCCCTTCGGCGCCCCAGTTTGCGCTGCGGTTGTCGTCGTTCCCGTCGCGATTGTCTTCGCCGTTGGCCTCGTTGTGCTTCCAGTTGTAGGAGACGAGATCGTTCAGCGTGAAACCGTCGTGGCAGGTGACGAAGTTGACGCTCTGCTCGGCTTCGCGATGCTTGTGGCCGTAGATGAACGGACTGCCGAGCAGTCGATCGGCGAGCGACGAGACAGAACGCTGGTCACCGCGGAAAAAGCCGCGCACGTCATCGCGAAAGCGCCCGTTCCACTCGCGCCAGCTATCGCCGACGAACGAGCCGACCTGATACAGGCCTGCCGCGTCCCACGCTTCGGCGATCAGCTTGGTCCCTGCGAGTACGGGATCCGATTCGATGTCCCACAGCACCGGCGGGTTCGGCATCGGGCGGCCCGACTCGTCGCGGCTCAGAATCGACGCCAGGTCGAACCTGAAGCCGTCGACGTGCATCGCCTGGACCCAGTAGCGAAGGCTGTCGACGATCATTCGCCTCACGATCGGGTGATTCGCGTTCAGCGTGTTTCCGGTGCCGCTGTAATTCGAATAGTACGACTGGTCCCGTTCGAGGATGTAGTAGGTGCGATTGTCCACGCCACGAAAGCTCACCGTCGGCCCACGATGATCGCCTTCGGCGGTGTGATTGAAGACGACATCGAGAATAACCTCGAGCCCCGCTTTGTGCAGCGCCTTGACCATATCGCGAAACTCGTCGACCGGACCAAGCGGATCCTGGCGCGAGCTGTAGGCCTGATGCGGCGCGAAGAACGAGATCGGCGCGTAGCCCCAGTAGTTGGCGCGGCCCGGCGGCGCATCCTGCACGTCGTAGTGAAAGACCGGCAGCAGCTCAACGGCGGTGATCCCGAGCTGGTGCAGGTATGGGATCTTCTCGATCACGCCGGCATACGTGCCGCGCTTCGATTCCGCGACGCCTGAGCCGGGATGTCGCGTGAATCCGCGCACGTGCATTTCGTAAATGATCGTCCGGGAAGACGGTCGCTGGAGAGGCCTGTCGCCTTCCCAGTCGTACGCGGCTGGATCGACGACCACACTCTTCATCGCGGCCGCGGCGTTGTCACCGTCCTGCGTTGCGGCGCTGCGGCTGTAGTTCTTCGGAACGACGACGCCGCGTCCGTACGGATCGAGAAGGACCTTCATCGGATCGAAGCGAAGCCCGCTGGCGGGATCGGACGCTCCTGACACGCGATATCCGTAGAGCTGCCCCGCTCGAGCGCCCGGCACGAACAGGTGCCAGTAGTAATACGTGCGATTGGCGCCGGGATCGAGTCGAATCACACGCCCCGGGCGGGCGTCGTCATCCCGATCGAAGAACAGCAGCTCGACGCCGGTCGCGCTGCGAGAGAAGAGGCTGAAGTTGACGCCCTGCGGCACCACGGTTGCGCCGAGAGGCGATGGACCGCTCAGGTCACAGGCGGGCAGCATTGCGGACCATCTCGCGACAGGCTCGAGCGTTTCAATCATGTCCCTACCCGTCGATCAGGGCGCCTCGCGCCACACGGGAGGCATCCTGTTTCCTTCTCTGTCGTGTCACGTCGCCGAGGAACGCCGCGATGAACAAGCCGCCCGCCCAGATGGCCGGCCAGATCAGGATCAGGAATGCGATCCTGACGGCCGAAGGGAGCTGAAGGAAATCAGTCACACTCACGTTCGCCTCACCGGCTTTCGCTAGGATTTGGTCGTGTAGCGCCCGATCGCGTCCGGGAACGATTTGAGGCTCGATCCGGTCTCCGCGTCGTCGGCAATCTGGTCGCTGAGCAGCTCGCGAGCGGTCTTGTTGTAGACGGCAAGGTTCAGGTCGTCTTCGGGGCGCAGGACGACGCCTTTGACGTTGGCGCCGGCAAACAGTCCGCGGCTGCGCGAGTACGAGAGGATGGCCGCCTGCATCAGCGCGTCGGTCGCCGCTCCCGCGTTCCGGCCGACGGGTCCCGCCGCCACGCCCGCTTCCCCGCCGAGCTCGAACCTGTCCTTCATCAACGCCTGCACGCTCTCGTCGCTCATGAGCAGCAGGAAGTAATCGGTCGACGAGGCGCCGATCTGCGGACCGACGCTGCCGCCGCCGCCGCGGAGGAACACCGGATCGCCCCACCCGGCGTCGGTATGGCGGCTCACGACGCCGCGTCCGCCTTCGCCGCCGACGGTGGCGGCCACCTTGATGACGCGGGGGAACACGGCGACGGCCTTCGCTCGCGACAACAGATCGCGTGGGATGGCTTTGTCCGGCACCTGCATGATGGCGTCGAACGCCTTGGCCGCCCGGGAGGATTGCTCCGCCGCCTCCCTGATTTTCTTGTCGCGGGATTCGTCGGCGCTGGCGGCCGGCGAGCGGCCAGCCATCAGCAACACGGCGCCCAGGGCGACGAAGGCGAGGAGATTCTGCTTTTCGGGCTTCATCACGATCGCTCCATTCCTACGAATACGACGGCGACAGCTTCTTGATCGCCGCGGCGAACATGAGAAGCGCCCAGCCGTAGATCACCAGGTCGATGCCGACGGCGAAGCCGATGAACCAGGTACTCGACGCCGGCCACTGCATCGCGAGCATCACGCCGAGGGCCAGCGAGATCAGTCCTGACGCCACGCTCCAACCCCAGCTCGGGAACTGCAGGACGATCGATCCGAACGTCTTGAACAGGCCGCCGGCGATGAAATAGAAGCTCAGCACGAGAGTCAGCGCCTGCGCGCCGGATCCGGGATACGCCACCAGCAGCGTCCCAACGGTCGCGCGGATGATCCCGTCGAGGAGGTACAGAAAGAATCCGCTCCAGTACCGCATCTGGAACGCATACCCGATCTGCAGGACGCCGGCGAACATCAGCAGCCAGCCGAAGACGATCGTCGAGGCGAGCGTTGCCGTTCCGTCGTAGACGATCGCGGCGATCCCGAGCACCATCGACGCAATGCCGGCGAAGATGACCCAGCCGCGAAGGTTTCCGTCGCTCTCGCCGCCGACGAAGATGTCGGCGGTCATTGTCTGTGAACTCATGACTTCATTCTCCATTCGTTGTTGTTGACGTTACGGTTGGGTGCCGGTTGGCGTGTGTTCGACGGTGTCCTTAATGGCGGCGAGTGCCTTTTCCATCGATGAGCGGGTCTTGTCGACGACGACCTTTCGCAGAATGGATCCCTTGGGCCCGGTCAGGCCATCCTGCTCCGAACTCTTTAGCGTAAGCAGATAGAAACCGCGACGCCCCGGTCCGGCCGGATCGGCGACGCACACCGACACGTCGAGCGCGGTGTGGAAGTAGTGGCTCGCGTACAATTGCTTGATCGCGACGGCCGAGATGCTCCCCGCCGGATCGCCGGCCCGATAGATCACGCCGTGATTCACGCGGATGGTGGGCTTCATGCCGAAGTTCACCTTTTCCCAGTAGAAGAAGCTGTCCGCGCCAGCCAGATCGACGTCGGGATAGTTCAGGAGGTACTGCCGCAGCTCGGGCATCACGTCCGGCAGCGCCGCCGACCGACCCACCATCGTCTCGAACTGATCGGCCACGCGCGCGGGATGCTGCTTGTCGCGATAGACACCCAGCGCCACGTTGCCGCCGCGCCGGTACTCTCGAACCAGGTCGAGCACCATGCCGCGGGCGAGACCGTTCACCTGACCGGCCGCGTCCGGCTGCGACCAGTTCACCGCCTCCTTGAACGCTTGTATCGATGCGCTCGGCAACTGCACGTCGCAGTCGCCCTCGCGGCAGGACTTCAGGGCCTTGATGTCGTCGGGATCGAGCGAGAGCCCGCTGAGGTCGGCGCTCGTCGCCGTCGACGGGAGCTCGCCGATGCCGAGGTAGCCGGTCGTGCCGGCGAGCTGCGTGACGTTGCGGGCGGATTTGAGGTAGGCCGCCGGCGAGCCGTCGACGTGCACCGCGCCGAACACGTAGATTTCCGACGGCGCGCCCCACGAGAGCACCTTTGCGACCGGCTTGCCGGCGTCGATCGCCGCGCGCTGCTGATCGTTCAGTCCAACCTGGCCGAATAGAACCGACAGCTGCGGGTCGACTGAGTTGCCGCTCGCCGCCAACGCCATCGACACGGCGACGGCGCAGCAGCCAATGAGTTTCAACATCGCATCACCTCGTCAAGGCCCGTCGGGGCGCATCACCGCATGAAGGTCATCGGCGCGTTCTTCGGCACGTCGAACGATGTCGCGTTCCTGGCGTCGGCCGAGAACGAGGCGAAAACCGCCGGGTTGCTGCGGAAATGCTGCTCGAGCGCTGCCACGCGGTTTGCGTTGTTCGGATGATCGGAAAGCACCTGCGGCACCTGCGCGGTGTCGGCCGATTCGAAGTCGCGAAACAGCCAGACCAGCCCCCACGGGTTATAGCGGCTCGCCGCGCAGACATCCGATCCGGTGATGTCCGCCGCCGACTCGACGTCTCGCGAATATCCGAGCTGCCGCAGCCTGCCGAGCAACAGAATCGCGAGCATGTGCGCACGCGTCGGACCGAGAAGGACCGCCGCCCCGATCTCACGGCGTTCGACCTTCCGCTCCTTTTCAATGAGCGTCATCGTGTCGTGATGAATCGTGTGGGACACCTCGTGGCACAGCGTGCCGGCCAGCTCCTCGGTGTTCTTGACGAAATACATCAGCGAGTCGGTGACGTACACGTTGCCCCCCGCCGTCGCAAAGGCGTTCGGCTGCTGCTCGTGCACGAGGTAGAACTTGAACGGATGGTTGTATCGCGGCTGCGCCGTCCGGATGATCGCCGAAGCAATCGGCGTCAGCTGGTCGTAGAGCGGCGACGAGGCGATGATTTCGCCCTTGGCCTTCAGCTCGCTGAACACCTGCTGGCCGATCTGCTGCTCGTCATCGAGCTGACTGCCTTGCGCGGCCGACACCGCACCGCTCGATGCGAGGGCGACCAGACAGGCAGCGGCGCCGCAGATTTGTGTAATCGACTTACCGGTCATGAAACGCTCCTCCTGCGCACTCCAACTCGGTCATCCCGGCTTCCTGCAGCTCGACGGTCCGCCGCTGGCACTCGACCCGCAGCTCGGACTCGAGGGCAATGATCTGGTCCAGCAGCGCGCCACCGGTTTCGAATCGCAGACGACCGAGCAGATCGATGGCCTCGTTCAGTGTTTCGTTCATCGCATCACCCGCACTGGCGCGGCGCCCGACCGGCGGGCCAGGCGCCGCACGCGTTTCGCATCACCGGGCCTGCAACGTCTTTTCGACCCTCGCCTGCTGGATGGGATCGAGCGTCGTGCGCAGGATGGTGCCGCCGTAGCCCTTGAACTGGGCGGCCACGAGGTCCGGATCGATCGACCGCAGCAGCGCGAAGATGGCCGAGTCGCCCGGCTGCACCATCGAGCCGATCCGCTGCACGAAGTCCTCGGAGATCCCGTAGTCTTCCTTCCAGGTCTCCGCGTCGATGGCGCCGAAGGAGGCGCCGAGCGCGACGCCGCTCAGGGAACCGGCGGCCAGCACCGCCGCGACACTCGTGCCTGCCGTGAACGGCGCGGCCAGGAGCGCACCCATCAGTCCTCCGAACAGACCACCCCACGCCGCGCCTTCACCCGTCGTCATCTGGTAGCTCTGATCCACCCGCAGCTTGCCCTTCTCGTTGCGGTACACGGCCACCGCGTCGTGCAGGTCCACGACCCAGCTGTCGTTCATCTCCTGCAGCGTGTTGAGCACCTCGGACGCACGGTGCTCGTCCTTCTTGAATCCGACCACGATCAATTCAGCCATCTGCCTTTTCTCCTTTGTTGACGGTGTTGTCGTTATTTCGCTCGCGTCACTGCCGCGAGCAGCGCTTCGGTATACGTGATGTCGATGCGATCGCCGGGTTTGATGCCCTCGAGATTCGAGATGTCGTTGACGCGCCGGACGACCGCGCGGCCGTCACGGCCGATCACCGTGATCGATGAATGATCCGGATCGACGGCTTTGACCGTGACGCTCTCGGTCAACTGATGGGAGTAGGTGGCGCCGGGAAGCGCCGACTTGCTTTCGGCCTCGGCGACTTCTTCGCTGACCGGCGGTCTGGGGGAGCCCGGCCGGCGCAGCCGATACACGATCGACTCGTAGTAAGTGATGGTTACCCGGTCGCCAACCCGGAGCTCGTTGAAGCGCGCGAACTCCGGCGGTGCAAACAACCCGACGTCTGATCCGTCTTCGTCGCTCCGAAGGACGACGTATTGCTTCGCCGCATCGATTTCTCGAATGGCTGCTGTGACCGACACCGTCGCCCCGGCTTCGGTGACGGTCTTTTGCGCCGCTGCCGGCGACGTCAAGCTGGCGACGGCGATGATGGCCGCCCCGATCGAGCCGGCGACGTTCGTCATGCCTCGCTCCGATCCTCAGGCGCAAACATGCCACCGATGAAGATCAGCACTCCGAGAAGAAGCGTGACGATGCCCACCGGCAGCATGACGATGGTGACGGTCATGCCGACGCCGAGCACGATCATCGCGACTCCGACGATCATCGCCGCGGCTCTGCCGAGCACTCGGCCGACGATGTCGCCAGCGTGGTGGGCTGAACGCGTCACGAGATTCATGCGAGCGAGGAGAGCAAGTCGCGTGCTCGCCGCGTTGCCGCATCATTCGCGAGAATCCGCGGGCGATGCTGCCAACGTGCTGGCAGGTGCCAGCTGGCAGGTGCCAGCTCGCTGGCGCACGTCGACGGCGTTACCGCAGCGCGACGAGCGATGACGTGAGGAGAGCGGCCGCCTTCGACGCGGCAGCGGTTTTGCCATCCTCATCGCCAGGTGGGAGCAGTCGATGAGTGATGTCCGCAGCAAGTCGCTCGGAAGGCCTACGCTCTACGCGTTGATACTCGTGGGGCTGTATCTCACCTATCTCATTCTGAGTCCGTTCCTGGCGGCGCTGACGTGGGCGGTCATTTTCGGGATCCTTTTTCATGACATGCAGGCGGCGCTCGCCCGGCGCATCGGCCCGAACCGCGCCGCTGCAGTCACGACCGCTGTCGTCGGCGTCGCGATCGTGCTGCCCGCGGCGCTGCTCGTGTCCGCGGTCGCGCGCGAAGCGCCGCAGCTCGCCGCCTACGTGAAGCAGTCGTCACAGGGTGCTCCGGATCGGATTCAGAAAACGTGGGAAGCCGTCCGGGCGAAGAACCTTCTCCCGATGAGCGAGGACGCGAGCGAGTTCACGACGAAAGTCGCACAGCGCGTGGTTGGTTTCGTCGAGTCTCACGCCGGCGCCTTGGTCACCGACACCCTGGCCACGCTCGGCAATCTCGCGGTGATGTTGTTCGCGCTGTTCTTCATGGTGCGCGACGGCGACACCCTGAGACGCATGGTGCGCGACCGGCTGCCCTTCTCCGAGCACGAGAACGAGCGCCTGATGAGCAGCACGCGAGACCTGGTCACCGCAAGCTTCGGCGCCGGCGTCGTCGTGGCGGCGGCGCAAGGGGCAATGGCGAGCCTCGCGTTCTGGGTGCTCGGCCTCGGCGCACCGGCGTTCTGGGGCATCGTCACCGCCTTCTGCTCGCTGCTTCCTGTGGGCGCAACCGTCGTGTGGATACCAACCGGACTCGTGCTGCTGCTGACGGGTGAGACCACCCGCGGCCTGCTCATGCTGCTGTTGGGCGCTCTCGGCATCAGCGGGATCGACAACTGGCTTCGACCGCTGCTCCTCAGCGGCAAGACCTCGGTGAGCGGTCTCGTCGTGTTCTTCGGGCTGCTCGGTGGCGCCGCCGCTTTCGGCCTGATCGGGCTGGTGATCGGCCCCATCATCCTCGTCGTCACCGGGCATCTTCTCGAGGATCTGCGTCATCCCGAGCGCCTGGGAGAGTCCGCGACGCCGTCCGATGAGCCGAGCGCACTGGCGACTCGTGCCAGCTAGGAGTCTGTCGGCTGACGCGAACATCATGGGCGTGAACTCCTGGGCCCTGATCGTCATGTCGCTCGCCGTCGCGTACGCGTGGAGCGTGACGGCGGTTCTCGCTCTTCAGAACCGCAGCCCACAGTCGACCTTTGCCTGGGTGCTGCTGTTCGTGCTCTTCCCGCCCGGCGCGCTGCTCACCTACGTCATGTTCGGTCGCGGGCAATACGCGTTCAGCCGCGAGAAGACGGTCACCAAACTCCTGCAGCACTCGGCGCTGGCCGATCGCGCGGCCCGGGTCGTGGCGGCGCAGCCGGATGCGATTGCCGGTCTTGCGCGCACGCAGGGGGAGTTCGCGCGCCTGGCCGCCATGCTGTGGGCGTCGGGACGATCGCCGCTGACCACCGGGAACCGTCTCGATATTCTGCAGAATGCCAGCGAGAAGTATCCGAGACTGCTGGATGACATCCGCGCGGCATCGCAGTCGGTGCACCTGCTGTACTACGAGTGGGCCTCGGACGCGTTCACCGACAGGGTTGCCGAGCTGCTGTGCGAAAAAGCTCACCAGGGAATCGAAGTGCGGATTCTCTACGACCCCGTCGGAAGCTACTTCATGCTGAATCGGCGATACGTGGAAGGACTGCGCCGCAACGGCATCGCGATGCAGCCGTTCTCATCGGTCTATCAGCTGCACACGCTCAGCTACAGGAATCACCGAAAGCTCGCGATCATCGATGGGCGAATCGGATATTCGGGCGGGTTGAACATGACCGAGAAGCACCTGACCGGTCCGAAGGGGTTCTCGGGGTGGCGCGACACGCACACGCGCGTGGCCGGCCAGGCGGTCACGGTGCTGCAATCAGTGTTCGCCACGATGTGGATGAACAAGACCGGTGAGAACCTGTTCGACGATCGGTATTTCCCGGAAGCACCGGGCGAGCGCCACGGCGTCGCGATTCAGGTCGTCAGCGCCGGCCCCGATTCGCGCTGGGAAACCATTCGTCAGGCCTACCTCGCGATGATCGCGCTCGCCCGCGATCATGTGTATCTGCAGTCGCCGTTTCTCATCCTGGACACGAGCGTGGCCGAAGCGATGACGACCGCGGCGCTCGCGGGGGTGGACGTGCGCGTCATGATCGCGCCTGGCGGCGGCGAGCTGTCGCCGGCCTACCGCGCCGGCATGACCTACGCCGCCGACATGGCGCGCGCCGGAGTCAAGGTGCTGCTCTACCAGGGCGCCTACTTCCACTCGAAGACCATCTGCATCGACTCGCGGATCTGCTCGATCGGCTCGGCGAACATCGACATCCGCAGCTTCTCGATCAACTACGAAACGAATCTCATCGTCTACGACGAGATGGTGGCGCGGGAGCTCGAGCAGGACTTCCTTGCCGATGTCGCCCACTGCGTGCGGTTCAGCGCCGACGAGTACGACGCGCAGAAGATGTCGAGCCGCCTCGTCGATTCCGTCATGCGGCTCGGTTCACCGCTCATCTAGCCGGGTTTTGGACCGAAAGACACCCGGTTACTTTTGTTCTGCGCCCTTGGCGTCCTTGGCGTTCACGGAACGAATGGAACAACGGACGGGCGGCCGGACGCGGGCGCGGACCGAGTAAAGGGATCGCTGACCTGGAAGAAGACCCGCCACCCTTCGGCGCTGTGACCGATGTCCATGCGCCCGAGCGTCCACGCCGAATTGTGCACGCGAAAACCGACGCCGTATGATGTTTTCAGGTGCGTGAAGTCGAGGCTTGCGGCGCGTGAGGCAACCTTGCCCGCGTCGACGAACGCGGCCGCATCGACGTGCGCGAGCAGCGCCCAGCGCGATTCGACGCTGAACGATTGCATGTGGTTGTCGTGGAAACGGTAGTCGTCGTATCCGCGCAGCGTGTTGTCGCCGCCGAGACTGGGCATGAGATAGAACGGCACCTGGTCGCTGCTCGACGGGACCGTGAAGACCTCCCAGCCATGCAGCGCGAGAAGCCAGTTCGCGGTGAGCGGCACGAACTGTGAGCCTTCGATCTCGAAGCGTTGAATACTGTTCGCGCCGGTGTCACGGTCGAAGTAACCGGCGGCAGTCGCGCGGTAGCGTCCTCCGCGGATAGGGTGGCCCGTGTTATCGCGCCAGTCAGCGGCGATCGTGACATCGCCATGTGCATACGCCGGAACGGGCAGACCGGACGCCGGGTCCTCGGGCGGCATCGCAAGACTGGCGCGAGAAATCCGACCGAAGCGTCCATCGATCGAGAGCCATGTCTTGAGTCGAATCGTGGCGTAGCCGACGACATCGATATTGTTGAATCGGTAGGCGGTGCGATCGGACCTCAGCGTGTCCTGTCCCCTCCCGAAGTAGTCGACTTCCATCAGGTCCTGATACATCGCCTGGGCGCCGACGGAGAGTCGGTCGTGCAAGAGGCGCGGCACGTCGAGGCGACCCTGCACGACCTTGTACAGGTTCCATGACAGGGCCGCCGAAACGTCGGCAACCGCGCGGTCGTGCAGGACGTGGCGGCGATATCCAGGTCCGGCGGAAATCCACCCTGCCCCCGTGATCATGTTCCCGAGCTCCACGTACAAGCCGTCGTCGCGCTCCCGGCCAGTCAGGAGGCTCCGATCGGACGCGTTCATCAACGCGGTCAGGATCTGCGGTTCGGGGATGAAACCGGGCGCCGCCGGCGCAACGTCGGCGGCTTGTGGCGGACTCGCCGGTGCCGTCTCCTGCGCGAAGGATGCCGCGCCGGACATCAGGATCAGCGCGACGGAGAGCGAGAGAACGACGAGACCCTTGGTTGGCATGTGATCGCTTCGCGGCGCTCTGTGCAATTGATGCGCCGGCGTCGTCGTCACGATCGCCGATGAATTGTCAATGAAATGCCCGGTCCTCGCGACCGCGTCTGCTGGTCTGCCAGCCCGTTGGCATCAAGGCGTTCGAACGCCGCTTCTTTCGACTGCTCCGCTAAAGCCTGGCGTCCGAACCATCCAGTCCGTGTTGTCGATCCCGCCGCCAGCCGTTCGTATAGAGGGGTGAGAACGAA
>Ga0075435_100002335_pt1 | contig 12564 bp, 13 predicted proteins | sample RhiMethybrSRZTD4_FD_75302 | JGI IMG/M metagenome (GOLD analysis project Ga0075435, IMG submission 75302) | Populus rhizosphere microbial communities from Tennessee, USA - Rhizosphere MetaG P. TD hybrid SRZTD4 | ecosystem: Host-associated > Plants > Roots > Rhizosphere > Soil | place: USA...
GTGTAGGCCGACGGCCTGTCCCGGCGGTCGTCGAGATGGAGCAGTGCGGGGGACTATTTCCGCATGGGGACAGTCCCCGGGTGGTGGGCGTCCGAAGGTGGACGGGTACACTGACCTAGATGGACGACTTCTACCGCGAGAACATCCTCGATCACTACCGCAATCCGCGGAACAGCGGGCACCTCGAGTCGCCGAGCGCGACGGCCGAGGGCGTGAACCCGCTCTGCGGCGACGAGTTGGCGGTGGAGCTCGAGATCGACGACGACGTCGTCCGCGACGTGCGCTTCAACGGCCGCGGCTGCGCGATCAGCCAGGCGGCGGCGTCGATGATCTCGGACGTCGTCAAGGGCAAGACGGTCGCGGAGGTCGCCGCGCTCGGCCGGGAGGACGTGCTCGAGGAGCTCGGGATCCCGCTCACGCCGATCCGGCTCAAGTGCGCGCTGCTCTCGGTGAACGTGCTCAAGGTCGCCCTCGGGCAGACCCCGGGAGAAGACGACCGCGAGATCGAGTGGAGATCGCAGTAGGGCCGGTCGAGGCGATCCCCGAAGGGGGCGTCAAGATCGTCCAGTCAGGCTCGCTCTTCGTCGGCGTCTACCGCATCGACGGACAGCTCTACGCGATCGAGGATCGCTGCAGCCACGACGACGGCCCGCTGTGCGAGGGCGAGCGGGACGGCTTCTGCGTCGTCTGCCCGCGTCACGGCGCCCGCTTCGACCTGCGCACCGGCGCCGTGCTCTCGCTGCCCGCCACCGAGGACGTCGAGGCGTTCGAGGTCGTGGTCCGCGACGGCGAAGCCTTCGTGCTCGCGTAGACTGACCGGCATGGAGCAGATGGAGCTTTCCGAAGCCACGCAGGAGTACCTGGAGAGCATCTACTGGCTCTACGAGGCCGGCATCGATCGCACCCAGGCCAATCTCGCCCGGGCGCTCCAGGTGTCGCAGCCGTCGGCCAGCGAGATGCTGCGGCGGCTGGTCGACGACGGGCTCGTCCGGCGCGACGAGCACAAGCTGATCCACTTCACGGACCAGGGCCGTGAGGTCGCGTCCCGGATCGTGGCCCGGCACCGCACCGTCGAGGCCTACCTGGTGAAGGTCATGGGCATCCCGTGGGACGAGGTGCACGAGGAGGCCCACGCCATGGAGCATTCGATCTCGCCCCGGCTCGAGGCCAAGATGCTCGAGATGATCGGCGAGATCCGCACCTGCCCGCACGGCCACCCCATCGGCGACTACCCGCGCGAGCCCGGCGAGGCGCTGCCGGCGGTGCCGGTGGGCAGCGAGCTGGTCGTCCTGCGGCTCGAGAACGAGGCCGAGGAGCTCCTCCACTACATGAAGCAGCGCGGCGTCGAGCCGGGCCGCACCTACCGGGTCAGCGGGCGCCGTGGCCACGGCGACGACGCGGTGACCGAGCTGGTCGATGTCGACTCCGGCTCCCCGCACGAGGTCGACGACCGGCTCGCGCGCACGGTGTCCGTGGTGGTCTCGAGCCGCGGCGACGGGGCCGTCTCGGACGTCGTCGAGGCCGGTCCCGAGCTGCAGCTGCTCGGCTCCACCCGGTGGGGCATGTAGCACCTCCCCGCGGCCTTTCGGACGTCGTCGGCGGTTGCTACGATGTCCGTACCGCGGAAAGGAGGTGGTCCGACTTGTTAGACGGTTCAAGACGGGCGAGTGGAGGTGCTCGCGGGTAGGGGCGAATCCCTGAACCCACGGGGAATCGCTGCAGCCGGCGTTGGGATAGCCTCCGCAACCTTCTAGGTGTGCGGGCTCGGCAATCGCCGCTACCCAATCCAAAGCGATATCACCGACGGCGGGGCGTACCAGGCCAAGGCCTGTGCGCCCCGCCGGTGCGTTTAAGGGCTAGCGTCCGGCCATGCCGGTGCTGCGGATCATCATCGCCAGCACGCGTCCCGGCCGGGCCGGGCTGCCGGTGGCCAACTGGTTCATCGGCGTGGCGCGCGAGCACGGCGGCTTCGACGTCGAGGTCACCGATCTCGCCGAGCTCGGCCTGCCGTTCATGGACGAGCCGAAGCACCCGCGCTTCCGCGAGTACGTGCACGACCACACCCGGGCGTGGAGCGAGACGGTCGACGGTTCCGATGCGTTCGTCTTCGTGATGCCGGAGTACAACTTCGGGATCAACGCGCCGCTCAAGAATGCGATCGACTACCTGCACCACGAGTGGCACGACAAGCCGGTCGCCTTCGTCAGCTACGGCGGTATCGCAGCGGGCACGCGGGCGGTGCAGATGACGAAGCAGATCGTCTCGGCGCTGAAGATGCTGCCGGTCTACGAGGCGGTCTACATCCCGTTCGTCGCCAGCCGGATCGAGGACGGGCGGTTCGACCCGGCCGACGTCACCCAGACCGCCGCGGTCGCCCTGCTCGACGAGCTCGTCCGCGTCGAGGCGGCCCTGCGGCCGCTCCGCGCGGCCCACACCGCTTAGCGCGTATACGCCTCGCCCATCGAGGCGGGGTCGATGCCGAGCTCGCCGCGCATCGGGGCGATGTCGCACTCAGTGCCCGCGAGCAGCATCGTGATCTGGTCGGGCGTGACCCGAAGCGGCGGCGGCAGGTGACGCAGGAGGATGCGCGCCTGGGTGCGGACGAGGCCGGCCGGCGCGTGCAGCTTGGGATGCGGCCGGCGGCCGGTGTTGCGGGCGATCTCGTCGAGCAGGTCGTCGAACGTGAACGCCTGCGGGCCGCCCAGCTGGTAGCGCTTGCCGATCGTCTCCGGCCGCTCCAGCGCACGCGAGAACGCGGCGGCCACATCCCCCACCCACACCGGCTGGTGGCGGTAGCGGCCGTCGCCGATCACCGGCGTGATGGGCAGCCGCACGAGCCGCTCGAACTCGGCGAACGCGCCGCCGCCGCGGGCGAACACGAAGCTCGGCTCGAACACCGTCCAGTCGAGGCCGCTGGCCATCACCGCCTGCACCCCCTTCCACTTGCTGCCCCAGTAGCCCGTCAGCGGCGCGTGCTCCTCGTTCACCCCGAGGGCGCTCATGTGGAGGAACCGGCGCACGCCGGCCGCCTTCGCCGCGGCCACCGCGTTCGCGGGGCCCTGCGCGTTCACCGCCTCGAACCGTTCCGGCGTCCCATCGAGGATGGCGACCAGATACGCGATCGCGTCGACGCCCTGGGCGGCCTGCTCGATGGAGGCCGGGTCGGTGACGTCGCCGCCCGTACGGCGCGAGAACGGCACCACCTCGTGGCCGTCGGCCTGGAGCCGCTCGACCACGCGCGAGCCGATGAAGCCGCTCGCGCCGGTGACGAGCACCCTCACCGCTTGTAGCCCGGCTCGAAGTTCAGGTAGTACCTGCTCGGCGTCGGCTCGGCCTGGCCCTGGTACTTGCTCCCCAGCCGGCCGGAGCCGTACGGGTGCTCGGCGGGCGTCGTCAGCGTGTGGAAGCTGAGCTGGCCGATCCGCATGCCCGGATAGACGGTGATCGGGAGGTTCGCCATGTTCGCGAGCTCGAGCGTGATGTGGCCGTCGAAGCCCGCGTCGATGATGCCGGCCGTCTGGTGGACGACGAGGCCGAGCCGCCCCAGCGAGCTCTTGCCGTCGAGCGACGCGACGATGTCGGACGGCAGCGTCACCCGCTCGGCGACGACGGCGAGCACGAACTCGCCGGGGTGGAGGATGAACGGCTCGTCGTCGGTCACCGTGACGAGCTCGGTCAGGTCCTCCATCGGCCGCTTCACGTCGATGTAGGCGTAGCGCGAGTTGCGGAACACGCGGAAGGCGTTCCCCACGCGGACGTCGATGCTGCCCGGCTGCACCATGGCGTCGTCGAACGGGTCGATCCCGATCCGCCCGGCAGCGACCTCCTCGCGGATCGACCGGTCGGACAGCACCATTCGCGGGATTGTACCGAGTGCTCTCTGCTATTTTGGAGCGAGGGAGCGGTGACCGGCAACGGCAGGCCCGCTGCGGAATTCTGCACCAGGGGGAGTGAGCCATGCCACGCACGGTCGACTTGCGCACCGAGATTCCAGGTCCGAAGTCGCGCGAGATCATCGCCCGCAAGGAGCGGGTGGTGGCCGACGCAAAGAGCCTGCTTGCGCCCTTCGTCATCGATCACGCCCACGGCTGCGTCATCACGGACGTCGACGGCAACACGTTCCTCGACTGGTCGGGCGGCATCGGCTGCCTGAACGTCGGCCACACCAACGCCGCCGTGTCCGCGGCGCTGCACGCCCAGGTCGACCGCTTCCTGCACACCGATTTCACGATCGTGCCCTACGAGTCGTACGTCGAGCTGGCCGAGCGGATCACCGCCCGCAGCCCGATCTCGGGCCCGAACAAGGCCGCCTTCTTCAACTCGGGGGCCGAGGCCGTCGAGAATGCGGTCAAGATCGCCCGCCACGCCACCGGCCGGCCCGCCGTGATCGCCTTCGAGGGCGCGTTCCACGGCCGCACGCTGATGGCGATGTCGCTGACGTCGAAGCAGCACCCGTACAAGGCCGGGATGGGGCCGTTCGCGCCCGAGGTCTACCGGGCGCCGTTCCCGAACCCGTACCGGTGGGACGGCGACGACCCGGCCGGCGAGGCGCTCGACGCCCTGCGACGCATGCTGGTGACGCACGTCGCGCCCGAGTCGGTGGCCGCGATCGTGTTCGAGCCCGTCCAGGGCGAGGGCGGGTTCGTCGTGCCGCCGGTCGCGTGGGTGCAGGGCCTGCGCGAGATCGCGAGCGAGCACGGCATCGTCCTCGTCTGCGACGAGGTGCAGGCCGGCTACGGCCGCACCGGCAAGTTCTTCGCCGTCGAGCACTTCGGCATCGAGCCCGACCTGATCACGATCGCGAAGTCGATCGCGGCCGGCGTGCCGATCTCGGGCGTCTTCGGTCGGGCCGAGCTGATGGACGCCGCGCCGGACAGCTCGATCGGCGGCACCTACGTCGGCTCGCCGCTCGGCTGCGTCGCCGGCCTGGCCGTCCTCGACGAGATCGACCACAGGGGGCTGCTGGCCCGCGGCACCGAGATCGGCGAGCGCATCCGCAGCCGCTTCGAGGAGTGGGCCGCCCGGCACGAGAACATCGGCGACGTGCGCGGCCTGGGGCCGATGCTCGCCATCGAGTTCGTCACCGACCGCGCGTCGAAGACGCCGGCGCCGGACATCGCCGCCGCCGTCCGCGAGCACGCCGTCCAGTCGGGGCTCGTGCTGCTGAACGCGGGCATCCACGGCAACTGCGTCCGGGTGCTGGTTTCGCTGGTTGCCACGGACGATCAGATCGCCGAGGCGCTCGAGATCTTCGGCGCCGCCGTGGAGCAGGCCGTGGGCGCTCCCAGACTGGCCACGACCGCCGGCTAACGCCCCGCCGGACACCAATTGTTAACAAAAAACGCCGGACTTAAGGAGTCCTGGAGGATTCCGTAAACGGCGGAGCGTTCCGCTGGACACAGGAGTACGGTCTCCCCACTCGAGGTTCAAGGAGGGGTCCGTGAAGTTTCGTGTGGCAGGGTTGACGCTCGTTTGTGTTCTCGCACTTGTCATACCCACCACCGCTTCGGCGTTCACATCGGTGCCGGCCTTCCGGGCGGCCCTGCAGCGCCGGATCAACAATTTCCGGGCCGAGTACGGCAGGGCGCCGATCCACCTGAACCTCAAGCTCGAGCACTCCGCCCAGGCGCACTCGAACGACATGGCGATCCACCACGACTTCTCGCACGCCAGCTCCAACGGCACGAGCTGGGCCGCCCGGATCCGCTACTACGGCTACCGGGGCAGCTGGATCGGCGAGAACCTCGCGGTCGGCAACGTCACCGCCCGCACCGTCATGGCGATGTGGAAGGCGAGCCCGCCCCACCGCGCCAACCTGCTGAACGGGCATTTCCGGGCAGTCGGCATCGGCGCCCACTCCGGCAAGTACGCCGGCCGCGCCGCCTACTACATCACGTCCGACTTCGGCGGCTGAGCCGCCCGCCCGGCCACGAAGAGCCTTTCCAGCGCTGCCTCTTGCCGAGGTGCTCAAGCGTGGCTGCAACTGTCCGAATACACGGGAGGACATTGCAGTTCATCTATAGCACAGGGCAGGAATGGCAGAATTTCACGTCAAGCGGATCACGCTCCCCAGCGGCAAGGTGGTCGAGCTGGTCTATCTCCAGGACGGGTGGGCAGAGACCACCACTGTCGAGGCCGACGAGGCCGGCGCGACCGTGGAGCCGCGGCTCCACGTTCGCCGGATCGAGCTCTGCCCGCAGTGCGGCTCCGACCGCGTCCATCCGCTCGACTGGCGCGAGGTGGAGGACATGCGCTGGGAGCTCGACGTCCGCTGCCCCGACTGCCGCTGGACCGGCGGTGACGTCTACGAGCAGCCCGAGGTGGAGCGCTACGACGACGTCCTGCTGGCCGCCGCCGGCGACCTGAGCGAGGAGCTCGACCGCATCACCCGCGAGAACATGGCGGAGCACCTCGAGCGCTTCCGCGCAGCCCTCGACGCCGACGCGATCACACCGTTCGACTTCTAGCGCCTGAATACACGGGGTCTGACCCCGTGTATTCAGTGGCGCAGGTGCTGCTGCTCGCGGTGGCGCTCGAGCGCGGCGTCGATGAGGCGGTCGAGCAGCTCGGGGTAGGTGACCCCGCTGGCCTCGAAGAGCTTGGCGTAGACGCTCGTCTCTGTGAAGCCCGGGATCGTGTTGATCTCGTTCACGACGACGTTGCCGGCGTCGCTGATGAACATGTCGATCCGGGCCATGCCCTCGCACTGGCAGGCCTTGAAGGAGTCGAGCGCGACCCGCTGCACCTCCTCGGTCAGCTCCGGGTCGATGTCGGCCGGCGCCTCGAGGTCCATGCCGCCGGGCTCGTACTTGGCGGCGTAGTCGTACCACTCGGCGTTCACGTGCAGGCGGCCCGGCACGCTCACCTGCGGGTCGTGCGTGCCGAGCACGCCGCACTCGACCTCCATGCCGTGCACCATCGCCTCGACGAGCACCTTGGAGTCGTGCTGGAAGGCCAGGTCGAGCGCGGGCGCGAGCCCGTCGATGTCGGTCACCTTGCTGATGCCAACGCTCGAGCCGAGCCGGGCGGGCTTCACGAAGCACGGCAGCGAGATCTCGGCGGCCGCGAGCATCGCCTCGACGTCCGTGTCGAGCACCGTGTGCGCCTCGAGCGTCACGCTGCGCGCCGTGGCGATGCCGTTCGCGTTCAGGACGACCTTCACCATCGCCTTGTCCATCGTCAGCGCCGACGCCAGGACGCCGGAGCCGACGTAGGGCACGCCCAGCATCTCGAGCATGCCCTGCAGCGTCCCGTCCTCGCCGTAGGGCCCGTGCAGCATGGGCACGACCACGTCGATCTGGCCGACCGCCCGGGCCTGGCTGAGCGTCCCGCCGGCGCGAGGGATGACGCTGCGCGAGTTCGAGCCCGGGTCGAGCGCGAGCCGCTCGCCCTCGGCCGCCGGCGCCTCCAGCTGCCAGGAGCCGTCGCGGTCGATGGTCACGCCGACGACCTCGTAGCGGTCGGGGTCGAGCGCCGCCGCGACGGAGGTGCCCGACGCGATCGAGATCTCGTGCTCGGAGCTGCGGCCGCCCGAGAGGACGGCCACGCGGAGCTTGACGACCTCGCTCACGTCGGGGGCGGCGGGCCGCCGCAACTCGGGTCGCTGGGCCGGTACTTGCTCACGGTGAGGGTGACGAGCGTGCCGCGCGGGGCGGTCGGGGTTTTCGGGTCCTGGTCCTGGACGATGTTGTTCTTGGCCTGGTCATTGCACTCGGGCACCTGTTTCACCGTATACGTGAACCCGGCCGACGTGAGCTCATGCTTGGCCTGGCCGACGTTCTCGCCGATGACGTTCGGCAGCGGCACCTGCGCCGGGCCGTTCGAGATGTAGATCGTGATCGGCGTGTGCTGTGGCGCGGTCGTGCCGATCGGGTACGGGGAGGTGGCGAACGCCTCGTCCTTCGTCGACTGGCTGTTGCGGTTCTGGCAGGTGGGCTGCAGGGTCAGCTGCTGGAGCGCCTTGGTCGCCGCCTGACATGACTGCCCCTTCACGTCTGCGACCACGACCGACCCGCTCGCCACCTTCAGCGTCACGGTCGTGCCGAGCTTCTGCGGGGTGCCCTCCTTGGGCGTGCTGCCGAACACGGTGTTCCGCGGGGCCGCCGGGGAGTTGAGAATCTGGGCAGGGGCGACGGTGAACCCCTTGCTCTTGAGCAGCGTCGTCGCGTCGGTGAGCGACAACCCCTTCACATGTGGAACCGTGACCGCGCTCGGGCCGACCCCGACGAAGAGCACCACGGTCGAGCCGCTCGAGACGCCCGAGCCCACCGAGGGGTCGGTGCGGATGACCTTCTTGATGTCGGCGATGCTCGACTTCGTGTTCTCGCAGCGGCCGGTGAGCCCTTCGGCGTGAAGCGTCGCCTTCGCCTGGTTGCACGACTGGCCGATCACCGACTGCGGCACCGTCTTGTCGTTCCCGGAGAGCATCGAATAGACGACGTAGCCCGCCACTGCTGCGAGCGCCAGCAGGACGAGCACGAGCACCCACGGCCAGGCGCTTCGGCGCGGGGCGGGCCGCTCGGGCGGCGGAGGCGGCGGGGGCTGGCGCATGACGCTGGTCGCGCCCTCTCGAGCCTGGCCGATGACGCGGGTGGCGTCGCCGGCCGCGATCACGCGGGTCGCCTGCTGCGTGTCGGCCGAGGCGGACTGGCCGCGGCTGACGCGGGCGAGCTCCTCCGCCATCGCCTTCGCCGAGGCGAACCGCAGGGCCGGATCCTTGGCCAGCGCCCGCATCACCACCTGCTCCATCGCCGGCGACACGAGCCGGTTGCGCCGGTTCAGCGGCGGCGGCGTGTCGGAAACCTGCTTCATGGCGATGTCGACGGCCGACTCGCCCGTGAACGGCAGCTCGCCGCACAGCATCTCGTACAGGACGACGCCCATCGAGTAGATGTCCGACTCCGGTCCGACCGCGAGTCCGCGTGCCTGCTCGGGCGAGAGGTACTGGGCCGTGCCGACGATCGAGCCGACCTCGGTCATCTGCTGGGTGTTGGCGGCCCGGGCGATGCCGAAGTCCGTCACCTTGAGCCGGCCCTCGTCGGTCAGCACCATGTTGTGCGGCTTCACGTCGCGGTGGACGACGCCCTGGCGATGGGCGGCGTCGAGCGCGGCCAGCGCCTGCGTCGCATAGTTGATCGCCTCGGGCTCGGGCAGCGGCGCCCGCCGGGTGATCTCCTCCTTGAGCGTCGGCCCGTCGAGGTACTCCATGGCGATGTAGGACGTGCCCATCGCCTCGCCGCGGTCGTAGACGGTCACGATGTTCGGATGGCGGAGGCTGGCGGCGGCGGCGGCCTCGCGCCGGAACCGCTCCACGAAGGCGGCGTCGCGGGCGTAGCGATCGGACAGGATCTTGATCGCCACCTTGCGGCCGAGCGACTGGTCGGTCGCCAGGTAGACGTCGGCCATGCCGCCGGAGCCGATCTGGCGCTCGATCACGTAGCGGCCGTCGAAGAGCTGTCCGATGAGGGAGAAGGCGTTCACGAAGCCGCTAATTTGCCACGCCGTGGCCGAGGTACGCCTCGATCACCTTCGCGGCGATGGGCGCTGAGACCTGGCCGCCGAACTCCGGCGTCTTCTCGACGACGACCGCGACGGCGATCTTCGGGTCCTCCGCGGGCGCGAACGCGATGAACCAGGCGGTGTTCAGGCCGTTCACGCCGGTCTCGGCCGTTCCGGTCTTGCCGGCCACGTTCAGGCCGAGGACGTTGGCCGCGGTGCCCGTGCCCTCGTCGACCACGTTGCGCATGTCGTCGGTCAGCTGGGCGGCCGTCTGCGGCGACATGACCCGCTCGACCTGCTGCGGCTTGCCCATGTAGACCGTATTCCCGCCCGGGGTCACCACCTTGTCCACGAGCCGCGGGGCCATGCGCACGCCGCCGTTTGCGACGGTGGCGGCCACGGTTGCCATCTGCAGCGGGGTCACGGCCAGCCGCTCCTGGCCGATTGCGACGCGGCCGACGTCAATTGGCGCGAGCGTGCCGAGCATGTGGCCGTTCTGGTAGATCCCGCTCGGGTTCATCTCGTCGGTCGGGTAGGTGAACGGCGGCAGCTGGAAGAAGCCGAACTTCTGCATCGTGTTCTCGAGCCGCCTCTGGCCGAGCTTCTGGCCGAGCTGGGCGAAGTAGGTGTTGACGGAGTTCGTGAGCGCGGTCTTCAGGTCGATCGTGCCGAAGCTCTCCGTGCCGGCGTTGCACAGGGGGTGGGCCTCGACGGTGATGCAGTGGCCGCCCGCGTCGATGTTCAGCTGCTGCGGTCCGTACCCGGCGTTGAGGGCGCTCGTGGCGGTGACGACCTTGAACGTCGATCCCGGCGCGTACAGGCCCTGGGTGGCCCGGTTCAGCAGCGGCGCGCCGCCCTTGGCCGAGAGCCTGGAGAAGTCCTGGTCGACCTTGTTCGGGTTGAAGCTCGGCGAGGAGTACATGGCGACCACCCGCCCGGTGCTCGGCTCGATGGCGACCACGGCGCCGGTCAGGCCCTGGCTCTCGAGCCCCTGGCGGGCGGCCTTCTGGGCCGGCTTCGAGAGACTGGTGATGACGTTGTCGCCGGTAACGGTCTCGCCCCGCAGCGTCGAGCCGAGGTTCGAGATCACCGTGGCGAGGTCGGAGTTCGACGCCGTCAGGTACGGGTTCTCGGCCAGCTCGAGGGCGGTGCGGCCGTCGCCGACCGTGTTGTACCCGACGGCATGCGCGAACAGCGGGCCGTACGGATAGCGGCGCGTGTAGAGCGTGAGCCCGTTTCGGCGCTCCGCCCTGTTGTGGGCCAGGACGGTCTTCCCGTCCGATGCCAGGATCAGGCCGCGCTTGATCTGCAGCTGGCGGTAGACCAGGCGGGCGTTGTCGCGCCGGTCAGCCAGCGACGAGGCCGCCCAGATCTGCCAGTAGGCGGTCATCGTGATCAGGAGAGCGATGCCAACGGCGGAGAGCCGGAACAGGGTGGTGATCTGGCGGTTCACGTCTGTCTCCGCGACGCGGCCCGGTCGGAGATCATGAGCAGCAGCCCCAGGACGAGGAAGTTCGACACGATCGACGAGCCGCCGTAGCTCACGAACGGCAGCGTCACACCCGTCAGCGGGATCAGCCGGGTGATGCCGCCGACGATCAGGAAGGCCTGCAGGGTGAACGAGAACGTGAGGCCGCAGGCGAGCAGCTTCGAGAAGCTGTCGTCGGCCAGCGTGGCGATCTTGAAGCCACGGTAGGCGAAGAGCAGGTAGATCAGGAGCAGCCCCGCCGCCCCGGCCAGGCCGGTCTCGTCGGACCAGGCTGCGTAGATGCCGTCGGTCTGGACGGCCGGGATGATCGTCTGGCCGTGGCCGATCACCTGCAGGCTGCGGCCGAGGCCGGTGCCGAAGATGCCGCCGTCGGCGATCGACTCGACCGACTGGACGACCTGGTAGCCGGTCGAGTGCGCGTGCGTCCACGGGTCGATCCAGATCGAGAAGCGCTCGCGCACGTGCGGGATCGCCTTGTAGATGAAGAGCGACCCGGCCGCGAACGTGCCCAGGCCGAGGACGGTGTAGAGGTGGCGGCCGGTGGCGACGTAGATCATCGCCAGGAAGATCCCGAACAGGAGCAGCGCCGAGCCGAGATCGTTCATCACGGCCAGCACGCCGAGCGAGATGCCCGCCATCAGCGCGAGCGGCCCGAGATGGCGGGCCGCGGGGATGTCGAGCCCCAGCACGCGCCGGCGCCCGTGCGTCAGCACCTCGCGGTTCTCGCGCAGGTATCCGGCCAGGGAGATCACGAGCAGGAGCTTCACGAACTCGCCCGGCTGCACCTGGACGCCGCCGATCCGGATCCACAGCCGGGCGCCGTTCACCGTCGTGCCCGCCACCATCGTCAGCAGGAGCAACCCGACCGCGGCCGTCGCGAGCGAGTATTTGTAGGGCTCCAGGCGGCGGACGTCGCCGAGGATGAAGATCAGCCCGAGAAAGCCGATCAGGCCGATCACGATCCAGACGGACTGATCGCGGGCGAGCGTCGGCTGCAGGCGGTAGATCTCGGTCAGGCCCAGGCCGGAGAGGAGCGCCGCCAGGGGTAGCAGCCACGGGTCGGCGTTGGGCAGGCCGGCGCGCACGCCGATGTGGGCGACCGCGAAGAGCGCCAGGAAGAAGCCGGCGTAGACGAGCGACGTGCTCGAGATCTGGTTCTGGCGGGCGGTGTAGACCGAGGCGAAGCCGATCGCGGTCAACATCCCCACGAGGATCAGGTTCAGGAGCTCGCGCAGGCGCAGGGACGACCTCATGGGCTCGCCACCTCGTAGGGCCGTAGCGTCGACATCGCGCCGGAGTCGCTGCGCAGCGTGTGGTCGAAGAGCGTCTTTCGCTGCCGCGGCGTCAGCGTCGCGTAGCTGACGGTCGACTCGTAGACGACGTGGTAGAGGTGGACGCCGAAGGGCAGGTCGACCGGAACGCCCTGGTACACGGCCACCCGGCCGGTGGACGTGTCGGCCCCGATGAAGTGACTCTGGCGCAGGCCGATGACGGCCGCGACGGCCAGGGCGACCGCGAGCACGCCGGCGCCGAGCAGGGCCACGATCGTGCCCGCCCGGGGGCCGCCGCCGCCGTCG
>Ga0075435_100002336_pt1 | contig 12564 bp, 10 predicted proteins | sample RhiMethybrSRZTD4_FD_75302 | JGI IMG/M metagenome (GOLD analysis project Ga0075435, IMG submission 75302) | Populus rhizosphere microbial communities from Tennessee, USA - Rhizosphere MetaG P. TD hybrid SRZTD4 | ecosystem: Host-associated > Plants > Roots > Rhizosphere > Soil | place: USA...
CTGCAGGTCGAGGCCGCTCAGCCCGGGCAGTCGGACGTCGAGCACGAGGCATCCAGGCGCGTCAGGACGACGGCCGTCTAGGAACGCGCGCGCGCTCGCAAACACCTCGACCTTGAATCCTACAGACGTGATGAGCCGGCGTAACGAATCGCGCATGGACGGATCGTCGTCGACCACGAAGACGACCGCACCCGTCGCCGTCGCGTCGGCTGCGGCGCGACGCGATACGTCACGTCGTCGAGAGTGTTCGGTGTCGCTCACAGCCAGCTGCTCGGCACGAGTGCTCGCTGCCATCGGCCACCTCGAACGGGAAGTCTGTCCGGCTCTTCACGCCGCGCCGAGCGCGCTCCGTATCGCCTGGAGTAGAGCGGGGCCCCGGACCGGCTTCTCCAGGAACGCGGTCGCGCCACCCTGGAGCGTGCGCTGCCGCATGTCGTCGCCGCCGTGCGCGGTCAGAATGATCACCGGGATCCGCGAGCCGGAGTCGGCGAGACGCTTCAGGAGGCCGAGCCCACCCATCCCCGGCATCTGTAGATCGAGCACGAGACAGCCGGTGTTGTCCAGCGAACCGGATTCCAAGAACACCTCGGCTGATTCGAAGGTTTCGACGCGGAGCCCGGCCGACATCAGAAGATTGCCGAGCGACCGACGCAGCGATGCGTCGTCGTCGACGATCGAAACCATCCGCCCGTTCTGCTCATTCATCCGATTCGCCGGTCCAAGTTCTGTCGAAACCCTCTCACGCTCAATGGTAAAGAGCGGGGAGGACGCGAGTCTACCCTACCTTCGTCGGGTAAGGGCCCCACGAGCCGAAGGTCCCTACAGATCCTCAAGTCTTTCCGTCCAAACGCCGCCCGCGGCCGTCACGACGGGCAGTGCGAACTGGAACACCGCGCCATGCGGCCAGTTGGGAGTGGCCCACAGCCGGCCGCCATGCGCCTCGACGATCGAGCGGCTGATCGACAAGCCCATGCCCATGCCCCCGGGCTTGGTGGTGAAAAAAGCGCTGAACACGTGGTCGAGGTCGTTCGCGGCGACGCCGATACCGGTATCGTGCACGGCCACCCTCACGTGATCGTCGTCGTGCGGCTCGGATCGGATGATCAGTTCCCGCGGCCGGTCGGTCACCGGCGCCATCGCCTCGAGGCCGTTCATCAGGAGGTTGAGCAGGACCTGCTGCAGCTGGATCCGGTCGCCCTGCACCGGGGCCAGCTTCGCGGCGAGGTCCAGCGTCAGCGAGATTTCCTGATGACGCAGCTCAGCCCGCACGAGCGCCACGACGTCACGAACGACCTCGTTGAGGTCTACCGCATCCTTGCGTGGCGGAGCCTTCCTTGCCAGTTGGCGTATCCGCTGGATCACATCCCCTGCCCGGTGGCCGTCGCGCACGATGGCGTCGAGCGCCTCCCTCACGCGATCGAGATCGGGGCGCGCCTCTGCGAGCCAGTTCAGGGAGGCATTGGCATCGGCGACAATGGCGGCGAGCGGCTGGTTGACCTCGTGGGCGACCGAAGCCGCCAGCTCACCGAGTGTCGTCACGCGGGTGACGTGCGCGAGCTCGGCCTGGACTTTCTGCAACGCTTCCACGGCGATCATGTGCTCTGTCAGATCGCGGCTGATCACGAGCGCCGCGCTCACCTCGTTGGACGTGTTCCGGATCGGGGTGTAGGTCCGCACGTGGTAGACGCGACCGGCCGCATTCGTGAGCCACTCGCCGTACGTCACCTGCTCTCCCGCGAAGCAGCGGTCCAGATTGACCTTGAGCGATCGGTCGAACGCCTCGCCGCCGCGCAGCTGCGCGACGTGCATCCCGACGATCGTGTCGACCGGCATGCCCCAGTTGCGCTCGTAGACCGGATTGATACGTCGATATCGGTAATCTCTTCCGATGACGGCGACGGCGTCGGGCGACCCCTCGAACACCTGCCGGGTAAGGTATTCGGCCTGCTTCCGCGCGGTGATGTCGACGACCGTGACCAGCACGCTCTCGACCCGGCCGGAAGCCGGCGGGAACACGATCGTGAAGAGCACGGTCAGCCTCTCGCCCTTCAGGGTCTGCAACACGGTCTCGGCCTCGAAGAACGTGCGGCCGTCGGCGATCGCTAGGAGCTCCTCGACGAACGCCTCGTTCGTCTCGGCTACGAAGAGCTTGTCCAGCGAAGTGAGGAGTTGCTCCTTGCTGTCGGCCGCGAACAGTTTGAGCGATGCCGTGTTGAGGTCGACGATCTTCACCATCTTGACGGCGTCGCAAACGAACTGCGGATGAGCGGTGAAGTATGCGCGGAAATCGCGCACACCGCTGGCGCGGAGCTCCTCGATTGCCGCCTTGACCCGTGAGAAGTCTTCCTCCCAGATCGACACCCCGGTCGACTCGAAGATGTGGCGATACCTCTTCTCGCTCTCGCGCAAGCGGTGGAAGATCGACAGGCTCGTCAGCGCATCCTCGAGTCGACGCCCGATGCCTTCGAACAGGAACTGTTCCTGTGGCGTCCACACGCGTGGATCCGAGCACTGGCTGACGCCGAACATGTACGGCTGATCGCCCTTCGGGTAGAGCGCCATGACCATCCGGGATTGCGTACCCAGACGCTCCGCGAGCCGCGTGCCCAGCGGAAGCTCCGAATGCGGCCCGAACTGCACGGCCCCTCTGGCCGCCCTCACGGTCCGAAACACATCGGCCGTGTCCGGCTCCATCGGCACCTGGTCGCCTACCGCGAAGAGGCCGGGGAACTCCGGACGCGTCCGCTGCATGCTCACTCCGTGCCACGGGGCGTCGGGATCGCACGGATACACGAGCCACGCGCGGTCGCAGGCGAAGATCGAGAGCATCACGTCGAGCACATCGCTCATCATCTGCTCCAGATCGTTCGTTCCCTGGATCGCACGGTTGACTCGATCGAGGCCCTCCATGACCCACCGGCGCGCCTGGCGATTTTCTTCCGCCTGCTTGCGCTCGGTGATGTCGATCATCACGCCACGCAGGCGCGCCGGACGGTCGTCCTCGACCACCACGCTCACCAGGTCGCGAAACCACACGACGCGTCCGTTCGCCGCGATCATCCGGTATTCGAAGTCCGGGCTGCGGTTCTCGGTCTCGGCCACCTGACAGCACCGCACCGCCCAGTCGCGGTCGTCCGGATGAATGTGGTCCCTCCAGAACGTGGGTTGGCGTAACCAATGGTCGGCCGGGTAGCCAAGAAGGCGCTCGGCTTGTTCGCTCACGAACGAGAATGCGCACCTCGCGGCGTCCGCTTCCCACACGATTCCCTCAACGGAATTGACCAGATCGCGGAATCGTCGCTGCGTGGCGAGCGCCTCGGTCGTGGTTCGGCTTAGCTGCACCGTCCGCTCCGCCACCCTCCGCTCGAGCTCGTCGCGCGCCCGAGATAGCGCTTCCTCGGTGCGACTGTGCGCCTCGATGAGGCGCGCGGTCTGAAACGCGGCTGCGGCGTGATTGCCGGCCACGGAAAGCAGAAGCTGGTCCGTCTCGTCGGGGAATTCAGCGCGATCGCACGCCGCGGCCACGAGACCTCTCTCGCCGTTCACGCCGACCGGAATCACGACGCCGCGGAAGGATCGATCGCCATTCCCCACGTCGGGAACGATCTCGGGACGCGACACCAGCGCCGCCTCGCCGGTGAGGCGCCGCCGCAGCCACTCGGGAAATCCTTGCCACGCTTCGCCCCGCGTGGCCTCGACGGCCGGGCCGCCGCCGGGGTCGCACAGACGCACGTATGCGAAATCGAGGTGGAACCCACCTACCAGCACGTCGGCAAGCCCGGCGACGACGGCCGCCGGCTCTCGGCCGACCCACGCTGCGGGGACGGTCGAGAGCGCCACCAGGTCTCTGAGCGTCCTTCGCAGCCGGCGAATCTCGAGCTGCACATCCATGCGATTCAGTGCAGGCGTTGTGTCCCGTGGCGCGCCACGCCCCGCTCACGAAGCTCGAGGAGGAACTGATCAGGAGGAACGAAGAACGGATTCTCCTGCAGGACCCCGCCAACGATCACGACCGGATGCGTTCGCATGATGTCGACGGCCAGGCGCGCGCCGAATTTCGACAGATCGTATGAACAGATCACCGGGTCCTCATATTTCGGAAGCAGGTAGTTCAGCCGCGTCTCGTACTCGAGCAGGTCCTCGACGCCCGGTTTGTCGAGCAGCGACCATTCCATGTGCCCCAGCAGCCTCGTCCGCCGGTGACCCGATGCGCCGCCGGCGCTCAGCAGCTCCTCCACAAAGAGGAGCATGGCGTCCTGGTCGAAGCGGTCCCCTCGCAGATACGCGTCCGTCCACGCCAGCACGTCCAGCTGACCTCTCGCGATAGCCTCCTCCACGTCGATGCCGGCCTCCCGCAGCCGCGTAACGTGGTGATACCGCTGCTCGGGGCCCACGACGTGGACCGCCTTGTCCCCTCGATCGAAGCCCTCCGTGATGAACGAGCGCAGCACCCGGTGCTCCTCGTCACGGTTGTTGAAGAGTGCGCAGATGTGACGCTCGCGCCCGAGCGTTCCTCCGGCAACTCGAATGGGATGTTCCTGCTGCATCACTGCACCTCCGTTCCGGTCGGTCGAATCACGGCACTGCGACTGAGACACGAGCCACCTGGCCCTCCGCAGCCGCGCCGAAGTCCATTACGAGCGAGAACTGGAAGATAGCACCATACGGGAGATCCGCTGCCGGATCTCGTGACTGAAGAACTCCATCACGCCCAGGACATCGCCGGAAAGCAGGATGGGGAAGCCCAACGCCGCGTGCGTGCAAGACCTCGCGGTCGACGATGGGCGCGCGCAGAAAGTTGGCGTAGCGGACGATGTCGGGAATGTAGAACGGTTCGCGGTTGAACCAGAGTCGCCCGGGTAGTCCGATGCCGGGTTCGAAGGTCGCCGCACGGCTGGCCGCCGCGAAGTTCCGCACGTCGACGGACTGTTTGGACCAGATCTCGACGCAACGCAGCACCCCCGCCTCGCGGTCACGCCGCCACAACGCCCCCACATCCCAGTCCAACGACTCGCAGACCGCCCGGAGTATCCGAGGCGTTGCTTCTTCGAGGCGGCCTCCGCACGGATCTGGGTGACGGTGTGCTGCGCCAGGAGGCGACTCTGGCTCTCGCGCAGGTGCCGAAGCATCAGCTGGGTGGTGAGAGCGTCGGCAGCCGTTGGCCGATCTCGCGGACCAGACGGCCAGCGGCAGGCCGCAGCAACAGCGCGAAACCCACCGTGGCCGCTACGCACAGAATGGCCACGCCGTATCGGCCGAGCGGCGATCGCGCGAAGAGCCTCGTTCGGCGTGGAAGAGACGTCGCCACCCCCCGTCCAGATATTGCCGATACCGCCAGCGCGGTCCTCGACGGGTCGAGAGCCGACCTGCGTTGATCGTATTCTGGTCGAGGGCGCGCCAGTCTACCCTACCTTCGTCGGGTTCGGAGCGGGGCTCAGGGAGCTTCTTGGATCGCGTCAGGGTTGAACCCCGGCTCCGGGCTGCCGACAAATACTCCGTAGTTGCCCGGGGCCACGGACGAGCCAGACTGCTGCGCATCGGTGGCAGTGGGCACTGAAGTATAAGCGGACGGCTCGCTGGCTCCGACGGTGCCGGACGAGCTGGCGGTGGTGCACGCGCCCATCGCCAGCGGGGCGATCGCCGCGAGCACGAATGTGATCTTCTTCAACGTTCTCATCGTTGCTTCCTCTCCCGAATTGGTTGTGTCCTGCTACTCTTTCGAGGGCGGCGGACGCGAGCGCGTTACATATCGAGGTCGACGTTCAGGCAGGAGCGCGGCGCGGGACCCGCCCGCCATCCCAGTCAACCCTCGCGGCGGGCCGCGGTCAGTGCGTCGGCTCGGCCGACACGACATCGAACGCGGTGACGCTCATCCGATAAGTGACGGCTCCGGGCATCGCCTCGATAACGAATGACGACTCTCCACCCGACTCGATATCTCCGAGCGCCCACACGACGCGCCGGCCCACGGACTGTTCGTCCGTGTTGAGCCCCTCGACCTCGAGCTGGACATCGGTCACGCGGTACGGCGAATCGTTCCGGACGGATGCTTCAATTCTGGGCGTGGGCGTCTTGCCCTCGGGCTCGGGCCCCCAGCTCACGTGAAACCATCCGTCCCAGTCCGCTCCCCACGTCGGCGATGCCAGGGCAACCAGAGCCAGTGCGGCCGCCAGGTGAATCCTCACTGGAGCCATCCTCCCCACAACGCCCAGTCCATCCCGCCGGTCTCCGCCCACGGCTCGCCCTCGGCGACCTCTCGTCCCGTCGCCAGCCGCTGATATTCCACGTACTGGCGGGGCCCACCGACGTAGAGGCAGCGGCAATTCACCGGATCCGCGTAGGTGTACGCCACGTCGCGACCGACGCCGCGCGCCACGATCTTGAAGGGTGGCATCGACGCGAGGCTGCGCGCTTGCTCGGGACTATCGGCGTTTCGCTTCTGGAACCCGGCCTTCGCGAGAAGCTGCGCGGTGCCGACCGCGTCCTGCCGGCGCAGCGTGGCGCAGCCGGACATAGCCCCCAGCGCAGTAACGAAGAGACCCGCCACGACGATGACGCCGAAGCGCGCACGGTTCGTATCGTTCATCTCCCTCTCCCGGTCCTGCTCTCCAGGAGCCGCGAGCGGTGACTCGCAGATCTCGGGCCCAGGACTTCCGCAAGAACACGCAGGAGGGCCCGCGGCGGGCCATTTGCGTCGCCGACGGCGCGCCAGCGCGCGCCCCGGCCCGTGCGCTTCGCGCAACTCGAGCGCGGCGAACGTGACGACGATGATGGCGACGAACGCCAGCAGCAACTGCCAGCCTCCCACCGTTTGGATGCTGCTCGCCCTAGCGTCGTTCCAGCGAAACGACGCCTCGCGCCCGCGTCATCAGCCTGTCTCAGCGACTGGTTTACCTCCGCATCGAAATCAACGAATTCGGACGATTCAGGCGTCGATGGATAGCACGGCGGCCGCGGATCTGCTGCTCAGTACCATGCGCGCACGCCAGTCCACGCTCTCTCGAGTCTCTGCAGCTTCTTGGTGGAGCGCCGTCACCTCTGAAACCAATCCGTCGCGCGCCTCGATAACCCCAGCGCAGAGAGCGCCGCGTCAGGTGCCGGCCCCGCAATCACGGACGAGCTCGTAAAGGCCGCTCGGCGCCGTCGTCGTCCGCGCACGTCGCAATCCTGCTGCTCCTTCGCTATTCAGCGATGCGCCGCGAGTCCGTGACCAGCTCAGAGCGCGAGACTCGATGCCGGGTTTGGCCTAGCAACGTTCCGGTAGTAGGCGGCAAGCCCGGCGGCATCCCACGGCCCGGGGCCGTGATGCAATATCTCGATCGTTACGTCTCGCAGTACCTCCCGATTGAGGTCGAAGATATCAAGCTGTCGGGGCCATTTTTTCGCAAGATCGCGACAGGCGATGACCTGCCGAGCGACGTCTATGCCTGGTCCGTCGGCGGCCGTTCCGGGTCTTGCCAATTATTGCTGAAAGTGATCGTGCCGCGTCACGACCGCGCCCCCATTCCACACCCTAAGAGGCAGAGCGTTGACTCCAGGGGGGTCAAGTTCCCCCGGGATGGGCCCGCGTGGGCGGAGTCACAACAAAGAGGAGGAAGGCAATGTTTCGCATGGGTGGCACAGCGGTGGTAGCAGCAACGTTCTTTGTGGCCGTGAGCGGGTCGGCGATGCTCGCGGCGGCGGCGGATCCGGCCGGCATGGTGCTGGCGCAGGCCGCGGATTCCTCGCAGGAGCGGACCCGCCAGGACTGCATCAGGAACGGTGGGTGGTATACGGAAGGCGGCTGCGAGTACGAGTCCAAGGCCAAGGCCGCAGCAATGGACCGTGACAAGCAGCAGTGCGAGCGGGACGGCGGCTATTGGGTTGCGGCCACCGGCGGCTGCGAGATCGAATCGAAAGCGAAGGCCAAGCAGTAGGGGCGCGCGACGGCTCGAGGCGATGGTGCTGCCGGCTCACGGGCATGGCGTTCCGATCCGTGCCCGTGAGCACGCCGGTCGGCGTGCGCGCGAGCACCCACCATGATCTGGTGGTCGAAGAGAGCGCCCGTGACACGGGTGATCCTCGCACTGTTCCTGTTGGCCGGGCTCGTCGTAGGCACCCTCGCACTGCGGGTAGGCTTCCTGCCGCGCCGGTCGAGTAACGCGCTCTGGACGGAGCGCCGCGCATTGCCCGTCTCAGACGTAGGAACCCTGGCACCGGACTGGGTGAGGATCGCGCGGACCCTCCGCCCAGCGGTCGTCCACATTGGCGCTTGGGAGGTGGACGCTGGCAAGCCGATCTACCTCGGCCTGGGGTCAGGCTTGATCATCAACCCCGATGGGTACATCGTCACGAACCAACACGTCATCGAGAGGGCCGCGGAGCTACGCGTGAAGCTGGCCGACGGGCGCGAGCTGATTGCGACGGTTGTCGGCCAGGACCACACGATGGACCTGGCGCTCCTCAAGATCGAAGCGCACGACTTGCCCGTGATCCCGCTCGGCGACTCATCAGCGCTGCAAGTGGGCGAGCCGGTCATGGCCATCGGCAGCCCCTTTGGCTTCGATCAGACGGCCACCGTCGGCATCGTGAGCGCCCTCGATCGCGAGGTCGAATTGAAGCCGAATGACCGCTTCATCCAAACGGATGCGAACATCAACCCGGGGAACAGCGGCGGCCCGCTGATCAATCGGCGAGGACAGGCGATCGGCATCAATACCGTGGTCTTCACCAAGGGCGGGGGAAACAGCGGCATCAGCTTCGCGATCCCGACGCGATTCGCCGAACCGATCCTGACTCGGCTGGCTGCCAATCGCGGGACGGGCCAGACGGCACCATAGCGATAAGCACAAGGCGGCGACCGCGAGTCGCCTCTGGTCGTCTGGGATCGTCTCGGGACGGCCGCCTGCTTCGGATCCCGGGCCCAGCTGTTCGCGGCGCCGTCGACGGCGCGAGGGTCATTCGCGCTCGGGTCCACGAGCCCGTGACGCGTTCTTATCGAGACGAAGCATCCTCGGACGAATTCCACCCACCGCCGAGAGCCTTGACCAGACGGATGCTGGCGCCCATCTGGAGATTCACGGCTTGCGCCAGCGACAGCTGGTTGGCCAGGAGCGTCCGCTCGGCGTCGATGACGAGGAGGTAGTCGGTTAGACCCTGCCTGTATTGCACCTGGGCGAGACGAAGGTAGTTCTGAGATGCGGCGACCGCCTCGCGCAGGGTCACGACCTCGTCGGAGAGGGCGTGCAGGTCGGTCAGGGCATCCTCGACGTCGCCATAGGCGATCAGAACCTGATTCACGTACGCGGTCACGGCCTGCTGGTAGCGGGCCCTCGTCGCCTCGAGATTGGCCCTGAGTCGGCCGCCCTCGAGGATCGGAATCGAGACGCTCGGTGAGATGGACGCGACGCGGCTCTGCCAGCTGAAGAGCGTGGCGAGGTTCGCGCTCTCGAACCCCGCCGAGCTCGTCAGCATGAAGCGCGGAAAGAACTCCGCGGTGGCCACGCCGATCTGGGCGTTGAGGGCGACGACCGTCTGCTCGGCCGCGGCCACGTCCGGCCGACGCGCCAGGATCTGGGCGGGCAACCCCGGCGGCACCGCGGGCGGCGCGCTCTCGTGCAGTGGATTCCTGGCGACGGCGAACGACGGTGCGGGTTGTCCGCACAGAATCGCCAGGGCGTGTTCCAGGTTGGCCCGGGCGCGCTCCACATCCCGTTGCTGCGCCAACGTGGCTTGCAGCTGGGCCTGGGCTTGATTCAGGACGATCGCGCTGATGAGCCCGGTCCTGAGCTGGACGGAGAGGAGGCGGACCTGCTCCCGATAGGCCGCGACGTTGTCCGTCAGGATCTGGAGCTGCGCGTCCAGCGAGCGAAGGCTGTAGTAGAACTGGGCCACGTCGGTCTCGACGGTCAGCCGGACCAGGCCGGCGTCGCTGGCGGTCGCCGCGGCCTGGGCCCGGGACGATTCAAACGAACGGCGCACGCGGCCCCAGACGTCGGCCTCCCAGGCCAGATCGAATGGGATCAGCCAGTCGTTGACCGTGACGCCTTGTTGCACCCGCTTGCCGGTGACCGTGCTGTCGCGATTCCCAGAAGTGCGGAGATGTGTGAAGCTCGGATTGGTGGAGATCGTCGGGAAGAGAAAGCTGGCCGCGACGCGGGCGAGCGCGCGGGCTTCGTCGACGCGCGCCATCGCCTGGCGAAGGGTCTGGTTCGATGCGTTCGCGGTCGCAATGAGTCGATCGAGCTCCGGGTCTCCGTAGAGGTGCCACCACTCGCTCGCGATGGCCGGAGCCGCCTCGCTGTCCGCGTGCGATTTGAAGTGAGCCGGCTGCTCGACCGTCGGCTGCGTGTAGTTCGGCCCCACCATACAGCCTCCCGCCATGACACACACCGCCCACAGTGCGGCGAGAACGGCGCGGGGCTGGTGGAGACTCCGGCGGGATCGCATTCGCGGGTCAGCGCCCCGACGAGTTCTTGGGTTCGATCGGTGTGACACGCTGGCCCTCCTGGAGGGACACCGTCGGCTGCTTGACGATCATCTCGTGGCCCTGGAGTCCAGCCTGGACGTCGATCGAGGTCCCGAAATCACGACCGAGCACCACCTCCTGATAGCGCAGTGTGTTTCCTGCCCCAACAATTGCGACTCGTGTGCCTTGCGCGTTGAAGATGACCGCGGTGGCCGGCACCCGCCAGTGCGTGCCGGACGGCGCGATCTTGAACGTGACGTAGACGAACATTCCCGGGAGCAGCCGGCGCGACTGGTTGGGGATGTCGACCTGCGTCAGCAATGTTCGCGTGCCCGGATCGATCGCGCTGGCGGTCCGGGCCACCTTGCCCATGACCGGGTGCCCGAGCTGTCCCCGGACGGCGATCTGGACTGGCAGACCGACCTTCACGTTGGGCGCATAGACCTGGGGGACGTTGACGAACACGCGAAGGGAGTCGATCTGAGCAATCTCGAAGAGCCCGTTCGCGCCACCCGTGACGCTCGAAGGCGCGACGGCGGTGTTGTTGACGGGGCTCCCCGCCGTGATCAACGCCCCCACATCTACATTCCGCTGGATCACCGCGCCGCTGAACGGGGCAAGAACTCGCTGCCACGATGTCAGCTCCTGGAGCCGCTGGACGTTGGCTCTGTTCGACTGCACATTCGCCTCGGCGGCGGCCACAGCAGCCTGGGCGGTGCGGTAGGCAGAGACGCTTTGATCGACCGCCTGCTTGGCGACGGCGCCTTCCGCGTCGGCAGCTTCGTAACGCCCCATCGTGGCCCTGGCGAGATCGAGGTTGGCCTTCTGCAGATCCAGGTTCCTCTCGGACTGCTGGAGGTCGGCCTGGCCCTGTCTCAGTTGCTGCTCGATCTCGGGCGATGCGATCTCCGCCAGGAGCTGGCCTGCCGTCACGCTGTCCCCGATGTCCACGTAGCGCTTGCTGAGGTAGCCGCTGGTGCGGGCGTAGATGATCGAGTCTTGAATAGCCTGGGTCGTGGCGGCCAGCGACAGATCCGCCTCGGCCGCCGGCTCCGGTCGGATGACGTAAACCTCCGGCGCAGCGGTCTGCACCGTCTGGGCGGCGCTCGCCAGCTCGCGCTGATTTCGAACACGGGGAACCACACCGACCAGTAGCAGAACGAGAAACAGAACCAGGGCGCCGATCCCGGTGACGATCACTGTCCGGGTTCGGGCTCGGGGCGCGGAACGATTGTCGCTGTCCACGCTCATTTGTCGGCCTCGTTGCCGAAGTCCTTCGGCGGTTTCCGGCGCAGCAGGCTGTAGGTCACCGGAACGAAAAACAGCGTGTAGAACGTGGCGATCATCAGCCCCCCGATCACGGCCCGGCCCAGCGGAGCGTTCTGCTCGCCCCCTTCACCGAGGCCGAGGCTCATGGGGAGCATGCCCAGGAGCATCGCCAGCGCCGTCATGATGACCGGGCGAAGCCGCGTGCGGCCCGCCGCCAGTACCGCGGCACGCGCGTCGTGCCCGCCGAGCTCCGGATGACGCTGCCCGTTGGCAAACGTGATCATCAGGATGCTGTTCGACGTCGCCACGCCAATGGCCATGATGCAGCCCATCAGCGCGGGGACGCTGATGGTCGTCCCGGTGACGAACAGTGCCCAGAGGATTCCTGCGAGCGCGCCGGGGAGCGCCATCAGGATGATGAGCGGATCCATCCACGACTGGAAATTGACGACCATCAGGCAATAGACGAGCAGGACGGCGAAGCAGATCCCGAGTCCCATCTGGAAGAAGGCTTGGTTCATGCTCTGGACCTGCCCGCGGACGACGATGGAGCTGGCCTTCCCGATCTGCGCCCTGAACTTCGCGACGATCTGGTCGACGCGGCTCGACACCGAGCTGAGGTCGGTACCCTGGACGCCGGCGAATACATCGAACACCGGCTGCACGTTGTAGTGGTTGAGCGACAGGGGGGTGGTCGTGCGACGAAAGTCGGCCAGGTTGGTCAGCAGCTGGGGCGACGACTGGCCCGCGATCGCCACCGGGATGCGATGGAGCTCGTCGAACGACGCGATCCGGTGCTGGGGCGTCTGGACCACCACCTGGTAGCTCACGCCGTTCTTGTTGTTGAG
>Ga0075435_100002338_pt1 | contig 12562 bp, 14 predicted proteins | sample RhiMethybrSRZTD4_FD_75302 | JGI IMG/M metagenome (GOLD analysis project Ga0075435, IMG submission 75302) | Populus rhizosphere microbial communities from Tennessee, USA - Rhizosphere MetaG P. TD hybrid SRZTD4 | ecosystem: Host-associated > Plants > Roots > Rhizosphere > Soil | place: USA...
TCTTCCTCAACCTCGGAACACGGGCGACGATCCCGGATGTCCCCGGCCTCGAGGCCGCGACTCCGCTTACGAATATCGAAGCGCTGGAGCTCGACCGCGTGCCGCCCCATCTGATCGTGCTCGGCGGGGGGTACGTCGGTCTCGAATTCGCCCAGGCGTACCGTCGCTTCGGCAGCCGCGTGACGATCATCCAGCAGGGGTCCCAGCTTCTCAGCCAGGAGGATCCCGACGTGGCGGACGAGATCCAGCGGATTCTCAGCGACGAGGGGGTCCAATGTCTCGTAGCGGCCCAGACCCTACGCGTGCACGGCCGATCCGGAAAGGACGTCACGCTCGAAGTGCGCACGCCTGCCGGCGAGCAACGGATCGAGGGTAGCGACATCCTCGTCGCGGTGGGGCGCACGGCGAACACCGCCGGGATCGGTCTCGAGGAGGCCGGGGTCGAGCTGGACGCTCGTGGCTACGTGCGCGTCAACGACCGGCTGGAGACGACCGCGTCCGACGTCTGGGCCATCGGAGAATGCGCGGGTAGCCCGCAGTTCACGCACGCATCCGCCGACGACTTCCGGATCATCAAAGAGAACCTCGCCGGCGGCAACCGCACCACACGCGATCGGTTGATCCCCTACTGCGTCTTCACGGACCCGCCGCTGGCCCACGTCGGACTGAGCGAGGGCGACGCCCGTCGCCAAGGCGTGACGGCGCGCGTGGCGAAGCTGCCGATGAGCGAGGTGCTGCGGATGCAGGCGGTGGGCGACCGACCCGGCTTCATGAAGGCGCTCGTCTCCGGACGCGATGATCGCATCCTCGGTTTCACCATGATCGGCCCCGAGGCGGGTGAGGTGATGGCGACGGTGCAAGCCGCGATGCTGGCTGGGCTGCCATATCCGAAGCTCCGAGACGCGGTGATGGCCCATCTGACGATGGCGGAGGGACTTGGCCAGCTCTTGGCGAATGTGCCGCGGCTGGCACAGCCTTCCGCGCCCCGTTAGTGGACGAGGGAGCACCGAAGAGTGCGTTTCCCGGTTGCGGTCAGGCGGTTGCGGGCGCGACCGCCACGCCGTTCACCGTGTCGATCGTCTTGTAGTGGCCGGGCGCGGTGATCTCGAGGATCTCGACGTCCTCCGACCAGCCGGTCACCGTGTGCGAAAGCCCCGGCGGGATGATGTGGCAGTCTCCGGCCTTGAGCCGGTGCTCGCCGTGGCCATGATAGTGGAAGCTCATCCAGCCCTTGAGGACATACACGAAGAGGAAGTCGAGCTCGGTATGCTTGTGCTCGGCGATCGGCGGCTTCGAGCCCGGCACCCCCTTGATGACGTGCGCGTCGTACGCCCCGCCGGTGGCCTCCTCGACGCCGAGCTGGCGATAGAGGAACTGCGGCCGCGGCGCGCCGTTGTTCGCCTCGATCGGCGCGAACGTGGTGTCCTCGACGTGCTTGACGAGCAGCGATTGCCTGAACTCGGACTTCTGCATGGCCGGCCTCCGGATGGAATGTGATGGCGACCGCACTATCTTACTCCTGAGGAAAGGTGAGGGCCTCCGTGGCGAAGCTTCTCGACCTGCCGATCGGGATCGATGCATCCGGGCCGCGACACGAGACGGATTCGATGGGTGGTATCGACGTGCCCGCGAATCGCTACTGGGGGGCCCAGACTCAGCGGAGCCTGATCCACTGTTCGATCGGCGACGACACGGCGCACTTCGATGAGATCGTCGATCCGAAGAGGATGGTCGGCCATGGGGTGGCGGGAGGCTGAGCTGGCCCCGGACCGTCGCGAGGCGGGGCGGCTGGTCCTCGCCGGTGCGCGCGTGCTCTACGTCAATGGCCAGACCACGGAGGAGACCGTGGCGGCGGCGCGGCGGCTTGGTCACGCGCTCGATCTGTCCGCAACGGTCATTCCCCGCTGGGGCGAGCTGCAGCTGGACCAGGAAGGCTTAGGGTGCGTCGCGGTCGAGGCGGCCGATCCCACCGGCGTGAACATGGATCGCGTGGCCGCGGCCATGAAGGCGATCGACGAGATCGCCGCCGGGCGGCTGTCGCCGGGCGACGGAATGGAGGCGATCGACCGGATCGCGCACGCCCCTCCTTCCCCGACCTGGCTGTTCGTGCTCGCGGCGGCGGGAGGTGCCGTAGCGCTGTCGGTGATCTTCGGTGTCGAGCATCTGGTGGCGGCGATGCTCATCGGCGCCAGCGCGGCGATGGGTGCCGTGCTCCGTCGGTTCGTGGCGAGGTACAGCACGAACGCGTTGCTGCCGCCGCTGGGCGCGGCCTTGCTCGCGGGCGTCGTCGGCGCGCTGGCGGTGCGCTATCACCTGAGCTCGGCGCTGCGCCTCGTCGCGGTCTGCCCGTGCATGATTCTGGTGCCGGGGCCGCACGTGCTCAATGGCATGAGCGACCTCGCGGCGAACCGGATCCATCTCGGCTCCTCACGGCTCGTCTACGCGGGGCTCGTGGTGCTGGCCATATCGGCGGGGCTGCTGCTCGGCCTCGGGGTGCTCGGCGTCTCGTTACCGGTGGGCGAGCCCGGCCGGGGGGTACCGCTCTGGCTCGACACCATCGCGGCCGGGGTGGCGGCGGCGGCCTACAGCATCTTCTTCTCGACCCCGTTACGCATGCTGAGCTGGCCGGTCGTGGTGGGAATGGCGGCGCATGCACTGAGATGGTGGACGCTGACCGTCCTCGGGGCGGGTGCGGCCAGTGGGGTGTTCGTCGCGTGTCTGGTTGTCGGGCTGGTCCTGGCCCCGGTCGCTCGTCGCGGTCACATGCCGTTCGCGGCGATCGGGTTCGCCGCGGTGGTCTCGATGATTCCAGGGGTGTTCCTGTTCAGGATGGCGAGCGGCCTGGTGCAGCTGGCCGACAGCAGCACGGCGACGCTGGAGCTCCTGAGCGCGACGGTCGGGGACGGGGTGACCGCGATGAACATCATCGTGGCGATGAGCGCCGGCCTCTTGATTCCGAAGCTGGTGATCGATCGTTTCCAAAGTGTTAAGTAGGCGCCTGTCCCCAGCGCTCTCGGTACACCAGCTGATCGAGGGGCACGCGGCTGGCCCAGCGCCGGCGTTGCAGTTCCGGCTCGTCGAAGAATTCCTGAGCGTACCCGAGGCAGAGATAGGCAACCACCACGATGTGGTCGGGAATGGCCAGAACCCTCCGCAGCCCGTCGTGGCTCAGAATGCTGACCCATCCGACCCCGATCCCCTCCACCCGCGCGGCGAGCCACAGGTTCTCTATCGCGCAGCAGGTGCTGTAGAGGTCAGTGTCCAGGATGGTGTTGCGCCCGAGCACATTCGGTCCGGCGCGAGTCCGATCGGCGGTGACACAGAGATTGACCGGCGCCTCCTGGATGCCCTCGAGCTTCAGGGAGCGATAGAGGCTCGCGCGCGGCCCCGAGTAGTGCGCCGCCGCCTTCTCATTCTCCTCGAGAAAGATCTCTTTGACCCGGGCTTTCGTGTCGGCGTCCTGGATCACGATGAAGTTCCAGGGCTGCATCAGTCCGACCGACGGGGCATGGTGGGCCGCGCCGAGGATCCGGTAGAGCGTCTCCGACGGAATGGGGTCAGGTCGGAAGGCCCGCACGTCACGGCGGCGCTCGATCACGCGATAGAACACCGCGCGATCCGCTGCGGAAAACTCCTCCACGAAAGGCCTCCCTGATCGAGCTAGGTGACGCGCGCGGCTGCCCACCACGCTCACTGCCGGCGGAAGTACACCGGGCCCCAACACGCCTCCGTCGGGGTTCCCAGACTTGCTCGCACCTCGTCGCACCGCGTTTGATTGCCCACTGCGTAGAAGACCTCCGCCTCCCTCCAGAGCGCATCCGCGGCCGGTCGTGCTCGGAACCCCCACGCCTCCTCGTCGTGCGGATCCCCGGTCACGCGGATGGGCACGCAGGAGTCCCGTGCCCCGGCCTCGCAATGCGCGGTGAGAACCTCGTAGCCCTCGCGGAGACGGACCAGGTTCGTGGGGCGTCCAGCCGCGCATCCCGAGAGCAGCATGAGCGCCAGGATCACCGCGGCGCTCGTCGGGAGGGGCCGTAGGACGGGCCGGTCACTCATGCAGGGCAGGATACACGTGATGGTCAAGGATACGCATCGTCACGTGGCATTGTACGCTAGCGGTCGGGAGCTTCGCGGCGACGCTCCGGGAGCGCGCCGAGGCGGCCGCGGTCTATCCCCTGAGCACCGAGCCGGCCCAAATCAAGAGGATCGCCGAGGGCCCGGCCCGCCGAGCTGCCCGTCGAGCGACCCCGTCGTGGAGTAGGTCAGCGCTTCCAGAACCCTTGCGATGGGATGCGGAACGCCCGGTTGAAGCGCGAGGACGCGTTCTCCCACGCGATGATCATCGTCATCTCCGCGATGGTGTCGTCGTCGTAGTGCCGTTGCACCCGCGCGAAGAGCTCGTCGTCGACGTCGCGGTGGGTGTCGGTGATCGCGTCGGCATATTCGAGCGCGACCTTCTCGGCCTCGCTGTAGAGCGGGCTCTTCGCGTAGTCGTGCAGCGTCTCGATCTTCTCCGTCGAGACCCCGTTCCGGCTGCCCACGGCAGCGTTGACGTCCTGTCAGAACTCGCAGCCGTTCCACCCGGCGACGCGACGGTTGAGGAGCGCCCTCAGCGCGGCGGGCACGCGCGTGGCGCCTTGCTGGAGCGCGGACCACATCTCCTTCGCGGCCCGGAAGAACGCCGGGTTGCGCGCGTAGAAGAGGTAGGGATAGAGCGGCGCCCCCCGAAGCTTTCGCTGTTCCTCCAGCGTGTCACGCAGATCGTCCGGGAGCGTCTCGACGTCGACCGGTGGGATGCGCGTTTTCCCCTCTAGCATGGCCACCTCCTCAGGGCTCGGCATGGCCGCGATCTTACCTCCGAAATGGTCGAACGCGACGACGAACACTTCGACGGTGATCGAAGCGTCCCCCGCGGCAACTTGAGGCGCTGCCGGGCCGGATGCTACATTGCGCCTGTGATTGCGGGGCCGGGGCCGTTGATGGCCGAGATCGCGGGGCTGGTCGGAGAGCCGGCGAGAGCGACCATGCTGTCGGCGCTTCTCGATGGCCGCGCGCTGACCGCGACCGAGCTCGCCTACGCGGCGCGGGTGACGCGGCAGACCGCCAGCACACATCTGGCGAAGCTGGCCGAGGTCGGACTGGTGGCGCCGGTGCGGGCCGGCCGGTACCGCTATTTCCGCCTCGCCTCGCCGCGGGTCGCCGAGATGCTCGAGGGGATCATGGCGGTTGCGCTCGAGCACCGGCCGCGGTACCGGCCCCTCTCCCGGCAGGGCCGCGAGCTGAGCGTGGCGCGGATCTGCAACGACCACCTGGCCGGTCGCCTCAGCGTCGATCTCACCGCGGCCTTGGTCGCACGTGAGTACATCGCGGTCGACGACGAGGTCGCCGAGATCACGCGGGCGGGCTCCCGATTCCTCGCCCGGTTCGGAGTCGACCTGTCGGGCTCGAGGGCGAAGCGGCGTCGCTTCTGTCGGTTGTGCCTCGACTGGACCGAGCGCCGGCCCCACATCGCGGGCGTGGTGGGAGCCGCCCTCACCAGGCGCTGCTTCGATCTGGGGTGGACCGAACGGGTGAAGCACAGCAGCGCGGTGACCGTCACCGCGCCGGGGAAGCGAGGCTTTCGGGAGACGTTCGGCATCGACCTCCGCTACCCGCCCGGCGCGAGCGGCCACACGTAGCGATCCCACGTGAGACCGACCACCTCCATCTGCTCCGTGGCGCGCGCGCCCGACCGTTCGGCGACGCGCCGCGAGCGGGCGTTCTGCGGGAGAATGGCCGAGACCGCGTACGGCAGCCGCAGCACGTCACGCGCGTAGTCGCGAACGCACCGCGCCGCCTCGGTCGCGAAGCCCTGGCCCCAGGCCGCGGGGTCGAGCGTGTAGCCGAGCTCACACTCGAAAGTCAGCGGAACGCCCGCGGGGGCCTCTTCGCGCCCGAACCACCCCCGGCGAATCCGGTCCTCGGGCGCGATGGGCTCGACGACCATGTCCATCAGGCCGCACCGCCCGATCAGCGCGCCGTCCTCCTTGCGCAGGACCGCGAGGTAGCCGAGCGCGAGCTGCTCATAGCTCGCGAGCGTGTACCGCAGCCATGCCGCCGTCTCTTCGGGCGAGCGCGGCCGGCCGCCCGGGTAGAGATGCTGCGCGACTTCCGGGAGAGCATGGATGCGAGTGAAGAAGGGCAGGTCGTCGGGCACGACCCGCCGCAGCACGAGGCGCGCCGACTCCAGCCGCTCCGTGCCGTGCGCCAGGGTCATGGCAGAGACGCCTCGATGAGCTGATGCCCCGCCGCCTCGGGGAGCGACCCGAGAGAGATGGTCCGGGTGAGGCGGAGACCGCTGCGCGCCAGGAGGGCGGCGTACTCGTCGGTCGTCCGCTCCCGCCCTCCGACGTTGACGAGCATCTCCAGGTCGGAGTAGAGGACCGGAAGCGCCTCGCGGGAATCGGGGGCGAGATAGCGTTCTACCAGGATGACGCGAGCCCCCGACCCCATCGCACGACGGCAGCTGTCGAGGATGGCGACCGCCCGGTCGTCCTGGAAGCCCGGGATGATGCCGCGCAGGACGTAGGCATCGCCCCCCGCCGGCACCGCGTCGAAGAAGCTGCCGCCGACGAGCTCGCAGCGGTCGCTGACGCCCGCCTCGTCGAGGATCTCCCGGGCGTCCTCGATGACGTGAGGCTGCTCGAACAGGATGCCGCGCAGGCCGGGGTGTCGCGCGAGGATCGCCGCGAGCAGCCGGCCGCGGCCGCCCCCGACGTCGACCACCAGGCGCATGCGGGAGAAGTCGTAGGTCGCGGCGACGAGGCTCGCGTGGGCGGGCGAGTTGCCGCTCATGGCCGCGTTGAACACGCTCGCCACGTCGGGGTGCGCGGCGAGGTAGTCGAAGAGGCCCGCTCCGTGGGCGTGCTCGAAGGCGGTCTCCCCGGTCTGCACGGTGTGCAGCAGGTGGCCCCAGGGTCGCCAGTGGGATTCATCGAGCAGGAGCAGGACGGATGGCCGCAGGGAGCCCGGGACGCCCGTGCGCAACAGGGCCCCCAGCTCGCTCAGGGCGAAGCGCCGCGGACCCACCTTCTCGAGCACGCCCACGCCGGCGAGGAACAGCAGGACCCGGCGGAGGCTGTCCGGATGAGCCCGCGTCGCCTGCGCCAGCTCGTCGACCTCCCGGGAACCGTCGGCCAGGAGGTCGGGAATGCCGAGCCGGGTCGCGACGTAGATCGACTGCGAGATCCGATAGCCGCGAACGAGGGCCAGAAGACGCTCTCGCGGCTCGTCCATGAAGCTCTAGCCCGCCCCGGCCCGAGCGAGGCGCCTCAAAGCGGATTCGGGCCGACGACTTCCCACCGGTAGCGCTCGCGGAGCTCCTTGCGCTCGTCGTCGTCGAGCGGTCGGCGTTCGAGGAGCTCCTCGACGTAGCCGCCGGCGGAGGCCGGGGTGTACATGAACAGGACGCGGCCGGTCTCGCGGCCGCTGCTCTTCCAGGCGTGCGGGACGTTGCGCGGGAAGAAGGCGCAGGTGCCGGGCCCGCCGACCGCAACCTCGTCGCCGATCTTGAAGGTGATCTCGCCGGCGAGCACCCACGCGACCTCGTCGCTGTCGCGGTGCAGATGGAAGAGGCTCTTGGTGCCGACGGGCAGGGTTTCCTCGAAGAGCATGATGCTTTCGTTGGTCTCGTGGCCGACGAGCTTCAAGGCGGCGAAGCGGCCGGGCGCCGCCATGTCGAGATGCTTTCCGCCGCCCGCGGGGACGACAAAGCCCTTGGTCGCGGTCATGGTCGTGTCCTTTCCCCTGGACGTCGGGACTACCGGTCGAGCCAGACGGCCACCATCCGCCCGCCGTAGTCGAAGCCGTTGTTCGGCCCGTAGTTCTTCACGTAGGGCTCCCACGCCGACACGACTTTCTGCGAGGCGTCGTAGAGATAGTAGGCGTGGTGCGCCGCGTGGCGCTGGATGTCGAAGACGAGGTCGCGGCGTTTCTTCTCGTCGAAGGTGCGCCGCTGGAGCAGGAGCATCTCGGTGAGCTTGGGGTCGTTGACCCCGGCCGAGTTGAGCGGCTGGCCCGGCATCAAGGCCCGGTACAGGTAAGCGTCCGGGTCGATCCAGGCCCCTCGCAGCCCGAACGTCATCTTGTCGAACTTGCCGTAGATCGTGCTGGAGATGTAGGCGCCGTACTCCTTGAGCTTGAGATCGGTGTCGATCCCCGCCGCCTTGTAGTTCTTGAGCGCGATGCTCATGCGGTCCACGTAGTCGGGACCGTAGCCGGCCGTGCTCTCGCACGGCACCTTGAACCCGTTGGGATAGCCGGCCTGGGCGAGGAGCCGCTTGGCCGCCGGAATGTCCTGCTCGTAGAGCTCGCGTCCCTCGGGGGTCAGCTCGGCGAGCGGGATGGCCCACTCCGCCGAGGCCGCGGGCACCGCCATGTTGGGGGCGCCCTGACCGAGGGCGTGCGGGCTCGACTCGAGGAACTCCCGCCAGTTGCTCGCGCGCCCCATGGCCCGGCGCACGCGCACATCCTTGAAGGGCTCCTGGTCCAGCTTGACCGCGGTGTAGCCCCCCGTGAACCAGACGTACTCCGCCGTCTGGAGGCCGGGCTTGCGGGGCCGGGCGATGTCGAGATCCGTGCGCCGGACGACCTGCTGGTACTCGGGCCCGAAATCGTACTTTCCCGACAGCCAGCCCGAGAAGCGCGAGGCCGGGTCGACGTCGATGGTGAGATCGACCCCGTCCACGTACGGAAGTCCCGCCACGAAATAGTGGGGGTGGCGGACGAAGGTCATGCGCACGTTGGGCTCGTGGCGCTCGAGCATGAAGGGCCCGGTGCCGATCGCGGCCTCCGCCTTCTTGAGATCGCCGAACTTCTCCACCGCCTCCCTCGCGATGATCCACGTCGAGGTGGCGGCGAGGGCGTCCATGAACCACGCGAACGGCTCGGAGAGGGTGAACTTCACGGTGTAGCGATCCACCGCCTCGATGCGATCCACCATCTCGAGCACGGGCCGGTTGCCATTGCCCTTCGTGGTGAGGAAGCGCTCGTAGGTGTACTTGACGTCCTCGGCGGTGAGCTCCCGACCGTTGACGGGCGGCTTCGGGTGCCAGCGGACGCCCTTCCGGAGCTTGAAGACGTAGGTGGTGTCGCTGGGCTGCGTCCACGACTCGGCCAGGTCCGCCTCCACCGGATAGGTGCCCGGCTTCACCATCGGCCCGGCCTTGACCTTCATGAGGCGACTGTAGATGAAGGAGAGCGGGATCATGGTCGCGAAGGAGATGGTCTGATGCGGGTCCAGACCGACGGGATCGAGCTGGTGGGCAAGACGAAGGACGCCGCCCCGCTTGGGGGTCTGGGCGAGGGCCGGACGCGGGGCCGCGAGGTCCGTGACCGCGATGACGCCTCCTGCCGCGACCGCCGTGGCGCCGAGCTTGAGGAGGTCACGGCGAGTGGGGGCGGTGGAGTTTCGGGACTTGTCCATGGAGGCCTCCTCGTCGGCTCGGGCGGTTCTCAGCGAGGTCTCGTCCGGATCGGGCTCAGATTGCGGACACTCTGGGATGGAGCCACGTCAAAGTCAAGGGCCGGGCAACCTAGCGCAGCGGAAGCGATCAGACGTAGGGCAGGACGCGCTCGCCGAAGAGCCGGATCGCCTCCATGATCCGGTCATGCGGCGGCCCGCCCGAATGGGCATGGCGGAGCCGCAGCAGGAACGTGCTCGCGCCGGTCGCCTTCTGCCAGCGCTGGAACTCTCGGACGCAGGTGTCGGGGTCTCCCAGGATCAGGCGATCCGGGGCGAGATTCTCCAGCGTGAATTCCGAGCCGGCGGACAGATTGCGGAACTCGGCCAGGCGGTTCTCCCAGTAGTAGCGATAGGCGGTCATCACGTGCGGGCCGTAGACGGCGTCGGCCTCGGCGCGCGACCTGGCGACCCAGGCGTCGCGCATCTGGACGACCTCGGCGGGCCGCCGGGCCTCCCGCGCCGCCTCTTTGTAGACGTCGGCGAGACGCGTCGCGTTGGCCAGCCCGGTGCTGGGCGTGCCGACGAAGCCGTCGGCGATCCGGCCCGCCCGGCGGGCGGCGGCGGCGATGCTGGCGCCGATCCACAGCGGCGGCCCCGACTTCTGATAGGGGCGCGGACGGATCTGGACGTCCTCGAGCACGTAGTGCTTGCCGCGGAACGAGAACGGCTCGCCCGCCCAGCACAGGCGGAGGATCTCGATGCTCTCCTCGAACCGGCCGGCGCGATCCTCCATGGGCACGGAGAAGGCGCGGAAGTCGGCGGGCTGATAGCCGATGCCCACCCCCAGGATGACGCGCCCCTTGGAGACGAGGTCGAGCGTGATGACGTCCTCGGCCACGTGTACCGGGTGATGGAGCGGCAGCAGGATCACCGAGGTGCCGACGCGGAGGCGCGTGGTGCGGGCGGCCACCGCGGTGGCCACGATCAGCGGCGAGGGCAGGAATCCGTCGTGGTCCTGGTGGTGCTCCCCGAAGAAGCAGGAGTCGAAGCCGCTGGTCTCGGCCAGCTGAGCCTCGGCGATGACCTCGTCGATGCAGCGGTCGAGCTGCTCGCCCCGCGGCGGGTTGGCGATCGATGCGTAGAGACCGAACTTCATGGCGCCGCGCTCAGGCCGCGACCTTCATGCGGCAGAAGCAGGAGGCCTTCACCGGCACCTCCGATCTGGCCAGCGCCAGGTCGAGGCGCTGCTTGATGAGGGCGGCCTCGACCCTCTCGCCGCGCCGGGTCAGGCATTCGTGCAGCCCGTGCAGGCTCCAGAGGTTGTCGGGGTGCTGGCAGGCGCGGCTGAGCTTGCCGTCGAGGCCGAGATCCGAGCGGTAGATCGCCTCGGCCTCGTCGACCCGGCCCTGTTCCAGCAGCAGCGCGCCGAGGGCGTGCCGGGTCGGCTGCATCCAGCCCCACGGCTCGTCGTAGGGCAGCGCGTCGTCGAGCTCGACCGAGCGGCGCAGGTGGGCGAAGGCGACCTCGTGGTTGCCGCGCCGGTACTCCAGCTCGCCGTTCAGCATCTCCTCGGCCACCGCCAGCAGGTCGCGGACGGTGTTGTTGTGGACCCGCCGGCTCTCCGGCACCCGCCGCTTCGCCTCGAGGAACGCGGCCCGGGCCGCCTCGGCCTGGGGGATGTGGCCGAGGGCCGAATGGGCCACCGCCTGGGCGTAGAGCATCATCGCGGTGGTGGAGCAGTAGAGCTCCCGGTCGCGGGGCAGCTCCTGGGCGATGATCTCGTGCCACTTGCCGAAGCGCACCAGCACGTGCTGCTTCATCGGCAGGTAGCCTTCGACGAAGTCGGCCATCGGCGGCGAGGGGATGCGCAGGAGCGCCTCGGGCGTGGTGTCGATCAGCTCCTGCGCCGCCTCCATGGCCGCCCGGTACTGGCCGAGGAACATGGCTCCGTAGATCGCGAAGTGGTAGTCGTGCGTGCGGTAGAGCGCGTAGACGTTCAGGGCCCCTTCGCGGGCCAGGAACTTGCGGTCCGCGGCGATCGCCTTCTGGTTGTAGACCAGGACGTCTCGGTAGTGGCCGCAAAGCACGTCGATGTGGGTCGGCATGTGGATCAGGTGGCCGGCGTCCGGCACCAGATCGCGCAGCCGGTCGCCCGCCCGCAGCGCGCGCTGCGGGAAGGGCGACATCTCCATCAGGTGGACGTAGAGATGGAGGAGCCCCGGGTGGCTCCACGAGGCGGGGACGTCGCGAAGGGCGCTCTCCAGCACCTCGACCGCTTCCGCCGTGCCGGCGCCCTCGGCGATGCCCCCGGTCGCGAGGTCCCACATCTTCCACGGGGTCAGGTTCATGATCGACTCGGCGAAGACGTGGCGCACCTCGAGGTCGTCGCGGTTGGCGCGGAAGACCTCGCGCATCGCGTCGGCATAGGCGGCGTCCCACGGCGCCTGATCCTCGATCGCCTCGCGCTGCGGATAGCGCGCGGGCAGGGCGCGGATCAGCGCCTGCTCGACCGGGCTGGCGCCGCCCACCCGGGCCAGGGCGGCCTGCATCGCGTCGTAGGCGGTGGCGAGCGCGGCGGCCTTGCCGGCCGGATCGTAGAGGTGCCAGGGCAGGTTGTAATTCGGCCCGGCCGCGTAGGAGATGCCCCAGTAGGCGATGGCGCAGGCGGGGTCGAGCTCCAGCACCTTCTTGAAGCAGGCGATCGCCTCGGCGTGGTTGAAGCCGTAGAGCCAGTTGAGTCCCCGGTCGAACCAGCGCTGCGCCTCCGGCGTGGCGGTGGTGACCTTGCGGGTGTAGGAGCCGAGGTCGTAGTAGTCCATGTGATCCTCCATGGCGGCGGACGTCGCGCCGGAGCTCAGTCGATCAGCGCCCCGTAGGTGAGGACCCGCAGCTCGCGCCGCAGCGGGTAGGTCGACGACGGCATGAGCTGAGTCATGAAGATGACGATCAGGTCTTCCGCCGGATCGACCCAGAACGCGGTGCTGGCCGCGCCGCCCCACGCGTACTCGCCCGGCGTGCCCGGGATCTGCGCGCGCGCCGGCGACTGCATCACCGAGAAGCCGAGGCCGAAGCCCACGCCCGCGTAGGCGGTCTCGGTGAACAGGCCGGCCTGGGCGAGCT
>Ga0075435_100002343_pt1 | contig 12550 bp, 12 predicted proteins | sample RhiMethybrSRZTD4_FD_75302 | JGI IMG/M metagenome (GOLD analysis project Ga0075435, IMG submission 75302) | Populus rhizosphere microbial communities from Tennessee, USA - Rhizosphere MetaG P. TD hybrid SRZTD4 | ecosystem: Host-associated > Plants > Roots > Rhizosphere > Soil | place: USA...
GCGAGGAAGTAATCACCGAACACCAACACCGGGTTGCGCCACGTTTGCGCGAGGTGGAACGCGAGCTGCACGTGCTCGACCGCCTCGCTGACGTCCATCGGCGCGAGCACGATGTGTCGGTAGTCGCCGTGGCCGCCCCCGCGTGTCGCTTGGAAGTAATCGCCCTGCGCGCGCGCCATGTTGAGGACCACGAGCGGAACCCGCGCGAGCGTGATCTCGGCCAGCGATTCCTGCATCAGCGACAGGCCTTGGCCCGTGGAACCGGTCGCGGCCGGCGTGCCGGTCGCCGCGGCGCCCCACGCCATGCCGACCGCTTCGAGCTCGCTCTCGGCGTTCATGCATACCCCGCCGACCTCCGGAAGGCGCCGGGCCATGTGCTCGAGCACCTCGGTGAACGGCGTCATCGGGTAGCCGGCGAAGAAACGGCACCCCGCGGCGATCATCGCCTCCGCGATCGCCTCCGAACCCTCGAGCAGCTGCGTGCTCATGGCCGTTCCTCGGGCTCGTCGAAGCGGTAGACCTGGAAACAGAAGTCGGGGCAGACCTGCGCGCAGATCTTGCAGCCGGTGCATCCTTCGAGCAGCACGGGATAGCGGTAGCCGCGTGCGTTCGTCTCGGTCGTGGTCATCTGCAGCACGCGGGGCGGGCAGGCATCGATGCAGAGGTCGCAGCCCTTGCACGCCTCGACGTCGATGACGACCGTCCCGAGCGTGCGGATCGTCGCGTCGCTCACGACGTCGCCTCCGCGGGTGTCCACGCCGGCGCGATCCCGCGGGGCGCGGCGTCGAACCCGGCGCGCAACGCCGCGACGTTCACTTCGGCGAGCTGCTTCCGATAGGGCGGAAGCGAATCGGCCACGGCGCCGGTCAAGGCGTCGATCGACACGAGGTCGGTCGCCGCTGCGTACGCGCCGGCGGCGACCATCGACGCCGCCATACGGTTGCCGGCACGCTCGGCGATGTCGGTCATCGGAAGCTCGATCACGGTGTACCGGTCGCGGTCGAGCGTCGCGTCGTGGACGTCGGACGCGACAACCACGACTCCGCCCGCGCGAACCGCGGCGAGGATCGGCTCAGCGTAGGCACCGTGCATCACGATCGCGGACCACGCGTCGTGAACGGTAGGGGGCGCTTCGACTGCGTCGGGCGCGATCACGATGGTGGCGTCGGTCCGGCCACCACGCATCATGCCGCCGTAGCTGCCGAACATCTGCACCGCGCGCCCATCGGCCAGGGCGGCACGCGCGATCACCTGCGCAGCAAGCTGGATCCCCTGCCCGCCGATGCCTGTGAGCAACAGCTCGCGCTCCACCCGGGCCCTCCCCTGAGAACAGGCATCGTATACTGGCAGAACGTCGTTCTGCAAGGCTCGATTCAGCGTTCTAGCCGGTGCTAGAGTGCCTCCGTGGAGAGCGTCGCCCGATCGATCGCCCGCCGGTCGCTCGCGCGTTCGTTCTCCGACCGAGAGGACTCCTACGCGGACGAGATCGGCCGGATCATCGAGGCCACCTACCGCGTCATCCAGCGCACCGGCTCGGTCGATCCGACCATGCGGGACGTCTTGCGCGACGCGCGCCTGTCGACCGAGGCCTTCTACCGGCATTTCCGGTCCAAGGACGAGTTGTTGCTCGCGCTCATGACCGACGGCCAGGAACGGCTCGCTTCCTACTTGAAGCACCGGATGGACAAGCAGACCACGCGTCAAGCCAAGGTCCGCGCGTGGATCGAGGGCGTCCTCGCCCAAGCCTCCGACCAAAAGGCTGCCGCCAGGACGCGGCCGTTCGTTGCGAACCGCCAGCGTCTCTCCGAACGATTCCCCGTCGAGCAGCAGCAGTCGGTCGACGTGCTGGTCGATCTGCTCATCGGTGCGCTGCGTCCGGCGCACGGCGCCGGCGGCCGGGAGCGCGCCCGGCGCGACGCCCAGGCGATCTACGACGTGACGCTCGGGGCCCTGCACCGATACCTTACGAATAGGACGAAGCCCGCCGCGGCCGACGTCGAACATCTCGTTCGCTTCTGTCTCAGCGCGGCGAGCGGAAAGGCGTAGCCAGGACATGAACGAGGCGTTCGCGTCGGCAGTGCGGGCCGCACTCGGCGAGCGGAACGTGCTCGCCGGCGATGACATCGGCGACGACTACACGCACGACGAGGCGCTCACCGCGACCGCGCAGGCACCGGCGGTCGTGGTGAAGCCGGGCTCGACCGAAGATGTCGCCGCGATCGTCACACTGGCGCGCGAACACGGCGTCCCGCTCACCGCCCGCGGCTCGGGTACCGGCTTGTGCGGCTCGTGCATCCCACGCGCCGACGGGGCGCTGATCTCATTCGAGCGCATGAACGAGATCGTGGAGATCGACACCGAGAATCACGTTGCCGTCGTCCAGCCGGGAGTGACGCTCGACGAGCTCGACAAGGCGACCGCGCAGCATGGCTTCGTGTACCCCGTGTTCCCCGGCGAGAACTCCGCGAGCCTGGGCGGAAACGTCGCGACGAACGCCGGCGGCTTGCGCGCGGTTAAGTACGGCGTCACGCGGCACCAGGTGCTCGGCCTGACTGCGGTGCTCGGCACCGGCGAGGTCATCCGCACCGGCGGCCGCTTCGTGAAGGCGACCACCGGCTACGACATGACGCAGATCATCGTCGGTTCCGAGGGAACGCTCGCGTTCGCGACCGAAGCGACGCTCAAGCTGTACCCGCGACCCGACCATGCGACGACGCTGCTCGCGCCGTTCTCGACGCTCGATCAGATCATGTCGATCGTGCCGTCGATCATCGCGTCGGGGGTCGGGCCTCTCATCGTCGAATACATCGACTTCGTATCGATGAACGGGATCCTGACGAACGCAGGGCTCGACCTCGGGATCCCACAGCAGATCAAAGAGACGGCGCTCGCCTACCTGGTCGTCGTGCTCGAGGAGCGCAACGCATCGCGTCTCGAGGAGGACGTGCAGGAGATGGCGACGCTCGTGGCCGAGCGCGGCGCGTTGGACGTCTACGTGCTGCCACCGCAGGCGGGAGTGCAGCTGATCCACGCGCGCGAGCGCGCGTTCTGGGCCGCGAAGTCCGCCGGCGCGAACGACATCATCGACATGGTCGTCCCGCGTGCGGCGATCCCCGCGTACATGGTGCAAGTGCAGGCGCTCGCCCAATCCAGCGGCTCGTTCATCACCGGCTGCGGGCACGTCGGCGACGGCAACGTGCACCTGTCCGTCTTCCAAGCCGACTCAGGGAAACGCCACGACCTGATCCGCTCGATCTTCGCCGCCGGCATGGAGCTCGGGGGTGCGATCTCCGGCGAGCACGGTATCGGGACGGAGAAGAAGCCTTATTACGCCGAACTCGAGCAGCCGGCCAAGCTCGAGCTCATGCGCCGGATCAAGGCCGCGTTCGACCCGGACAACATCCTGAATCCGGGCAAGATCTTCGACTAACCGTCCGAAAGGGCAGCCGGAAACACACCCTGACCCCCGGTAGAATCCGGACACCCGGCAGCAGCCGGCCGACCCCAAAGGACCAGCTCGGCCATGAAGTTGATCCCCCAGCGGGACATCGACATCGTCCACGTCAAAGCCCGCGACAAGACACGCTTCCGCATCCTCGACTTCGACGCGTTCGTCGTCGAGACCGCGCACGCGATCGTCGCGTTCTTCCATTACATCCGCGAGCTGTGGCAGAGACGGATGCTCGTCCGCGTGCTGGCGGCGCGCGAGCTGAAGAGCTCGTACGAGATGAACGTCGTCGGATTCGCGTGGTGGTTGCTCGAGCCGCTGTCGATGACGGCCGTCTATTACGTCCTGATCAACATCCTTCGACACTCCACCTCGAAGGACCCGACGCAGTTCCTCTCGATCCTGATCGCGTTGCTCTCGTTCAAATGGTTCACGCAGTCGATCATCGGATCGATGGGCGTGGTACGAGCGAACTCCTCGCTCGTGACGGACGTGTACTTCCCTCGCGCGTTGCTCCCCGTGACCGAACTCGTCACAGGGCTCGCGCACTTCGGCGTCGGGCTTCTCACGGTTCCGATCTTCATGTTCTTCGTCCACGTGGGGCCCGGGTTCACACTCGTGTGGCTGCCGGCGGTGATGGCGGTGCAGTTCCTGTTCATGCTCGGACTCGCGTACCCGCTCTCGGTGTGGGGCTTGACCTACCGGAACCTGCCGGGGTTGACGGCGAACCTACTGCGGCTTTGGTTCTATCTGTCGCCCGGTCTGTACACGCTGGCGGCGGTGCCGCCACGCTGGCGCACGCTGATGCAGTTCAACCCACTGACCGGGATATTCCAGGGCTACCGCGGCGCGATCCTCACGCATACGTCGCCGGATTGGACGCTGCTGTACTCCGCGGCGGTGGGCGCGATCGGCGTTATCTTCGGCGGCTGGTACTTCACCCGCCGCGAGGCCAATTTCGGGAAGTTGCTGTGACGCCACGGGCCAACGAACCGCCTGCTGTTCGCGTCCGCAACGTCGGGCTGCGTTTCCTCATCCGCAGCCACAACGCCCCCGCGACGGTTCACTCGGGACTGGTGCGGTTCGTGAAGAGCCGGCCGGCGCCCACCGAGTTCTGGGCGCTGCGCAACGTCTCGTTCGACATACCGCGCGGCTCGGTGTTGGGGATCATCGGCTCGAACGGGTCGGGGAAATCGACGCTGCTGCGCATCCTCGCCCGCATCTACGCTCCCGACGAAGGCGAGCTCCACATCCGCGGAAAGGTGTCGAGCCTGATCACGCTCGGCGCCGGGTTCCAAGCGAACCTGTCGGGGATGGAGAACATCCGGTACAACGGGTTGCTGCTCGGCCTGACGAAGCAAGAGATCGAGCGCAAACTCGACTCGATCGTGGATTTCGCCGACCTCGGCGAGTTCATCCACCGGCCGGTGCGTACGTATTCGAGCGGCATGCGCGCACGCCTCGGGTTCAGCGTCGCGATCCACGTCGATCCGGAGATCCTGGTCGTGGACGAGGTGCTCGTGGTCGGCGACGCGAAGTTCCGCAAGCGTTGCGCCGACAAGATGAAGGATCTCATCGCCAAGGGGGCGACCGTGGCGATGGTGCAACACAACATGGACGCGATCCTGCAGATGTGCGACCAGTGCATGTGGCTCGAGAAGGGCACGATGCGCGAGATCGGCGCACCGTACGACACCGTGAAGCACTATCTCGAGGCGCAGGGCCTGCCGATGATCGAAGTCCCGGCCGACATCACGCGCGTGGCCGACTCTCCGACGGTCGGCGCCTCCTGAGCGCGCGCTCGGTGAGGCGCTAACCTACGCCCGGCATGGCGGACGCTCCGGCACCAGCTCGTTCCCGCCGCCGCACCCTCCTCGGAGTCGCGGCGCTGATCGTCGTCGTCTACGTGATCTTGACCGTCCTCGCGGTCCTCTACACCGAGTCGCTGTGGTATCGAGAGATCGGCTACTCGAGCGTCTGGCGCACCATGTTCTGGACGCGCGTGGGATTGACCGCGGTCTTCGGCGTGGTATTCGTCGCGTTCGTCGGCGGCAACATCTGGGCGGTCCGGCGCGTCACGCCGCGCGACCGCGCGACCCGCGTGCCGGAGTCGATCCTCGCGCGGTACCGCGTGACGCTGCGGCCCTTCAAGAAGCCGGGCCTGGTCGCGCTGGGCCTGCTTGCGGGGCTGATCGCAGGGCTGCGGGCGAGCGGCGCGTGGCGCGACTACCTGTTGTGGCGCCACCCGGTTCCCTTCGGCAAGACCGACGCGGTGTTCGGCAAGGACCTCAGCTTCTTCGTGTTCAAGCTCGGGTTCGACCGGACGGTCTTCTCGTGGACATTGGGGACCCTCGTCTTCACGCTGATCGTCGTCGTCCTCGCACACTACTTCCGCGGCGGGATCCGTCCGCAACGCGCCGGCGAGCGGTTCGCGCCGGCGGTGCGCGCCCACCTGTCCATCCTGGCCGGCCTCATCGTGCTGTTGAAAGCGTGGGGCTACCGGCTCGATCAGTTCGCGCTCCTGCAGTCGACCCGCGGCGTCGTAAGCGGCGCGAGCTACACGGACGCGAAAGCGCGCTTGCCTGTGCTGTGGATCATGGTCGGTGTCGCGATCGCGGTGGGGCTGGTGCTGCTGGCGAACGCGCGCCTCCGCACGGTGCGGCTCCCGTGGGCCGCCGTCGGACTGCTCGTCGGCCTGTCGATCGTCGTCGGCGGCGCGTACCCGGCGCTCGTTCAGCGCCTGAAGGTGAAGCCCGACGAGCGCACGCTCGAAGCGCCGTACATCAAGCGCAACATCGACGCCACGCGAACCGCCTACAACCTCGGAGCCATCGTCCCTGTCTCGTACCCGAACTCCGTACCTATCACGCGGCGATCTCTTCTGAAGGACGCGGAGACGGTGCGCAACATCCGCGTGTGGGCACCCGACGTCCTCCAAACCGTGTATCTCAACCTGCAGCGGGGGAAGCAGTACTACCGGTTCGTCTCACCGGCAGACACCGATCGATACAACGCATCGCTGTTTATTTGTGACGGCCATGGTTGTCCAGACATCCATGCCAGCGAACAAGTTATGGTCGGCGCGCGTGAGATCTCGCCGAACGGTTTGTCGACCGAGGCGAAGACGTGGGTCAACACACACCTGTTCTATACGCACGGATACGGCATCGTCGCCAGCTCGGCCGGTGCCGTCATCCGCCAGGGACAGCCGTACTTCTGGGTTCACGACCTACCGCCGCGGGTCGATACCGGACCGCTCTCATTCGCTCCTCAGGTGTATTTCGGTGAGAACGAAGAGGTGCCTTTCGTTGTCGTGGATACGAGACAGGATGAACTTGACTATCCGACGAGCTCGGCCACGTCGGTGGGATATACAACAACGCGGTACGACGGGTCCGGCGGGATCCCACTGGATAACTTCTTCAAGCGCGCGGCGTTCGCGCTACGTTTTCGCGACTTGAATCTTCTGCTGTCCGGCTCGATAACCGATCGATCCCGGCTCATGTTCCGTCGTCAGATCCTCACTCGCGTGCAGCGCGCGGCGCCATTCCTTACCATCGACTCCGACCCCTATATCGCGATCGCCGGCGACCGGCTCGTTTGGATCGTGGACGGCTACACGACGTCGGCGCGTTACCCGTATTCGCAGCCGGTCAACTTCGGCACCGCATCCAACGGGCTCATCTCCGGGGCCGGGAACTACATCCGCGACGCGGTGAAGTTCGTCGTTGATGCGAAGGACGGTTCGGTGCGGGGATACGTGTGGGACGATACCGATCCGGTGCTCAAGGCATGGTTGGACGTGTTCCCGGGGATGTTCAAGCCCCGCTCGGAGATGCCCGCCGTCGAGCAAGAACACGTCCGATATCCGGAGGCGTTCTTTGCTATCCAATCGGATCGGTTCGCCAATTACCACGTCACCGACGCGGGCACCTTCTACCAGAAGGAGGACGCGTGGTTGATCGGCCGCGACGCGACCTACTGCCTCAACAACACGGGGAAGTGCTCGGCGAACGCCGTCGCTCCGAACGTACCGCCGTACTACATGCTTGCGCAGTTCCCAGGCGACGTTGCACTGCGGTTCGTACTCGTCCGGCCGTTCACGCCCGGCGGATCGGGCAGGCAGAACATGGTCGGATACCTGGTTGCCCAGGGCGATCCTCAGGACTACGGCAAACTGACGTCGTATGAGTTCCGCACCCAGCAAGTGTTCGGGCCCGAGCAGACCCAGGCCGCGATCAACCAGGACCCGGCGGTCTCGCAGCAGATCGCGCTGTGGAACCAGCAGCACTCGAAGGTGATCTACGGGAACCTGTTGATCGTTCCTGTCGGCGACTCACTTCTGTACGTGCAGCCTCTCTACCTCAAAGGTGAGGGCAGCCAGATCCCGCAGCTGAAGCGAGTCGTCGTGATGGGGAACGGCAACGTTGAGATGGCCGACACGCTCGACGACGCCTTGGCGCAACTGATTCACGACAAGCCGGCCGGCTAGCGCGACGCTCCGCGTCGGCCGCACAATGAGCGCCCGGCACGGGAGGTTTCCATGGATGCAGCCGAATCGTTGGTTCGCGAGTTCTGCGACGCGTGGGCGAAGCTCGACCCGGACCTGATCACCGAGTACTTCGCCGAAGACGGCGTCTACCACAACATGCCGCTTCCGCCGCTGAATGGACACGCAGCGATCAAGGAGTTCCTCGTCGGGTTCCTCGCCAACGTGACGACGGCGGAGTTCACGATCCACCACCTCGTGAGCGACGGAACCGTCGTCTTCACCGAGCGGACCGATGCGTTCACGCTCGCCGGCAAGCACGGAGCGTTCCCGGTATGCGGCGTCTTCGAGATCCGCGACGGGAAGATCCAGGCCTGGCGCGACTACTTCGACATGGCGCAGGTCACCTCGTTCCTCGCCGGTTCCTGACCGATGCCCCACGACGACGTCCGCCCCGAGCTCGCCGAGCTCCAAGCGCGCAAGCGAGCCACGACCGACGGCGCGAGAACCGAGGCCGTCGCGAAGCGGCACGCGTCCGGCCACCGCACCGCGCGCGAGAACGTCGAGGATCTCTGCGACCCGGGAACGTTCGTCGAGTACGGCGCGCTCGCGCTCGCCGCGCAACGGAACCGGCGCAGCATCGAAGATCTCATCGCGAAGACCCCGGCCGACGGGCTCGTCGGCGGGCTCGGGCGGGTGAACGGCGACCTGTTCGGCGACGATCGGTCACGGTGCATCGTCGCGTCGTACGACTACATGGTGCTCGCGGGAACCCAGGGGCAGCTGAACCACCGCAAGAAGGACCGCCTCTTCGCCCTCGCGGAACGCTTGCGTCTGCCGGTCGTGCTCTTCGCGGAGGGCGGCGGCGGGCGGCCCGGCGACACGGACGTGCCGACCGTCGCGGGTCTCGATTGCATGGCGTTCGCGCTGTTCGCCGGGCTGAGCGGTCTGGTGCCGCTCGTCGGGATCGCGTCGGGCTATTGCTTCGCCGGCAACGCCGCGCTGCTGGGCTGCTGCGACGTGATCATCGCGACCGAGGATTCCAGTATCGGGATGGGCGGGCCCGCGATGATCGAAGGCGGCGGGCTCGGCGTGCACGCGCCCGAGGACGTCGGCCCGGCGTCGGTCCAGGTCCCCAACGGCGTGATCGACGTCCTCGCTCGCGACGAGAAAGACGCGGTGCAGATCGCCAAGCAGTACCTGTCGTACTTCCAAGGCCCGCTGACCGAGTGGACGTGCGCGGACCAGACCGCGCTGCGCGACGTCGTGCCCGAACATCGCCGCACGGCGTACGACACGCGCCGCGCGATCGAGCTCCTCGCCGACACCGGGACCGTGCTGGAGCTACGCCCGAAGTTCGGGCGCACGATCGTCACCGCGCTCGCGCGGATCGAGGGGCGTCCGATCGGCGTGATCGCGAACGACCCGCGCCACATGGGCGGGGCTATCGACGTCAACGGAGCCGATAAGGCCTCGCGCTTCATGCAGCTATGTGACGCGCACGATCTGCCGATCCTGTTCCTGTGCGACACACCGGGATTCATGGTCGGGCCCGAAGCCGAGAAAGGAGCGCAGGTCCGCCACTTCGCGCGGATGTTCCTCACCGGCGCGAGCCTAACGGTCCCGTTCTTCACGATCGTGCTCCGGAAAGGGTATGGGCTCGGCGCGCAGGCGATGGCGGGCGGCAGCTTCCACGCGCCGGTGTTCACGGTCTCGTGGCCGACCGGCGAGTTCGGCGGGATGAACCTCGAGGGTGCGGTGCGGCTCGGGTTCCGGCGTGAGCTCGACGCGATCGACGACGAGGCCGAGCGTCAGCGCACGTTCGACGCGATGGTCTCCGCGGCGTACGAGCACGGTAAGGCGCTGAACATGGCCTCGCAGTTCGAGATCGACGACGTCATCGACCCGGCCGATTCGCGCGCGGTGATCATCAACGCGCTCGCTTCGTCGCCTCCACCCGCGCCGCGACCGGGGAAGAAACGCCCGATCGTCGACGCTTGGTGAACGACGCTACTCGACGCAGATGAAGCGGATGATCTCTTTGCCGTTGACGACGATCGGCGGCGGACAGGGCTGACAGCCGTTCCCGACCACCTTCTCGATGCACGCCGCGTGCGCGTTCGTGGTCGCGAACGGGACCGCGAGCGCAGAAACGGCGACACCGGCGGCGACCACGAGTCTCTTGATACGAGTCATGAAGGTCACTCCACTTCGCAGTTGGTGAGCTTGAGCTTCGGCGGCAGCTTCTGGTTCAGCTGGTTGATCGAGTCGCAGAAGCTGTCGCAGACGTCGCCCGTGCAGGCGTGAGCCGGCGTCGAAACGCTCAAAGCAGCGAACCCGCTCAGCGCCAGCGCGGCGCCGCAGATCAGCGCGCGGATCTTCCTCTTCACCTGGACCCCCAGTCCGCTCGGTCGATGACCGTTTCGTCGCGGCGGCCCAGAATCCTGCTTACTGGAACGGCACCACGATCATCGAGGGATGCGCCGCGTCGTGGTACAGCGACAGGATCCCGCCTGCCATCTTCTCGAGTTGGGGAAGCGGCGCCGACAGGTGTGGGACGTCGGACGTCTGGATCGCCAAGCGCAAGGTATCCCCGGCCGGGATGGTCGCGGCGACCGGGAAGATCTCAACCCACACGTCGTAGATAACGCCGGGCTGCACCGCGAGAACCGACGCGCGCGTGAAGGGATGGTACGGGCGCACGAACCATCCGTTACCGAGTACTTCGCTCTTCGACGCGTCGAGCGCGCGCATCGACAGCACGTTCCATCCGGCCGACAGCTGGTGCGAGCGTCCGGTCGATTCGACGTCCTCGAGCCGCGCGGAGACGAATGCGTCCTTCGCGGTCGTCGACAGGTACAGGTGCGCCGCGATCGGCCCGGCGATGCGGGCGCCGCTCGGCAACGCCATGTCGAACGCGACACCGGTGAGATCGTTCAGCTCGTTATCGGTGTCGCATGGACCACCCTCGCCTCCGCCCGCCGTCCACTGTGTGGTCGACTTCGAGCACGTGCCGGACGGCGTTTGTTGCAGCATCTTCGCGACCGTCTGCGTGCCCGATGGCAGCGTCGATGCCAACGCACCGGGGAGACCCGGGAGCGCACGGCCGCTCGCGTACAGCGCGCGATACGCGGGAGCCGCCGGCGGCCAGGCGGGCGCGGTCGCGAAGGCCGACGTGCCGATCGGCATGTAGGTCACCGGCGCGATATCGGAGAGGTCGTTGCCGAGCCCCTTGAGCCAGTGGTCGTGCCAGCGCAGCTCGAGCTGATCGAACGTGCACGGCTCACTGTCGGTCGGCAAACCGCTGTTGATGCTCTGGCCGACATGCGTCCACTGTCCCATCAGCAACCGCACCGGCGTCCCTTGCGCCGACAGACGCTGGTACAGCAGCGGCTCGCCGCGCTGGAACAGGTCGTACCAGCCGCCGACGATGAACGTCGGTGCCACGACTTTGTTGACGACCTCGATCGGCGAGCGCTGCCGGTAGAACGGGCCGTCGTACGCTTGGTCGCCGCCTTCGGTCGCGTCGGCAACGACGTTCACCTGGAACTTCTTGACGTTGAGCGCGTGCTGTGCGAGCACGCGCGCCGAGGTCGCCGGATCCTTGTACACGTCGGTCGGTGGGAGAAGCCCGAGCGCGGTAACGAGCCCGAGCCAGGACGGGATGAAGCTCGTGTCGAGCTGCCCGCCGGACGCGGAGATGTCGCGGTACGTGTCGGCGCCGGGAACGATCGGGAAGATCGACTTCACCACGCCGGGCCGTCGAGCAGCGGTGAACAGCTGATTGATCGCGCCGTATGAGGTGCCGTGCAACGACAACGTGCCGTTCGACCATGCCGGCTTCCCGATGCGCGGGTTGGCACCGGTGAGCCAGTCGACGAGCTCGGCGCCGTCTTGCTGCTCGCGCTCGCCGAACGAATCCCAGTTGCCCTGCGACGAACCAGTGCCGCGCACGTCGACGATCACCTGCGTATAGCCGTGCTCGACGAGGAAGTCGTCTTCGAAGTTCAGGCCGGTGGAGTTCTTGTTGTACGGCGTCTGCGTGAGCAGGACCGGGAACGCGCCGGGAAGCGCGGTCTTGCCGTCGGTCGACGGCTGCACCAGGTTCGCGTGGAGCACGATGCCGTCGCTCATCGGCAGCAGAAGATCGCGCGTGAGCTTTACCTTCGCGGCGACCGGCGCGCGCACACCCGGACAGGCGGGCGCCGTGCGTGCGAGCTGTGGCGCGACGCCCAGAACGAGAGACAGAACGGCAAGGGATGCGATCCGTTTCAAGGTTGTTCTCCCTGGGAGCGGTGGTCGCAAGGAAGATTCGACGCCTTTGCGCGCTTCCCTGCCTTATCCGACGATCCGCGCCGCGACCCGGGCTTGGTCGATCGTCGCCGCAGACGTCGTGGCCAGGAAGTCCGAGAGCACGGCCACGAACCGCTCCGGGTCGTGCCGGTGCGGATAATGGCCGGCGCCGGGGAAGATCTCGACCCGGCTGCCGGGCATCGCTCGGTGCGCGGTTTCGGCGTGCGCGACCGGGATCAGCGGGTCGCGATCGCCCCATACGATCAACGTCGGAAGCTCCTCCGCGAGGTAGAGACGATCGAGCGCGCTCACGCTCTGCC
>Ga0075435_100002345_pt1 | contig 12549 bp, 11 predicted proteins | sample RhiMethybrSRZTD4_FD_75302 | JGI IMG/M metagenome (GOLD analysis project Ga0075435, IMG submission 75302) | Populus rhizosphere microbial communities from Tennessee, USA - Rhizosphere MetaG P. TD hybrid SRZTD4 | ecosystem: Host-associated > Plants > Roots > Rhizosphere > Soil | place: USA...
CGCGTGCTGGTGGCGCTCCAGGTCCTCGACCCCGAAGAGACCAAGTTCCCCTTCGAGGGGACGGTGCGCCTGCGCGCGCTCGAGGGGGGCTCCGTCATCGAGACGGACGCGGACACCACGCGGACCCGCTACCTCGAACGCCTTGCGGCCATCGGAAACGAGTGGGCGCGCAAGCTGACCGATCATCGAGGCCAGTTTCTCCGCGCCGAAACCACCGATGAGCCGGCCGAGGTGCTGCGCACCGCGGTGTTCGCAATCGGAGGCCGGCTGACGCGAAGAGGGGGAGCCCCATGAGCTTTCTCTACGCGGCCGGGCTCGCGGTCGCGCTGCTGGTCGTGGCGCCGTTCATCGCCCACCTGCTCGAGCGCCGCCGCGCGGACGAGCGCGATTTTCCGCCCACGCGCCTCGTTCCGCTGAGCGAGCCGGTGGCACGGCGTCGCCGGCGGGTCGATGACCGGATTCTTTACGCCGTGCGCACGGCGGCCGTAATTTTGCTCGCGTTTCTCGGCGCGACCCCTTTCGTCCGCTGCTCGTCGCTCGCCATCGGCCGACACGGCGGGGCGTCGGTTGCGCTCGCGATCGTTCTCGACGACTCGCTCAGCATGCTCACCCAGTCCGGCAATGGCACGCGCTGGGACAAGGCGAAGAAGGCGGCCTACGACTTGATCGCCGATGCGCGTGAGGGGGACGCCGTTGGGATCGTGCTCGCAGGTTCGCAGCCTCGCATCGCGCTCGCATCGACGACCGATCTCGGCGCGGCGCGAGGCGTGGTCGAAAGTCTCGTTGCCTCGCATCGCGCAACGGATCTCGACGGAGCGCTCGAGCTGGCACGTTCGCTCGTCCACGGCCTACCCCAGGCCGATCATCGCGTCGTTCTATTGAGCGATCTGGCGGATGGTCGGGTCGACGGTCCGCCGCTCGGAGAAAGTGCCGACGTTGCGCTGTGGATCCCCCTCTCCGATCTGACGGAACCCGCCCGAAATTGTGCGATCCTTCGTGCCGATCGGCAACGCGAACGCGCGACTGTGCGGGTGGCCTGTTCGCCGCCAGGAGAGAGCAAGCGACGCGCCGTGGCGATCTACGCGGATGACAAGCGTGTCGGCGAAACCAAGCTGCCCGATGAAGCGCCGGGAACCGACGTCGGCGTCCAGCTACACGACGCCACCGGAGAGCTCATCGCCCGGCTGGTCGGCGCAGACGCGATCCTGGCCGATGACACGGCGCCCGTGCTCGCGACGAGCGGCGAGCTTGCCGTCGCGATCGTCGCCGATCCGGTGAGCTCGAAGCTAGCGACCGGCGGTCCGCCGCCGGTCGAGCAGGCGCTGTCGGCTCTCGAGCTCGACATGAGGGTGAGGCCGCTGCCGCTCTTGCCCGATCGGCCCGAGGATCTGGCCCCTTTCGCCGGCATCGTCATCGAGGATCCGCCTGGCTTCACGCCGGAGGCTCGTCGATCGCTCGGCGCGTGGCTCGAGCGTGGGGGCGTCGCGCTCCTTGCGCTCGGACCTCACGCACCTTTGGCGCCGCTCGGCGCGAGCTTCGAGCCGCTGGTCGCCGGATCGGTCGGGTGGGGCCCATCCGGCGCGCAGGGTCTCGACGAACGAGCGGCGGCCGTTTTCGGCGCGGCGGCGCCCGGGCTCTACGATCTTCGTCCTCGCGGGCGGGCGACGGTCGATCTTCCGCTGCTCGGAAGTGCGGCGAAAGTCGTCGCGCGTTGGAAGGACGATGCTCCGTGGCTCATCGAGCGGCCGGTGGGGCGCGGCTTCGTGTTCGTGATCACGCTGCCGACTTCGGCCGAAACCAGCGATCTGCCGCTACGACCCGCGTTCCTGACGTTGCTCGAGATGTTCACCGAGGCGGCGCGCGGGCGCAGCGGGGCGCATCGCACGACGGTCGGCGAAGCGTGGGCCTTCCAGGGTGCGAAGTCGCTCGAGGTCGTGGGACCCGACAAAGCGCACTTGCGCGTGACGGACGACGGCACGAGCAAGCTCGTCGTCCCGGACAAGATCGGCACGTACGACATCAAACTGGACGGCGACAAGCTCATTCGGCTCGCCGCGCCCGCCGAGCGGGAGGTCGATCTTCGTCCCCGTCCGGTGAATCCCCAAACGCGCGCGGCGTCGCTCGGCGACATTCGGGCCAAGCTCGACGTCTCGCCTCACGTCGCGGCCCTGCTGCTCGCGCTGTTCGTCGTCGAGCTCGGCATCAGGTTGTGGGTGCGAAGCGCACGCTGAGCGAGTGGAATCGCGCGCGGGGCTCTGGTATCGCGAAAGAACGCATGGTCCGGACGCGCAACCTCCGTAACGAAATCGTGGCCGTCATCGCGGCGGCGGTCCCGTTGCTCCCCGCGTGCCATGGGGCCGGACCTTACGGTCACGCCAAGATCTACGCCGCGGCGAGCGCCGAAGAGAAAGCCGTGGCTGGCAACAAGGAGTACGACCCTCTCCTCGCCGAGCGCGCCTTGGACAAACTGAAAGGTCGTTCCGTTTGGCTCTTCGGCGTCGTCACCAACCGAGGCTCGGGTCCAGGCGGAGCCGCTTACGTCGCGCTCAGCCTTCGTTCGCTCCAGCAGCGCAACCTGTGCAAATCGGACGATGAAGACTCGTGTCGGGTCACCGTGAGCGAACGAGAGATGGGCCGTGCGCACGCGCTTTTGGCGCTCGCGTCGGACGACGAGATGGGAGAAGAGAGCGTCGGCCTTGGTTCGCTTCTTCGCATCGTCGGAAGCGTGACCCAGGATCTCGACCCGAACGACGGCACCCCCATCCTGCGCGCAAGCTACTACCGGCACTGGCCGCGCGGTCATTACGTGACGACCCAAGCGTCGAGCTTCATGAAACGCTGACGATCATGCAAAAGTTGCCCGCGTTCGCCTCGGCTCATTCGCACGCTTTCCAGAGAGCGCTGCGCGGCTTGGCGCAGCGCAGCGCTCCGGGGCAGCCCGACGATTTCTGGGGATGGCGCGAAGCGATGTACGGTCTGGCCGGCTCGCTGACGCCCGAATCGATCTACCGCATCTCGCTGGTGGCGTACCGCGAGCTCGCCGCTGCCGGCGTTCTGACTGTCGGCGAGTTCCATTACGTGCACCACCAGTCCGACGGTACGCCGTACGCCGATCGCACCGTCATGAGCGATGCCGTCATCCGCGCGGCCAAGGACGCCGGGCTCCGTATCGCGCTTTTGCGCGTCATCTACGCGCGAGGCGCTCCCGGTCAGCCGGCGGTAGGCGCGCAGCTTCGGTTCTGCGACGGTTCGCTCGAAAAAGGACTCTCCGACGTCGAAGCGCTCGCCCGACGCTACGCGGCGGACGCCGACGTACGCATCGGCGTCGCCCCCCACAGCGTTCGAGCCGTTCCGCCCGAATGGCTCGACGACATCGCCCGCTTCGCGTTCGCGAACGCCTTGCCTTTTCACATGCATGTCGCCGAGCAGCCCGCCGAGGTCGAAGCTTGTCAGGCCGAAACCAAGCATCGTCCGGTCGAGCTGCTCGCCGAGCACGGAGTTTTATCGGATCAGTTCGTCGCCATCCATGCGACGCACGTGACGCCGGCCGAGGCGGCGCTTCTCGGCCAGGCGGGGTGCTTCGTTTGTCTTTGCCCGACGACCGAGCGCGATCTCGGCGATGGCCTGCCCGACCTCGGCCTGCTCATCGCAGAGAACGTGCGCCTATGTCTCGGCGTCGACGGATACGCCATGTGCGACCCGTTCGAGGAAATGCGTGGCGCGATCCTGGGCGAGCGGCTTCGCACCGGCCGGCGCTTCGGGCCCTGGCCCTGCCCCGCCGAACGGCTCTGGAAGTGCGCCAGCGAGACCGGCGCGCACGCCCTCGGGTTCGACGATGCCGGCGGATACCTCGAAATCCGAAAGGACACCGCCGCCCTCGACCTCGTGGCCGAGGAGCATCGTCTCGATGCTCTGGTGTTCTCCGGGTCGGCTTGCGTGATCGAGCGGATCGTCCGAACGTGTTAAACGAGCTGCCCGGGTGATTCGAACGTGTTACATGGCAGAGGTGAATTTTAGATCGTTCCTGCGTTTGGGAGGTAAGATCGCAATCGCGTTGGTCGCGTTTGCGCCTGCGGCGCGAGGTAACGTGGCCGAGCGCGTGGTGGCCGTCGTAGGCGAGCATGCGATTCTTCTCAGCGACATGCGCCAGCGCGCGCGTCCTTTCCTTCTGCAGATCCAGCAAAAAGTCCCTCCCGGCGCCCAGCAGGCAGCAGCCGAATCCGAGCTCTACAAGCACCTTTTGCAGCGCATGGTCGACGAGCGCGTCGAGCAGCAAGCCGCAGAAAAAGCGCACCTTACCGTCACCACCGACGAAATCGACGCCGGTATCCGCAACGTCGCCAGCCAGCAGGGCATCACCGTCGAACAGCTCGTCGAAGAAGCGGGCAAGACGGGCCTGACGTCACAAGAGTACCGCGACGAAGTGCGTCGCCAGATCCTCGAGGGAAAGCTTCTTCAGCTGCGGGTGCGCGGCCGCGTGCGGGTCACCGAAGACGACATCAAAGCAACGTACATCAGGCTCTTGCGCGACGAACGATCGCGGCTCGGCTATCGGCTCGCCTGGATCGTCTTGCGCATGCCTGCCGGCATGTCGGCCGCGGCGCGCGCCGACCGCGAGGATCTGGCCGAACGTCTGGCCGCCACGGCGCGAGAGGGGGTCGACGCACGTGGCAACCGCGTCGAGTTCGAGACCCTCGCCAGAAGCTTCTCGGACGACGCTCCGACGCGGGGACTCGGCGGCGACCTCGGACAACATAGGCCGGGCGATCTGGCGCAGCCGCTCGAGGACGAGGCGCAAAAGCTCGAGGTCGGAGGCGTCTCGGCCCCCTTCAAGTTCAAGAACGACATCGTCATCCTGAAGGTCTTATCGCGTGACACCTCGCAGCTGCCGTCGCTCGAAGATGCTCGCGACGAGCTCCTCCAGCGGACCTACGCCGAGCAGATGGACAAGGCGCGTAAACAGTGGATCGAGGAGATGAGGCACGGCACGTACGTGGACGTCAGGCTCTGAGCCGAGGTCCCGCGGGCCGGTGACAATTTGGCAGGAGCTACCCCGCCAGCGGTGCGCGCGCTGCCAAGCTGACCGTCTCCGCCCGCGTGGCCTCCGGAAACGCGAGTTGCGGTGTGGCACGTCCTGTGCTGAATCTGTTCCACGAACCGTGCTAGGCCTGTTCGCCCTCCCCCTCGCCACGTTGAGCACCTCTCGCCGAGGGGCTCGTTGTGGCTGGCTCGGCGCGGCGTGCGCGATCCTGGCGCTTTTCGCTGGCCGTTCCGCCGCGGCGCAAGACGACCGAGACTGGCGCCGGCGAGAGCGCCCCCCCGAGAGCCCCCAGCGCTTTGCCTTTGAGCTGCGTTTCGGACCGTATCGACCGCTGGTCGACGACGAATTCCCCCAGGAGAAGCCCTACGAAACCGCCTTCGGCAAAGATCGGCATCCCCTCTACTTCGGGATCGAGTTCGACTGGCAGCTTTTGCGGATCCCGAAAGTCGGCACGGTGGGGGGGGGACTTGGCTGGGGCTACACGAGCACGAGCGGCACCGCTACGATCGCGACGACGGGCGCTCCATCCGCCGAGACGACCAGCCTCTCCATCATGCCGATGTACGGGGTGGGCGTGTTTCGGTTCGACTTTCTCGCGCGCGAAACGGTGGTGCCTCTGGTGGCTTACGCGAAGGCCGGTTTCGGCTACGGGCTCTGGTGGTCGAGTAACGACCTCCGCACGCAGGGTAAAGGGCACACCTGGGGTACGCACTTCGCCTTGGGGGGCATGTTCCTTCTCGACGCCCTAGACGAGCACGCGGCCGTCGAACTCGACAACGAGTGGGGCATCAACAACACCTACTTCTACGTCGAGTGGATGCTGGCCAACTTGGACGGGTTCAATCACAGTGGGGACCACTCGGTTTTGCACATCGGCGCGAACACGTGGGTCATGGGTCTCGCCATCGAGATGTGATGCCCTCCGACGACCCTGGGAAGTCCCACCCCTCCGGGTGTTCCGAAGCGGCTCCGGCGGGGGAAGGCGCCAACTCCGACTCCTCCCGGTCCCCGCCGCCGCAGTCCTCCCCCAACCCGCTCTCGCCCCGCCCACTCACGATCGACGACGTTCCGCGGCTCGGCTCTGGCACGGGCATCGCCGTCGGGTGCACGGTGTTCGTCGCGGGCGCGATCGCTCTGTTCTGGCTGGTGCGCGCCTGGTTGCTCCACGCCCCTTGAAGCTAGGCTTCGAGCCAGGCGAAAGTCGGGGCCATCACCCGAGAAGCCCTCTTCCCGCCCCTACGATCGCAGGATCCGCCCGATGTGCCCCTTCTCCCACGCCATCGCTCGCTCGTAGTGCCGAAACTGGGACTCTCGCCGCCGAAACTCGGGGGGATGAAGCAGACCCCGCCCCGGTCCGCGGCTCGCCGGAATCACGTGATGCAGCATCTCGTGGTAGATGATGAACTGGACGAAATAGCGCGGCACCCACGACCGATCGAGGTTCGGGTGGACGCGAATGAGTCTCCCTACCGCGCTGTAGCTTCCGAGTTTGATGGTGGAGCGCGGCTTGCGCGCGGGTGACGCCCGGCCCCACGAAACGAGCGAGTCGACCGTGCCGCCGAAATATTTCGCGTTGACGTCGTGAAAGAGCGACAGAAGATCGTGGTGCTGCCCCTTGGTGAAAAGCGGCGTGAGCACCGGTCGCGTCGCCCGGATGCGATGACCATTCGCGTCGATGTAGCGTCCGACCACCAGCGACGCTTCGCGGTCGCCGCGCACGATGTAGCGAACGAGCGCCTCTTGCACGGCGGGCCCCGCGTCGAGAAACATCATGTGCAGTCGCGCGCGCAGGATGCCCCCGCGACGGACGTAGGTCACCATGCTGTGGCGGTTGTCGGTCACCGCGAGAACCACCGGCCCCGGAAAGGCGGCTCGAAGACGCCGCTCGAGCATCTGGCGGGCACCCTCGTGCACGAAGATCTGAGGTTGGCTCTTCGGAAACGTCAGCGCGATCTCAGGAGCGTGCACGGGGTTTGGCACGCGAAGCGCTGCCGGCGCCATGCGCGGAGCGATCTGCGCGTTCAAGCGGCCGCGTCCCGCACGTCCCGCTGGCGGCTGAAAGAACGGGAAAACGGTCTGTCCGCGCATCGAATGGCCCTTACTGGATGGGGTATGGGGGGTCCCAACGCTTGTCAAGCAAGCCAATTTTACCCTTATGTTTCAACGTGTTATGGGCGCACCCCAAGGGTTTTGCATGCGGTCTCGTAACCTCGCGACAGGGCCGGGTTTTCCCGCCGAAGCTCCGGAAATTTAAGGGGTTCGTCGGGTCGAGCGGGGGAAGCCGCCGGGCTCGTCTTTTGAGCCCCTCTCGGCCAGCCGCCGCGCTCAGTTTCCGATTCGCCTCGGTTCGATGACGAATCGAAGCACCGCGTCCGAGTCGTCTTTCGATCCAGCGAGCACGTCGCGATCGAGTTTGAGCCCCACCACCATGGCCTTGTCGAAGCCGTGAGACCACTCGTGAAGCAGGCGGGACGTCAGCCGTGAGACATCGGGTTCGTGCCCTACGAGCATCACTCGGCGCGCCCCTTCGGCCGCCAGCTCGCGCACGAGCGCGAGCGCGTCGCCACCTGGCGCGAGCTCATCGCGCGCTTCAGGTGCGATGTCGAGACGAAGCGTCCGAATGACGACCTCGGCCGTCTCGAGCGTGCGAATCAGGGGGCTCGACACGATCCGCTTGGGCTGCTCGTTCTGTTTACCGAGCTCGCGCGCGACGAGCTCGGTGCGGGCGCGACCGCTCGCCGTGAGCTTACGGTCGAAATCGCGACCCGAACGAGCATGGTCCTCGGCCGGACCGTGGCGCATCACGTAGATTTTCACTCCGCGCCCTCCGCGCCTCTCACTCTACTACGTCGAGCAAGCTCGGCTTCGTTCTCCGATCAGTTGGCAGCACCTTTCGGGGCGGAGCGCGCGGCTTGAGCGACGGCGGCGGCTTTGTTGTTGGGGGCGGCTCGCTCTTCTTCGACGGGGGGGGCGACCAAGCGCTGGATCCCGTGCTTGGCCAGGAGCAGCGCTTCGACCTTGTCGAGGATCTGGGGGTGCTGCTCGAGGTAGGCGCGAGCGTTGTCTCGCCCCTGACCGATGCGCTCGCCCTGGAACGAGAACCAAGCGCCGCTCTTTTCGACGACGCCGGCTTCGGATGCCAGGTCGAGCACGTCGGCGGCGCGGCTTATCCCCTGACCATAGAGAATGTCGAACTCGACCTCGCGGAAGGGGGGGGCCATCTTGTTTTTGACCACCTTGACCCGTGTGCGATTGCCGACCACCCCAGGCTCTTTCTTGTCGAGGGTGGCGGCCTCTTTGATGGCGCCGATGCGGCGGATGTCGAGACGGACCGTGGCGTAGAACTTGAGCGCGTTGCCGCCGGTCGTCGTCTCCGGACTGCCGAACATGACGCCGATCTTCATGCGGATCTGGTTGATGAACATCAAGAGGCACTGGCTTCGGGCGACCGTTCCCGTGAGCTTGCGGAGCGCCTGGCTCATCAAACGCGCCTGCGTGCCGACGTGGCTATCGCCCATGTCGCCTTCGATCTCGGCTTTGGGGACGAGGGCGGCCACCGAATCGACGACAACGAGGTCGACCGCGTTCGAACGGACCAGCATGTCGGCGATCTCGAGGGCCTGCTCGCCGTAGTCGGGCTGGCTGATGAGGAGCTCTTCGGTTTTGACGCCTAGCTTTTTGGCGTAAAGGACGTCCAATGCGTGCTCGGCGTCGATGAACGCCGCCACCCCACCCTGCTTTTGGACGTTGGCGATGGCGTGCAGGGTGAGCGTGGTCTTTCCGCTCGACTCGGGGCCGTAAATCTCGACGATACGGCCGCGAGGGTAGCCTCCGATGCCAAGAGCGAGATCGAGCCCCACCGAGCCCGTCGGGACCACCGGAATCTCTTCGTGGAGCGACTCGCCGTCCTTGAGGCGCATGATGGCCCCCTTGCCGAATTCTTTTTCGACTCCTGCAATGGCAAGCTCGAGGGCTTTGCTGCGATTCTTGTCGTCCATGTCTCGACGTCTCCTCTTCTCTCGTATACTGCGCACTCGTTCAGCTCGCAAGATCGATGTCGGCAGGGCGGTCATTGTTTTTCTTTCGCTCGCGATTCCGAGCGGCTGCGAAGAGCGCGCGTCCAGGCGCGAAGCCGAACGCCCTCTCGTGGTGGCTCCACGGGGCGACGACGCGTCGGTCGAGCCCCCGAGTCCCGCGGTGAGGCGCGAGCTCGAGCAAATCGAGGCGGAGGCCGGAATCGAGCTCGCAGCCGATCCCTCGCCCCCCAGCGGCGATCTCAAGAGCGACATCGAGTCGTTCACCACGCTCGACGCCTGCGTTCGCACGAGGGCCACGGCCGACCCCTTGCTCGGGGATGCGATCGAGGCCCTCGGCTACGACACGCTGACACGCGACGCGTGCCGTATCCTTCAGGCCCTCAAGGCGAAAAATGCCGAGGCGTGCAGGCCCATCGCGTCGTCTGCGCTCCGCAACCGGTGCGAGGGGTACGTGGCGGTGCTGTCTCGGGACCCGAGCCTTTGCCCGGTCACCAGCACCGCAGGAAGCATCGGGGCGCGCGATCCGGTCTGCCTGGCGCGGGCGAGCCGAGACGAACGCTTGTGCGCAGCGGCCCTCGTGCCCGAGCGAACCAAGTGCCGGGCGCTCGTCCTCGGACGCGGCGCCGAGTGCGGCCGCGACGCCTCGTGCGTTCGCCAGGTCGAGCGGTTCAAGAGTCTTCTCGATAAGCCGGAGACCCATCCGCCACTGGCGACCCACCTTCATATCGAAATTGCCGCCGAAAAGGGGTCGCCCGAGCCCGTCACGACGTCGCTCGACCTGGACGACCTTGCCAGCGCCGGCGCAGTCCTTCACGTCGGCTCGGAAAAGGTGCGGCTCCTCCTCGGTGCTCCCAAGAACGTGGCATGGCCCGCGCCGGACGCGCCTTTCGCATCGCCCAGAATGTTCATCGAGCTCGCCGTTCCCGCGAGAGCCATGCCCGGGTCGGCGGCGCCGCCATCTTGGGCCATGAAGAACGGTTCGGCGCCGAGGGCTTCGTCGATCGATCTGGGTGCAACCGATCTGCGCCTCGACTTGCTGGTCCCCAAGGTGGCGGTCCTGTCAGCCGTGATGGCAAGAGACACCTCGCTCGAGGTAGAGCAGCTCTCCCTCGACCCCGGCGGTCCGATACGCTTCGTTCTAGCGAGCACGCTCCGCGACGCGCCTCGAGTTTATCGCGTGAAGATCGATGTCGAGACGTTCGTGCGAGAGCGGAGCGGTCGCGCAGAGAATCCAAGGCCGTAGCAGTGCTCCGCCAGTCTTTGGCAGCAGCAGATCGCGATCGGCAATTGCAGCCGTTTTGGCCAGGTAACGACCCGGCGACGACGCTGCGAAGTCCCCGGCGGGGGGGGCCGGCAGCCTCACGCCACATGCCTGAAGTGCCGCGAGGCAGTGCCAGTCCGCTTTCCCAAACAAAGTAGTGCCTGTCCGGTCAGTTTGAGTGGCCGTAACGATACTTCGATGATCGATCTGGCAGAGAGGAGCTGGCAGAGTTAGAGCTAGCCGGAAGAACCGCGAAGCTCGCGCTTCAGTATCTTTCCGGTGGGCCCCTTGGGCAGCTTGTCGCGAAACTCGATGGTGCGCGGGTACTTGAACGATGCGAGACGCTCTTTGCAATAGGCCTTGATCTCGTCGGCCGTTGCATGTTGACCCGGTTTGAGGGCGACGATCGCCTTCACCTCTTCACCGTGGCTCGCATGCGGTACGCCGATCACCGCGGCCTCCGCCACCGCGGGGTGGCCGTAGAGGACCTCTTCGATCTCGCGCGGGTAGACGTTGAAACCGCCCCGAAGGATCATGTCTTTTTTGCGATCGACGATGAAGTAGTACCCCTCGTCGTCACGGGTGGCGATGTCGCCGGTGCGAAACCAACCCCCTTTCACGGCGGCGGCGGTCGCCTCGGGACGCTTGAAATATCCCTTCATCACGTTCTGGCCGCGGATGCATATCTCGCCCGGCTTGCCCGACTCGGCGATTTCCTCGTCCCGTTCGTCGACCAGCTTGAAATCGACCCCCCAGATAGGCCGGCCGATGGAGCCGATCTTTTTGGGGCGATCGATGGTGTTGAAGCTCGCGACCGGGGACGTTTCCGACAGACCGTACCCCTCGAGCACGTTGACTTTGAACTTGGCGTCGAAGGCCTTCATGACTTCGGCAGGCATCGGGGCGCCGCCCGACACGCAGTAATGAAGGGACGAAAGATTGTAGTTGGCTGCCTCTGTGTAGTTGAGGAGCGCGAAATACATCGTGGGAACGCCGGCGAAGAAGGTGACTTTGTGTTTTTGCACGAGCTCGAAGACGGCGTTCGGGTCGAACCGCGCCAAGAGAACCACCGTACCGCCGTGGAAGAGCGTCATGTTGTGCACGACCGTCTGACCGAAGCTGTGAAAGAGCGGCAAGGTGGCAAGCGACACCGTCGGCACGCCGGGGATCGCGGGGAACAACATGCTGCCCGAATTCACGGCGTTGAAGAACATGTTGAAGTGGGTGAGCTCGGCTCCCTTGGCTTTACCGGTGGTGCCCGACGTGTAGAGGATGACCGCCGTGTCGTCGGGCATCGTATCGGCTTCTTCTCGTGCAGGCGACGCAGCGATGAGCGCGCTCAGGCTGATGGTTCCTTCGGGAGAGGACGCGTCCGTCGCGTCGGCTTTGGCGACGATGACGTGCTTGCAGGTGGGAACGCGTTTCGCGGCCTCGATCGTCTGCGGCAAGAGCGCCTCCCACGCGACGACGGCGACCGCTTCGGAGTCCTGCAGGTAATAAGCGATCTCCTCGGCCGTGAGCAGCACGTTGAGCGGCACCACCGAACAACCGGTGTTGTGCGCCCCGAAGTAAGCGATCGAAAAATGCGGCACGTTCGGCAAAAGGAGCGCGATCGCCTGGCCGGCGTGGACGCCCAGTCGAGAGAGGCCGCCGGAGAAGCGCTGCGCGTGGTCGAAGACGAGGCCATAGGACAGTGACTTGTCGCCGATGACCAGCGCGGGCCGCTCGGGATGCCTTCTTGCACCTTCCTTGAGCAGCGTGATGAGGTTCAGGCTCATGGGACCTTCCTCCTGTGGAAATGCTACCCGATCGACGACATCGCGAGCTTATTAGAAGAGCCCTATCGAGAAATGGAAGTTACCTCGATCTTCCCACGGACGCTTGATCAAGTTGATGCCGTAGTCGAAAGCGATGGGGCCAATGGGCGTGCCCACGCGGATGCCGGTGCCGGCGGCGTACCTCAGAACCAGCGGATCGAAGTTCTTGGGTTCGACCCATGCGTTGCCGGTGTCCAAAAACAGGCCGCCCTCCCAAATGCCGCCGAGCGGAATGCGCAGCTCGAGACGCGGATTGATGAAAACATCGCCCCCGCGGATGGCCACGTTCTCGATCGCGAGCCTCTCGGGGCCGAGGATCTTGGCGGCCACGTCCTCGGGCACCAGCGAATCCTGCAGAAATCCGCGCATCGAGTCGACGCCCCCGAGAAAGAA
>Ga0075435_100002349_pt1 | contig 12533 bp, 10 predicted proteins | sample RhiMethybrSRZTD4_FD_75302 | JGI IMG/M metagenome (GOLD analysis project Ga0075435, IMG submission 75302) | Populus rhizosphere microbial communities from Tennessee, USA - Rhizosphere MetaG P. TD hybrid SRZTD4 | ecosystem: Host-associated > Plants > Roots > Rhizosphere > Soil | place: USA...
CCGCTTCTTTTCGTTCAGGCGACGGGCCTTGGAGGCGGCGGTCGCGCGTGTCGGACGCCGTGTCCGGGGCCGGATCATCGCCCGCCGCACCAGGGCGCGGACCTTCTCCCGCGCGTCCTCCAGGTTGCGGTGCTGGTCGCGCGTGCGCTGGCTGACCACGAGGAGCCGGCCGTCGGCATCGAGGCGGCCGTCCGCCAGTGCTGCCAGCCGCGTCCGCGCTTCCGCAGGCAGGCCCTCGACGCGGTCGAGGTCCACCCGCAGCTCGACCTTGGAGGCGACCTTGTTGACGTTCTGGCCGCCTGGTCCCGAGGAGCGGGAGGTGTGCAACGAGAGGGCGGCCGCGGGCACGACCACGCCGGGCGTGACGACGATCGGCTCGGCCATGGCGCGGGCCGGGTCCTCCGCCTAGCTTTCGGCGGGGACGCTGAAGTCGGGCTGGCGCACGCCCTCGGCGCGCGCGGGTACGGTCGCCATCCCGCGGGCCGCGCGGTAGGCGGGCAGGGCCTCGGCCAGGATGTCCACCGCCGCGCAGAGATCGGCTTCCTTGAGCACGTAGGCGATGCGCACCTCGTCGCGGCCGAGCCCGGGCGTCGCGTAGAAGCCCTGCGCCGGGGCCACCATCACCGTGGCCCCCTTGCGATCGAAGTCGGTGAGCAGCCAGCGCGCGAAGTCCTCCGCGTCGTCCACGGGGAGGCGGGCCACGAAGTAGAACGCGCCCTCCGGCTTGCGCAGGAAGACGCCGGGGATCTTCGACAGGCCCTCGAAGAGCACGTCACGCCGCCGCTGGTATTCGGTGACGACGCCCTGCGTGTAGTCGGGTCCCAGCTCGCGCGCCCCCAGGGCGACCACCTGGGCGAGGCCGGGCGCGGACAGGCGGCCCTGCGCCATCTTCATCGCGGACTGGGTGACCTCGCGGTTGCGGCTGACGAGACAGCCGAGGCGGATGCCACAGGCGCTGTAGCGCTTGGACTGGCTGTCCACCACGACCACGAAGTCCTCGCCGCCTTTCTGGGTCAGCGCGGAGACCGCCTTCAGGCCGTCGTACACGAACTCGCGGTAGACCTCGTCCGCGATCAGGAACAACTGGTGCTCACGGCACAAGTCCGCGACCATGCGCAGCTCTTCCGCGCCGTACACGGTCCCGGTCGGGTTGCTCGGGTTGCAGAGGAGCACCATGCGCGTCCGCTTGGTGAGGGCCTTCTCCCACTGCGTGCGCGGAGGCAGGTGGAAGCCGTCCTCGGCGCGGCTGGTCAGGGGCACCAGGCGTATCCCGGCCATCGTGGCGAACGCGGAGTAGTTCGTGTAGAACGGCTCGACGACCAGCGCCTCGTCCCCCTCGTTCGCGCAGGCGAGGAACGCGAACAGGAGCGCCTCGCTGCCTCCGGTCGTGGCGATGATGTCTTCCAGGCCGAGGGTGATCCCCAGCCCTTCGTAATACCTCCTGACGGTCTCGACGTACTCCGGAGTCCCCCCGGACGGCGTATAGGCGAAAACGGTGTCGCGCAGCTCGTGCAGGCGCCTCCGCATGGGCTCCGGCGTCTCCAGGTCGGGCTGGCCGATGTTGAGGTGGTAGATATGGATACCCCGGCGACGCGCCTCGTCCGCGAGCGGCATCAGCTTGCGGATGGGGGAGGCCGGCATGAGGCGAGCGCGGTTCGAGATCGGGGGCGTCATGCAGCCATTCTAGCCCCCCGGGGAACGGTCACAGGAGGTCCGATCTTGACGATTCGCAACAGTTGTTACGGTTCCGCGTGAGCCGTGTCACTGAAAATCCGCCTCCACAAGCGCAAATTGCCCATTCCGGAGGAAGCGTCTCTCCTTCGCTCCTGACGAGAAGCAAAACCGGGGCAACCCGGCGACGCAGAGCCACGGGACCCACGACGGGTTGGCCGAGCCACCAGGAGGGTTGAGGCCGGCCCGGGGGTCGGTGAAAGGCGGGTGTGCCGTGGAGCCGTGGCACGAAGTGGTCGCGTCCCTGGAGGTCGATGCCCGTCGCGGCACGTTCCTCCGCCCCGTTCCCACTCCCGGCAGTGCCACGGTCGTCTGGACCGATCCCGCCGCCCCGCAGCCGATCGCCGAGGCGCCCCCCGAAGAGGTGGGTGACCGCACTGCGCGCGACCCCCTGACGGGGCTGGCCTGCCGCGCGGCTCTCCTCGGCTCGCTCCAGGGCGCCCTGGACATCCCGGTCGAGAGCGCGCCCTTCGCGGTCGCGCTCATCGACCTCGACGGCTTCCGCGCCACGAACCAGGGGCTGGGCTACGCCGCGGGCGACCGCCTGCTGCACGCGGCGGCGCGGCGCCTCGAGACCTGCCTCCGCCGCGGCGACACCCTCGTGCGCTTCGGCTCCGACGAGTTCGCGATCCTGCTCGCGGACGTGCAGCCCGCCGACGCCCCGCGCATCGGCGACCGGCTCCAGGCCGCGCTCAGCGCGCCCATCGACCTCGGCGGGACCGTGCTCTGCCCGCAGGCCAGCGTGGGCATCGTCGTCCGCGCGCCCCATCACGCACGCCCGGAGGACGTCATCCGTGACGCCGAGCGCGCGCTCGGCCGCGCCCGCGCCGCCGGGAAGGGCCGGTCCGAGGTGTTCGACCCCGCGCTCGACCCGCGGGCGGCCACGCTCAGCCAGCTCGAGGCCGCGCTGCGCCGTGCCATCGATTCCGAGGACTTCCGCACTCATTACGAGCCGATGGTGTCGGTCAAGGGCGGCCAGGTGACGGGCTTCGAGATCCTGCTCTGGCGGCGTTCGGGCGGCGTGCGGGCCCGGCGCTAGAGCCGGCCGCTCACACGCACTTCGTCAGCTTCGGGCTCTTGCCCAGCGTGACCGTGAAGGGCTCCGAGCCGGTCTGTCCCTCGGTCGTGACCGTGAACTCCAGCTTCTGGCGGTCCAGCCGTCCCTGATAGCGGGCGGGCCGGCTCTCCGGCACTTCTCCGGCGCGCACGGGTCCGCCATGTTCGGGCACGAAGGTGCCAGCCACGCTGAAGCGCCCGCGCTCGTCCACCTGCAGCGGATGATCGAGGGTGCCGTGGGCGCAGTCGAACTCCACGCGTCCTCCGTTGTCGGTGACGGTGAGGACGGCGTGGTCGCCGCCCCACGTCCCGTTGGGCACGCCGTCGTCGCGGCAGCCCGAGAGAAAGACGCCGGCCAGGACGAGCACGGTCGCGCGCTGGATCATCGGCACCTCGGCGCCCGCACGGCGTCGCGGACACTTCCAGCATACGACGCGATCACCACGCGCGTGTCTCCCCGACGCGAAGGACCCAGGCCCGGTCGGCGAGTCCGCGCCGGGCCGCCTCGGCGAGGAAACGCGCCGGGGGCTCGTCGAGCGGCTCGTCCGTGAGGTCGAAGGTCCCGAAGTGCATGGCCAGCGCGCGCGACGCGCGGAGGTCGAGCGCGGCCTGGACCGCTTCCTCCGGGTCCAGGTGCACGGGGCGCATCATGGCGGACGGCCGATAGGCGCCGACGGGAATCGCGGCGAGGTCGAAGGGCCCGAGGCGCGTGCCGATCTCGGTGAAGCCTCCGAAGTAACCGGTGTCGCCCGCGTGGTAGAAGCGGCGCGTCGGCCCTTCGACCACCCAGCCCGCCCACAGGCGCCGATTGCGATCGGTGAGGCCGCGTCCGGAGAAATGCTGGGCGGGCACGCAGTGGAGGCGCACGCCCGCGATCTCGATGTCCTCCCACCAGTCCAGCTCCGTCGCCTCCCCTCCCGCCGCGCGCACGACGTCGGCCATGCCCAGGGGCACGATGATGCGCGTGCCGCGCGCGACGAGCGCGCGCAGCGAGGGCAGGTCCGCGTGATCGTAGTGGTCGTGGGAGACGAGAGCGAAGTCCACCCGGGGCAGCGCGTCCAGGGGAACGCCCGGCGGCACCAGGCGCGGCGGCCCCGCGAACGAGAGCGGGCTCGCCCGCTCCGAGAACATGGGGTCGGTCAGGAAGGTCGCTTCGTCCATCCGGACGAGGAACGTCGCGTGGCCGATCCAGGTGACGCCGGGATTGAGCTGCAGCGCCTCCGGGTCGAAGTCGACGCGGGAGGCCGCGCCCGGGCGGCGGCGGAGCGAGACCCACAGGCGCCGGGCGAAGAAGGGAAGCGCGACGCCGAGGCCGGCGCGAAGGGCAGGGTCCTTCGTCATCGTCCGGGGGTGGCGGCGATCTTCAGCTCGACGGTAGTACCCAGCTTGAGGGGCGTGGGCTCCGCGAAGGCCACCTTCACGGAGAGCACGCGCGTGTCCGTGGGCCGGCCCGGGTCCTGCGGCTTGAGACGGCGCAGGGTCACGGACTCCGGGATCTCCTCCACGCGGCCGCTCCAGGTCCGGCCCGGAAACCCGTCGGCCCGGATCTGCACCTCCGCGCCGAGGGCCAGGGCGGCGGCGTCCGCCTCGTCCGCTTCCGCCTCGATGCGCAGCCGGCTCAGGTCGGCCAGGGTCACGACGCGGCGGCCGACCTCGAGCATCTCGCCCGGCTGGACATGGCGGGCGGTGACGGTGCCCGCGATGGGGGCGACGATCCGCGTCTCGCGGAGCTGGGCCTCGTCGCGGGACACGGCGGCCCGCGCCGTGTCCACGCGGGCGCGCGCGATCTCCAGGTCGCGGCGGGCCTGGTCCAGGTCGTGGGCGGCCACGATCTTCTCCCGCGCCAGGTCCTCGCGGCGGCCCAGGGTCAGCTCGGCCAGCCGCGCTTCCGCCTCCGCTTCCACCACCTGGGCCTGCGCCTCGCGCAGGGCGGCCCGCAGCGCATCCGATTCGATCTCGGCCAGGAGCTCGCCCTTCTTGACGACGCGTCCCTCGTCCACCAGCAGGCGGACCACGCGTCCCGCGCGCTCCGCGCCCACGACCACCTCGCCGCCGGGATAGGTCACCACGCGGCCGTCCGCGGCCACCAGGGAGTGTGCGGTCACGTTGGGCGCGTCCGCGGCCGCGGAGGCGCGGGGAGTGCTGGAGGCGGGCCCCCGGGCCTGGATCGCGCCCGCGGTCAGGGCGGCGGCGGCGAGGACGGTGGTGAGGGTGAGCGTCATCTTCTTCATGATGGCTCCTTCGCGCTACGCGGCCAGGCGTCCGTCGCGGATGCCGACCACGCGGTCGGCCACCGCACGGACCTTCGGATCGTGCGTCACGATGACCAGCCCTCGCGACTCCGACTTCGCGAGGTCGCGGAACAGCTCCAGCACCTGCGTGCCGACGGCCGTGTCGAGGTTCGCCGTGGGCTCGTCGGCCAGGATCACGGGCGGTGATCCGGCCAGGGCGCGCGCGATGGCGACGCGCTGCTTCTGGCCGCCGGAGAGGTCGCGGGGCAGGAAGTGGAGGCGGTCCCCCAGGCCTACCCGATCCAGCACGTCGGCGGCCTCCTCGTGCGCGCGCCGCCCCTTCCGGCCCTTCACGTTCAGCGCGTATTCGATGTTCTCGAGCGCGGTCAGGGCGGGGAAGAGGTTGTACTGCTGGAACACGAAGCCGATGGAGCGGCGGCGGACGTCGCGCAGCTGGGCCGGCCGAGCCGAGTCCACGCGCTCGCCCGCGATCGTGATCTCGCCGGACGTGGGGGTGAGGATGCAGCCCATGATCGAGAGCAGGGTCGTCTTGCCCGAGCCGGACGGGCCCTCCAGCGCCACCACCTCGCCCGGCGCCACCGTGATGGAGACTCCGCGCAGGACCTCGACGCGCTGCGAGCCTTCCTCGAACACCTTCACCACCGCGCTCGCCTCCAGCACCGGTTGATCGACGGCCATCGTTTCCCTTTTCAAGCGCGGAACACCAGGGCGGGGTCGATGCTGGCCACGCGCCGGAACGAGAGCATGGCCGCGCCCAGGCACATCAGCACGGTCCCCACGAAGACGGCGAAGGCGAAGCGCGGCGAGACGAGCACGTTGAGGTAGAGCTTGGCCATCAGCGGGCGCATGGCCAGGGAGATCAGCCCGCCCAGGACGAATCCGACCACGGCCGAGACGAGGGCCTGCTCGCCCAGGATCCGGTAGATGTCCCAGTTCGACCCGCCGATGGCCTTGACCGTGCCGAACTCCTTCACGTGTTCGACGGCCGACGTGTACAGCGTCTGCGCCACCACCACGATGCCGACGAGGATCCCGAGGAAGACGGTCACGCCCATGTTCATGCCCAGCCCCGTCGACACCACCCAATACGTCCGCGACTTCCGCGCCCACTCGTCCCGGGTGTGGACGTCGTTGAAGGGCAGCCGACGGCGGATCTCCGCCGCCACCGCCTGCACGTCCGCGCCGGACGCCGTCTTCACGAGCACGTAGGAAGTGCGGCCCTGCAGGATCTCGCTCCGCTCCTGCGCGCTTCCGTAGTCCATGAACACGATGGGCGCGGTCGTGAACGACGCCGCCTCCGTGGTGGTGCCGATGATCTTGAAGCGGCGATGGAGGATCTCGCGGTAGTCGCCGATCGCGAACGGTCCGAAGCGCCGCTCGGCGGACCGGTCCATGAGGATGTTCCCGCCCCGCTTGAGGTCGGCCACGTCCCCGCCCTGGACGTTCCAGGGGAGGTTCCATCCCTGGAAGTCCTCGAGCGCGTAGACGAGGCAGCCTTCCTCCGCCCCGTTCGGGAGCTGGATGTTCATGAACTGCACGATCAGGTTGTCCGCGCGCTCCACCCCGGGCACGCCGCGCACGCGCAGGGCCGCCGTCTCCGGGAAGGTGTGCGCGAAGTCCACGTTCGGGGTGTTCTTCGAGGTGACCCAGATGTCCGCGGTGGCGTGCTCGATCGTCACCGTGGCCTTGGCCAGGAGGCCCATGAACAGGCCCACCTGCACCAGCACCAGGGTGACGGCGAAGGCGACGCCCGCGACCGTGATCGCGAAGCGGAGCCGGTCGTGGAGGAGGTTCTTGCGGGCGAGCGAGACCATGTCAGTGCTTGCGCGGAGCGCGCGCCGGCTCGGCCCGGAAGCCGCGGATGGTCGCGTCCACGACCTGCTCCACGAGGTCGGGCGCGGCCGGCGCGTGCGGCCAGTGCTGCGGCTGCAGGGTGATGAGGAGCGCGATCGCCCCGTGCATGCTCGCCCACAGCACCTGGGCCACGGTGTCGACGTCGCCGGGGCGGAAGTAGCCTCCTTCGATGGCCGCCGTCACCGCGGCGCGCACCAGCCCAAACGCCTGCTCGCCCGGAGAGGTGTCGTGGTCCTTCAGATAGGCGAACTTTCCCGGCGTCATGAACATGAAGCGGTAGTGGTTGGGATAGGAGATCCCGAAGCGCGCGTAGGCGAGGCCGAGCTGGCGCACCGCCTCTACTGGATCCGCGGGCGGCGGCGTCTCCTGCATGGCCTGGAAGAGGCGGGAGAAGTCCTCCTGGCAGAGCGCCTGGACGAGGTCGTCTTTGTCCTCGAAGTGGTTGTAGATCGTCGTCGCGGAGTACTCGATCGCATCCGCGATACGCCGCATGGTGATCCGGTCGTAACCCTCCGTCGCGAAGAGGTCGCGTGCCGCGGTCAGGATCTTGCGCCGGACTTCCTCGCGCTCCCGTTCCCGTCGTTCGATCACGCCCACCTCGCGCCCCCTCCCTTCGCAGTTAACAACGTTAAGTTTAGGAGGAAGGTTCCGAAAAAAGCAACTGGTAAGATTTATGGTGATAACTCGCTGTATCGGAAGGGCTAAACGGACGGGGACGGGAACGGAGACGGAGACGGGGGCGCGAGAAGCGGCCGGAGTAGCGCTCGCTGATGCTGGATCCGGGGCGCGTCCAAGCCCCGCAGATGCCGCGGTCGTTCTTGTCGCCAACGTTCTCGACGGGGACGAGGACCGCGTGCCCGCGCGCCACGCCCTGCGCAGCGGACGGTGAGCCGACCTTGAACCCCCCGCAGGGCAGGGACTAGACTGGCCTTCCATGCAGCAGACGCAGGCGGATCCACTCGTCGACGCCCTGGTGAAGGATTTCGGGGGCAACTACGTGTTCGCCCTGGACATCCTGGAGCAGTACCGCGGCAACCCGCAGTTGGTGGACGCGAGCTGGCGGGAGTATTTCGACCGGCTCCTCGGGGTCCCGAAGCCGGAACCCAAGCCCGAACCCAAGGCCGAACCGGCTCCGCCCCCGAATGGACCCGCATGGACCGCGGGCGGAACGGCGGCGCCGGGAGCCCCCGCTGCGTCCACGACGGCGGCGAAGCCGGCGACCGGAACTCTCGTGCGCCAGGATCAGCCTTCCGCTCTCGCGCGCGACAAGGTGAAGGCCCTGGCCGTCCCCGCGATCCTGCCCGGCGACATCGCCCAGCCCATCCGGGGCGGGGCCCTGCGCGTCGTCGAGAACATGGAGGCGAGCCTCACCGTCCCCACCGCGACCTCGATGCGCAGCATCCCCGTGCGCACGCTCGAGGAGAACCGGCGGATCCTCAACAAGCACCGCGACGCCACCGCGGCCAGCAAGATCAGCTTCACCCACCTCGTGGCCTGGGCCATCGTGCGCGCGCTGGACACGTTCCCGCGCCTCAACGACGCCTACGCGGAGCTGGAGGGCCAGGCCCATCGTATCCAGCGCGACCAGGTCCGGCTCGGCATCGCCGTGGACGTCCAGAAGAAGGACGGCTCGCGCACGCTCCTCGTCCCGAACATCAAGGACGCGGCGCGGATGGACTTCGCCCAGTTCATCAAGGCCTTCGACGAGCTGGTCTCCCGCGCACGCAAGGGCACGATCTCGCCCGACGACTTCATGGGCACCACGGTGTCGCTGACCAATCCCGGCACCGTCGGCACCAGCGCGAGCGCGCCCCGCCTCATGCCCGGCCAGGGCCTGATCGTGGCCACGGGCGCCCTGGACTACCCGCCGGAATACCGCTCGATGGCCCCGCGCACGCTCTCCCTCCTCGGGATCAGCAAGGTCATGACGGTGACGTCGACCTACGACCACCGCATCATCCAGGGCGCGGAGTCGGGCCTCTTCCTCGCCCGCATGGAGGAGCTGCTCCGCGGAGAGGACACGTTCTACGAGCGGATCTTCGAGGACCTCAAGGTCCCCCATCGCCCCATCAAGTGGGAGATCGACGAGAACCCCGGCCTCTTCGGGCCGGCGGGGAGCAAGGAGGAGATCGAGAAGCAGGCCCGCGTCCTGCAGCTCATCAACGCCTACCGCGTGCGCGGCCACCTCGTGGCCGACCTCGACCCCCTGGACGCGACGCGCGCGCCGCACAAGGACCTCGACCCCGCGACCTACGGCCTCACCATCTGGGACCTCGACCGCGAGTTCATCACCAACGGCCTGGCCGGCACCGACCGCCTGACCCTGCGCGAGATCCTGGAGATCCTGCGCGACACCTACTGCGCGACCATCGGCGTCGAATACATGTTCGTCGCCGACCGCGAGCGCAAGGCCTGGCTGCAGGTGCGGATGGAGTCCTGCCGCAACCGCATGCCCCTGGACACCGCGGCCCGCCGGCGCATCCTGGAGAAGCTGGTGGAGGCGGAGAGCTTCGAGAAATTCCTCCACACGAAATACATCGGCCACAAGCGCTTCTCCCTCGAAGGGTGCGAGGCCACCATCCCGCTCCTCGACCGCGTGCTCTCCGACGCCGCCCGCGCGGGCGTGCGGGAGGCGGTGATGGGCATGGCCCATCGCGGCCGGCTCAACGTCCTCGCCAACACCGTGGGCAAGCCGCTGGCCCAGATCTTCTCGGAGTTCGAGGGGGACGTGGACCCGCAGAACGTCCAGGGATCCGGCGACGTGAAGTACCACCTCGGCGCCACCGGCGTGCACGACTCCGACACCGGCGAGCACCTGGCCCTCACCCTGGCCCCGAACCCGAGCCATCTCGAATGGGTGGATCCCGTGGTCGAGGGCATGGTGCGCGCGAAGCAGGATGCGATCGCGGACGCGCAGCGCGCGCTCGTCCTGCCCATCCTGCTCCACGGCGACGCCGCCTTCGCCGGGCAGGGGATCGTGGCGGAGACGCTGAACCTGGCTGGCCTCGAAGGTTACGCCACGGGCGGGACGGTGCACGTCGTCATCAACAACCAGATCGGGTTCACGACCTCGCCCACGGAAGCACGCTCGTCCACCTACGCGACGGACGTGGCCAAGATGGTCCAGGCCCCGATCTTCCACGTCAACGGCGACGACCCGGAGGCGGTGTGGCACGTGGCCGCCCTGTCCTTCGAGTACCGGCAGCGCTACAAGCGCGACGTCGTGATCGACATGTTCGGATACCGGCGCTGGGGCCACAACGAGACGGACGAGCCCAGCTACACCCAGCCCCTCATGTACGCCAAGATCAAGAACCACACGTCGGTCGCGCACCTCTACGGCGAGCAGCTCGTGCGCACGGGCGTCGTCACGCGCGAGGAGCTCGACCGCCTCTGGACGGACAAGAAGGCGCAGATGCAGCGCGAGGGAGAAAGTGGCTCGCTCGCCCAGATCGCGCGGCGCGCGCCTGTCACCCCGGCGCCCGTCGATGGCTCCGCGATGTGGGGACGGCTGCGCACCACGCTCAAGGCCCTCAGCACCGGACCGGACGGCTTCGAGATCCATCCCAAGCTGATGCCTTTCCTCAAGAAGAGGGCGGAGCTCCTGGAGGGCAAGGGCGAAGCGGACTGGGCCACGGCGGAGGCCGCGGCCTGGGGCACGCTGCTGCTCGAGGGAGTGCCCGTGCGGCTGAGCGGCCAGGACTCCGGCCGCGGCACGTTCTCGCAGCGCCATGCCGTCTTCTACGACGTGCGCACGGGCAAGGAGTACGCGCCCCTGCAGGCCCTGGCCCCGGCGGGCGTGCGCTTCGAAGTGCACGACAGCCTGCTCTCGGAGGCGGCGGTGATGGGCTTCGAGTTCGGCTACGCGGTGGCCGAACATCGCGCGCTCGTGATGTGGGAAGCGCAGTTCGGAGACTTCTTCAACGGCGCCCAGGTGATCGTGGACCAGTTCCTGGCCGGCTCGGAGGAGAAGTGGGGCCAGCCCCACGGCCTCGTGCTCCTCCTGCCTCACGGGCACGAAGGACAGGGCCCCGAACATTCGAGCGCGCGCATCGAGCGCTTCCTTACCCTGTGCGCGGAAGACAACATGCGGGTGTCCTATCCCTCGACGCCCGCGTCGTATTTCCACCTCCTCCGGCGCCAGGGCCGCGATCCCGTGGAGAAGCCGCTGGTGGTGTTCACTCCCAAGAGCCTGCTCCGCCATCCGCGCTGTGTCTCCACCTTGCAGGAGCTGGCGGAGGGCCGCTTCGAGCCGGTGCTGGACGACGCCGCCGCGCAGCCGTCCCGGGTGCGCCGGATCGTGATGGTCTCGGGCAAGCTGTATTACGACCTGCTCAAGGGGCGCGAGGACCAGAAGAAGGACGACGTCGCGCTGGTGCGGATCGAGCAGTACTACCCGTTCCCGGCGGCCGAGCTCACTCGCGTCTTCTCACGGTATTCCCCCTCCGCGGAGCTGGTCTGGGCCCAGGAGGAGCCGCGCAACATGGGCGCGTGGCGGTTCGTCCGCGAGCAGTTCCTGGACGGCGGCCTCCGCGACATGCGTCGCGCCGTGCGCTACGTCGGGCGCGAGGAGAGCGCGAGCCCGGCGCCCGGATCGCACAAGGTGCACGTCGCGGAGCAGGAGGCGATCGTCGCGGAGGCGCTCCGCGCCACGGCGGAAACGCCGGTCGCAGTGCGGCAGGCGGCACCCGCGACGAGCTAGGCGGTTCGTGGTTGTTGCTGAAGTCTTAAGGCAGGGGGGGCACTTCGCGCCTCATTCGCGACGGGCGCTCGCGAACCCCCCCTGCAACCCCCCTCGCGACGCGCCGCGGCTGCGCAGCGCCGCCTCGCTCTGCGGTCGGCTTGTCCTAGAAGGCCCGTTCGCAGGCGGCTGCGGCTAGGCGTGATTCGTTCCTCGTCAGCTCACCGAATCCCGCTTTGCGTAGGGAGTCTTCGACGGCGTTGCGCAGCTGGTGGGCAGGCCCGACCCACGTGTAGCCGTCCAGGCGGTCGTCGGGCGAGACGAGGAAGCTCACCACCCAGCGCGCGGGCAGCTTGACCGCGCTGATGAGCCACTGCTCTTCGTTCGCCCGCTCCCCGAGCGCGGCGCGAATGCACAGCTCGACGGCCCGACTGCCTTCACCATCGACGAGGATCCTGACCATGTCCTTGCTCCGCTCCCCCGCGGCCCGAGCCGGCCCGGTGCCGGCGTCCGTCCGTCCAAATGGGGTACGGCCGCGGCGTTACCGTGGACTGTGAACACCATCACGGGAGGTGAGGCGGCGTCCGAAGTCGCTCGCCGGAAGGACGTTACGGGGAGGGGAGAAACGCCGACGTTCCCGCGACGTAGCCGCTGGCCCAGGCCCACTGGAAGTTGAACCCGCCGATGCGGCCGTCCACGTCGCAGATCTCCCCGCAGAGCGAAAGCCCCGGGCAGCGGCGCGAGCGCAGGGTGTCGAGGTGCAGCTCGCTCAGGGGCACTCCGCCGGCGGTGACCTCGGCGAACGCGTAGCCGCGATCGCCCTCGACCGGCACCGTCATCTCGGCCGCGGCCACGGCCAGGGCACGGCGATGCTCACGCGAGAGACGGTGTCCCGGGGTGGCGGGATCGACGCCGGCGGCGGCGCAGAGCGCACGCGCGAGCCTCTCCGGCACGCGCTC
>Ga0075435_100002350_pt1 | contig 12533 bp, 4 predicted proteins | sample RhiMethybrSRZTD4_FD_75302 | JGI IMG/M metagenome (GOLD analysis project Ga0075435, IMG submission 75302) | Populus rhizosphere microbial communities from Tennessee, USA - Rhizosphere MetaG P. TD hybrid SRZTD4 | ecosystem: Host-associated > Plants > Roots > Rhizosphere > Soil | place: USA...
CCCGACTGTTCGGTCTTTGTCGCAGGGGGCATAGATCCGGTATTGAAAACGCCCACTCTTCAGCAATGGTCCCTCACCGTAGAGCGCGAGATCACGAGAGATCTCATGTTGCAAGTCAGCTATGTGGGCAGCGAGGGCTATCACGTTCTGACCGGAATGAACAGAAATATGGCCCGCCCTCAGATCTGTTCCGATCCGGCAGGATGTCTCAGCGGCGGCATTCGTCCCGCTGCTCAGGCCGTGCGCGTCCCGCAGGGAACGACGTACATGCCATCGACACCGCCGGTGGGCGTCGGCCCCGCGGCGCTTCAGATGCGTCCGAATCCGTTTGTAGGTTCGACGCTCAGCTGGTTCTTCAACGGGACCAGTAGCTACCATTCCGGAAACGTCTCACTGACGAAACGCTCCGCTCGCGGACTGACATTCAAAGGCAACTACAGTTTTGCGAAAGTCCTGGATATCAATTCGGCTATCCTCGCGGCTTCCGCGGTTAATGAGCCTGCAACTGTCTTGAATCCTTTTGATCTGAAGCTGTCCAGAGGACTGGCATCCTTCAGCCTCAAGCATCAGTTCAATGCCAACTTCCTCTATCCCTTGCCGATTGGAAACGGTCAGCGCTTTGGCGCCGGAGCGAGGGGCCTGGCGGACAAACTGATCGGAGGTTGGCAATGGAGTGGGGCTCTTAGCATTCAAAGCGGATTCCCGTTTACTCCGCAGGTAGGTTCCAACGCTTCCGGCAGTGGCGATACGTTGATACCCGACGTGCCGCTCCGCAATCCGGACTTCAAGGGGCCTGTCATTCTCGGCAAGGTCGGCCAGTGGTTCGACCCGCGCGCGTTCCTTATGCCGCCTGCCGGAACTTTCGGCGATGTCGCGCGCGGCTCGTTCATCGGGCCGGGATTCTGGAACTTTGATACCTCGCTGGCGAAGAAGTTCACCGTAACGGAACAAATGAGCATGCAGTTCCGGGCCGAGGCCTTCAACGTTTTTAATCACGCAAACTTTGCCGCGCCCAATCCGGTGGTGTTCACGGGCAACAACTATAGTTCGTCCGCGGGAGCAATCACGGCGACGTCGGGGACCTCCCGCCAAATCCAGTTCGCATTGAAACTGTTGTTCTGAGTCGCAGTATCGAGCCGGTGAGGCTTTGTCCATGAAGTCGAGTGTAGGCAACTGTGGCGGCGGTCTATGACCGCCGCCGATCTCGCAAAATTGTAGGAGGTCGGCGGTCATAGAAGCCGTGAACAAATTGGAATGGAGCAAATAATCCCCTCCTTGCATCACCGCAAGGAGGGGTGGCTGCGTCATCAAAAAATTTCGCGAAGCCACCAAAGCAGATGCAGCCGGGGTGGTTTTCCTTATTGTTCTCATCGGAAAACCACCCCGGCCTCGCGATCAGTGGATGCTTCGCGAAATTTTTTGATTCGCTCGGCCACCCCTCCTTGCGGTGATGCAAGGAGGGGACTATCGCTTGATTCGACTTCGTTCACACCTTCGTAGCCCCTACAGTCGCAGATGCGAAATACGAGGCATCTCAGGAATTGCAGCGCCGTCGTGTCGAGGGTCCGAAGCGCCAAAATGGATGCCGTTCGGGTCGCTCATCACGGCCTGGCCGAAACCGAAGAGTTCGCTGCGCGGCCGAGCGAGCGTCAATTCATGGCCAAGCGACTCCAACTGCAGACGGACGTCTTCAGGAACGAGATCTTCGATTGTTACATCGCAGCCTTCGAATGTGCCTTTTGTGAAGCGTCCGGCCTCGAGAGCTTCCTGAATGTTGAATCCATAGTCGGCGATGTCAGCCACGAACTGCGCATGAGCCTGCGGCTGATTGAAGCCACCCATAATGCCAAACCCGATGCATACGCCGTCCTTCTGCATGAATCCCGGAATGATCGTGTGCAGCGGCCGCTTGCGCGGCTCCAGCCTGTTTGGATGATTCTCTACCAGATTAAAGAGCGCGCCACGGTTTTGCAGCATGAACCCTGTTCCCGGCGGTACCAGCCCGGAGCCAAAACCCATGTAGTTGCTCTGGATCAACGAGACGATATTGCCTTCAGCATCGATGACACTCAGATAGATGGTGTCTCGGCCTGTCGAATTCGTAAATCCCTCCAGGTGTGACGGTTCGACGCCGCTGGCTGCGCGCTTCATATCGATGAGCTTTGCTCGCGTGGCGGCGTGTTGTTTCGATAACAGGTGCTGAAGAGGGAGGTCGGAAAATCGCGGGTCTCCCACATAACGGATGAGGTCGGCAAACGCCAGCTTTTTGGCTTCGATCATCACGTGCAATGCCGGGGCACTGTGGAATCCACAGTCGCCGAGAGGATACTGTTCCATGATGTTCAACATCAGAAGCGCGGCGACTCCGATGCCGTTCGGAGGTATTTCGCTCACCGTCCAGCCTCGGTACGTCGTGTGGATCGGATCGACCCATTCCGGTTCGAACTCCGCCAGATCCGCCGCGGTCAAGGTCCCTCCTTGCTCTCGAGAGATCCGCAAAATCGCGTGCGCGATCTCGCCTTTGTAGAACGCGCCACGTCCCTGTTCGGCAATCAGACGCAGCGATCTGGCGAGATCGGGATTGCGAAAGAGTTCACCGGGCTTCGGCGTACGGCCATCCCGAAGAAACGTTGCTGCCGAATTCGGGTGTGCGGCCAGGAGCTCCGCCGAGCCTCCCCAAATTCGGGCAATCACCTCTGTGACCGGAAAACCATGTTCCGCGTAAAAAACTGCGGGAGCGAAAAGATCGGAAAAAGATTTTCTTCCAAAGCGCTGGTGCAGAGTTTCCCAACCCGCAACAACTCCGGGAATGGTTACGCTGTGGATACCGCGCTCCGGCATCAGGGTATGACCTTCGGATTTGAGGTAAGGCACGGTCAAAGACGCGGAGGAGTATCCGCTGGAGTTCAGGCCGTACGTCCGGCCTGTTTTCGCCTCGTAAAAAATGACGAATAAGTCACCGCCGATGCCATTGCCGGTAGGTTCCATCAGACCGATGGTGGCATTCGCCGTGATCGCCGCATCGACCGCGTTACCTCCGCGCTCCAGAATTGACGTTCCGGCCCGCGCCGCCAGTGGTTGGCTTGCCGCAACGATACCGTGTCGGGTGGCAACTATCGAGCGGCCGACGACCGGCCGACGGTTAACCTGAGTCATAGTCGATCAGATCCCGATTCAGCGTCTCATGTATTCGTCGGAAGCGGCAACCCAACTCTTACCAAGCCGGAAAATCCTGACCGCATCAGGGAACATTCTCCCGTTCCTACGTTGCACGAACATCAGAAACACTGACTTTCCCTGCGGAACAGCAATTGCAAGTTCGGCACGACAGCAACGGACGTAGTAGGTCCCTACCATTTCTAAAAACGATGATCAGGACGGTCTGAGGATATTGCCACCTGCCGTGACGGTGTGCCTCAGCGAAACAACTTTCGACAGCATAGCCTGTCCGTAAACAAGTGAGTGGGCCATGACAGAGACCGCTGAGTTCAAGCGACTTCAAGAAGCTGACATTTCGGGGGCGCCATGGAGGCGCTGGGGTCCCTACCTGAGCGAACGCCAATGGGGCACTGTGCGCGAGGACTACAGTGACGCAGGCGATGCATGGAAGCACTTTACTCACGACCAGGCGCGCTCGCGTGCCTACCGCTGGGGTGAGGATGGGTTGGCAGGCATAAGCGATGACCGGCAACAGCTGTGTTTCGCGCTGGCTCTGTGGAATGGTATCGACCCCATTTTGAAGGAGCGGGCTTTTGGCCTTGATAACGCCGAAGGGAACCATGGAGAGGATGTGAAGGAGTACTATTTTTACCTCGACAACACTCCCACTCACTCCTACATGAAATATCTTTATAAATATCCTCAAAAGGCCTACCCCTACGACACCATCGTTCAGACGAGCGCGAACCTCTCCCGAAATGACCTCGAGTACGAGTTGATCGATACCGGCGTCTTCGACGAGGACCGATATTTTGATGTCGTGGTGGAGTATGCGAAGGAATCTGTGGAAGAGATCCTTGTCCGCATCACAGTGCACAATCGAGGTCCGGAAGACGCGGAGATTCACATCCTGCCGACGCTGTGGTTCCGTAACACCTGGTCGTGGGGGGATGACGCTCAGCGCCCGGAGCTCAATTGTGTTCCGTTGAAAACAAACGTTTCAGCTATACACGCCAATCACCGCGCTCTCGGTGACATTTATCTCTACTGCTATGGGAAACCAGAGCTTCTCTTTACCGAGAACGAAACGAATCGTGAGCGACTCTATGGTGAGCAGAACGAAAGGCCTTACGTCAAGGACAGCTTCCATCAGCACATAATCGATGGACGGACGGATGCGGTTAATCATCGCAATGGCACGAAGGCATGCGCTGATTACAAGTTCCTGATTCCGTCGAACGACAGCCGGGTCTTGCGTCTGCGGTTGAGCAGAGTTTCTCCCACAGGTTTCGAAAACGGTTCGAAATTCCTCGATAGCCAGCATGACGCGGTTTTCGCGGAGCGTCTCCGCGAAGCCGACGAGTTCTACGATTCGATCACTCCGGAAGCGGTGAGCGACGATGAAGCATTTGTCATGCGGCAGGCGCTGTCAGGAATGCTTTGGACGAAGCAGTACTACAACTTCGATCTCGATAAGTGGCTCGAGGAACATGGGGCTCATCCACTTGCGAGCCGGGAACATCGGTATTCGCGCAATGCTGAATGGTTTCACATGGTCAACGAAGACATCATCTCGATGCCGGATAAATGGGAGTATCCGTGGTATGCCGCATGGGATCTCGCCTTTCACACGATCTCATTGAGTATGGTCGATTTGACGTTCGCAAAGGAGCAACTCGATCTCATGCTGCGCGAACTGTACCTGCATCCTAGCGGTCAACTCCCGGCCTACGAATGGAACTTCAGCGACGTTAATCCTCCCGTGCATGCGTGGGCTGTGCTGTTTCTTTACAGGACTGAAAAGGAACTCAAGGGTAAAGGAGACCTTGACTTTCTCAAGCATGCCTTCCAAAAACTTCTACTGAACTTCACGTGGTGGGTGAATCGTAAAGATCCGACGGGACGGAATGTCTTCGAGGGGGGATTTCTTGGGCTGGATAACATTTCAGTCTTCGACCGCAGCAAGCCGCTTCCAACCGGAGGCCACCTCGAACAGGCCGACGGTACGGCCTGGATGGCGATGTTTTGTCAGAACATGCTGGAAATCTCGACGGAGCTCGCGATTCACGATCCCGTCTACCAGCACATTGCCGTGAAATTCATGGAACATTTTTTCTGGATCGCCTCGAGCATGGATCGTATCGGCATATTGGAAGACGAAATGTGGGATGAAGAAGATGGATTCTTTTACGATCTGCTGCGGCAACCAAACGGTCACGGATACCGGCTCAAAGTCCGATCGCTTGTTGGGCTTCTTCCACTCTGTGCAACTACCGTCATACCTCAGGAATTTATCGACCGCTTTCCGGATGTCTTCCGGCGACTTCGTACCTTCCTTTCCCGTCACCCGGAACTCGCACCAAATCTCGCGCCACCGTTTGACTCCGGCGTCAAGGGACGACGGCTGCTGGCGATTCTGGACGAGCAGAAACTTCGTCGAATTCTTTCTCGGATGTTGGATGAGAATGAGTTTCTTAGCCCTTACGGAATCCGTTCGCTTTCGCGGCACCATGCTGAAGATCCGTACGTGTTCGTTCTCGACGGGGTCGACTTCCGGGTCGATTACCTGCCGGCAGAATCCGATAGCGGTTTGTTTGGCGGGAACTCGAATTGGCGGGGCCCCATTTGGTTTCCACTGAACGCGCTGATCATTAGAGCTTTGATTCAGTTCTATCTTTATTATGGAGACGCTTTCAAAGTGGAGTGCCCCACGGGCTCAGGCAATTTCATGACGTTGTTTGAAGTTGCCCGAGATATTTCCAGTCGCCTCTCGCGCATCTTCCTTCGAAATGAAAATGGGGAGCGCCCGGTGTTTGGCGGTGCCCACAAATTTCAGAGCGATCCCTACTGGAGGGACCACATTCTGTTCTACGAATACTTTCATGGCGACAATGGTGCGGGGCTCGGCGCCAGCCATCAAACGGGTTGGACGGGTATCATCGCGCGGTTCATACAATTCTTTGGACACGTGAACCAGGCTGAGCTACTCGCGGATACTCATACGCCTCCTGTCGCACGGATTTTCCGGAAGGCGCAGGGTTTTTCCCAGGCTTCTTGATTTTGACGGATTCGGTGCTTGGCGCAACGAATGTTGGCGGAAAACTGGCCTGATTTTGTTGAAGAGTACAAAGACAGGACTACGCGTCTGGTCGTTGAAGCACGCACCTCATGGAATGATATCCACACGCTTAATCAGAAAGTTGCACAAGCGTTTTGTGATGCAACTCCCAAGCTTCAGTCCACGTCCTCCACATTACCTGCTTCCATAATTGGTGAGCTATCCCATGACCTGTTGGTAGCTCCTCTATCCGAATATTCAAGTCAAAGGCCGCTGAACCGCTATTTAACTTGCATTGAGCAGTACGACATTCGACTTGACGATCTTGTCCACCAACTTCCCGGATCGATTCGAGAAGAAGTATCCGACGGGCTGGCGCGCGAAACCGGTCTGCGGTTGTCCATCGAAAGCGACTTGGTTTTACTCATCGCTCAGAGCCTGCTGCGCCTTCTGACACCTTGGAACATTGCGCGTCGTTCATTTTCTAATCCAGTTGCGCTGCGGGGGCAGTTCGATGCCGAGTTCGATCGGTGGCTTCAGACGAAGGGAACCGATGCGACCGATGTGACACAGTTACTGGAGAAGTATTCCGTCTGGGCGAACAAGGCAGAGCAGCGGATGTGCGATCCAACGCACAAAATCAGGAAAATGTCCGGGCGGCGGCGGCGTAAGCTGGTAGAAAAACGCAAGCACCTGATGGATTTCAGACTGCGGCTTGAGCGCGCCGTGCACGGATTACTCGACATCGAGCATCACCTGGCGTTGTTTGCCGCGGAAGCGACCGCGTTGACGACCTACGCCATCAAAACGCTCGAGAGAGAGCACCACCGACTGGTTGCTGAACTGGATGCAGTGATCTCGGCCATCGAAACCTGGCAGGTCGAGAAAAAACATCAAGACTTGCCGAAACCTGAGGGACGTCTGATTTCTTCAGAAGAGCGGGCTTCGGAGTGGGTTCGTCATTTGAACGAGCGACTCGACTTCCACACCCCGGAAACCGTCGAATGCGTCATAGTGCGAGGTGTCCGGCGGCCAAGGATTCGATGGCGGCAGTTAGAACTGCGGAGTCAAGCCACCCGATCTTTCGAAGAGATCGGCCGTCCGATGGCGCTAGACGCATTCAACATCGTGGAGACCGTTCACACAACCGTCGTGCGCGAAATCGAGAGAGCGCGCGAAGTCGTAGAATTTGGGGTCGAGAGTTCACAGTTGGAGTCGGACAGAGAACTCATAAAAGAGGCGCTTTCCAACGCATTGTCGCTCCTCGTTCACCAAAGGAAACTAATCAAAAATCCCATCTCTCCAGCTGAAGAGGCTTTGCGTCAGGCTCAGGCTGCGGTGCTCCTGGACATCCACACGCGACTGGAGGTAAGCCGATTGGGAGCGATCGCCTACGCTACGCGTCAAGGAGGGCTTCGCGCGGCGGAACGTTTGCTTGTTCTCGCAACCAAGCAGACCCATAAACTAGTTCGAGCATCTGCTAAAACGTTTCGCTCGACTGTCGACTGGGTACTTGTGACTCTTGGGTGGGTTCCACCTCCGACGCGAAAGCTTCAGCCAGTCGAGGAGCGGGCACGACTGAGCCGCATACTTGAAATACAACTTGGCGCGCGAGATTTGCCGGCACTGTATCGGCGGTTGTTCCGAATCGAACCAGTCGAAGATCCACGCTTTCTTATTGGACGAGATGCAGAACTATCCGGCCTCTCGCGGGCACTCGATCGCTGGCGAGCGGGCACGGGTGCGGCCATTCTAATCGTCGGTGATCGAGGCAGTGGCAAGACAAGTCTTCTCAATTGCACATTGGGAGATAACGCTCAGGACGAATCTGTTGTTCGTGCGCAGTTTTCGGAGAGGCTGACGACGACGGGTCAGTTAGAGAAATTCTTGAGCGAGCTTCTTGCGGTCGGCAAGAACGGCAGTATCGATAAGGCCCTTCGAACGAAGCGTCGGATTGTCTTGCTGGAGGAGGTGGAACGGACATTCCTGCGCACGATGAATGGCTTTGAAGCCATACGTACGTTGTCGAGGCTGATCGAAACCACGTCCAGCAGTACTTTGTGGATTCTCTCCACCAACAGTACAGCGTTTCGTTACCTTCATCAGGCTGTCGCGTTCGACCGTGCGTTTGGATATCGCATCAATGCAATGGCCGTGAGCCGCGGGACAATCATCCACTCCATCATGCAGCGGCATAACCTTTCTGGTCTTCGTTTGCAGTTTGCTCCACTGCCGGAGGGCGATCCGCGAATCGGCAAGGTGAAGCGCTTGCTGTCTCTTGAACCGGATCCGCAGGAAGTGTTTTTTGCGGCGCTATACAGCCAGTCCGGAGGTGTTTTCCGGGCGAGCCTCGAGCTGTGGCAGGACTGCATCGATCGTGTGGAAGGCGGCGTGGTACAAATGCGCCAGCCTTTGTCTCCGAATTATCGGTCTCTTTCCGGCGAACTGGACGATGTCGACGCGCTGACGATCCAGGCTTTCATGCAACACGGCGGCTTGACCGAATCCGAATTGTCACTGGTTTTCGGAATCGCGCCGCATACGAGCGAGAGGCGTATTGCCAGAATGCTGGATCTAGAGATCATCGAGCCGGAGCCGTGCTTCGCGGGTTTTCGCGTCCGGCCTCAAGCCTGGCGTTTTGTGCGCGAGGTGCTGCACGGCCGCAATGTGGCGTAAAAACCCCGCGTTTTTGCAAAGGAGTTCTACATGAATGGAACTGTCCTTTTACTTATTCTGTTACAGCTACGGACACAGGACAGGATCTTCGAATACTTCACACCTGGCCGAATCGCAATTGCGATTGTAACGTTCGTCGCGGCATGGTTGACCATTCGCTACATCTCGAAATTGCTGGACATGATTTCTGTTCGCAGTCTACGGCTTCGATTCCTATCGAAACTGGTCGAGCCCATTTTGCGAATCCTGCTGTGGTTCATTGCCATTCTATTGTCCTTTGATCTATTGGCACCGACACAGGAAACGTTTTTCGCAGCGATTGGGTCGGTCGCGATCGCCATTGGCCTGGGAGCTCAGGATCTAATCAAGAATTTGATTGGAGGTTTTGTCATCCTCGGCGACCGCCCTTACCAGATTGGAGATCGTGTGCAAATAGGTGACGCAGACGGAGAAATTGTTCACATCGGATTGTGCAGCACGAAGCTGGTTACTCTGGACGACTACCGCATCACGATTCCGAACTCGATGGTTTTGGATAACCAAATCGTGAACGCGAACTCCGGAACGCCCATTTGCGAGGCCGTCACGGAGTTATATGTACCGATTGGTGCGGACCCGGAGCAGGTAATAGAGATCGGCTACGAAGCCGCTTGTACCTCGCCGTATTTGTCCGTCGAGCGTCCAATCGTCGTTCTAATCTCCGATGGCTTCTCCGATAGCCCCTACATGCTGGTGAAGGTCAAGGCGCATGTGTTCGACCACCGATTCGTAGCTCTGATGAAAACCGACGTCGCCGTTCGCGCGAAGAAGGAGTTCATCCGCCGAGGCCTTCTCGGCGAATGGGCCAGCCGGGACGAGGCGCCATTTGCAAACAAGCCCGCGACATAGTAGCCTTCCCCCAAACGAATCCCGAAAATCCGTACGCATCCGATAAAAATCGCTCTTTGTTTTCCCTGGGAGGACCAAGTGAGTGCATTTGAAAAATATCTACGTGTAGCAATGGTGATTTCTCTTTTTGCTTCAACCAGCAATCTTTGGGCGCAGGCAACGGCTCAGATCAGCGGGACGACCAGGGATCAGAGCGGAGCCGTGCTTCCAGGCGTTGAGATCCGCGCCACCCAAGTGGAGACGGGTATTACTCGGACCGCCGTTACGAATGAAACTGGATCGTACGTTCTGACGAACTTGCCGATCGGCCCGTATAAATTGGAGGGGGCGTTACCCGGCTTCCGGACGTACGCCCAAACAGGAATCGTCCTGCAGGTCGACAGTAGTGCTGTAATCAACATAACCCTTGAGGTTGGCCAGGTTGCCGAAACCGTAGAAGTCCAGGCCAACGCGGTGCTCGTTGAAACAAGGAGCACGAGCGTCGGCCAGGTCGTGGAAAACACGCGAATCCTGGAACTGCCTCTGAACGGGCGGCAGGCCGCCGAGTTGATTGGACTGGCCGGAGCAGCAACGCCAGCGCCTGTTACAGACGCGCAGGGCAGGGATCCTTTCAGCAAGATCGCCTTTTCGGTTGCGGGTGGATTGAACACCGGAGTGAGTTACACGTTGGATGGTGCGTTTCATATGAACCCGCAGGGGAACGGCTATATGTCCACGCCTTTCCCGGATGCACTTCAGGAATTCAAAGTTGAGACCAGCGCTACGGCTGCCGCCAGCGGAGGCAAATCGGCGGGTTCGGTAAGCCTCGTCACAAAATCCGGTACGAATGTAATGCATGGCGATTTGTTTGAATTTGTACGGAATGGAATTTTCAACGCGCGGAATTCATTCGCCTTGAAACGAGACACGCTCAAGCGGAACCAGTACGGCGGAACGATTGGCGGGCCGATCCTCAAAAACAAATTGTTTTTCTTCTCGGGGTATCAGGGGACGACGATCCGCTCAGATCCAACGAGCTTGATCTCGACTGTCCCAACACCCGCCATGTTGACAGGCGACTTTACGACCATCACGTCACCGGCCTGTAATGGGGGGCGGCAAATCACGTTGAGAGCGCCATTCGTCAACAACCGCATCGATCCTGCTCTGCTCAGCAAAGCAGCTCTAAAGCTCGCCAGCAAATTACCTCAGGCTACGAATTCTTGCGGCACGGTCATTTATGGAAACCCGCAATCTGAAAACGGCCACATGGTGATTGGGAAGATTGATTTCCAGAAGAGCGCCAAGCATACGATATTCGGCCGGTATTTGATGGAGCACCTGGTGGACCCGGCGCCTTACGATTTGAGCCACAATCTACTGAGCATGGCCGGCGCCTCGACTGCGAGAATCGACGCCATGTCCCAGGCTTTCACAATCGGTAGCACGTATCTCATCAGCCCGAACGTCGTAAATTCATTGCGGCTTACAGCGAACCGGATTGCTGCCGGGAAATTCGAGCCCTTGGATGTGGCAAAGGCCGGTCTGGGGTTCGCCGACCTCGGCGTCAAGGCTTTCAGCTATGAGCCGTATCTCGTGCAGACAGGTAATATTGCGGGCGGTTTCACCGTGAACACCAGCGCCGGTCCGGCGCGAGTTGCGGTTTTCGGACTGAACGACGACGTCAGCGTGATTCGAGGAAATCACGAGATGGTGTTCGGAGCGAACACCGAAGTGTGGTGGGTGAACTCGTACTCGAATCAATACTTCGGCAGATTTACGTTCAACGGCAGCAATTCGGGGTTGGGCCTGGCAGACTTCATGACCGGCCAAGCGAGCCAGTTCCTGAATGGTGGATCCGCCGGCCAGAACAAAAGGCAGGAATACCTGGCGGTGTATGCCAACGATACGTGGAAGTTCAGGCCAAGACTGACAATCAACTATGGCATCCGTTGGCAGCCGTACTTCCCCATGGTGCACCTGGATGGGACTGCGGTGCACTTCGATGAGAACGCGCTGAAGAACGGAATCAAGAGCACACGATTCGATAATTCACCGCCGGGCGTTTTCTTCGACGGAGACCCTGGAGTTCCCAGCGGCACGGGCGCCTACACCCAATGGACCAACTTCGCGCCACGTGCTGGGTTGGCTTGGGATGTGACCGGAGACGGCAAGACGTCATTGCGGGCCGCCGGTGGAATGTTTTATGACTTTCCCAACACCCATTACATGGTGAGCTTGAGTTCTTCGGCGCCTTTCAACCCCCGCTATACATTGACCGGCAACGTGAATTTCGACGATCCATGGTCGAAAACTCCGGGCGGAGATCCGTTTCCACTGACGCAGGGGAAAGACGTCGCCCGGAATACGCCGTGGCCGAATTTTGCAGTCGTCACTGCCATGAACTATGACCTGCATAATATGCAAACCGGCCAGTGGAATCTCAGCCTCCAAAGACAGATCCGTACCCAGTGGCTCGTGTCGGCGAACTACCTCGGAACGAAAACGACGCATATGTGGACCCTCCAACAAATGAATCCCACTGTTTTTCTGGGATTCGGACCGTGCACTCTCGGCGGGCTGCAATATGCAACGTGCTCGTCAACGACCAATAACGATGCTCGCCGGCGCCTCAACATGACATACCCGGGGGTTGGACAGCTCTATGGCGATGTTCCCAGGATCGCGTCCGAAGGCAACGCCAACTATAACGGTTTGCTTCTTACGGTCCAGCGGACTGCCCGGAATGTTACGCTGAACGCGAATTACACCT
>Ga0075435_100002351_pt1 | contig 12531 bp, 10 predicted proteins | sample RhiMethybrSRZTD4_FD_75302 | JGI IMG/M metagenome (GOLD analysis project Ga0075435, IMG submission 75302) | Populus rhizosphere microbial communities from Tennessee, USA - Rhizosphere MetaG P. TD hybrid SRZTD4 | ecosystem: Host-associated > Plants > Roots > Rhizosphere > Soil | place: USA...
GCGTGATCTCCACGTGCGGCGTCCAGCAGCCGAGCTTCTGATAGTACGCGATGGTGGAGGCGAGCACGGCGCCGTCGATCTCAGGGAAGAACGGTGCCTCCGCCTCGGCCACGCGGGCCGCGGGGGTGGCGAGGAGCCAGGCGCGCGCCTTGCGGTAGGCGTGCATGAACCGGCGCGCCATGTCCGTGCCCAGCCAGGCGCGCGTGGCGGCCAGGCTCGAGAAAGCGCACGGGCCGATGGTCTGGCCGACGGAGGCGACCACGTGGCCGACCTTGTCGTGCTCGAGCTGCTGGGGCGCGGGGCCCTGCTGGTGGATGTAGTCGGCCTCGCCGCCGCGGAAGGCCGCGTCCATGCGATCGCTCGGCACGTCGAGGACCTCGATACTCTTGAAGTCGAGCCCGCGCTTGTGACAGGCGTACTTGAACATCACGAGGGGCTGGCCGCCGTGATCCACGAGCACGCGCTTGCCACGCAGGCGATCCCACGTGAAGCCGGGATCGGGTGCGCGGGAGGTGAGGAAGAAGCCATCCATCTCGTTGATCTGGGCGAAGTGCACGGCGGGCGGCGTCTGCCCGCGCTCGAGGGGCGCGAACCCCTGCGACGGCGCGGACTGGCAGACGTGCACGGTGCCCGCCACGACGCCCTCGATGGCCGACTTCCCCGCGGGAGCGATGGAGTGCTTCGGGGCGAAGCCTTCCTCGGCGAGGAAGCCGCCCGCGATGGTCGCGATGAGAGGAGAGTAGAAGGCGGAAAAACGCGTGAACTGGATCTGGATCTCGTCGCTCACGGGGTCCCTCGCTCGGGTATATACTCACACTGCCATGGCGAACCCACGACCGACCGACACCGAGCTGCAGCGCCGACTCACGCCGGAACAATACAACGTCACGCAGTGCAGCGCCACCGAGCCTCCCTTCCGCAACGAGTTCTGGAACCACCACGAGCCCGGGATCTACGTGGACGTGGTGTCGGGGGAGCCGCTGTTCTCGTCGACGGACAAGTTCGACTCGGGCACGGGCTGGCCGAGCTTCGTGCGGCCCATCGAGCCCGCGAACGTCACGGAGAACGCCGACGATTCTCACGGCATGCATCGCGTGGAGGTGCGCTCGGCGGGCGGCAACTCGCATCTGGGACATCTCTTCCCCGATGGCCCGCGCCCGACCGGGATGCGCTATTGCATCAACTCGGCCGCGCTGCGATTCATCCCCGTCACCAGGCTCGAGGCGGAAGGGTACGGCAAGTACCGCGCCCTCTTCGAGAAGGTGAAATCGTAGCCGCCGGTTTCACGATGGTGATCCGCTCGCTCGCTGCCGCCCTTCTCGTGGGGCTCCTGGTGAGCGGTCTCCTGCCCGGATCTGCTCTCGCTGCTGCGCCGCCCCGAGTGGAGGCTCCGAAGGACGGCCCCCCGCGCGTCACCGTTGACCTCATCAGCGACGCCGCCAGCGTTGAGCCTGGATCGACCTTCTGGGTCGGGCTGCGCCAGCGCATCGCGCCCGGCTGGCACACGTACTGGATCAATCCGGGTGACTCCGGCGAGCCGCCGAGGATCGAGTGGAAGCTGCCCGAGGGCTTTGCTGCGGGACCGATCGTCTGGCCGCGGCCGGCGCGCCTGCCCGTGGGCCCGTTCATGAGCTTCGGCTACGAGCGCGAGGTCGTGCTGCCGATTGAGCTCACCGCGCCGGCGAGCCTCGGCACCGACGCGCCCGTCGTGCTGCGCGGCCACGTCTCATGGCTCGTCTGCGAGAAGATCTGCATCCCCGAGGAAGCCGAGGTCGCGCTGAGTCTGCCCGTCGCGGCCGGGCCTCCGGCGCCGTCGGTGACCGCGCCCGCGGTCGAGGAGGCCCGGCGGGCGGCGCCTACGCCCAGCCCCTGGGCCGCCGCTGTGAGCGCCACGCCTGAGACGGTGAGCATCCGGGTCGCCGCGCCCGACCTCGCCGCGGAGCGCATCGCCGAGGCGTGGTTCTTTCCCATGCGCTGGGGCGTCATCGATCACGCCGCGACTCAGACCCTCACCGTCGACCGCCGAGGAATCATGCTCCGCGCGGCGCGCGGCCAGCTTCCCGATGGCACGGTCAGCGACGTCGATGGCGTCCTCGTGATCCAGGAGCGGCTCGACCAGGGCACCGTGACTCAGGCCTTCGCCATCCGCGCGGCCGCCGGCGGCGAGGCCGCGGGTGGTGTGACGCTCGCCGCCGCCATCGGGTTCGCCCTCCTCGGCGGGCTCATCCTGAACCTGATGCCGTGCGTGCTACCTGTGTTGTCCATAAAGGCAATTACCCTGGTCGCCCACGGGCATTCGAGCCCAGCGGTCGTCTGCCGACACGGCCTCGCCTACACGGCGGGCGTGCTCGTCTCGTTCGGCGCGCTGGCCTCCGGGCTGCTCGCGCTCCGCGCCGGCGGATCCGAGATCGGCTGGGGCTTCCAGCTCCAGTCGCCGCTCGTCGTCACCGCGCTCGCCTACGTGCTGTTCGCGCTCGCCCTGAGCCTCTCGGGGCTGCTCGTGATCGGAGCCCGGCTGACCGGCGTGGGCCAGGGTCTCGCGTCGCGCTCCGGGTACGGCGGCTCCTTCTTCACGGGCGCGCTGGCGACGGTGGCCGCCACCCCCTGCACGGCGCCCTTCATGGGCGTGGCGATCGGCTTCGCGCTGACCCAGCCGCCGCCCGTCGCGCTGGCCGTCTTCGAGGCGCTCGGCCTCGGCCTCGCCCTGCCGTTCCTCGCCCTGAGCCTCGTGCCCGCGTGGCGCCGTTTCCTGCCCAGGCCGGGACGCTGGATGGAGCGCCTCCGCCAGATCCTCGCCCTGCCGCTCTACGGCTTCGCCGCCTGGCTCGTGTGGGTGGTGAGCCGCCAGGCGGGGCCTGAAGGCGCGGCGCTCGTCCTCGCTGGCCTCGTCCTCATCGCGCTCGCCGCCTGGCTCCATCACGGGACGCGCTCGTTCCCGGGGCGCTGGCGACGGGCGTCCGTGGCCCTCGCCCTCGGCTGCGTTGCCGGGGCCATCGCGCTCGGACCGCTCGCGGCCTCCAGCGCCTCCTCGGCGGCGGCGGTTCCGCGCGGCGCTCGATGGGAGCCCTTCACCCCCGAACGGCTCGCCGAGCTCCGAGCTAAGGGAACGCCGGTGTTCGTCAACGCCACCGCGGCCTGGTGCATCACATGTCTCGTCAACGAGCGGGTCGCGCTCCATTCGCCCGCGGTGGCGGAGGCCTTCGCCCGGAAGGGCGTCGTGTACCTGAAGGCCGACTGGACCAGCAAGAGTCCCAAGATCGCCGCGCTGCTCGAGTCGTTCGGGCGGAGCGGCGTACCGCTCTACGTCGTCTATGGCACGACCGCGGGCAATCCGCTGGTATTGCCGCAGATCCTGAGCGAGCGCACCCTCATCGAGGCCGTGGACAACCTCTGAGCATGAGCCGTCGAATGCGTGCACCCAAAGGAGAGCATCCGATGCGTGAGACCATGAGCCGCCGCCACTTCCTCACCACCACCGGCACCCTCATCCTCGTAGGCCAGGCAGCCTCCACCGTGGGCCCGCTGCCGTCGTGGGGCGCCACCGCCGCCAAGGTGGGCGAGCCTGCTCCCGACTTCACCGCGCCCTCGACCAAGGGCGCGCCGGTGAGCCTCGGCGCGTACAAGGGCAAGATCGTGGTCCTCGAGTGGACCAACCACGAGTGCCCCTACGTGCGAAAGCACTACGAGACCGGCAACATGCAGGCGCTGCAGCGCGAGGCGACGGGGCAGGGCGTGGTGTGGCTCACCCTCATCTCCTCGGCCAAGGGCGAGCAGGGTTTCGTCAGCCCCGCGCAGGCTGACGAGCTGACGGCGACGCGCAAGGCCGTGCCCGCCGCGGTGCTCCTGGACGAGAAGGGCACGGTGGGGCATCTCTACGGGGCGACCAACACGCCGCACATGTACGTGGTGGACAAGACCGGCATGCTCGTCTACGCGGGGGCCATCGATGATCGGCCGACCACGCGGCGGGCCGACGTGCAGGGCGCCACCAACTACGTGCGCGCGGCTCTCGACTCGGTGGCGGCGGGCCAGCCGGTGAAGACGCCGGTGACCCGCGCCTACGGCTGCACGGTCAAGTACTCGTAGGACATGGAGAAGCTCACGCGCCGCCGCCTGCTCCACGGCCTGGCGGCCGGCGCGGCCGCCTCCGCTGTCCCGCTTCACGCGCGCGCGCAGGGAGCACCGCCCGCGCTCTCCGAGGTGAGCGACTCCGTTCGCGCGGCTATGGCCGCCGCTGCGGTGGCCTGGCTCAACGCACTTCCGCCCGATGCCCGCCGGCGCGCCGTGTTCGGCATGTCCGACAAGGAGCGTGAGAACTGGCACTACGTACCCCGCCGCCGCGAAGGCGTGCCGTTCAAGGAGATGCCCGCCTCTGCCCGCACCGCCGCCCACGAGCTCATGAAGGCGAGCCTGAGCGGCATGGGCTACGGCAAGGCTGTGAACATCTTCCGGCTCGAGGAGGTGCTGCGCCGCCTCGAGACCTTCGGCCTCATGCGCGATCCGGACAACTACGCGTTCACCGTGTTCGGCGCCCCTGGCCCGAGCGCGCCGTGGGGCTGGCGGCTCGAGGGCCATCACCTCTCCCTCAACTTCACTCTGGTGCCCGGGAAGCCCGTGGCCATGACGCCGGCCTTCTTCGGGGCCAATCCCGCCCAAGTGCCCTCGGGCCCAGAGCGGGGGCTGCGCGTTCTCGCCGCCGAGCAGGACATGGCGCGCGCGCTCGTCCAGGGCATGAGCGAGACGCAGCGCGCCCGCACCGTGATCGCCGCGCAGTCGCTCGGTGACATCGTGAGCGGGCCCGGGCGCGCGGACAGCCTCGCCGCCCCAACCGGCCTCGCTCTCGCCGACATGTCCGGTGACCAGCGCGCGCAGGCTCTTCGCCTCGTGGAGGAGTACGCGCGCAACATGCGCGCGGAGCTGGCCGAGCAGGAGCTGTCCCGGATGCGGCAGGCGGATCCGCTGCTGATCCGCTTCGCGTGGGCGGGGCCGATCGAGCCGGGCAAGGCGCACTACTATCGGCTCCACGGCCCCACCCTGCTCATCGAGTACGACAACAGCCAGAACGACGCCAACCACATTCACTCCGTGTGGCACGACCCTCGGCGCGACTTCGGACTCGACCTCTTGAAGGCGCACTACGACCACGGCCACCGTCACGCCTGAGAGCTAGGGCGCGCCCAGCCTATTCACGAACTTGTGAGCACGAGGCGGCCGGGGCCTGTCGTCGGGGAGAGGGGTGCGCTCATGCTGCGTCACCCGCTCGCCTGAATCGCCGCCCGCAGGGCGGCGCGCAGGACGAGGGGGTCCCACTCCGCCTGAGCGCACTCCTCCCCCCGCCGCCACCCGGCCGGTTGCACGCACGGCAACCGTGAAGAGGCGGGCTAGATCACGCGAACGCCGGCGGACGACTCGCTGCCTTCGTCGCGAATGGGGAGTTCCTATTCGCCCCGTGAAACGCCAATTTTCAGTGTCCCGCGGAGCTTGGCTTGCCGAGGGCTCTGGTCTACAGGGACATCCCGTTCCGAGCGAGGCAGGCCTCAAGCTCCACGGAGGTGCCGTAGATGCGCGGCACCGTGCTCACCACGGGGACGCCGCCGCTGCCCCACTTGGCGCCCGAGCCCGTGAGCACCACCACCACGCGCATGTTCTCGTCGAGGTCGCCCGCCTCCACGAGCTGCTCGACGCCGGCCACGGCGAGGGCCGAGCTGACCTCGGCCCAGATGCCTTCGCGACCGAGGCTCCGCGCCGCCGCGATCGCGGCTTCGTCGGACACGGGGATGGCGGTGCCCCCGGACTTCCGCACGGCATCAACGGCCCGCGCGCTGGCCAGGTCCTCGTTGATGGAGGCGGCGACGGAGGGACTGGGCGAGAGCCGCACCGAGGTGCCCGCCTGCAGCGAGGCGGCGATGGTGGCGGAGCCCACGGGCTGGCAGGCGATCATGCGCGGGATGCGATGGATGATGCCCAGCTCGTGGAGGTCGCGGAAGCCCTTCCACGTGCCGTAGAGGCCGTTGCCGCGCGCGCACGGAAAGACCACGGCATCCGGCACGTCGCCGAGATCGCGCACGATTTCCCAGGCGATGGTCTTGTAGCCCTCGACGCCGAAAGGATTGTGGACGCGCGTCTCGAGGAACAGTCCCGCCGGGAACCAGCCATGCTCGTTGACGAGATAGTCCACGAGGCTGAACCGGTCGTGCCCCTCGATCACCACGGGCTGGCCGCCGAAGTGGACGATCTGCTCGAGCACGAGGCCAGGCACGCTGTCGGCGCACAGGACTACGCAGGGCATGCCCGCCACTGCCGCGTAGGCGGAGACGGAGGCGCCGTAGTTGCCCGTGGAGGACACCACCACCTTCTGGAAGCCGAGGCTCTTCGCCACCGAGACGGTGACCGCGGCGTAGCGGTCTTTGAAGGACAGGGTGGGGTTGGCGCCCTCGCACTTGAAGAGCAGCTCGGGCAGGCCGAGGGCGGGTCCGATGCGCCGCGAGCGCACGAGGGGCGTGTTGCCCTCGCCGATGGTGAGGCGCGAGGCGGCATCGGGCACGGGCAGGCGCGGGGCGAAGCCCCAGAACCCATCGCGCGTCGCCCCGAAGGGCGCCGCGGTGGGGCGTGCGTCACCCGGGTACACCGCCTCGAGCACGCTGACCGTACCCTGCCGCCCGCAGTCGGGACAGCCGAGGAACCACGCGTCGAGCCCGCTCCGGAAGCGGCAGCGGACACACTCGAACATCACGCTGAGGGTCACGGGACGGTGACCGCCGGCAGCGTCCTCGGGCGTGATCCCTCCGCAGAGGGGCGCGCGGCGGCGCGGGCGAGCGCCGACTTCTTGAGGTCGACGAGCAGGGCGCGGAGCGGCCCGAGCGCCTCGGGATCGATGCGCTCCGGGAACAGCACGAGCTTCTTCTTGGGGGCGAGCTTGTGCACGGTGTCGTAGGACTCCGGGGTGGCGTACACCCTGGGGCAGCCGGCCACGAGCCGGGCCATGCCCTTCGGGTCACGGTAATGGGTGATCTCGATGCTCTTCGTCGTGTAGAACTCGATGAGCTTGGTGAAGCGCAGGGCGGACTTGGAGTTGCCACAGACGAGGCCGACGCGAGCCCCCGGCCGCTGGGCCGAGGTGAGCATGTCCAGGAGCACCGAGGGCTCGGGCGCGATGTGCAGACCGATGATCCGGGCGCCCGCGAGCTGTTCCTGCACGTCGTCCAGATGGAAGTAGGGGACCACGAAGAGACCGGCGCTGAGCGCGGCGGGGAGGCTCTGGATCAGGGCCCAGCTCACCGGGGTGCCCAGGAGAGACGAGAGATCGCTCGCGTGCTGCTGGGCGTCGATCCGGTTGCACTCCACGAGGACGATCTGGGGCGCGGCCATCCTGTAGAAGGTGGTCAACTCCTCATTGACCGTCTGGACCACCTGCTCGGGGCGGAGGCCGAGCATGCGCGCCGACCGCAGGGCGGGCTCGAGGGTCCGACGCAGCTCGCCGCGAAAGACGTCCTGGGCGGGCAGGGAGCGCCGCGCCGACGGCGTCGCTCGCGCGCGGCGCCCGCGCGAGACGTCGAGCAGTCCCTCGCGGGTCAGGAGTCCGTAGGCCTTGCTCACCGTGTTCTTGTTCACCTGGAGGTCTGCGCCGAGCTGGCGGGCCGAGGGGAGAGGGGCGCCCGGCTTCCACGTCCCGGCGAGGATGCCGTTGCGGACCACGGTGATGACCTTGTCGACGGAGCCCATCGCTGCCTGCCCTCCCTCTGTCCTAGGCAGGCATACAGTACGGTCACCCCGACCATCTGTCAAATCGGGGGAACATGCGCGCCACGTCGCGCGCGATTGCGAGGGGCGATCCGGCGCGGGTAGACTCTCGCCACCCGCATCGCGCGAGGGCACGCACTCGAGCCAGGGGAGGCGCCATCGTGGTGACGAAGGAGCGGTTCGAGCAGGGCCTGACGGTGAGCCAGTATCTCGATCAGATGACCATGAACAAGGAGCGCCTCCTCGCCGCGCTGAAATCGATCACCGCCTCGCCGGGCAACGTGCAGGTCCTGGCGCGCCGGCCGGACACCCGGCGGATCCTCGTCATCACCGAGGACTGGTGCGGGGCGGCCATCGCCTCGCTCCCCTACGTGATCAAGCTCGTGGAGGGCGCGCCGCAGATCGAGATGCGAATCTTCCTGCGCGACGAGAACCCGGACCTGATGGACCAGTTCCTCAAGGACGGACGCTACCGCTCGATTCCCGTCTATGTGTTCTTCGACGAGCAGATGAACGAGCTCGCCCGTTTCATCGAGCGCCGGCCGGACTGAGGACCGCCTCGCGTCAGGGCGGGGCGAGGGTCAGACGCATCCGGTCGCGGGCGATCTCGACGGGACCCGCGTAGCCCGCGCGCACCGAGGTTAATACCTCGTCGGGCGATCGCTCCACGAGCGGCGCGATGTGGGTGAGGAGGAGCCGCTTCACGCCCGCTCGGTGCGCGACCTCGCCGATCTGCCTCGGGGCCGTGTGCCGCGTGTAGAGCTCCGCGGGAGAGCCCGGCGGGTCGAGCACCGCGCAGTTGAATACGAGCAGGTCCGCCCCCGCGGCGAGGCGCGTGAGGTTCGGTAGGCCGCTCGGATCGAGATCGCCGGAGAAGGCCACGCTCATCCCGCGGCCGTCGATGCGATAGGCGACAGAGGGCGCCTCCCCGTGGTTGGTCGCTACCGTCGAGACGTGGAGGTCGCCCTCGCGGAGGATCTCCGTGATGGGGTGAGCAAGGTCGATGGAGAGGTCGGTGACCGTGAAGCTCTCCGGTGCCCCGAAGGATCGCTGGTAGGCGTAGAGGCCCTGCGTGTCGAAGAGCCGCGAGACGAAGCTCGTGGTGCTGGGAAAGAGGCCTCGCCCGGCGGGCCCGAAGACACGGAAGGTGATGGGCTGTGCCTGGATCATCGCCCGCGCCTTGGCGACGCTCGGCAGATCGGCGCTGTGGTCGATGTGAAGATGCGTGAGGAGGACGATGTCGAGATCGCGGATGTCGAGGCCGGTCTCGCCCAGCCGCACCGCCGCCCCCGTCCCCGCGTCCACGAGTATCCGTGCCTTGCCCTCGAGCACGATCACGTTGCTCGAGGCGGCGCGGCCGGCCATGCGGGGCCCGCCCGATCCGAGGACCACCAGCTCGGAGCGCGGCACCGTGACTTGCGCGCGGGCCGGGCCTCCGATCGCGAGCGCCGTGCCAATGATGGCCGCCGCGGCCAGTCCCCGTCCGCGCATGGCCGTCAGATCCGGCTGTTGAGCACGTAGAAGGGCTGCGTGGGCCCGCCCAGCCACTCTCCGTACCAGTGCTGATAGTAGGGCTTGAGGCGCTGGAGCATCTCCGCCCGCCGCCGCTGCTCGTCGCCGATGCTCTTGGCCGCCCGGCGGATCTCCTGGTAGAGGGCAGGCACGTCCACGGTGAGGAACACGCGCTCTTCCATCACCACCCGGCCGCCGATCACCGCGGTGGCCACGTCGGCGCCCATGGCGCGATGGAGGAAGGCCTCCACGATGTCGAGTTCGCCGGTGAGCCAGGGATCGTCGAGCACGCGATCGAGATCGACGAGGATGGCGTCCGCCTTCATGCCCGCGGTCAGGGCGCCGAGGCGTCCCGCGAAGCCGAGGGCGCGGGCGCCGTTGAGCGTGCCCATGGCCAGGACCTCCCGCGCAGACAGCGGCGGGGTGGCGAGGTCGTAGCTCGGCACGCGATGGAGCTTGTGGAGCATGCGCAGCTCCATCACGGCGTCCTCGTCGTCGTTGATGGTCTTGTCGTCGAGTCCCAGGGCCACGTTGACGCCGCGCCGGGCCATCTCGTACACGGGCGCGAGGCCGTTGCGCATGCCCAGGTTGCAGCTCGGATGGCTGGTGATGGAGGCGCGCCGCGCCGCGAGGATGTCGATGTCGCGTTCGGTGACCCAGATGGCGTGCCCCAGGGCGACCTGCTCGTCGATGAGCCCGCGTTCGTCCAGCCACGCCACGGCCGTCTGGCCGTAGCGGCGCAGCGAGAAGGCCTTCTGGATGGGCGTCTGCAGGCAGTGCATGTGGATGGGCACCTTGCCCAGGCGCTCGGAGGTCTCGCGGGTGCGGGCGAGAAACGACTCCGTCACCGCCTGCGCCCAGCTCGGGCTTAAGAGGATGCGCGTGTCGTCGGTGTTGAACTTCCCGTAGAGATGGTCGAACAGATCGAAGTAGTCGCGCTCCATGCCCGCGCTGTCCAGATTGACCAGCGGCTCGGCGAAGGCGCGCAGGTCGGCGGGTAGAGTGGCGAGGAAGCCCTGCGAGTCGAGCACCAGCTTGTCCACGTTGCGCACGCCGGGCGAGAAGGCGAGCCGGAGGCCGGCGTCGAGGTAGGTGCGGATGGCACGCTCGCAGAGAGCGAGGGCTCGCGGCCCTTCCGTGTCGAAGCCCATGTGATGCAGGGTCGTGCAGCCGCTCCGCACGTGGCGCACCACGCCGAGGGCCGCGGTGAGCTCGGGGTCGAAGGGGGGCATGATCGCCCAGTCGAGGAGGTTGTTCTCGAGGTAGTCGTTGAGCACGCCTTTCTGGATGGGCGAGATGGCGCGCCCGTGGCTGTGCGCGTCGATGAGCCCAGGGAGGAGGAGCTGCCGGCCGTTGCCGACCACCCGGGCCCCCGGGTGGTCGCGCCGCAGTGTCGACCAGTCGCCGACCTCGGTCACGCGGTCGCCCGTGACGAGGACGGCGGCATCGGTGAGCACGCGCGACTCCGCCGCGCTCGTGAGCAGATACTGTCCCCGCAGCAACAGTTCCATGGGCACGACCTCCCGTGCGCGCTCGAGGGCGGCGCGTGGCCGCACTCTACCGTGAACCACCCGCTTGTCAACGACGGGGGACGGCCCAGGGGGACGAGCGCAGGGCCGTCCCCAAACTTAGTCTTCAATGAGGACAATGTGTGGCCGAGCCATGCCGAGAATCTGCACGCGGCTAGCGAGAAACTCCTCATCGCCATGCGTGAGCCTCGCCGGCTGGACTTTTTCTTAGGCTGGGCCCTGGGTTCTGCGCGTCAGCCCATGGTCAGCACGACGCGAAAGCGCGCCCGTCCGCTGAGCATCTGCTGATAGCCCTCGGCGGCCTTCTCCAGCGGGAAGCGCTCGATCATCGGGCGGACACCGGTGAGCGAGCTGAAGGCCAGGGTGTCCTCGGAATCCTTGGCGGTGCCGGACGGCCAGCCGAGAACGGACCGGCGAGTGAGGACGATCTGAAGCGGGCTGATGGACAGCGGCTCCGGCGCCACCCCGACGACGATGAGCTTGCCGCCGGGCGCGAGCCCGTCGACCAAGGCCGAGATGGCCTTGGCGTCGGGAGCGGTGGCGAGGATCACGCGGGCGCCTCCAAGGTTCTGCAGGCTCTCCGCGGGAGCGCTCACCCCGCCGTCGATGTAGTCGTGCGCGCCTAGCTTCCGAACGAACGCGTCCTTGTCGGCACCACGGCCGATGGCCACCGTGCGGAAGCCCATCTGACGGGCGCACTGGATGCCGAGATGCCCGAGGCCGCCGATGCCCTGCACGGCGACGAGATCACCCGCTCTCGCTCCCGAGTTGCGCAGGGGGTTGTAGACGGTGACGCCCGCGCAGAGGAGGGGAGCCGCCTCCGCGCTCGGCAGATCGTCGGGCATGGCGGCGAGGGCCTCGGCGGGCACGACCACGTACTCCGCGTAGCCGCCATCGAAGCTGAGCGAGGTGATCTTCTCGAAGCGGCACAGGATGAAGTCGCCGCGACGGCACGGATCACACGTGAAGCAGTGTCCGCCATGCCACCCGACACCGACGCGCTGACCGGGCTTCCAGATGTTGACGTCGGCGCCCACGCCATCGATACGCCCCGCGATCTCGTGACCGGGGATCCGCGGATAGGCGAGTCCAGGCCAGAGCCCGTCCTTGACCATCACGTCGCTGTGGCAGACACCGCAAGCCTCGACCTTGACGCGCACCTGGTTGCGCTCGGGCTCGGGAATCGGGCGCTCGACGAGCTCGAAGTCGCCTCCGGCCTTGGTCACCTGCACAGCCTTCATGGTTGCCATGGCGTGTCCTCCGGATGAGAGCGAGAGAGGTTCCTAGGGGCCGGGACCGAAGCACGAGGTGAGCACACCGCGCGAGCAGACGCACTCCAGCGGCGTGCCGTCCTTGCCCTTGGTCATGACGATGCGACTCGGGCAGGTGCGCTCTGTCACCCGGTGGGGCGCCAGCTGGAATGCCGTGCCGACGATGGCCAGGACGCCCACGACGATCAAGATCCAAGCGTATCGCTTCATCGGCTCTGCTCCTGGCGAGCCTTCCTTCTTTGGATGGGATTGTACTGCCGTGGATGCAGCTGAATCTCGATTCAGCTGATTCCGGAAAAGGTTTCCGGGTGAGCGTCCGCGCGTTCCATGCGCGCGGCCCGTGCAGGAGGCAGCGATCTACGCACGCGCTGACGACTGTCTCGAGCGGCGCTTCGCCGGCCGACGGGCCGGGAGCCGGCCGCCGACCGCGGCTAGTCGGAAAAGACGGGCAGCACCTCGGTGGTGAAGCGCTCGAACTG
>Ga0075435_100002353_pt1 | contig 12527 bp, 15 predicted proteins | sample RhiMethybrSRZTD4_FD_75302 | JGI IMG/M metagenome (GOLD analysis project Ga0075435, IMG submission 75302) | Populus rhizosphere microbial communities from Tennessee, USA - Rhizosphere MetaG P. TD hybrid SRZTD4 | ecosystem: Host-associated > Plants > Roots > Rhizosphere > Soil | place: USA...
TTCTGGGCGAGCTGCTTGAAGTAGTCCCAGCCGTAGAGGTGCACGAGAGCGAGCACGTGCGTCGAGATGACGCCGCTGTAGCCCGGATGCGCGGTGACGAGCTTGCCCTTCCAGCGCGGATCGAGGAGGTCCTTCCAGGTCTTGGGCGCCTCGCCCGGCGGCACGCTCTTGGTGTTGTAGGCGATCACGTTCACGGTGGCTCGCAGCCCGTAGTGATAGCCGTCCTTGTCCTTGAAGGAGGCGGGGAAGCGCTCCACCCCCGCCGGGGTGTACTTCATGAGGAGCTTCTTGTCCTTGAGGAGAACGTAGTGGCCCGCGTCCGAGGTGTGGATGACGTCCACGTTCTTGATGTTGGCCTGGAGCTCCTGCATCACACGCTGGAGGATGCGCTGTGAGCCCGTGCGGTGCACCTCGACCTTGATGCCCGGATACGCTGCCTCGAAGAGCTTGGCGACCTTCTCCGCGCTCGTCAGGGCGAGCGAGGTGTACCAGACGACCTTCCCTTCCTTCTTGGCCGCATCTACCCGCGCGTCCTGCGCGAGGGCGAGGCGGTTGGCGACGAGCCCCGCGAGGAGGAGCACCAGCGCGACGACGACGCGGCGACGGGTCATGGATGTCCTCTACGCGGCCAGGGCACGCATCAGGGCGTTGAGGTCGGGCTGGGCGGCCAGATCGCCCGCGAGGCGGATCACCGCGCTCGCCAGCGCGTCGGGCACGGCCAGCGAGGCGTTGCCACGGAACTTGGTCTCGATCTCCTCGCGCGACATGGGGAGGTCCGGGCCGCCCCGCGGGCGGTCCTGACGCTCCTCGAGGAGACGGCCGTCGCGAAGGCGCACGGCCACGCGTCCCACGAACTGGCGGGGATAGTCGATGGTGGGATCGAGCTCGTAGCGAACCGTGCCCGCCACGGAGAGCACGCGCGGATCCCGCGCCGCTTCATCGGTGAACTCCGCGAGGGAGGCCCGCCCCTTCACGAACATGACAGCGAGAAGATAGGGAAGGCTGAACTTCGCCGCGTAGCCGTTGGCAGGCCGATGCTTGTCGGCGAGCGGCTCCCAGAGGCGCGGCACTGGCCCTTCCGCGGTGCGGCAGGTGACGCTCGCGATGTCCTCGGGCCTGATCCCGTGCGCGTCGCGGAGCTTCAGCGCGCAGTCCATGTAGGGCTGGGCAATGGAGCCGCACGGATACGGCTTGAAGGTGAGCTCGCTCAGCTCCCATTTCTGCCCGAGGGTGGCGAGCAGGGACTCGACGGTTGCCTCCGGATAGTCGCCGGCGAAGGCCTGATAGAAGCCGTGCGTCCCCTCGAAGACCGTCTCCGGCCCCGTGAAACCGGCGCGCGCGAGGAGCGCGGCGGCCACGCCCGCGTGGCCGGCCCACCCCGGATGGAGCCGCTTCGTCCAGGAGCCATCGGCGAGGTACTCGATGATGCCGCCGGCCTGGCTCCCGCAGATGCCGAAGGCGTGGACGAGCTGGTCCTCGGTGAGGCCGTAGAGCCGGCCCGCCACTGCGGCGGCGGCGAAGCTCGCCGTGAGGGAGGTGGGATGATAGTGGCGCGCGTGGAAGCGGCCGGGCACGGCGAGGCCGATCCGGCACATCACCTCAACGCCGGCGATGCTCGCCTCGAGAGCGGCGCGCCCGGAGGCGCCCACCGCCTCGCCGACGGCGAGGGCGCTGGAGACGGCGAGGCAGCCCGTGTGAACAATGGCGTCCTCCCGCGTGTCGTCGAAGTCGAGGCCGTGGGCGAGCGTGGCGTTGGCGAGCACCGCGCTGGCCGCTCCCGTCCGGGACTTGGCGCCGATCAGGGTGCTTTCCGGCGGGCCCCCGAGGCGCTCGGCCGCTTCCAGCACGGCGCGGCCGAACTCCTCCCGGGAGGACGCGAGGCAGCTGCCCAGGGTGTCGAGCACGAGCAGGCTCGCTCGCTCGACCACCGGCGCAGGGACGTCGGGAAGCGCCAGACCGAGCGCGAAGCGCGCATAGCGCCGGGCAACCGAGGGACGCACGTGAGCTCTCCTGTCCGGAATCGAGCCGGGGAACGCGTGAAAGCCGCGCAAGAATATCACGTGGTTCGATGGGAGTCGATGCGGCGAAAGTTGACCATCCGGCGCCCGATCTGTCAGGCTCGCGGCAATGTCTCCAGGCGCAAGGGCAAGATCGTCTACCAGGGCACCTACACGACCGATCCCTCCCGGAAGTCCGCCACCATCGACTTCACCAACACGGCAGGCGAGATGAAGGGCAAGGTCTGGCAGGGGATCTACGAACTCTCCGGCCGTTCCCTGAAGATCTGCGACAACGCGGACGACGTGTCGAAGGCGCGCCCGGCCGCATTGGCCACAGAGGCGGCGTCGGGGAAAGTGATGCTGACCTTCAGGCGCGCGAAGCGCTGAGGGGCGGGGCTACGGCTTGATCGTGCCGTTGACCGTGTTCGAGCAGTGGGTGCGACCCTGCGTCGTCTCGCCGACCGTCACCTCGTTCGTTGAGCAGAACTGGCTCGAGGGCTGACTGAGCGTACCGCCCCCGGAGAAGGCGCCACCGAGGCCGGTGCTGCCCGAGGAGAACGTGCCGCCCCCGAGGGAGCCCTTGGTGTCCGGAGACGGGGACAGGGAGTTGCCGCCCACCGGCGGGATGTCGGTGCGCCGGCTCGAGCTGGACGTATCGGGGACGGAGAAGCTTCCGATCTGCGGTTTGTCGATCTGGCGCGTCGGGACCTGGCCGGTTCCGCTCCCCTGGGTCGTGTTGATCCCCCCGATGGTGATGTTGACGTCACCCGGGCCGGCAGCTCCTGTCAAAACGGAGCCCGCCAGGCTGGCGAGGACAATCGAGGCGATCAGGGCACTCTTGATGGCTGTCTCCCCGGTTTACGAATAGAATGATCCCGCGCCGGTCGTGCAGTGTCTGTGCCATCCAGCACAGGTCCGTCTTGTTCACCACATGGAGGACGCCCCCAAACCGCCCCTGCGGAACTGTCCAGATGTCCGACACCTTCGCCGCACCTCGTCATGAGCCCGGGCTAGGCCTTGTCTCCCCCTCACCGTTTGACGTAGGCTGTCGCGCAATGGCGAAGACGTGGCGCGTCTACAGCGACCCGAGCGGTCAGTCGAAGATCGCCGAGATACCGCTCGAGATGAAGCCCTTCGTAGACACGGAGGGCGCCCACGGGCAGGGGACCCCGCTGCAGAAGGCCACGGGCATCGCCTTTCGCGTCTCCCCTCCCGGCTACGTGCTCGACTGGCACTGCGCGCCCAGGCGGCAGTACTCGATCTCGCTCTCCGGTCACGCGGAGATCGAGGTGGGCGACGGCACGGTGGCCCGGATCGGTCCCGGCGACGTCGTTCTCGCCGAAGACCTCACGGGGCAGGGGCACATCACGCGCGTCGTGGGATCCGAGCCGCGCTTCTACGCCATCGTGCCGCTGTCCGACGCCTAGCGGAACTCGAGCCCGTTCGCTCCGTGCCCCCGCTGATCAGCTTCGACATCGACGGCACGCTGGAGGTGGGCGACCCGCCCGGCCTCGTCAGCGTGGAGATGCTGCGGCAGTGCAAAGAGCTCGGCTATCTCATCGGGAGCTGCTCCGATCGGCCCGTGTCGTATCAGCGGCAGCTTTGGAGGCGCCTCGAGATCGCGGCGGACTTCACCGTGCTCAAGCACCGGCTCGCCGACGTGAAGTCCGAGTTCCCTGCCGAGGCCTACTTCCACATCGGCGACAGCGATCTGGACCACTTCTACGCGGGGGAGGCGGGCTTCCACTTCTTCCGCGCCGATGGCGCGATGGTCGAGGCATGGGGGCCCGCACTCTTCCTCGGCCCGCCGTGACGGGCCGTCCCCTCCCCGTCCGCTCCGCTTCCGACTCCCCATCTGACGAGGAGCCCCGCCAGAGGCCGTGAGCTCTGGGCGGCCCCTGCAGCACGCGAGCGGGGCCTGGCTCTTCCGGAGTGCGCGGCCGGTGGGGCAGGGTGCCGCCCTGCGCGACGTGCTCGCCGGCTTAACGCTGGCCGCCATGAACATCCCTCAGGCCCTCGGCTACACGAAGATCGCGGGCACGCCGGTGGTCACCGGCCTCTACACGCTCCTCCTCCCCGTGTTTGCCTTCGCTGCGCTCGGCTCCTCGCGCTATCTCGTGGTCGCCGCGGACTCCGCCACTGCCGCCATCCTCGCGGGCGGCCTGGAGCCCCTCGCGCGCGCGGCGAGCGCGCACTACGTAGAGCTGGCGGGCATGGTCGCCCTGCTCGCCGCGGCTTTCCTCCTCCTCGCGCGGATCCTCAGGCTCGGCTTCGTCGCCGACTTCCTCTCCCAGACCGTGCTGGTGGGATTCCTCACGGGAGTGGGCATTCAGGTCGGCATCGCCGTCCTCGGCGACATGCTGGGTATCGCCGTCGACACGCGGGAGACGCTGCGGCAGCTCGTCGAGGTGCTGCGCGGCCTCCCCGGGGCGCACGGCCTCACCATCGTCATCTCGGCGGCGGTGGTGGCGGTGATCCTCCTGTGCCGGCGCCTGGCGCCGCGGCTGCCCGGCCCGCTCATCGCCGTGGTGGGTGCGGTGGCGGCCAGCGCGGCCTTCGATCTCGCGGGGCGCGGCGTCACCGTGCTCGGGCCAGTGGAGGGCGGGCTCCCGCGTCTACACGTGCCCGAAGTGAGTTGGAACGAGCTGTTCGCGCTCCTGCCCGTCGCGCTGTCGTGCTTCGTGATGATCGTGGCCCAGAGCGCGGCCACCGCGCGGGCTTATGCCCTCCGTCATCGCGATCGATTCGATGAGAACGCCGACCTCTCGGGGCTGTGCGCGGCCAACGTCGCAGCTGCGGTGAGCGGCACCTTCGTGGTCAACGGGAGCCCGACCCAGACGGCCATGGTGGAGCACTCGGGCGGGCACAGCCAGCTCGCGCATCTGGTCACGGCGGGCGCGGTCGCCCTCGTCCTCCTTTTCCTCACCGGGCCGCTCCAGTACCTGCCCCGCTGCGCCCTCGGCGCCATCGTATTCACCATCGCCGTCGGCCTGGTCGACCTGGGCGGGCTCAGGGACATTCGGCGCGAGAGCCCCGCGGAGTTCGCGCTCGCCACCGTCACCGCCATCGTGGTGGTCATGGTCGGAGTGGGGGCGGGCATCGTGCTGGCCATGGCGCTGTCGCTCCTCCATCACGTGCGCCACAGCTATCAGCCGCACACCGCGGTGCTCGCGGAGGAGGAAGGGCACTGGCGGCCCATTCCCGCGAGGCCGGGCGCGCAGAGTGAGCCGGGCCTCCTCGTCTTCCAGTTCGGCGCGGACCTCTTCTACGCCAACGCCTCGCATTTCGCGGACGACGTGCGCGAGCTCGTGGAGCACGCGCCGTCGCCGGTGCGCTGGCTCATCCTGGACGCGGGCGCCGTCACCTCCCTCGACTACTCGGCGGCCCGCGTGGTACGGCCCCTCGTCGAGGAGCTCACGGCGAGAGGGGTGACGCTCCTCATCGCCCACGCGGAGCCCTCCCTCCGGTCGGACCTCGTCCGCCACCGGCTCTCGGACGTAATCCGCAACGACCGGATCTTCGAGCGGCTGCGGGATGCCCTCGCCGTGGTGCGGGGCGGACCGCCTCGTTGACCCTCTCCGGCCGATCTGGCAGGATCGGCGCCGTCTCGCTGACCTCGTCGCTTTCAACCAAGGAGGCGTGATCGCCATGTCAGGCACGGTGGGATTCATCGGACTCGGCGCCATGGGCGGACCCATGGCCGCCAATCTCGTCAAGCACGGCTTCTCGCTGGTGGGGAACGACGTCGATCCGGTCAAGACGGAGCAGTGGCGCGCCCGTGGTGTCTCCATGGTGGAGTCCGCCGAGCGCGTGGCCGCCGCCGTCGATCGGACCATCTGCATGGTGGAGACGACGGCCCAGGCCGAGGCGGTCATCGCGGGCGAGCGCGGCATCGCCAAGAGCGCGCGGCGCGGCCACATCGTGGTCTGCATGAGCACCATCGATCCCTTCGTGGCGCGCCGCCTCGCCGACCAGCTCGCCGCCCAGGGCATCGCCATGCTCGATGCGCCGGTGAGCGGCGGCACGGAGCGGGCGGCCTCGGGAGAGCTGTCCATCATCGTGGGCGGGGCGCCCGAGACGGTGGCCGCCTGCAAGGATCTCTTCGAGGCCATGGGAAGGAACGTCTTCCACGTGGGCGCCCTCGGCCAGGGCCTGGCCATGAAGCTCGTGAACAACATGCTCGTACAGGTCAACACGGTGGCGGTGGCGGAAGCGCTCGTCCTTGGGGTCAAGGCCGGCCTCGATCCCCAGACCATCTACGACGTGGTGCGGGTAAGCACGGGCACGAGCTTCGCCTTCGAGTCGCGCGCGCCGAAGATGCTCGCGCGCGACTTCGCCCCGGGGGGCACCATCGACATCTCCTTCAAGGACCAGGAGCTGGAGACGGCCTTCGCCAAGCAGCTCGGCGTACCCGTGCTCCTGGCCAACGTGACCCAGCAGGTCTACCAGATGGCACGGGCCGCCGGGTTCAACAAGGAGGACGGCTCCGCGCTGATCAAGGTGTTCGAGCGGCTGGCCGGCGTGCGCGTGAGCGGGAGAGCCTGAGCCCATGGCGACCTACGTGCTCGTGCATGGGGCGTATCAGGGCGGCTGGATCTGGAAGCCGGTCGCCCAGCGCCTGCGCGCGGCCGGCCACGAGGTGTATGCGCCCACCCTGGAGGGGTGCGGTGAGCGGCACGACCAGATCCGGCCAGGAATTACCGTGGGCACGCACGCCCACGAGGTGGCGCGGCTCCTCTTCTACGAGGACCTCGAGCACGTGGTGCTGGTGGGCACGAGCTCGGGCGGGATGGTCATCTGCCAGGTGGCGGAGCTCGCGGAGGACCGCATCGATCGTCTCGTCTTCGTGGATGCCCTCGCCCTCCTGCCCATGGAGCGCGTCGCCGACATCGTGAACCGCCCCGCGGCCAACGAGGTAACCGAGATGACCACCGCCCCCACCCGCAAGGACGCGGAGGGGCGCATGTTCGCCGATCTCGAGCCCGGCATGCGCGCGTGGGCGCTCGCCCGCTACACCCCGCATCCCATCGCCGCTCTCGAGGCGCCCATGGGACCCACGAATTTCTGGGACCACCGCTGGAAGGCCGCGGTGATCCGCTGCCGCCAGGCGCGCAATCCTCCCGAGTCGCACCAGCGGCGTACCGCGGAGCGCCTCAAGGCCTCCTACACGGAGATGGACACCGGGCACTATCCGATGCTGAGCCAGCCCGAGGAGCTGACGCGGCTGCTCCTCTCGGTGTAACGGCTCAGCGGCAGACGCTGTAGGTCATCTTGCCGAGAGTGAGTCGCGTGTTGCGGCCTTCCCCCGCGAAGGCCATGGGCAGCCGCGACTCACCGCCGTTCGGCTCGTGGATGATGAGGAGCCCGGGGTTGACCTCCCAGCGTGCCGAGTAGTTGCTGCCCGTGTGCGAGCCGTTGGCGAGATCGGTGTCCTTGCGGAGGAGGAGCACGCCGTTCGGCTGGAAGCGGAGCCGGATGGTCTGGAGGCTGATGCCCGTGCTGCTCTCGTGACACCACGCCGTCGACATGAGCGCGGCGGCGGCGTCCGCCGGCTGCGCGTGTCCCGACGAGGGCGCGAAACTCAGGCCGAGGAGGACCGCGAGCAGCGCTAGTCGGCGCGCCGCAGCTTCCACGTCCCCGCTCCCGAGTCGGCCTGCGTGTAGCCCCACGTGCCGATCAGCTCGCGTCCCGATGCATCCGGCCGGAGCACGCCCTTGCCGAAATAGCTCGTGCCCCACTTCCAGTTGGTCATCTTTCCCTCGCTGTCCTTCTGCTCGGGGAGCTTGATGAAGAGGCGATAGCCGAAATCGATGGAGAGGCCGCCGATGACCACGGCCAGAATGCGCTCGATCACGCGGAGCTCCAGCAGGTCCATGGCGTCGTCCCGGAGATACTAGGGTGTCGTGCGCAGCGCCGTCAAGAAATGGCGGCGCCGTTGACGCTCCTGGGGGCGTCTGGCAGGATCAGCGCGCGCGAGCGCGCGAAGCGCCGCGACGGGAAAGGACGGTCCCATGGCGAAGACGAGGAGAGCGGCGCGGCGCGCGGCGGCCCCGGCGGTTGCGCAATCGATCGCGATCGACGGCGACCAGTCCGTGGCCATCGACGGCGCCCAGCAGCTCGACGTGGGCAGCAGCCAGACCATGGCCGTGGGCCGAGACCGCCAGGTCACGGTCGGCGGCTCCGACTACCTCGAGGTGAATCTGGACGAGGTGGTCGCCGTGGGCCGTGCCTTCAGCGTGAGCGTGGGGAGCACGGCGAGCCGGGAGGTCGGCGGCGCGCTCACCTTCACAGCCTCCCGGGTGATCCTCCGAGCCGCGCAGGAGCTCCGGCTGGAGGTAGGGCGCAGCCTCATCGTCCTCAAGTCGAGCGGCGACATTCAGATCAAGGGCAGCCGGATCGAGATCGCGGGCGCCGGCGAGGTGCACCTCAAGGGTGCGAACGTTCACACCAACTAGAGTCGCGCGCTCCGACGGCCGGGGTTGAACGGGCCGCCCCGCACCGGGTTATAATCGGCCGTTGCCGGGCGGACATCCACACACCACGAAAGGCGAACCAGCACTCATGCGATACGAAGCGCCCGATTCGGTAGAAGGGGCGGTAGCCCTGCTCGCGGGAGCCACCGGGGATGCGCGCGTGCTCGCGGGAGGGACCGACCTCCTCGTGCAGATGCGCGCCGACATCCTCGATCCCGACCTCGTCGTCGACATCAAGAAGATCTCCGAGACCCGCACCGTCACCGAGGAGAAGGGCGGCTGGCGCATCGGCGCCGCGGTGACGGGCGCCGAGCTCAAGGAGCACACGAAGCTCAAGAAGGCGTGGCCGGGCGTGGTAGAGGCGGCCAATCTCATCGGCTCGACCCAGGTGCAGGGGCGGGCAACCCTGGGCGGCAATCTCTGCAACGGCTCGCCCGCCGCGGACAGCGTGCCCGCCCTCATCGCGGCTGGCGCGGTGGCGACTCTGGCCGGCCCCAAGGGCCGGCGCGACCTTCCCGTGGAAGACGTGATGCTGGGGCCCCGCAAGCTCGCCCTCCAGAAGGGCGAGATCGTCGTTTCCTTCCTCCTGCCCCCGAAGGCTCCTCGCTCGAGCGATGCCTACCTGCGCTTCATCCCGCGGACGGAGATGGACATCGCGGTGGTGGGCGCCGGCGTGAGCCTGACCGTGGACGGCGGCGGCACTATCACCGCGGCGCGCGTGGGCCTGGGGGCGGTGGCGGCCAGGGTGCTCCTGGTGACGGAGGCCGCGCAGGCCATCATCGGCAGCCGGTTCGACGAGGCGGCGCAGGCACGGCTGGAGGCGGCGGCCCGCGCGGTCTGCCGTCCGATCGACGACAAGCGGGGCACGGTGGACTTCCGGGTCGACGTGGCGGCGGTGCTGACTCGCCGGGCGGCCCTCATCGCGCTGGACCGAGCGAGGGCGAACTGATGGCCAAGCACCACATCCAGGCGCAGGTCAATGGCGACGAGGTCGAGTTCCTCTGCGAGACGGAGGAGACGCTCCTCGACGTGTTGCGTGACACTCTCCACCTCACGGGCAGCAAGGAAGGCTGCGCCTCCGGTGATTGCGGCGCCTGCAGCGTCATGCTGGACGGCCGCCTCGTCTGCTCCTGCCTCGTCCTCGGCTGCGAGATGAACGGCCGCACGGTCGAGACCATCGAGGGCATGGCCCAGGGGGAGAAGCTCCATCCACTCCAGCAGCGATTCCTCGAGCACGCGGCCCTGCAGTGCGGGATCTGCACGCCGGGCTTCCTCGTGGCCTCCAAGGCCCTGCTCGAGCGCAACAACAATCCGACGGAGACCGAGGTCCGCTACTGGCTCGCGGGCAATCTGTGCCGCTGCACCGGCTACGACAAGATCGTGAGCGCCGTGATGGACACGGCCGCCGCAATGAGAAAGGGATAACCATGGCCGAGACGGCAACCAACGGACACGCGCAGTCCTTCGTGGGCACCCGCACCATCCGGCCGGACGGCGTCGACAAGGTCACCGGTCGCGCCCGGTTCGGGGCAGACTTCAACCTGCCGGGCCAGCTCATCGGCCGCGTGCTGCGCAGCCCCCATCCGCACGCGCGCATCGTCTCCATCGACACCTCCCGGGCCGAGGCGCTGCCGGGGGTGAAGGCGGTCATCACCCGTGACGACTTCGCCGACCAGCCTTCGGAGTTCATTCCCGCGGGTGAGATGATGATGAACTACAAGGACGTGGTGCGGAACGTCATGGCCCGCGAGAAGGCTCTCTACGAAGGCCACGCGGTGGCCGCGGTGGCCGCCACCAGCACGGCCATCGCCCGGCGGGCCCTCAAGCTCATCGACGTGAAGTACGAGGTGCTGCCGCACGTCATCGACGTGGTGGCGGCGATGCAGCCCGGCGCCCCGCTGCTCCACGACGATCTCTTCACGGTGGGCGTCGAGCCCAAGCCCGACACGCCGTCGAACATCGCCAAGCGCATCGAGATCAAGCAGGGCGACCTCGAGGCGGGCTTCAAGGCCGCCGACCTTATCATCGAGCGGGAGTTCAAGACGGCGCCCGTGCATCAGGGCTACATCGAGCCCCACGCCGCCCTGGCCACCGTGTCCGAGGACGGCACCACGGAGCTGTGGTGCACCACGCAGGGGCACTACATCGTGCGCGCCCACTGCGCGCGCCTCCTCGGCCTCGACATGGGCAAGGTGCGCGTCACCGCCACCGAGATCGGCGGCGGCTTCGGCGGCAAGACCGTGGTGTACCTGGAGCCGCTGGCCATCGCGCTGTCGAGGAAGGCGAAGCGGCCGGTGAAGATGGTCATGTCGCGCGAGGAGGTCTTCAAGGCCTCCGGACCGACCTCGGGCGCCACCGTGCGGGTCAAGATGGGAGCGAAGAAGGACGGCAAGTTCGTGGCCGCTTTCGCCGAGCTCAAGTACCAGGCGGGGGCCTTCCAGGGCTCGCCCGTCCAGCCCGGCGTCTTCTGCGCCTTCGCGCCGTACGACATCGAGAACGTCCACGTAGTCGGCTACGACGTGGTGTCCAACCGGCCCAAGGTCGCCGCCTACCGTGCCCCCGGCGCGCCCATCTCCGAGTACGCCGTGGAGAGCGTGGTGGACGAGATCGCCAAGAAGCTCGACATCGATCCCATCGACCTGCGCATGCAGAACGCCGCGCACGAGGGGACCAAGGCCGCCTATGGCCCCAAGTTCGGGCCCATCGGCCTCGAGGAGACGCTCAACGCCATCAAGAAGACGGAGCACTGGAACGCGCCGCTCCGGAAGTGGCAGGGGCGCGGCATCGCCTCCGGGTTCTGGTTCAACATCGGCGGCGAGACCTGCGCCTCGCTCACCGTGAACGAGGACGGGACGGTCTCGCTCGTGGCGGGCACGCCCGACATCGGTGGGCTCCGCGCCTCGCTGGCCGCGGTGGCCGCGGACGAGCTGGGTGTGCCCTACGACAAAGTGCGCCCGATCATCGGCGACACGGGCTCCCTCGGCTTCAACTTCCTCACGGGGGGCAGCCGCTCCGCCTTCTCGGGCTCCATGGCCATCGTGGAGGCGGCGAAGCAGATCAAGAGCGAGCTGTGCGCGCGGGCCTGCAAGCTGTGGGACGCCAAGCCCGAGCAGGTCGAGTTCTCCGGCGGCGCCGTCCGGCCGCTCGGTGCGCTCGCCGAGAAGGTCAAGCCCATGACCATCGCCGACTTCGCCAAGGTCGCCGGCAAAACGGGCGGCCCCATCGGCGGCGTGGGCCGCATCAACGCGCAGGGGGCGGGGCCGAGCTTTGGCACGCATCTGGTCGATCTCGAGGTGGATCCGGAGACGGGGCGCGCGACGATCCTGCGCTACACCGTGGCCCAGGACGCCGGCCGCGCGCTGCACCCGGCGTACGTGGAGGGGCAGTATCAGGGCGGAGCCGTGCAGGGGATCGGCTGGGCGCTGAACGAGGAGTACATCTACGGCGAGGACGGTAAGCTCCAGAACGCGGGCTTCCTCGACTACCGCATGCCCGTGGCCTCGGACGTGCCGATGATCGACACCGTGCTTGTGGAGGTGGCGAACCCCAAGCATCCATACGGTGTGCGCGGAGTGGGGGAGACGCCCATCGTCCCGCCGCTGGGCGCCATCGCCAACGCCATGGAACAGGCCACCGGCATCCGCTTCACCGAGCTGCCCATGTCGCCGCCCAAGGTGCTCAAGGCGCTCAAGGAGAAGGGCCTCCGCAAGGCCTAGGTACACGCGTATGGCGCGAGTGGTGTTGGTGGGCAATCTCGCGCAGCTCACGGGGGGCGTCGCCGAGTTCGAGCTCTCGGCGACGTCCGTGAAGCAGCTGTTCGAACAGCTCACCGAGCTCCACCCCGCCCTCGGCCCGCATCTGGACGAGGGCATCGCCGTGGCCATCGACGGCCAGATCTACCAGGACACCCTCCTGGAGCCCATCCAGCCCGACAGCGAGGTCTATCTCCTCCCGCAGATCGCGGGCGGCGCCCCCGCGTCCTAGCTCGGATTATTCACGAGCGTGCGGAGCGCGAGGCGGCCGGGGCCTGTCGTCGGGGGGAGGGGTGCGCTCA
>Ga0075435_100002359_pt1 | contig 12518 bp, 10 predicted proteins | sample RhiMethybrSRZTD4_FD_75302 | JGI IMG/M metagenome (GOLD analysis project Ga0075435, IMG submission 75302) | Populus rhizosphere microbial communities from Tennessee, USA - Rhizosphere MetaG P. TD hybrid SRZTD4 | ecosystem: Host-associated > Plants > Roots > Rhizosphere > Soil | place: USA...
GCGGGCAGCGGCAGGTGAGAATGACGGCGAGGGCCCGGACGCCGGTGGTCACGGTGACCGGCCACCCTGCAGAACTGATCTTGTGGGCGCTCGGGCGGACCGGCGCGGCCCAGGTAAGGCTCGACGGCAACACCGATGCCGTCCGCCAGCTCAGCACGGCACGCAGGGGCCTGTAGGTGCCTGCCGGACCGGCCGCCACGGTGTCCGCGGCGGCGCATTAGGAGGGGACGGAGGCCCGGTGGAACTTCTGGGTGTCGACATCGGCGGCTCGGGGATCAAGGCTGCACCGGTGGACTCGACTGCGGGCGCCTTGACCCGGGAGCGGATCAAGGTGCCCACCCCGCAGCCGTCCAAGCCCAAGGCGGTCGCGGAGGCGGTGCGTGGGCTGGTGGAGCAGTTCGGCTGGTCGGGCAAGGCCGGGATCACCTTTCCCGGAGTGGTGACCGACGGGGTCATCCGCACGGCCGCCAACCTCGACCCGGCCTGGATCGGGGTGAACGCCCGCGACCTGTTCGGCTCGGCGGCCGGGCTGGAGGTCCAGGTCATCAACGACGCCGACGCGGCCGGTAAGGCGGAGATGCAGTTCGGCGCCGGGACCGGGCAGCAGGGCACCGTGGTCATGCTCACCTTCGGCACCGGCATCGGCAGCGCGCTGTTCACCAACGGGGTGCTGGTGCCGAACACCGAGTTCGGCCACATCGAGATCCGCGGCAAGGACGCGGAGAAACGCGCCTCGGAACGGGCCAGGGAGCTGCACGACCTCGACTGGGCGCAGTGGGCGGGCCGGGTCGACGAGTACATGAGCCACCTGGAGGCGCTGCTCTGGCCGGAGCTGTTCATCGTTGGCGGCGGCGTGAGCCGGAAGGCGGACAAGTTCCTGCCGCTGCTCGACGGGCTGCGCGCCCGCGTGGTCCCGGCCAAGATGCTCAACGACGCCGGCATCGTGGGGGCGGCGCTGACCGCCGCCTGACCGCCCACGCCCGCCCCCGCGGGCCCCAGCCGTGCAGGCCTCCCCGCCGCCGCCCGGCCCGGCGGTCAGCGCACGCAGTGCCCCGCGGCGCGCAGCGCGGCTTTCACGTCGGCGATCTTCAGCTGCCCGAAATGGAACACGCTCGCGGCGAGCACCGCGTCCGCGCCGGCATCCACGGCCGGCGCGAAATGGGCCAGTTCCCCCGCGCCGCCGCTGGCGATGACCGGGACGGTCACCGCGGCCCGGACGGCGCTGATCATCTCCAGGTCGAAACCCGCCTTGGTGCCATCCGCGTCCATCGAGTTGAGCAGGATCTCCCCCACGCCGAGGCCGACGGCACGGGCGGCCCAGGCCACCGCGTCGATGCCGGTGCCGCGGGTGCCGCCGTGCGTGGTGACCTCGAACCCGCTGGGGAGCCCGCGGGCGGGGGCGCCGGGTGCCCGGCGGGCGTCCACCGAGAGGACCACGCACTGCGAGCCGAACCGCTGCGCCGCCTCGGCCAGCAACTCCGGCCGGGCCACGGCCGCGGTATTCAGCGACACCTTGTCCGCGCCCGCGCGCAGCAACCGGTCCACGTCCTGCGTGCTGCGCACGCCGCCGCCCACGGTGAGCGGGATGAACACCTGCTCGGCGGTGCGGCGCACCACCTCAAGCGTCGTCTCCCGGCCGCCGCTCGAGGCAGTGATGTCGAGGAAAACGAGTTCGTCGGCACCCTGGGTGTCGTAGGCGGCAGCCAGTTCCACGGGGTCACCCGCGTCCCGCAGCCCGGCGAAGTTGATCCCCTTGACCACCCGCCCGCCATCCACGTCCAGGCACGGGATCACCCGGGTGGCAACGGTCATGCTCTCCACGGGGCCCCCTCGCGGGACGTCGTACCGGAGGCGCGCCGGATAGCACCTCGCTGGCCTCGGGGGGCAGGGGGATCCGGGGGGTTTGCCCCCGGGAACGGCGGAGTCTCCCCGCCGGGACACCGCTGCGGCGCTTCGCGTCCTCGCGGCGTTCGGCCCGGCGGCTGCGGCGTCTGCAGTGCGGACACTATGCCCCGACTCCCGGCTTGTACGCGACGGCCTCCACCTCGATCAGCATCCTGGGATCCACGAGTGCGGCGATGGCGACCATCGACGTGGCGGGCATCGTCTCGCCGAACGCGTCGCCGTGCGCGAGGCCGTACTCCTCCCACCGGGAGATATCGGTGACGAACATCCGGGTCCGCACCACGTCGGCCAGGCTCGCGCCGAGCCGTTCCAGCGCCTCCGCCACGTTGGCGATGCACTGCGTGGTCTGCGCCCGCGCGTCACCCTCGTGCACGAACACCCCGTCCGCCACCGAGGTGCAGCCGGACACGAACACGAAGTCGCCCGCCGCGACCGCCCTGCTGTATCCGACCACCGGCTCCCAGGTAGTGCGGGTAGAAACCTTGCGAGTCACGACTTCACCGCCTCCAGCGCCTGTTCCAGGGTGAATGCCCCCGCGTACAGCGCCTTGCCGACAATGGCCCCCTCCACCCCGAGCGGGGCCAGCGCGGCGAGCGCCCGCAGGTCGTCCAGGCTGGACACGCCGCCGCTGGCGATCACCGGCCGGTCGGTGCGCGCGCACACCCGGCGCAGCAGGCCCAGGTTCGGCCCGGCCAGGGTGCCGTCCTTGGTGACGTCGGTGACCACGAAGCGGCGGCAGCCGTCGCGGTCCAGCCGCGCCAGCACCTCGGCCAGGTCGCCGCCGTCGCGGGTCCAGCCGCGCGCGGCGAGCGTGGCCCCCCGCACGTCCAGGCCGACGGCGACGCGTTCGCCGTACGCGGCGATGATGTCCCGCACCCAGTCCGGGCGTTCCAGCGCGGCGGTGCCGACGTTCACCCGGGCGCAGCCGGTGGCCAGCGCCGCGGCCAGCGAGGCGTCGTCCCGGATCCCGCCGGACAGTTCGACCGCGACGTCCAGCCGGCCCACCACGCCAGCCAGCAGCGCCGCGTTCGATCCGCGGCCGAACGCGGCGTCGAGGTCGACCAGGTGGATCCATTCGGCCCCGGCCGCCTGCCAGGCCAGCGCCGCGGCCAGCGGGTCACCGTAGCCCGTCTCGGTGCCGGCGGCGCCCTGCACCAGGCGCACCGCCTGGCCACCGGCGACATCCACGGCGGGCAGCAGCGTGAAGCTCATGACAACGTTCCCAGCCAGTTGGCGAGCAGCGCCGCACCGGCGTCACCGGACTTCTCGGGGTGGAACTGGGTGGCCATGAGCGGCCCGTTCTCGACGGCGGCGAGGAACGGCCCGCCGTGGCTGGCCCAGGTCAGCAGCGGCGGTGCCAGCCGCACATCCGGGCTGAGCGGCAGCGCCAGCGCGGCGTAGGAGTGGACGAAGTAGAACCGCTCGGCCGGCCCGATCCCGGCGAACAGCACCGAGCGGGCCGGCGCCTGCACGGTGTTCCAGCCCATGTGCGGCAGCACCGGCGCGGTCAGCCGCTCCACCGTGCCCGGCCACTGACCGCACCCCTCGGCGTGCATGCCGTGCTCGATGCCCTCGGCGAACATGATCTGCATTCCCACGCAGATACCCAGGACCGGGCGCCCGCCGGCGAGCCGCCGGTCGATCATCTGCTCGCCCCGGACCTCCCGGAGGCCTGCCATGCACGCGGCGAAGGCGCCCACGCCCGGCACCACCAGGCCGTCGGCGGCAAGCGCGGCCTGCCAGTCCGCGGTCACCGCCACGTCCGCTCCGGCGCGGGCCAGGGCTCGTTCAGCAGAACGGAGGTTCCCGGAACCGTAGTCCAGCACCACGACCCGGGGACGTCTCAGGCTCACAAAACACCTTTCGTGCTGGGCACGCCGGCCGAGCGCGGGTCCGGTGCCGCGGCGGCGCGCAGTGCCCGGGCCACCGCCTTGAACTGGGCCTCGACCAGGTGATGCGGGTTGCGGCCGGTGACCGACAGGTGCAGGCAGATGCCCGCCGTCGCGGTCAGGGACTCGAAGAAGTGCCTGGTGAGCGTGGTGTCGTAGGTGCCGATCAGCGGGGCCATGCCGTCCGGCTCGTGGTGCACGAGATACGGGCGACCGGACAGGTCCACCGCCGCCGTGGCCAGCGTCTCGTCCAGCGGGATCACGGCGTCCCCGAACCTGGTGATGCCCGCCTTGTCTCCCAGCGCCTCGCGCAGCGCCTGGCCGAGGGCCAGCGCCGTGTCCTCGACGGTGTGATGCGCGTCGATCTCGATGTCACCCTCGGCCTGGACGGTCAGGTCGAGCAGCCCGTGCTTGGCAAGCTGCGCGAGCATGTGGTCGAAGAACGGCACGCCGGTGCGCACCGTGGACGTGCCGGTGCCGTCGAGCCCGAGCTCGACCAGGATCTTGGTCTCCCTGGTTTCCCGCTCGACCCTGCCCGTCCGGTTCACCGGGCCGCACCACCTTGCGCGCCGTCGAGGACTTCGGTCAGGGCGTCGCGGAACGCGGCCATCTCCGCCGGGGTGCCGATGCTCACCCGCAGCCAGCCGTGCGGGCCGACCTCGCGGACGAGCACGCCGCGGTCCAGCAGGCCCTGCCAGACCGCGCGGGAGTCGCCGAACTCGCCGAACAGGACGAAATTGGCGTCCGAATCCGCGGCGGCGAGCCCGCGCCCGCGCAGCCAGCCCACCAGGGCGTCCCGCTCGGCGCGCAGGTCGGCAACGGTGGCGAGCAGTGCCGGGGCGTGGGCCAGCGCCGCCCGCGCCGTGGCCTGGGTTTGCGCGGACAGGTGGTAGGGCAGCCGGACCAGCAGCAGCGCGTCGATCACGGCCGGGTCCGCGGCAAGGTACCCGACCCGCGCTCCGGCGAGCGCGAACGCCTTGGACATGGTCCTGGTGACCACCAGCCGCGGGTAACGGGGCAGCAGGGCCAGCGCGGTGCCCGCCCCTTGCCTGGCGAACTCGGCGTACGCCTCGTCCACCACCACCATGCCCGGGGCGGCCTTGCACACCGCCTCGATCAGGGCGAGTGGCAGGGCGGTGCCGGTCGGGTTGTTGGGCGAGGTGAGGAACACCAGGCCGGGCTGGTGTTCCCGGACCGCGGCGACGGTCCGGCCTGCGTCCAGGCCGAAGTCGGCGTCGCGGGCACCGCGGATCCACGCGGTGCCGGTGGCCCGCGCGATCAGCGGGTGCATGGCGTAGGACGGCTCGAAACCCAGCGCGCACCGGCCGGTGCCGCCGAAGACCTGAAGCAGCTGCTGGATGATCTCGTTGGAGCCGTTGGCCGCCCACACCTGCCGCGCGCTGAGCTCGTGCCCGAGGTAGGCGGCGAGGTCGGCGCGCAGGGCCATCGCGTCGCGGTCCGGGTACCGGTTGAGCGAGCCAGCTGCCACGGCCACGGCATCGGTGATCTCCCGGACCAGCGCCGAGGGCGGCGGGTAGGGATTCTCGTTGGTGTTGAGCCGCACCGGGACATCCAGTTGCGGCGCGCCGTACGGGGTGCGGCCGGCCAGGTCGGGCCGGATCGGCGGCCCGGCAGCCGCCCGCCGGGCATCCGCCTGCGCCGCGGCGGGCCCGCCGCCGGCAGGTATGTCCGCGCCGTGTGGCACACGGATCCGGACCGCAGCGACGTGGGCGGCGAGGTCCTCCGTCGCGCCGAGGGCGTCGATGTGCGGGGCCGCCGCCGCCAGGGCCGCCGCCGAGCACTCCACGACGTGGATGCCGCGCAGGAAGGCCAGCACGGACAGCCCGGCGGTGTGCCGGGCGGTACCGCCGGTGGGCAGGACGTGGTTGGAGCCGGCCAGGTAGTCGCCGAGCGAGACCGGAGCGTACGGGCCGACGAAGACCGCGCCGGCGTTGCGGACCCGCGCGGCCAGGCCGGAAGCGTCCTCGGCCTGGATCTCCAGGTGCTCGGGCGCCCACGCGTCGGAAACCGCGAGCGCGGCCTCGGTGTCATCCACCAGGACGCAGGCGGACTGCCCGGTCAGCGCGGCCTGCACCGTGTCGCGGTGCCTGGCCGAGGGCACCTGCACGGCCAATTCGGCCTCGGTGCGCTCGGCGAGGGCGGGGTCGGTGGTGATGAGCAGGCACGCGGCCAGCGGGCCGTGCTCGGCCTGGGCAACCAGGTCGGCCGCGAGGAACCGCGGGCTGGCGGTGTGGTCGGCGATGATGGCGATCTCGGTCGGGCCGGCTTCAGCGTCCACGCCGACCGTGCCGGCCAGCAGCCGTTTGGCGGCGGTCACGTAGGCGTTGCCGGGGCCGGTGACCACGTCCACCGGTGCGCAGTCCGCGGTGCCGTAGGCGAACATGGCGACCGCCTGGGCGCCGCCGACCGCGTGGACCTCGTCGATGCCGAGCAGCGCGCAGGCGGCCAGGATGGCCGGGGCGGGCAGGCCGCCGGCATCAGGACGGGGCGGGGAGGCGACCGCGATCTGGCGGACCCCGGCGACCTGCGCCGGGATCACGTTCATGATCACCGAGGAGGGCAGTGCCATCAGGCCGCCCGGCACGTACACCCCGGCCCGGTCCACCGGGACGTACCGCTCGGTGACCTGGGCCCCGGCGCCGATCCGGGTCACGTGGTCGGCCGGCCGCTGCGCCTCGTGCACTGGCCGGACCCGGCGCGCCATCTCCTCCAGCGCCGCCCGGAGCTTCGGGTCGAGCCCGGCCAGGGCATCGGCCAGCGCCTGGGCGGGCACCCGGCTGGTGGGCAGGTCCACCTCGTCGAAGAGGGCGGTGTATTCGCGCACCGCAGCCGCCCCGCGTTCCCGCACGTCGTCGCACACCGGCCGGATCTGTGCCAGAGCGACGCTGGTGTCGAACGCCGCGCGGGGCAGGACTCCGGCCAGTTTCTCCCTGGTCATCCCGGCCGCTGGCTGCCCGCGGAGATCGATAACTGAGAGCACCCGCTCAGTCTATGGAGCCAGCGCCTTCGCCCGCCGGGCCGTCCACATGCCGAACAACGCTGGCCATCTTCCTGGCCCGGTGCCGGCCGGGACTGGCCAGCAGTTCGAGGCCGCCGGCCACCACCGCGGCGCCCAGAGCCCAGAACCCGAGCGCGCCGGTCGCCCCGAGTTTCAGCGAATCGAGCAACCGGGCACCCACCGGCAGGGTGGCCAGTTGGTGCTGGAACGCGGCGAGCCCCGAGTGTTCCCCCACCCAGCGCGCCACGAACGCGGCGGCAAGCGCCCCGGCGAGCAGCCCGGCCATCGCCAGCGGCCCGTGCTTGCGCACGGCGAACAGGTACCCGAGCGCACCGGAGATGGCCCCGCCGGCCAGGCACACCAGGCAGAACGCGGCATCGGCCGCGATGAACGCGGTTGTCTCGGCGTTGACCAGCGCCGCCTCCCCGGGAGCGGCGATCACCAGCAGCGGACGCGGCGCCACCGCCGCCCAGCCGAGCCCGGCGAGCACGCCGAGCGCAGCGGTCCCGGCCGCGACCGCCAGCGCCGCGACAACGGCGGGCACGGCAGCGCGCCAGGAGGACACGGCCTCGTCGCCGCGGGCCGGGTCGGGGAAGGGGATTGGCACAGTCATGGTCGCCAGCAGCGTACGCGACATACGGGCCGCCGGCACGGCGGGAGTTACGAGGCTGATCACATACCTTGCTACGGTGAGTTGCGCGATAACGGGCCAGTTCGTCCGGTTCGGCGTGCACGAGCCAGCGAGGGGGGCGTGCACCCACCCAGCCAGGGCTAGGGAAACCACGTGATCGAGGCACAGGATCTCACCAAGCGTTACGGGGACAAGGTGGCGGTCGACCACCTGTCGTTCCGGGTCGAGCCCGGCCGGGTGACCGGGTTCCTCGGGCCGAACGGGGCGGGCAAATCAACGACGATGCGGCTGGTGCTCGGCCTGGACCGGCCCGCCGCGGGACGCGCGACGATCAACGGCAGGCCCTACACCGAGCTGGCCCAGCCGCTGCGCACGGTCGGGGCGCTGCTCGAGGCACGGGCCATGCACCCGGGCCGGAGCGCCCGCAACCACCTGCTGTTCCTCGCCCAGACCCAGGGCCTGCCCAGCCGCCGGGTGGACGAGGTGCTGGATCTGGTCGGGCTGCGTGAGGTGGCGCGCAAGCGGACCAAGGGCTATTCGCTGGGCATGGGCCAGCGGGTCGGCATCGCGGCGGCGATGCTCGGCGACCCGTCGGTGCTCCTGCTCGACGAGCCGGTCAACGGCCTGGACCCGGAGGGGATCCTGTGGGTCAGGAACCTGATCAAGCAGCTGGCCAGCGAGGGCCGGACCGTCTTCGTGTCCAGCCACCTGATGAACGAGATGGCGGTCACCGCGGATCACCTGATCGTCATCGGCAAGGGGAAGCTGATCGCCGACTGCAGCACCCGCGAGTTCATCTCCCGCAGCTCGGAGAAGTCGGTGCTGGTCCGATCGCCCGACGCGGACCGGCTCGCGGACCTGATCGCTGCGGACGGCGGCAAGGCCATCGCGCAACCGCCCAGTGACGGGCAGGCCGCGGCGATGAGCGTCACCGGCCTGGAGGCGCCGCGGATCGGCGAGATCGCCGCCGCGAACCGGATCGTCCTGCACGAGCTGACCCCGCAGCTCGCCTCGCTGGAGGAAGCATTCATCGAGCTGACGGCGGGCAGCGTGGAGTACGGCGGCGGTGAGACGCCCGTTGCCGGGGCGCCGGCTGCGGCCAGCACCGCGACCCCGGGGAGCAGCCAGTGACCGCCGTCAGCCCCCCGCCCCCCGTCACGGACGCCGCGGGCCCGGCACCGCTGCCTGCCCGCCGAACGGGCTTCGCCGGCCTGCTGCTGGGCGAGTGGACGAAGATCCGCTCGGTCCGCTCTACGCCGTGGACCTTGATCATCTTCGCCGTCGTCAGCCTGGGCCTGACCGGGCTGCTCACCTGGCTGACCCTGCAATCGCTGAACAACGGCAGGAATGGTGCCCGCGACTCCGGGATTCTCACCGACCCGGTCAACTTCATCCTCGGCACCGGGCTGGGGCTGGGCCAGCTCGCCATCTGCGTGCTCGGCGCGCTGGTGATCACCGGTGAGTATTCTTCCGGCACGATCCGGGCCTCGCTGCTTGCCATCCCGCACCGCTACCCGATGATGCTCGCGAAGGCGGTCGTGTTCGCCGTGCTCGTGTTCATCATCGGCGAGATCGTGGCGTTCTGCTCGTTCTTCATAGGCGCGGTGCTGGTCAACGGCCAGACGTTCACCCAAACCGGGAGGATCGCTGGCCACGCCGTGACCGTGCACCGCACGCTCAATGTGTCGCTCAGCCAGCCAGGTGTCCTGCAGGCGGTGTTCGGCTCGGGGCTCTACCTGACGGTGCTCGGCCTGTTCGCCCTGGCCATCGGCGGCCTGATCCGGCACACCGCGGGCGCCATCACCACGGTGATCGGCCTGGTCCTGGTCATCTTCCCGCTCGCGGGGCTGCTGCCGGACAGCTGGGGCGCCCACGTCCACGCCTACCTGCCGACGGTGGCCGGGCAGCTCATCACCCAGGACAAACCCGCGGCCGACCAGCTCTTGTCGGCGTGGCAGGGATTCGGCGTGTTCTGCGCCTGGACCGCGCTCCTCCTGGCTGCGGCGATCTTCCTGATGCAACGGCGGGACGCCTGAACGGGAGTCCGTTCCCCGGATGCTTAACTTCCCACGCAGGCCGGGCCCAGGAGCTGCTTCAGGTCGGCGACCAGGCCCGGCGACGGCTTGACCCGCAGCTTGTTATCGAGCTTCACCACGGTGGTCCGGCGGCCGTTGCCCAGCCGCAGGTGCACCTCCGCCAGCCCCGGGTGGCTGCGCAGCACCTCCTGGAGCCGTTCCACGACCGGGGGCACGCACCGCTGCACCGGGAGCGACACGACGAAAGGGCCGTCGCCGCTCGCCGAGAGGTCCGGCACGCTCACCTCCATCGCGATCAGCTTCGGTGCGTCTTCGCGGCGGTCAAGCCGGCCCTTCACCAGAAGGATCGCGTCGTCGGCGAGATGAGCGGCGCAGCCGGCGTACGTCGCCGGGAAGAACAGCACCTCGATCGCGCCTTCCAGGTCCTCCAGGGTCGCCGCCGCCCAGGGGGCGCCCTGGCGGGTGACCTTGCGCTGCACCCCGGACAGGATCCCGCCGACGGTGACCGGCTGCCCGTCGCCGCGCCCGCCCCGCGTGGCGCGCTCGGCCTCTTCGGCGGCCGAGGACAGCAACTGGGCAACCGAGCAGTCGGTGCCGATAGACAGGATGTGCCCGACGCCGAGCAGCGGATGGTCGGAGACGTACAGGCCGAGCATCTCCCGCTCGAACCCGAGCAGGGTGGCCTTGTCCCATTCCCCGTCGGGCACCGGGACCTCGAACGTCGCCTCCGCGTCGGTGTCGGGGCCGAACAGCGAGTCCTGGCCCATCGCCTCGTTGCGCTTGACGTCGATCACCGTGTCGATCGCCTGCTCGTGGATGAGCACCAGGCCCTTGCGCGGGTGCCCGAGCGAGTCGAACGCGCCGGCCTTGACCAGCGACTCGATGACCCGCTTGTTGCAGACGTTGACCGGCACCTTGTTCAGGAAGTCGGAGAAGCTGGTGAACGCGCCCTGGCCGGCCCGCGCCGCGATGATCGCGTCCACCACGGCGGTGCCGACGTTGCGCACTGCGGCCAGCCCGAACCTGATGTCCCCGCTGACCGGCGTGAAGATCGCGGTAGAGGCGTTCACGTCCGGCGGCAGGACGGTGATCCCCATGCGGCGGCATTCGTTGAGGTAGACAGCGCTCTTGTCCTTGTCGCCGGCCACCGAGGTGAGCAGCGCCGCCATGTACTCGGCCGGGTAGTTCGCCTTGAGGTACGCGGTCCAGTACCCGATCATCGCGTAGCAGGCCGCGTGTGCCCGGTTGAACGCGTAGTCGGAGAACGGGACCAGGACGTCCCACAGCGTCTTGATCGCCGCGTCGGAGTAGCCGTTGCCCCGCATCCCCGCGGCGAACGGCTCGAACTCGTTGTCCAGGACCTCCTTCTTCTTCTTGCCCATCGCCTTGCGCAGCAGGTCGGCCTTGCCGGGGGTGTAGCCGGCCAGCTTCTGCGCGGCGGCCATGACCTGCTCCTGGTAGACGATCAGGCCGTAGGTGTCGCCGAGGATGCTCGCCAGCGGCTCGGCAAGCTCCTGATGGATGGGAACTACCGGCTTGCGGCCCGCTTTGCGATCGGCGTATTCGTTGTGCGCGTTCGCGCCCATGGGGCCGGGGCGGTACAGGGCGTTGACCGCGACGATGTCCTCGAACCGGTCCGCCCGCATGGAGCGCAGCAGCGCCCGCATTGGCCCGCCGTCGAGCTGGAAGACCCCGAGGGTGTCACCGCGGGCGAGGAGCTCGTACGTGGCCTTGTCGTCCAGCGGCAGGCCTTCCAGGCGGACCTCGTTGCCACGGTTGGCCTTGATCCCGGCCAGCGCGTCATCCAGGACCGTGAGGTTGCGCAGGCCCAGGAAGTCCATCTTGAGCAGGCCCAGGTTCTCGCACGCGGGGTAGTCGAACTGGGTGATGATCGCGCCGTCGGCTTCCCGCTTCCAGACCGGGATGTGGTCGACGATCGGCTCGCTGCTCATGATCACGCCGGCCGCGTGCACGCCCGCCTGGCGGATCAGCCCTTCCAGCCCGCGCGCGGTGTCGATGACCTGGCGGACCTCCTCCTCGGCCCCGTACAGCGCGCGGATCTCGCCGGCCTCGCCGTGCCGCGCGTGGTCGGCGTCGAAGATCCCGGCCAGCGGGATGTCCTTGCCCATCACCGGGGGCGGGAAGGCCTTGGTGATCCGGTCCCCGAGCGCGTACGGGAACCCGAGCACCCTGGTGGAGTCCTTCACCGCGGCCTTGGCCTTGATCGTGCCGTAGGTGATGATCTGGGCGACCCGGTCGTCGCCGTACTTCTCGGTCACGTACCGGATGACGTCACCGCGCCGACGCTCGTCGAAGTCGATGTCGATGTCGGGCATGGACATGCGTTCGGGGTTGAGGAACCGCTCGAACACCAGCCCGTGCACGAGGGGATCGAGGTCGGTGATGCCGAGGGCGTAGGACACCAGGCTGCCGGCCGCCGAGCCGCGCCCCGGGCCGACCCGGATCCCGTTCCGCTTGGCCCACATGATGAAGTCGGCGACCACCAGGAAGTACGAGCAGAACCCCTTCGAGGTGATGATGCCCATCTCGAAGGTGGCCCGGTCGCGGCCGCGGTCATCGAAACCTTCGGGGTAGCGGCGGTCCATCCCGCGCCAGACTTCTTTGCGGAACCAGCTCTCCTCGGTCTCGCCGTCCGGGATGGGGAACTGGGGCATCAGGTTGGACTTGACGAAAGAGACATCGGCCCGCTCGGCGATCTCCAGGGTGGCGTCGCAGCCTTGCTGCCACTCCTCGTCGGCGCTGATCGCGCGCATCTCCTGCGGGCTCTTGAGGTAGTAGCCGGTGCCCTCGAATCGGAACCTGTTCGGGTCGGCCAGGGTGGTGCCCGTCTGCACGGCGAGCAGCACCTCGTGAGGGGTGGCGCCCTCCGGCGTGGTGTAGTGCGAGTCGTTGGTGACCACGAACGGCAGCGACAGCTCCCTGGCAACGCGGCGCAGGCCGTCCCTGACCCGCTGCTCGATCGCCAGGCCGTGGTCCATGATCTCGACGAAGTAGTTGCCGGGGCCGAAGATGTCGCG
>Ga0075435_100002361_pt1 | contig 12513 bp, 10 predicted proteins | sample RhiMethybrSRZTD4_FD_75302 | JGI IMG/M metagenome (GOLD analysis project Ga0075435, IMG submission 75302) | Populus rhizosphere microbial communities from Tennessee, USA - Rhizosphere MetaG P. TD hybrid SRZTD4 | ecosystem: Host-associated > Plants > Roots > Rhizosphere > Soil | place: USA...
CCTCGGGGACCTCGGTGTGGATCAGGGCCAGCCGGTCCCCGTGGCGGTGGTAAATGAGTTCGGCCAGGTGCCCGCCGGTCCGGATCTCGAACCTGGACTCGGCCTGGTTGTCGGTAACCGGATCTTCATCGCTCACGCAGGCAATCGTCCCATCCGGGGCGGGCGGACCGTTCGCCGGGCGGCACTGTGCTGTCCCGCCCGGGGCGTAGGCTGTGGCGTCGTGACGCCCGAAGAGCGCTGGCTCGCCACGATGTGGCCGTTCGTTCGCGGCTGGCTGCCCGCCCCGTCCGCCACGGTGGTGGAGATCGGGTGCGGGCCGCTGGGCGGGTTCGTGCCGATGCTGCGTTCTGCCGGGTACGACGCGTCCGGTGTCGATCCGGAGGCGCCGGAGGGCCCGTGGTACCACCGGGTGGAGTTCGAGCGGCATGAATTGGCCGGGCCCGTCGACGCGGTGGTGGCGTGCACGTCGCTGCACCATGTCGCGGACGTCGGCGAGGTGCTGGGCCGGGCCGGGTCGGCGCTGACCGAGGCCGGCATGCTGGTGGTCGTGGAGTGGGCGTGGGAGCGGTTCGACGCAGCGACCGCGCAGTGGTGCTTTGACCGGCTGCCCGAGCCCACGACGGAACATGACTGGCTGCGGCATCGCCACGACGAGTGGCGCGCCTCGGGGCTGCCCTGGGAAAGCTACGCCCGGTCCTGGGCGGCGGCGGAGGGCCTGCACGCGGGCGCAGACATCGTGCGCGAACTGGACACGAGGTTCGACCGGCAGTTCCTCGGGTACGGGCCCTACTTCTTCCCCGCCCTGGCCGGCGTGAGCGAGGCCAAGGAGCAGGCCGCGATTGACGCCGGGGAACTCCAGGCCAGCAGCATCACCTACGCGGGCCGACGGCGGGGCTAGCACAGGCGGAGCCATCTGTTAACGGCCGGTGAACCTCGCGCGCACCGGTGCGCAATGTGCGGCTCTAACCCCCAAATGCGCCGGGTAGCCGACGTGAGCTAGTCACGGCGGCTACCCGGCACCCCCCCGCGCACCTGCGCTCGACCCTCTCGCGAGGGTCCGAGCTTCGGCCAATTCAGTTATATACGGAACTCGAGTAGCAAAGCTCGCGCCAAAGCCAGTCAGGTGGATCCTTGCTTGCAATTGCCGCGGCCATGCAAGAATCCGCATGACCTGCGGCGGGCACCGGCGCCTAGCTGGGTTCTCGCTGGCCGGCCGCGGGCACCACCCGCGCCGCTATGTCCTCATGGCCGTTGCGCCGGCACCAGCTCACTATGTACCGCGCGTGCTCACCGCACCACCGGTACACAACCTCGGGCGTCATCTTCAATCCGGGGCCGTGCTCACCGCGGTCCTTGATGAGCGGACCGAGATAATCGACCAGTTTCGCGGCGGTGTCATAACCCACATGTGCCGCGCTGGCGAGCGTTTCGTGATTAACGGCCCGGCCCGACGCGATGGCCCCGGCCAACCGGGCGGCGGTCGAGCCCTTGCCTTTTCCGAAATATGCATGAATTCGCGGAATTTGCGGCGGGCTGCCGGCTGAAGGGTACTGCGGTCCGGTTAGGCTGCCGCCGCGGACAGCAATATTCACGGCGTCAATGAGCGGCTGTGGCCCGGTCACCTTCCGGTAGATGCCCACCACCTCGGGCTGCTCGACCGCCTCGTCCAGGTGGTCGCGCTCCACCCCGTGACCTTGAGCCGCGAAGATCACCGGTGTCGGCCGGCGGGTCCGGCGGAGCATGTCGAGGACGTCAAGCCCGTCGAAGGAGTACTCGACCGCGTAGTCGTTCCAGGTGAGGTCCGCGACCACGACGTCGAACCGCAGTCGCTCGCCGACCGCGCGCTCCACCGCGGGCCGGTCCTCGGCGATCCGGAGGTTGGCGTCGCTCAGGGATTGCCTCAGCAGAGGCTCGATGATCTTTCCTAGTGCAGCGGCGACCAGGACCCGTGGCCCGTCCTGCATTGTCCCGCCCCCAACTGGCGTCGGCGGCTCCCCTCACGCGGAGCCGGCTGGGTCTTCCATCGGTGTCCGCGCCGGTAGCCCCCTGCGGCGCGGATGCGGCGGCGGCTGGGCACCTCGGGGTTCTCGTCCTCACCTGCCGCTCGCCGCGCCACGACCAGGCCCCAGAGCCGGTGTGCGCCGCGGGCGGGCCAGGATCACAGGCGCACCCTTGCATGCTGGATGCAGGCCCCCCTTCGGTATTGCCTGAGCAGATACCGGACATGCCGAATCTGACGAAGGCGATATGCCTCAGTGCCCAGCCACCTCCTTCTGGTCCCCGTCAATCTAGACGTAAGCACGCAGTTGCGAGACCAGCAATCGGGAGAACTCCCTAGTACGAAATTGGGCGAGAGCCGATCCAGCGGCTGGTTCCGTGCTATCAGCTTTTCATGCCCTGCGGCTAACTCCGAGCACAGTGACAGATTTGGCGCACGTCCACACGGTGCGGCGAATGCCTAATCGAGGCGCACCAGCCCGTGCTCCAGCGCAAACAACGTCGCGCCGGCCCGGGTGGACACACCGGCCTTGCCGTAGAGGCGCTGGATGTGGTGGTCGCACGTCTTGGGGGAGATCCCCAGCCGCCGCGCGACCTGCTTGGTGGCCAGCCCGCGGGCGAGCAGGCCAAGCACCTCGCATTCGCGCTCGGAAAGCCCGGCGGGCCGGTCACTCGTCACCTGTCTTCCGCCCGCCGCCTGCCCCGCCAGTGGCTGCCCGGCCAGTGGCGGCCCAGCCGCCTGCCCTGCCTGGGCGGGCTTGCGCGACTGGCCCGCCGCGGTGAGCACCGCGTCCACCGCGTCCGGCGCGAGCAGGCCAGCCTCCGCCTGCCGGGTCAGCTCATCCGCCGCGTCCCGTGCGGAGAGCGCCTGCCGGTACGACCGGGGCTCCCGCATCGCGTGGTAACAGTCCGCCGTGGCCAGGAGCCACGCCGCCAGCGGCATGTCCCCGGCCCGGCTGCCCCGGTGGTAGCCGGACCCGTCGCACCGCTCGCCGTGCGACCCGGCCAGGCGGGCCAGCGGGCGCAGGCCGGCCGCGGCGTCCAGTACGCGCTCGGTGTGGTAGGCGTGCAACCGCACCTGCTCGCGCTCGTCCCGGTTCAGCGGTCCCCGCTTGGCCCACACGTTGACCGGCACCGCGACGCGGCCGATGTCGTGTACCAGCCCGGCCCGGCGCAGCGCCAGCGCGTCGTCCCCCGCCAGCCCTGCCACCCGGGCGGACCGTTCGGCGAGCCCGGCCACGCCGCGGGAGTGGCCGACCGTCCACATGCTCTTCAGGTCGGCGAAGTCCGCGATCGCGGAAAGGCAGGCATCCAGTCGGTCCCCGTCAACCACCGGCCGCGGCCCGGGCTCGGCGAGCAGCGCGTCCTCCCAGATGGACGGCGCGTCCAGGCCCGCATACGCCGTTTCGCCGAGGGATAGGAAGGCAGTGACCGCCGCGGGGTCCAGCCCCGACCCGGCCCGTTCCGCCAGCACCTGGCCCGCCAGCCCGCTGCCCCCCTGGTGCCAGGCCATGTCCGCGTCCTGTGCCACCTGCATGAGCCGCACCGCCAGCGGGATCTGGTCACCGCGCAGGTCGCCCGGCATTCCCTTGCCGTCCCAGCGCTCCCACAGATGCCGCAGCGCCAGCTGGATCTGCTCGGAGAAACCCATCCGCGCGCCGAGTACGCGGGCGACGTCGCAGTGGCTGGCGGCCCACTTGCGGAACTCGGCGATGCCGCCGAACGCCGACCTGGCCATCGCCGCCGCGCGGGCAAGCCGGGCCCGTTCCGGGTGGGCCACCCGGGTCGCCGTGGTCACCAGGTCAAGCCGGGTCCCGAAGGCGACGGCCATCATCTGCGGCCGGGCGGACAGCTCATCCCCGAAGAACCGCGCGTCGATCTCGCTCTCCGCGGTGCATCCGGCGAAATGCAGGAGGCCGGTGTAGAAGACGGTTACCTGATCGTCCTCCGGCAGGCCCATCGCCTGCGCCGCCCGCACCGCGAGCACGGCAGTGCGCAGCCCATGCTCCAGTGGCTGACCCATCGCCAGGTCGGTGGCCAGCGACAAGGCCCCGACGGCCTCGGCCAGCCGCAGTGGCCGGGAGATCTCAGTCATCCATACCGATCCCAGGAGCGCGCACGGCCCGGTGCGGCCCGCCTGCGGGGGAGGCAGGCTCGGCACATCAGGCCGTGGCCCCTGCTTCTTCAGTCATACACGAGCAAAGCCGACCTCGGGGAACTACCTGCGGGCAGGGCGTTCCGTATGGCATGAAATCTGGTTCTTTGCGACAACGGGAGCGGCGTCCCCGCCGCGCCTGCCGTGCGACGGCGGCGGCACGTCCTGCATAGCACGCAGCCCCGCCAGGACGGTCCTGGCGGGGCTGCGGCATTACCGGCACTCCGAGTCCCCAGTAAGACCAGGCTAGCAGAGCATTAGATACCTGAACAGAGGTATATATACGAATGTTTGTTTGATATGGCCTCAACGCGAATCGCCGCGGCTAGTCGGCCGGGCCCGGCCCTGGCGCTGGCGGTGCCGTGGAGTCGAAGTCGATGACCTCGTGACCGCGCAGCGCCTCCAGGAAGGACTGGAAGCTGCCGCAGACCACGCAGCGCAGGATCGAGCCGTCGATCTCCACGTCACTGACCCCGGCCGCGCGCGCTACCTGCCGGGCAGGAGCGGCGCCGACGAACCGGACCGCGACTCGCCGTACCGGCGGCTCCTCAGCCATGCCCGTGACGCTAAGACCGCGGGCGCCGCGCTGGCATCGGTGGAATTACCGATCCGGTACCAGGGGGCACCCAGGCGATGGCGCGACGCGGCACCGGGGGAGGGGCGGCCGGCACCGGGAGAGGTCCACCGGGGCCGCCCGGCGGGGTGGTGCCTCCCGGACCCGCGGAGGTGACATGGTCAGATAGATGTCATGGCCAGGCCCGCCCAGCGCCCCGGCAATCTGCCCGCAGCAGCGACCAGCTTCGTCGGCCGCCGGCGCGAACTCGGCGAGGTCAGGAAGAAGCTCACCGAGGCCCGCCTGGTCAGCCTCGTCGGGCCGGGCGGCGTCGGCAAGACCCGCCTGGCCATCCGTGCCGCTGCCGAACTCAGCCGCGGGTTCCGCGGCGGCGGATGGCTGGTGGAACTCGCCGAAGTCCTCGACCCGGCGCTGGTGAGCCACGGCGTCCTGGCCGCCCTGGGCCTGCGCGACCAGGCCGCGGCCGAGCCGTTGCCGCTGCTGCTGTCCTACCTGCGGGACAAGGAACTGCTGCTGGTCGTGGACAACTGCGAGCACGTGCTCGAGTCGGCGGCTCAGGTGGTGACCGACCTGATGAAGGCCGCGCCAGGGCTGCGGGTGATCGTCACCAGCCGGGAGCCGCTCTCGGTACCGGGCGAGTACCTGGTCCCGGTGCCGCCGCTGGAGCTGCCCGCCCCGGACGCCGCCGAACCGCTCGCCAGCGTGCAGCGGGGCGAGGCGGTGATGCTGTTCACCGAGCGGGCGGCCGCGGCCTCGGGCACGTTCGAGCTGACCGCCGACAACCAGGCGGTGGTCGTCGAGGTGTGCCGCCGGCTCGACGGCCTGCCGCTGGCGATCGAACTGGCCGCGGTGCGGACCCGGGTGCTCAGCGTGGCGCAGATCCGCGACCGGCTGAGCGATCGGTTCGGCCTGCTGACCGGGGGCAGCCGCGCCGCGCTGGCCCGCCACCAGACCCTGCGGACCACCATCGAGTGGAGTCACGACTTGCTGTGCGGCGAAGAACGCGCGGTGCTCCGGCGATTCTGCGTATTCGCCGGGCGGTTCACCCTGGAGGACGCCGAATCCGTGTGCGCTTCGCCGGACGTGCCACCGGCCGGGATGCTGGACCTGATCGCTTCGCTGGTGGACAAGTCCCTGGTGACGAAGGAGGACACCGGCGGGCTCGCCTGCTACCGGCTGCACGAGACGATGCGCGAATTCGCCGGCCTCAAGCTGGCCGAGGCCGGTGAGCGGGAAGCCGTTGAGGAACGCTGCACCGAGTACTACCGGTCCGGGTGCCTGGTGGCGGCGCTGGAGGGCCGCTACCGGTTGCTGGAGTGGCTGGCCTGGGCAGACCTGGAGATCGACAACGTCCGGGCGGTCATGCGGCGGTGCCTGGCCCGCGGCGATGCGGTGCGCGGCGAAGAACTGGCCGCCTCCCTGGGCTGGTTTTGGATCACGCGCGCGACCACCGAGGGCATGCGATGGCTGGACGCGTTTCTCGCCATTGAATACGGCAGCAAAACGAGCGCCCGTGCCTGGGCTTATTTCATGCACGGGTTCTTGGCCGTGCTGAAGGCGGAGCCGGCGGCTGCCGGGCCATCGCTGCGCGCGGCGGTGGCGGTGGCCCGGGCAACCGGGCAGGGTGCCCTGCTGGCCGAGGCCCTGTCCATGGCCTCGATCGCCGAGAACATGGCGGGCGACCGCGCGGCCGCCCAGCGCCTGATCGACGAGGCCGAGGCCGCGATGATCGGCCTGGACTACCCGCCGGGCACCGTGGCGGTGCTCCAGGCCAGGTCGTTCAACGGATTCTTCAAGTCCGATCTGGCCGCGGTCACGGCCGCCGCCACCGAGGGGGCGCGGCTGGCCACGGCAGCTGGCGACCTGTACGTGCTGATGGTCATGATGATGAACCTGGGGTCCGCCGCGCTCGCCTCAGGTGACCTGGACGGGTCCTGGCCGCTGCTGGCCGAGGCGCTGCGGCTCGGTTTGCAGATCGACGACCGGGTCGTGCAGTTCTACCTGCTGGGCGCGTTCGGCTGTCACGCCGCGCTGTCCGGACGGGGCCGGCTCGCCGCGCAGCTGTTCGGTGCCGCGGACACAGCCGGCCGGGAGGCCGGGGCCAACATCATGCCGTTCCTGGCTCCGCTGCTGGCCGATGCCCGGCAGGCCGCGGTGACGGCGCTCGGGGCGGGGAGGTTCGAGGCCGCGTTCCGGGCGGGGCAGCGCCTGGACCGGACCGTGGCGCTGCGGCTCGTGCTCGGCGAGCTCGGCGCGGGGGAGGCCGGCGCGGGGGAGGCCGGCGCGGGGGAGGCCGGCGCGGGGGATGATGCCGGGGCGGGGCCGCTCGCCAAGCGGGAGGCCGACGTCGCGCGGCTGGTCGCCGAGGGCCTGACCAACAGGCAGATCGGGACGCGGCTGTTCATCTCCGAGCGCACCGTGGACAGCCATGTCCGGAGCATCCTGAACAAGCTCGGCGTCAACTCCCGTGCCCAGATCGCCGCTTGGATGGCGTCGGCGGATCACTGACGGGGTTCCCGCGGCGGATACCCAGGAGGGGGCTGGCAGGATGCTGCGCAGGGTGGCGTGAGAGAGAGGGCACATGAGCCGCGTCGACGTCGACGGAGTCGGCACCGAGTACGAGGTGTTCGGTGCGGGCCGCCCGGTTGTGCTGCTGCACGGGTTTCCCGACACTGGCCGGCTGTGGCGGCATCAGGCACCGGCGCTGGCGGAGGCCGGGTTCCAGGTCATCGTGCCCGACCTGCGCGGCTACGGGCGCTCCGACAAGCCCGAAGCGGTGGACGCCTACTCGATGCGGGTCCTGGCCGGGGACGTGATGGCGATCCTCGCCTCGCTGGGCGTCGGCAGGGCCCACGTGGTGGGTCACGACTGGGGCGCCGCCCTGGCCTGGGCGATCGCGTCCTTCGTGCCGGACAGAGTCGACCATCTGGCCGTCCTGTCCGTAGGTCACCCGGCCGGTTTCATGCGCACGATGGAGCAGCGGCAGAAGTCCTGGTACATGCTGCTGTTCCAGTTCCCCGGCGTGGCCGAAACCTGGCTGAGCGCGGATAACTGGGCCAACTTCCGTAACTGGTCCGGCCACCCGGACGCCGGCCAGGTGATCGCCGAACTGGAAGCCAACGGTTCCCTCACCCCGGCCCTCAACTACTACCGCGCCAACATCCCGCCCGAGCGCTGGGTCGCGCCGCCGCCGCGACTACCGCCGGTCCAGTCGCCCACCATGGGGATCTGGAGCACGGGGGACATCGCCCTCACCGAGGCGCAGATGACTGCCTCGGCCGGCCACGTCGTCGGCCCGTGGCGCTACGAGCGCCTCGATGGTCCGGGTCACTGGATGCAGCTAGAAGCGCCGGACCAGGTCAGCGAGTTGATGCTGGACTTCCTGCCCCCCTAGCGGGCGTACCCGCTAATCCCGACCGGACCTGGCCGGCGTCCGGGCCTTAGGCGGCCTGGGTGATGGCCGCGACCTCGTCCGGTCCCAGCTCGATGGCTGCGGCGGCGACGTTGGCTTCGGCGTGCTGCGGTGAACCGGTGCCGGGGATCGGCAGCATCTGCGGGGACCTGGCCAGCAGCCAGGCGAGCACGATCTGCTGCGGGCTGGCACCGTGCCGCCGGGCCGCCTCGGCCACCGCCTGGTTACCGTCGGCCTGCTGGATCGGTGCCCACGGCAGGAACGCGATCTGCTCCAGCTCGCACGAATTCACCAACTCCTCCGACTTGCGGTCGGCCGCGTTATACCTGTTTTGCACCGACACGACGGGGGTGAGCTGCTGGGCGGCTCGCAACTGGGCCTCCGACACGTTCGAGACCCCGATGTGCCGGATCTTGCCCTCGTCCTTGAGCTGCACCAGCGCGCCCAGGGAGTCGGCCAGCGGGACGCGGGGGTCGGGCCGGTGGAACTGGTAGAGCGGGATCTGGTCCAGCCGCAGCCGCCGCAGGCTGCCCTCGCATGCCTCGCGCAGGTGCCCGGGCCTGCCGTCGGGTTCCCAGCGCCCCGGCCCCGGCCGGACCAGGCCGCCTTTGGTGGCAATGACCAGGTCGTCGGGATACGGGTAGAGCGCCTCGGCGATCAGCCGCTCGCTGACCTCTGGGCCGTAGGAGTCGGCGGTGTCGATGAAGTTGACGCCGAGATCCACCACCCGGCGCAGCGTCGCCTTGGCCTGGCCTTCATCCGGTGGCTCGCCCCAGATGCCCCGGCCGGTGACGCGCATCGCGCCAAAGCCGAGCCGCCGTACCACCAAATCGCCGCCGATCTCGATGCTGCCCGCTGCCGTCGCGCCGGCTGGACTGGCCATGGCTGCCTCCCGGGGTCCGCTAGTGCAGTCTCCCAGCCGGGCCGCCGGGCCGCCAATAGCCGCCCGGCACGCGCCGCACGGCTAGCGCCGCAGGAAGGTTTCCGCCACCTCTGCCGGGCTGACCACGATCAGCGACTCGAGCGGGCCATTGAACCAATGGCCAACCGGGCACCGGATCTTCATGCTTATCAGGGGCCCATCAGACGACTGGACCGTGTATTGATCCTCGACCTCCGCGGGAAGCCCGCAGCGCTCGGCTCCACGGCTGTCCATATACTCCGGGCAGTCAAGGAACACCATGTCGTTTTCCATGTCACGTCCCCCGTTGACGTGTGATGACCAGTAAAGGGCGAGGGGGCAGTACCGGTCCCCCGACCATTGGCACCGGCCACCAAGCCTTACCTGAGAAGAGCATGGGACGGCCTCGCTGATACGTCCGGCCCAGCCTTTCCGGGTGCCGGCCTGCTCCCGTCAGGCCCAACCTGGCCCGCCAGCATGGCCAGGATGTCCGGGCATCCGGGGTATTACCGGGCCGGCCGTCCTGCGCGCGGGCCGGGCACGGCCTATGGCTCGTCGATGACGGCGAGCAGCAGCCCGCCGAGCATGGCCATGTTCTTGTGGAACTGGATCCGCTGCTGCTTGCGCACGGCCGGGTCTTCGATCGCCCAGTACGAGTGCCCGGCCAGGGTGGTGGGGATCAGCGAGCAGGCCAGGGCCAGCGCGGACAGGCGCGGCGCTATGCCCAGTGCCAGCAGGGTCCCGCCCGCCACCATGACGGCGGCGTTGCCCCGCACCACCAGCTCATCGTCTTCGGGAAGCGGGGCCACCTTGCGGATCGCAGCCAGCACCGGGGCGGCCTGATCGACACGCCCGCCCGGCTCGCGCAGGGCGTCAAAGCCGAGCAGAACGTAGGTGGATCCGGTGAGGACGCGGGCGGCGGGACGCAGTGGCGCGAGCATGTTCCGGGTCATTGTCATGGCGCCTCGATGCGGGTCGGGGAAACCTCTGGCCGACAGGACGGCACCACGATCGTAGCGAGGGGACGGCATTTCACCGGCGCAATCCTGTGGGTTGTCCTGTGGGCCGTTACGTGTGGTCCTAGCCGGTGCTGCTGGCGACGCTGGAGTCAGCTGAATAACGCAGGAAAGGCAAGGACAATGACCGAGGCTCAGATTTTGCAATGCGCCCCCGCGCCGGCCGCTGATGCCAGGACATCGATGGTGCCGGGCGGCCGTGGCCGCCGCAGCCGCCGGCTGGGCACTCGGCTCTGGAGCCTGCTGCACGCTTCGGCCCTGCTTGCTGGCAGCGTGGGCGGACCGGGCGACGTCGCCCACATCGAAGATGACCGGGTGCGGCTGGCCCGTCGGCAGGCCCGGTGACCAGCCGGAGATCAGAGGCCGTGCTCGGCCAGCGTGTCCTGAATCCGCTGGGCCTCTGGGGACCCGATGCGTTGGGCGATCACGAGCGCGTCCCGCAGGTATGCATCGGCCGCGGCCCGGCTGCCGGGCAGCAGGCTGCGGCCGATTCCCGCCAGGGCGCGGGCTTCCTCGACTGGCGCACCGATCTCCCGGGCGATGCTCAGCGCCTGGCTGTGCCAGCGGTAGGCGTCGTCGGCCGCTGAGGTCGCCGACGCTAGGTCGCCGAGGCTGTTGAGCAGCACCGCCTCACTGTGCCGATTGCCGAGTTCCCGGTGCAACTGCATGGCCTTCGTGAGGTTGACGGACGCGCCCGGGTAGTCGCCGGTCGCCAACTGCACCTCGCCCAGCCCGCCGATGGTCCAGGCCTGCCCGAGCCGGTCCCCGAGGCGGCGGAACATGTCCAGCGCCTGACGATGCCAGGCGGCCGCGGCCGCGTAGTTGCCCAGCGCCCACTCATCGAAACCCAGCTGACAAGTGGCATCGGCCTGGTCAAAGGGGGAGTTCAGGCTCCGGAACATGGCCAGAGCCTGCTTGTGGCTGGCGATGGCGGTGCGGTAGTGCCCGGTCAGTTGCTGCACCTGGCCCAGGTCGGTGATCGAGACGGCCTCGGCGAGCCGGTCGCCCGCCTCGCGCGCCAGCGCCAGCGCCTGCTCGTGCCTGGCAGTGGCGGCCTGGAAGTCCCCGGTGTCCTGGTGGACCAGGCCGAGATGGTTGAGCGCGTAGGCCTGGCCTCGCTGGTCGCCGAGTTCTGCATAGAGCGCGACGGCCTGGGTCAGGTTGTCGGTGGCTGCCGCGTAATCCCCGGTCAGCTGTTGCAGCAGCCCGAGTTCGTCGAGTGCGCCGGCCTGGCCTGGCCGGTCCCCGGCGCGGTGCCCCGCGTTCAGCGCCGTCTGGTATTGGGCCGCCGCCTGGTCCCAGTGACCGCTCGCGCGCAGGTAGCCGCCCATGGCGGTGGCGATGGCGACGGCGTGCCGGGGCAGCGCCTCGGCGGCGGAGCTAACGGTCACGAACAGGTTCGACCGCTCGGCCTCCAGCCACGCGGCCGCCTCTTGCGGGGTGGCCAGCCGTGGGGCATGCGCCGGCTGGCTGCCTGGTGGTGGCCGGCCACCGGCCGTGGTCCAGGTCGCGATGTGCTTGCTGGCGGCGGCGGCGACGTGCGCGTAGTAGCTCACCACGCGGCCGACGGCGGCCTGTGATTCGGTGTCGTCGTCACCGTCGGCGAGCGTGCGGGCGTATTCGCGGAGCAGGTCGTGCAGCAGGTACCGACCGGCCTGCGGCTCGGTAATCAGGTGGTTGTCGTAGAGGCCGTCGAGCCTGCCGCGGGCGTTTGCCACGCTGATGTCATCGAGTGCGGCGGCGGCGTAGGCATCGATGTCCTGGCCGGGGGCCAGGCCGAGCCTGCGGAAGAGCCGCTGCTGGTCGGGGGCGAGCTCCTGGTAGGACAGATCGAACGCGGCGGCGACCGACAGGTTCTCGGCGTGCATGACAGCCAGCCGGTCACGCGCCGAGGCCAGGTCTGCGGCGAGTTCCGCGGCGGTCCGGGCCGGGTGGTGCCGCAGCTGCCTGGCGAGCATCCCGATCGCCAGCGGCAGGTACCCGCAGAGCCGGGCTACCTCCCCCGCGGCCCCCGCTTCGGGGCCCAGGTCGCGGCGGCCGGCCAGCCGGGCCAGCAGCGCCGCCGCATCGGCTGGGGTGAGGGTATCGACGCTCAGGACCGTGGCGTCTTCGAGTGCGGTCAGCCGTCGTCGGCTGGTGATCAGGACCAGGCTGCACGCGGTGCCCGGCAGCAGCGGTTCGACTTGCTCGTGCCCGGCCGCGTCATCAAGCAGCAGCAGGATCTTCTTGCCCGCCGCGAAGTCGCGCCACCGTGCCGCCCGTGCCTCCAGTCCGGGTGGAATCTGCTGCTCGGCGGCCCCGGCCGTCAGCAGCAAGCTGGCCAGCGCATCGGCGGGGTCTACCAGGCGCTGGCCGGGGGTGTGGGCGTGCAGCGGAACGAAGAACTGCCCGTCGGGGAACCTCCCGGCGAGCCGGTGGGCGGCGTGCACCGCCAAGGCCGTCTTGCCCGCCCCGGCC
>Ga0075435_100002363_pt1 | contig 12510 bp, 13 predicted proteins | sample RhiMethybrSRZTD4_FD_75302 | JGI IMG/M metagenome (GOLD analysis project Ga0075435, IMG submission 75302) | Populus rhizosphere microbial communities from Tennessee, USA - Rhizosphere MetaG P. TD hybrid SRZTD4 | ecosystem: Host-associated > Plants > Roots > Rhizosphere > Soil | place: USA...
CTCTCCAGCTGATGCTGTTCGAGGCGGTGGCCGAAAAGCACCTCATCCAGCCGACGTTCGTCACCGAATATCCCGCCGAAGTCTCGCCGCTTTCGCGCAAGAGCGACAAGGATCCGGAAGTGGCGGACCGCTTCGAGCTGTTCATCGACGCCAAGGAGATCGCCAACGGTTTCTCCGAGCTGAACGATCCGGAGGACCAGGCGGCGCGCTTCCAGGAGCAGGCGAAGGCGAAGGAGGCCGGCGACCAGGAGGCGATGTACTACGATGCCGACTACATCCGCGCGCTGGAGTACGGGCTGCCGCCGACCGCCGGCGCCGGGCTCGGCATCGACCGCCTGGTGATGCTGCTCACTGACAGCCCGAGCATTCGCGACGTGATCCTGTTCCCGCAGATGCGGCCGGAAGCGTAGCCCGCTAGAGTCGTAGCAACGCGAGCCCGCAGAGCACCGCCGCGGTGGCGAGCCACTTGCGGCGCGTCAGCTTCTCCTTCAGGAACAGCACGCCGATGAAGGCGGCGAACACCACCGAGGTCTCGCGCAGCACCGCGACCAGCGCCACGGGCGCCACCGTCATCGCCCAGAGCGCGATGGCGTAGGCGCCGGTGGTCAGCACCGCGCCGATCGCGAGGCGCGGCCAGTTCTTCACCAGGTACCGCGGCACTTCGGCGCCGCGGCGCAGCCCGGCCCAGGCGTAGATCGCCACCGCGTTGGCGACGAAGAACCACATGGTGTAGGCCACGGCTTGGCCGGAGGCGCGCGCGCCCTTGGCGTCGATCAGCGTATAGGCGGCAATCACCACGGCGTTCGCCAGCGCGTAGAGCGTGGCGCGGCGGTCGGCCTTGCCGGCGGCAAAGGCGACGATACCGGCGCAGACCAGGGCCACGCCCGCCGCAGCCATCACGCCCGGCACCTCGCCGAACACCGCCGCCCCGGCGAGCGCGACGATCATCGGGCCGCCGCCGCGCATGATGGGATAGGCGTAGGACAGGTCGCCCCAGTGATAGGCGCCCGCGAGGCAGATGAAATACAGGATGTGCACGATCGCCGAGGCGGCGAGCCAGGGCCAGGACTCGCGCGCCGGGAACGGCAGCCACACCGCCACCGCCAGGCCGACGAGGCCCGCGCCGACGGCGATCGCCACCGTGTCGAGCTGCTTGTCGGAAGAACCCTTGAGCAGCGCGTTCCAGGCGGCGTGCAGCACCGCCGCCCCGAGCACCGCCAGCGTCACGGGCAGCGTCAGTTCCATCGCCGCACGAGTGTAGTGGAAATGCGATCTGACAAATGATTGCTCAGTCGAACCTGAACTCACCGACAATAGGCCGGCGATCATGGTGTCCGAAAACGAAACGCTGCGCTGGCCCACGAACCTCGACCGGGCCGGAATCGAGCAGCGGCTGGTCCAGGTCCGCACTTACGCCGAATCGAACGGCATGGCGGAACTCGCCGCCCGCTTCGCCTACCTCGAAAGCATGAACGCCAGGCAACTTGGCGTCGCCGTGGTGGCCTCGCTCACCGACTTGCAGGAAAAGGCCGAGCACCGCGCCATCACCATGCAGCTCGAAATGGTGGCGATGAACCTGAAGAACCTGAAGTAACTCTCGAGAACAGAGCCTTTCAGGCTCTTTCGAATATTGCGGCGATGCCCTGGCCGCCGCCGATGCACATGGTCACCAGCGCGTAGCGCTTCTGCGTGCGCTCGAGCTCGTAGAGCGCCTTGACGGTGAGGATGGCGCCGGTGGCGCCGATCGGGTGGCCGAGCGCCACCGCGCCGCCGTTGGGATTGACCTTCGCCGGGTCGAGGCCGAGGTCCCGGGTCACCGCCATCGCCTGCACCGCGAAGGCCTCGTTCGATTCCACCACGTCCATGTCGGCGGGCTTGAGACCCGATTTCTCGAACACACGCTTCACTGCCGGAATCGGCCCAAGGCCCATCAGTTGAGGCTCGACGCCCGCGTGGGCGTAGGCCACCAGCCGCGCCAAGGGTTTGAACTTGTTCTTTTTCGCGTAATCAGAACTCATGAGAACGATCGCCGCCCCGGCATCGTTCAAGCCTGAAGCATTGCCCGCGGTGACGCTGCCGTCCTTCTTGAATACGGCCTTGAGTCGCGCCATGTCGGCGGCGCTGACATCCTTGCGCACGTGCTCGTCGGTGACGAACTGCTCGACGCCTTTTCGCGTCTTCAGCTCGATGCCGACGATCTGGGTCTTGAAAAACCCGCTCTCCATCGCCTTTGACGCTTTGCGGTGCGAGGCGACGGAAAATTCGTCCTGCTGCTCGCGCGTGAAGCCGTACTTCGCCGCGATGTTTTCCGCGGTCACGCCCATGTGGCCGTGGCCGAACGGGTCGTGCAGCGCGCCGGTCATGGCGTCCACCACCGCGCCGTCGCCCATGCGCTGGCCCCAGCGGCCGGCGGGCAGGAAGTAGGCGGCGCGGCTCATGCTCTCGGCGCCGCCGGCGACCGCGACGTCGCAGTCGCCGAGCATCAGGTGCTGGCTGGCGGAGACGATGGCCTGCAGGCCCGAGCCGCACAGGCGGTTGACGGTCAGGGCCGGCGTGCCCACCGGAATCCCCGCCTCCACCGCCGCCACGCGCGACAGGTACATGTCCTTCGCCTCGCCGTGGATCACGCCGCCCATGACGACGTGGCCGACTGCGGCCGGATCGATTTTCGCCCGGGCGACGGCTTCCCTGATGGCGATGGCGCCGAGCTTCGTCGCCGGGAACTCCTTCAGCGACATGCCGTAATCGCCGATGGCGGTGCGGGCTCCGGAAACGACGACCACTTGGTTGCTCATTGCAGCCTCCCGTGCAAATCGTGCGCGCTCGCGCGCTGGACCAGGACCTCGGCAAACTCGCCCGGCCGGCCGCCCTTGAACTTCACCACGCCGTCAATCTCTGGCGCATCCGCCATCGAACGCCCGACGCCGGGCTCATCGATGATCACCCGGAGGGTCTTCCCGATCTTGCGCTTCAGTCGATTCGCGCTGATCTTTTCCTGCATCTTCATGAATTTCTTTTTTCTGTCGGCCTTCACGTCGTGCGCGACATGGTCGGGCAAGGCATTCGCCGCCGCGCCGTCGACCGGCGAATACTCGAAGCAGCCGACGCGATCGAGCTGGGCGGCTTCGAGGAAGTCCAGGAGCTCCTGAAATTCTGCCTCGGTCTCTCCCGGGAAACCGACGATGAAGGTGCTGCGCACCGTGATCTCGGGGCAGATCCTGCGCCAGTCCTCCAGCCGTTGCAGAACCTTCTCCGCGCTTGCCGGCCGCTTCATCAGCTTGAGGATGCGGAGGCTCGCGTGCTGGAACGGCACGTCGAGGTAGGGAAGGATCTTGCCGTCCGCCATCAGCGGGATCACCTCGTCGACGTGCGGGTACGGGTAGACGTAATGCAATCGGACCCAGACCCCGAGTTTTCCCAGCTCTTCGCAAAGGTCTTTCATCCGGGTTTTTACCGGGCGACCCCTTGAAAAACCCGTCCGGTATTTCACGTCCACGCCATAGGCGCTGGTGTCCTGCGAGATCACCAGCAGCTCCTTCACGCCCGCCTTCACCAGGTTTTCGGCCTCCTGCATGACTGCGCCGATCGGCCGCGACACCAGGTCGCCGCGCATCGAGGGGATGATGCAGAAGGTGCAGCGATGGTTGCAGCCTTCCGAAATCTTGAGGTAGGCGTAATGCGGCGGGGTCAGCCTTACGGGGACCAGGTCCGTGTAGGGGTCGTGCGGCCTGGGCAGGTGCTCATGCACGGCCTGCATCACCGCGGGCGTGTCGTGCGGGCCGGTGATCGCCAGCACGGACGGGTGGGTTTTCCTGACGACGTCCTTGGCGCCGAGACAGCCTGTAACGATGACCTTGCCGTTCTCGGCCAGCGCCTCGCCGATGGCGTCGAGCGATTCCTGCACCGCGGCGTCGATGAAGCCGCAGGTGTTGACGATGACGAGGTCGGCGCCGGCGTGGGTCGCCGAGGTGGCGTAGCCCTCGGCGCGCAGCTGCGTCAGGATGCGCTCGGAGTCGACGAGCGCCTTCGGACAGCCGAGCGAGACGAACCCGACTTTAGGGCTTCTCGGAATCGGGCTTCTTCGGGCCGCCAGCGGGGAAACCGGGGAAGTTCATGCCGGAAAACATGTTGCGCGCCTGGCTCTGCACCTGGTCCTGGAATTGCGACAGCATCTTCTGGCTCTGCTCCATGTAGGCCTGCATCATGCTCTGCATCGCCGGCCCCTGCAGGTTCATGAACTGCGCCCACATCTCCTGCGGCGCGCGCGAGTTCTCGCCGTAGACGCGGTTGGCCTGCTCCTGCAGCGACTTCTGCATCTGCTGGAAGGCCTCGACGTTCTTCTCCAGGTAGGAGCCCATGAAGCCCTGCATCGCGCTGCCGTAGGAGCGGATCATCTGCGACAGCAGGTCGGAGGAGAACATCGGCACGCTGCCCGATTCCTCGTCGAGGATGATCTGCAGCAGGATCTGGCGCGTCAGGTCGTCGCCGCTCTTGGCGTCGACCACCTGGAACTCCTCCTGCTTCAGCACCATCTGCTTGACGTCGGCGAGCGTGATGTAGCTCGACGTCTTGGTGTCGTAGAGGCGGCGGTTCGGGTACTTCTTGATCAGCCGCAGGGAATTTTCCATCTTGGCTTCGAGGTTGGCAGCCATGCAGTCTACTCCTTAATACATGTGCTGGCCGCCGTTGATCGAGATGTTGGCTCCCGTCACGAAGGCCGCTTCTTCCGAGCACAGATAGATGATCAGGCCTGCCACTTCGTCGGGCTTGCCCAGGCGCCCGATCGGTATCTGCGGCAGGATTTTTGAATCGAGGATTTCCTTCGGGATCGCGGTGACCATCTTGGTGCCGATGTAGCCCGGCGAGATGGTGTTGATGGTCACGCCCTTGCGCGCCACTTCCAGCGCCAGGGCCTTGGTGAAGCCGTGGATGCCGGCCTTGGCCGCCGAGTAGTTGGTCTGGCCGAACGCGCCTTTCTGGCCGTTGACCGAGGAAACGTTGATCACGCGGCCCCAGCCGCGCTCCACCATGCCGTCCATCACCTGCTTGGTCATGTTGAAGCAGGAATCGAGGTTGGTGCGCATCACCGCGTCCCAGTCGCCCTTGGTCATCTTCTTGAAGGTCATGTCGCGCGTGATGCCGGCGTTGTTCACCAGGATGTCGATCGGCCCGCAGTCGGCGTGGATCGCCGCGCACTGGCGCGCGCAGGCGTCGTAGTCGACGACGTCGACCGGGTAGGCCGAGAACGCATAGCCGCGCGCCTTCAGCTCCTCGAGCCAGGACTTGTGCTTGGTGTTGGACGGCGAATAGGTCACCACCACGCGGTAGCCCGCATCGGCCATCTTGGTGCTGATGGTCTCGCCCAGGCCGCCCATGCCGCCGGTCACCACGGCGATCTTCTTCGTTGCCATTCGCCTCCTCCGCGCGCTTCCTCCCCCGAGGGGGAAAAAGTCTACATCATGTGCATGCCGCCGTTGACCGAGATGTTGGCGCCGGTGATGTAGCCGGCGTCCTCGGAGACGAGGAACGCGACCACCGCGGCGATTTCCTCGGGCCGCGCCAGGCGCCCCATCGGAATCGAGGCGACGATCTGGTCGCGCACTTCCTTGCGGATCGCCATCACCAGGTCGGTCTCGACGTAGCCCGGCGACACGGTGTTGACCGTCACGCCCTTCTTCACCACTTCCTGCGCCAGCGCCTTGGAAAAGCCCGCCATGCCGGCCTTGGCCGCCGAATAGTTGGTCTGGCCGAATTGGCCCTTGATGGCGTTGACCGAGGAGATGTTGACGATGCGGCCCCAGCCGCGCTCGCTCATGCCGTCGATCACCTGCCGCGTGACATTGAAGACGCTGTTGAGGTTGGTGTTGATCACCGCCATCCAGTCGTGCTCGGTCATGCGCTTGAACACCGAGTCGCGCGTGATGCCGGCGTTGTTCACCAGGACGTCCACCGGCCCGACCACCGAGCGCACGTGGTAGAACATCTCGGCGCAGCTGTCGAAGTCGGCGACGTCGCCCTCGGCGGCGTGCACGCGGTGGCCCTCGCCGCGCATCGCGTCCAGCCATTCGCTCTTCTTTTCATAGCCCGGCAGGCAGCCGGCCACCACGGTGTGTCCCGCGGCGCCGAGGCGCCGGCAGATCGCGGTGCCGATGCCGCCCATGCCGCCGGAAACGAAGGCGACGCGCGTCGCCACGGGCGTCATGGATTCTTTCTTGACGCCGGATTTTTCCAGCACGCTCGACATGGCGGTCTACCTTTCAACGGCAAGGGCGACGCCCATGCCGCCGCCGATGCACAGCGACGCCAGGCCCTTCTTCGCGTCGCGCTTCTGCATCTCGTGCAGCAGCGTGACCAGGATGCGCGCGCCCGAGGCGCCGATCGGGTGGCCGAGCGCGATGGCGCCGCCGTTGACGTTCACTTTTTTCGTGTCCCAGCCCATCTGACGGTTTACAGCTATAGCCTGCGCGGCGAACGCCTCGTTGATCTCCATCAAGTCGAGGTCCTTCGGCTCCCAGCCCGCGCGCGACAGGCAGCGCTTGGAGGCCGGCACCGGCCCCATGCCCATGTATTTCGGATCGACGCCGGCCGACGCGAACGCCTTGATCCTGGCAATCGGCTTCAGGCCCAGCTCCTTGGCTTTCTTCGCCGAAGCCAGAAGGACCACGGCAGCGCCGTCGTTGAGGCCGGAGGCGTTGCCGGCGGTGACGGAGCCGTTCTTGTCGAACGCGGGCTTGAGGCCCTTCATCGCCTCGAGCGTGGCGCCGTGGCGGATGTACTCGTCGTCGGCGAACATCACCGGCCCTTTGCGCGAGGCGATCTCGACGGTGATGATCTCGTCCCTGAACCGGCCGGCCTTCTGCGCCGCTTCGGCCTTGTTCTGGCTGACGACCGCGAACTCGTCCTGCTCCTCGCGCGTCACCGCGTATTCCTTGGCGACGTTCTCCGCCGTCACGCCCATGTGGTACTGGTTGAACACGTCCCACAGGCCGTCGACGATCATGGTGTCGACCATTTTGGCGTCGCCCATGCGGTAGCCGTCGCGCGAGCCCATCAGCGCGTGGGGCGAGAGGCTCATCGACTCCTGGCCGCCGGCCACCACGATGTCGCTGTCGCCGTTGGCGATGGATTGCGCGCCGAGCATCGCCGCTTTGAGCCCCGAGCCGCAGACCTTGTTGATGGTCATGGACGGGATCATGTGCGGCAGCCCGGCCTTGATCGCCGCCTGGCGCGCCGGGTTCTGCCCGACGCCCGCGGTCAGCACCTGGCCGAGGATCACCTCCGACACCTGGTCGGGGGAAACGCCTGCGCGCTCCAGGACCTTGCGGATCACCAGCGCGCCGAGTTCCGCGGCGGGCGTCTTGGCGAGCGTGCCGCCGAACTTGCCGATCGGGGTGCGCGCCGCGCCGACGATGACGATGTCTTCCATGACTTTCTCCTATTGGATCCTGTGCTTGACGTAGCGGCCGGGGGCCGCTTCGATGGGTCGGTGCCCGGCATTGCCGGCACTCTTCGGCGCCTCGCGCTCCCCGCCGGCGTGCTGCGCGAGCCACTCGGCCCACACTGGCCACCAACTGCCTTTCTGCTCATTCGCCTCTGCAAGGAATTTCTCTGCAGTTTCAGGAATCGATGGCCCGTCCCAGTAGCTTCTGCGGTTCTTCGAAGCCGGGTTGACGATGCCCGCGATATGGCCGCTCGCGCCGAGCACGAAGGTCTTGCTGCGCGAGCCGACCAGGCCGAGCGTCTTGTAGGCCGAGCGCCAGGGCACGATGTGGTCCTCGCGCGTGGCGAGCACGAACACCGGCATCTCGATGCGGCCGAGATCCACCGGCACGCCGCAATTGGTGAGCGCGCCGGGCTCGCGCAGGCGGTTCTCGAGGTAGGTGTGGCGCAGGTAGTAGCAGTACATCGGGCCCGGCAGGTTGGTGCTGTCGGCGTTCCAGTAGAGGATGTCGAAGGCACCGGGCGCCTCGCCGAGCAGGTAGTTGTTGACCACGTAGGGCCAGATCAGGTCGTTGGCGCGCAGGCTGGAAAAGACGAAGGCGAGATCCGCGCCGGAGAAGATGCCCTGGCGGCCGATGGTTGCTTCGCGCGCCGCCACCGAGGCCTCGTCGACGAACAGGCCGATGGCGCCGGTTTCGGAAAAATCCAGCATGGTGGCGAGAAACGTCACGCTCGCCACCCAATCCTGATTCTTCTGCGCCAGTACGGCCAGCGCCGCGCCAAGCAGCGTGCCGCCGACGCAAAAGCCCAGCGCATTGACGCTGTTCGAGCCGGAAATCTCCCTGGCGACGCGCAGCGCCGCCAGCACGCCCTGTTCCAGGTAATCGTCCCAGGCGAGATGGCCCTGCTCCGGGCCGACGTTGCGCCAGGAAACCATGAACACCGTATGGCCCTGCGCCACCGCGTAGCGCGCGAACGAGTTCTCCGGCTGCAGGTCGAGGACGTAGAACTTGTTGATGCACGGCGGCACGATCACCAGCGGGCGCGCGGCGACGCGCGGCGTCGACGGCCGGTACTGGATCAGCTGGATCAGCTCGTTCTCGTAGACCACGTCGCCCGGCGTGACGGCCAGGTTGCGTCCCGGCTCGTAGGCCGATTCGTCCGACTGGCTGAGGCGGCCCTTGTGCGCGTCGGCGAGCAGGTTGGCGAGGCCGCGCGTCAGGCTCTCGCCCTGCGTTTCCATCGCCTGGCGCAGCGCCGCCGGGTTGGTGGCGGCGAAATTCGCCGGCGACATGGCATCGATCCACTGGCGCGCGGCGAAGCGCGTGCGCTCCTTGTCGGCCGCATCGAGCGCGGTGCTTTCCACCAGCTCCTCGACGTAGCGCGCCGCGAGCAGGTAGGACTGCCGCAGGTAGTCGTAATAGGGGTTGTCGCGCCATTCGCGCGACGAGAAGCGCCGGTCGGACGGCGCCGATTCGGCCATCGGCGCCTTCCGCCCGGAAAGCATCGACGCCCAGAGCTGCGCCTGCTTTTCCACGTAGGACGCCTGCAACTCGGCGTTGCGCTGCAGGTCGGGCGCAGCCGCCATCAGGCGCATCCAACCCTGGGTGATGTCGCTACCGGCCCGGGTGATCGCGGCGAGGAGATGTTCGGGGGTGCTTTGCTGCATCGCGCGCGATTCTGCGCCGCACAAGACACTCCGTCAATTGAATCCTAACCCTATGTTTCTTAAATAGTAATTACTGGTGGCGGAGCAGCGCGCCGACCAGCGCAATGGTGCCGATCCCCAGCGCGATCAACAGCGCCTGGAAGGCCGTGTCGCGCAGTTCCGGCCGGCGATGCAGGCCCGGGATCAGGTCGGCCACCGCGATGTAGATCATGCTCGCCGCCACCACGCCGAGCAGCGCCTGCTCCCAGTGCGCCACGGCCTGCAGCGCGAAGTAGCCTAGCAGGCCGCCGACGATGGTCGCCGTCGACGAGAGCAGGTTCAGCGCCAGCGCCCGGCCGCGCGAGTAGCCCGAGTGCAGCAGGATCAGGAAATCGCCCACTTCCTGCGGGATTTCGTGCGCGATGATCGCGACCGCGGCGATGACCCCGAGCTCCACGCTCTGCAGGAACGCCGCCGCGATCAGCAGCCCGTCGACGAAGTTGTGCACCGTGTCGCCGACGATGATCAGCAGGCCGCTGCGGCCGTGGTCGTGCGGCAGCGCATGCTGGTCGTGCACCTCGCAGTTCTCGGTATGGCAGTGGCGCCACAGCAGCAGCTTCTCCAGCACGAAGAAGCCGAAGATGCCGGCGAGGATCGCCGCGGCCGCCTCGCGCGGGTCGCCCTTCTCGAAGGCGTGCGGGATGACCTCGAGGAACGCGGCGCCGAGCAGCGCGCCGATGGCATAGGACACCAGCATCGGCACCCACGCCGCGCGCAGGTAAAGCGAGAACGCGGCGAGCGCCACGGACAGCGTGCCGCCGGCAAAGCTTGCGGCGAGGATCCAGCCGAGGGTCGCGGTCATGGGGCTGGGGATTCTACGTGAGCCAGATGGCCGCGGCCATGCGCTGCGTGCCGCGGTCGCGCCGGTACGAAAAGAAGCGCTCGCGGTCCGAATAGGTGCAGAACGCGCCGCCGAACAGGTTGCGCACGCCGGCACCCATCAGGCGCTGGCGCGCCACCGCATAGAGATCCAGGTTCCAGTGCCCGGGGCGCGTGGCGGCAAAGGCATAGTCGTGCCCGGCGTACGCCTCGCGCACGTCCTCGCCGACCTCATAGACGCGCGGGCCGATCGCCGGCCCGAGCCAGGCCATCAAGCGTGTCGGCGCGACACGCATCGCCGCGACGGTGTTCTCCAGCACGCCGGCGGCGAGCCCGCGCCATCCGGCATGGGCGGCGCCGATCACCGATCCCGCGTCGTCGGCAAACAGCACCGGCATGCAGTCCGCGATTTTCACGGCGATGACTTCCCCTGGAACGACGGAAATGGCGGCGTCACCTTCCGGATTCCCTTTCGAAAAATCCTTTCTCTGCAAAACTGCCGCGCCGTGGACCTGCTTCATCCACATCGGCTCCGACGGAAGCGTCGCACGCAGCGCGGCGCCGCCCAGGTCGCCCTCGGCGCGCGTGGTGACCAGCGCGCGCACGCCCGGCGGCGCCGGCCAGTCAGGCTCGATCATCGTCCCTCAGCTCGTCGACCAGCTTCTTCATGTCGCGGGGCAGCGGCGATGTCCAGGTCATCACCTGATGGGTCGTGGGATGGAGCAAGGACAGCTCCGCGGCGTGCAGCGCCTGGCGCGGGAACGCCAGGCCGTGGCGCGTGCCGCGCCGGTACACGGTGTCGCCGACCAGCGGGTGGCGCAGGTGCTGGAAGTGCACGCGGATCTGGTGCGTGCGCCCGGTCTCCAGGCGGCATTCGACCAGCGCCGCGTGCCCGTAGCGCTCGAGCACGCGGTAGGCGGTGCGCGCCGGCTTGCCGCGATGCGACACCGCCATGCGCACGCGCGAGCGCGAATCGCGCCCCACCGGCGCGTCGATCACGCCGCTCGCCGGCGGATCGCCCTGCACCACCGCGAGGTAGACGCGCCGCATGCTGCGGCTGGCGAGCTGCTGCACCAGGCTGAGCTGGGCCTCGATGGTCTTCGCCACCACCAGCAGCCCGCTGGTGTCCTTGTCGAGCCGGTGCACGATGCCGGCGCGCGGCACGCCGGCAAGCGCCGGCGAATGCGCCAGCAGCGCATTGAGCAGAGTGCGGTCGGGCACCCCGGCGCCGGGGTGCACCACCAGGCCCGAGGGCTTGTCGATGACGATCAGCGCCGCATCCTCGTGCACGATCTTCAGCGGCATCTTCTGCGCCTGCGGCACGTCGCGCGGCGGCGGCGGCGGGCGCAGCGTCACGCGCTCGCCGCCGGTGACGTGCCTGCGCGCGTGGCCGTGCGAACCGTCGATGCGGATGTGGCCCGAGGCGAGCCAGGCCTGCAGCCGGCTGCGCGAGTATTGCGGGAACAGCCGCGCCAGTGCCTGGTCGAGGCGCAGGCCGCCCATGGCGCCCGGCACCACCGCCTCCATCGGCGCGCCGAAGCCCGCGTCCCAGTCGGCGCCGGCGCTATAATTTTTGCGACTCATGCGCCCAAGTGTACTTGCTGCCGCCGTCCTGCTCGCCGCGCTCGCCGCGCTCGGCGGCTGCGCCGCCATCAAGGCCGACGACGAGACCATCGGCTGGTCGGCGCAGAAGCTCTACGGCGAGGCGAAGGACGCGATCGCCGGCAAGGACTACCAGAAGGCGGTCAAGTACCTCGAGAAGCTCGAGGCGCGCTATCCCTACGGCCGCTACGCGCAGCAGGCGCAGCTCGAGATCGCCTACGCCAACTGGAAGGACGGCGAGCGCGCCTCCGCCATCTCCGCCGCCGACCGCTTCATCAAGCTCTACCCCAACCACGAGAACGTCGATTACGCCTGGTACCTTAAGGGCCTGATCAACTTCCACAGCAACCAGGAGGCGCTGCTCGCCTGGCTCACCACGCCGGACATGTCCGACCGCGACCCCAAGGGCACGCGCGAGGCCTTCGCCGCGCTGAAGGAGCTGGTGACGCGCTGGCCGCAGTCGAAGTACGCCGAGGATGCGGCGGCGCGCATGCGCTACCTGGTGAACGCGCTGGCCGGCTACGAGGTGCACGTCGCGCGCTACTACATGAAGCGCGGCGCCTTCGTCGCCGCGGCCAACCGCGCGCAGTTCGCCATCCAGACCTACCCGTCCGCGCCGGCGCTGGAGGAGGCGGTGCTGATCCTCGCCAAGGCCTACGACGCGCTCGAGATGCCCGAGCTGCGCGACGGCGCCGACCGCGTGATGCGCACCAACTTCCCGGACAGCAAGTACCTCAAGGACGGCAAGGTCAGGGGCGCGCCCTGGTGGCGGATCTGGGATCCGGACTGGTAAAGAAGGCCCGGACCTCCGCCAGCTCGCGCGTGCGGGCCATCGGCGGCAGGCTGGCGAGAATGCGCCGGCCGTAGGGCCGCGACAGCAGGCGCGGGTCGCACAGCATCAGCACGCCGCGGTCGGTCTCGTCGCGGATCAGGCGCCCAGC
>Ga0075435_100002367_pt1 | contig 12506 bp, 9 predicted proteins | sample RhiMethybrSRZTD4_FD_75302 | JGI IMG/M metagenome (GOLD analysis project Ga0075435, IMG submission 75302) | Populus rhizosphere microbial communities from Tennessee, USA - Rhizosphere MetaG P. TD hybrid SRZTD4 | ecosystem: Host-associated > Plants > Roots > Rhizosphere > Soil | place: USA...
CTAAGACGGGCGGTAATCGAACCGCAGGAAGCGGATTCCGAGCGCGCGGGTGTCGGGTTGTCCGGTCACCTGGGCCGGGACTGCGGTCGGCGTAACGTTGAAGGTGACGGCACACACGCCGTGCTGGGGGCGAAGAGGAACGCTCAGTCTCCGAGCCGCCAACTTTGGCCGGTAGCTGAGCCGCCCCAACTCGCGCTGGTTCGGACCGACTGCGACGATGGTCTGGAGAGTCGGGTGTAGGTCCCGGTCGCTGAGGAGAGTGACAGTCAGCGTTCCGGGCCGACAGCCATACCGCGTGTAGCCGGCGCTCGCTCCCGACCAGTGGTCGGGATAGATCCCGTCGATCTTGGCAACGATCCTCAGCGGCGAGGATGTTCGATATACGGCGGTTCCGATCTGGTCGTCTGACGCGACCTTCTCGCCGGCGGGAACGATCGCCTGATTTGTGAAGACGTACTGGGTGTGGATCGGCTTTTGGTCAGGCCCGACGACGTAGCCTGTCTCGGGCTTCGTCGTCACCAGGGTCTGAGGCAGTCCGTCGTAGGGGCCCGGCGTGAGGTTGTAGGCGCGGTTGATGGCGGCGTTGAAGAACTCGTTTTGCCAGAACGGAACCTGGTCGGCCGCGTAGAAGAGGATCGCGACGTCGGAATTCCCCCCGACGGCTCGATCGACCCAGTCGCGGTGCACGCCCCGGATGCCGGCGCCCAGGCTCCCGATCGAGGCTGCGCGCGTGGCGTTCGTCACGCTTCGATCCACAGCGACGAAGTAGGCCAGCAAGACGAGCACGGCTACGACCGCCAGACGGCGCGGCAGTAACACATACAGGGCGGCACCGAAGAGCGCACCGAGCGAGACGAACTCGGCCACCGTGTTCGCCTGCAGGCCACGCTGCATCAGCCGGATAAGCGGAAGCGTGGCGAGGGCGCCGTTGACCGCGTTTGAGTCCAGGAGCGACGGCCACGGAACGGTCCCTGGTAGCGCCGCCGCGGCAACAGCCGCGACGGCTGCCATAGGCCAGGGCCGCGGCATCCCGCGTCCGAGCCAGACAACCATCGCGATCAGAAGGAGCGGCGCGATGTGGAAGAGATAGCGCTCCTCGATCCGGTAGCCGATCGGGTTAGACGCATAGGCGGCTGCGGTGAAGGCGAACCAGAAGACCAGGGACGCCGCCATGGCGGCGAAAAAACGCAGATCTCGGTCGGGCTGACGCGGACGAAGGCCCATGCAGACGAGGAGCAGGAATGCGGCAAACGGGAGAATTCCTACGTAGAGATCGAGCTCTCCGAGGTGAAAGAAGAACCAGCGCGCGATCGGCCAAACCGCGTATCGGAACTGAGTCACGCCGCCGTACGTTCCGAGCAAGGAGTTCAATGGCCGGCCCCGTGCGACCTCGTACAGGACGGCGAGGACCGTGCCCACGATCAAGACGCACCAGATGACTGCGTACGTCCTGATCGACCCCACGAATGTGCGCACCCAACGGGTGCGGGGAACGGCGAGCGTTTCGGCGAGAGAAACCAGGAGCAATGTCGTCACGAGTGCCGGGCCGAAGATCGCCGCCTGGGCGCGCGTCTCGAAGGCGAGCAGGATCGGCACGAAGACGAGAAGCTGTCTGAACACCGTCGGACGCTCGAGCGCGAGCACGATCGCGAGCGCCGACGCCATCACGAGCGGGAAGAAAGCGTTCTCCGTCATCACCGCGGCGGAGTACGTCATCGACGGGATTGCCACCGTGAACACGGCGGCGAGGAGAGCCCACCAGCGGCTGACGAGTCGCCGGGCGAGGAAGTACGCCGGCACGCTTGCCAGAGACATCAGCAAGGAGTTGATCGCCCGGACGGCGTCGTAGGCATGCCGGACGTTGTCGAACAGCGCATAAGCGGGTGCGATGAGCGTTGGGTAGACCGGCCCGAAACCGTGTAGGCCGGGAACGCTCCGGATTGCAAAATGGCCGGTCCGACCGAGCGACCTGGCGAGATCGGAATACTTGAGCTCGTCGTCGAAGATCCACGGGGCCGGGTTACGAATGGCGACGAGGAAACGCGCCAGCGTCGACACGGCGACCAGTGCTGTCAGCAATGCCCACGTCGGCACTTCTTCTGCACGAGCACGGGCGGCGACCCACGCTCCCGGGCGATCGCCGGCGCGAGCTGCGGTCGTCATCCGTTGCTTGTCCGGGCGAGTGCGCTCAGGTCGGGCGACGAAGTCCGAGGATCGAAAGCAGGAACGAGGAGAAGAAGACCTGAATGCCGACGATCAGCAACGTCGCCCCGAACAAGGCGAGCCGCGTTTGGGACAGTGCACCGGCGCCACTGGCGATCCACTTGCCGATGATTACACCGCCGAGCGCCAGACCGGCGATGATCAGCGCCGCCCCGGCGAGCAGCCCATGCTCGAGCTTGATGCGAGGCCGCATTCGCTGGAACCACACATCGTCCTCACCGAGGATGTAGACGCCGTACGCGCGAGCGCAGAGGCCCAAAGCCAGGATCTGCGTCCCGACGATCGTCAGCAGAGAACCGCCGATCATTGAATGGACGTCCCAGCTGCGCCCGAAGACGTTTACGTGGGCGAGGACCGTCGCCATGACCAAAATTCCGAGCCCGGTGAGGAACGCACCGGGCACGAAGAACAGGTGGGTCGGACTGTGAACGAGGAGGAAGCGCAGGTGCCTCCACCCATCGCGGAAGCTCGAGAGCTTTGACTCTCCCTCCCGAGGGTGGTACTCGATCGGGATCTGATCGATCGCGAGGTTCTCCTTCGACGCCCGGATCACCATCTCCGACGCGAACTCCATCCCGGTGGTCTGGAGGTCGAGCCGCGGAAGCACGTCGCGCTTCAACGCGCGCATGCCGCAATGCGCATCCTTGACGCCGGTACGGAAGAAGAGGTTGAGCGTTCCCGTTAGCACGGGGTTCCCGATGTAGCGGTGCAGCCACGGCATCGCTCCAGGCTTGATGTTGTCCATCCGATCGCCCATGACGAGCTCCGCTCCGTCCTCGAGGCGCTCGACGAACCGCGGGATGTCGTTGAAGTCGTAGGTCAAATCGGCGTCGGCCATCACGATGTAGGCGCCTCGGGCAGCGGCGAAGCCGGCGAGATAGGCGCTGCCGTAGCCCCGGCGTTGCTCGGGGACCACCCGAGCCCCCGCGTTCGTTGCAAGATCGGCGCTTCCGTCCGTCGAGCCGTTGTCGACCACGATCACCTCACCAGGAATCTCGTGGTCGTCGAGGACATTCCGGGCGAGGGTCACACACCGCTCGATCGACGCAGCCTCGTTGAGGCACGGAATCACGACCGAGACAACAAGCTCCCCGTCACGGGTCGTGCTAGGGGCAACTGCGGCAGACGTTTCGCTGACCGGCGTCATCGGCTAAAGGGTACGGCGTTTGCTCTCGGGCAGCCTTGTTCCTAAAGCAACCTTTACAACGACGGCGGTCGACAAGCCCGCTTCTGCGAACCTGCCGCGCGGAACGATGCGGATCTGCCTCGTCTACGACTGCCTCTACCCGTACACGGTCGGCGGCGCCGAGCGCTGGTACCGAGCGCTTGCCGAGCGGATCGCCGAAGCCGGGCACGACGTGACGTATCTGACGCTCCGCCAATGGCCGCGGGGAGCGGACCCCGGGGTGCCCGGTGTCGAGGTCGTGACCGTCGGGCCGCACATGCCCCTCTACACCGACGGCCGCCGACGAATCGTGCCGCCGGTCGTCTTTGGGGCCGGCGTGTTCCTGCACCTGCTCCGGCGAGGCAAGCGGTACGACGTCGTTCACACGTCGTCGTTCCCGTACTTCTCGCTGCTCGCGGCGGCTTCGCTCCGCCGAGTGCTTCACAGGCGGCTGTTCGTCGATTGGCTCGAAGTCTGGACACGCGAGTACTGGCAGGAGTATCTCGGCCGCCTCGGCGGGATCGGTTGGCGGGTTCAGAGGCAGGCGGTTCGCACCAAGCATCGCGCCTTCTGCCTCTCGAGGCTCCATGCGGAACGATTGCGAGAGGAGGGGTTCGACGGCCCGATCACGATCCTCCGAGGCCTTTACTCTGGTGACGCCGAACGCCGCCCGCCTCGGGATTCGACGCCCGTCGTCGTCTTCGCCGGGCGGCACATCCCCGAAAAGCGGGTCACATCGATTCCGGCGGCTGTTGCGGCCGCGCGCAGCATGCTTCCGGAGCTGCGAGCGGAGATTTACGGCGACGGGCCAGAGCGGCAGGAGCTGCTGCGCAGGATTCGAGAGCTCGGGCTCGAGGACGTCGTCGCCGCGCCCGGTGTCGTTCCCGCCGAGCAAGTCGCGGAGGCGCTCGGGACCGCGCTCTGCCTCATCCTTCCCTCGCGCCGCGAGGGCTATGGACTCGTCGTCGTGGAGGCGGCTGCGAAAGGAACGCCGAGCCTCCTCGTCGCGGGGCCCGACAATGCTGCCGCCGAACTGATCGAGGACGGCATCAACGGCTTCGTCGCCGAGGACGCTGCACCGGACACGATGGCGGCCGCCATCATTCGCATCCACGAGGCGGGCGAGGCACTACGCGGTGCCACAGCGGATTGGTATCGCCGCAACCAGGAGGCACTTTCAATCGATTCCTCCCTGGACAAGGTTCTCGCGGCATACGCCGAGAGCGCCGAGTGAAGGTCGGGGTCAACCTCTGCCACCTCGTTCCAGGCGAGACGGGCGGGACGGAGATCTACGCTCTGCGGCTACTCGAGGCCCTGGCGGCGCTCGATTCTGCACCTGATCTCGTCGTCTTTGCGCCGAGGGCCGCCTGCGAACCGCTCCGCCGGGAGCCCTGGGCCTCGTCCGCCGAGCTCGTGCCGCTTGGGTTCGACGCTAGAAGCCGACCGGCGCGCGTCGTCGCCGAGCAGACGCTGCTTCCGCGTGCACTCCGGCAGCGGCGCCTCGACCTCGTTCACAACATGTCCTCGTCCGCCCCGGTTTTTCCGGGTATTCCGCAAGTGACCACGATTCACGATCTCATCTACAAGCGGTTTCCGGAGACCCATGCAGGACTCTTCTCCTACGGCATGCGGGTCCTTGTCCCGCTCGCAGCCAAGAGGTCACGGCGCATCGTCGCCGTCTCCGAGGCGACGAAGCGCGACATCGTCGAACTGCTCCATGTCGACTCTGGCCGTGTCGACGTGACCTATGAAGGGCCGGGGATGCGCGAGGCCCAACCGGTTCCCGAGCAGCTACTGCGCGAACGGTTCGACCTCGGAACAGCCCCGATCGTGCTCACGGTTTCGGCGAAACGGCCGCACAAGAACCTCGAGCGCCTGTTCGAGGCGTTCGCACGAGTCACGCTCGAGACGCTCCCCGTCCTCGTCGTCCCCGGGTACGCGACCTCGTTCGAGCACGATCTGCTCCGGCGCGCCGAGCTGGCAGCTCCGGGCCGAGTTCGGTTCACGGGCTGGCTCGAGGACGATGCCCTCGAGGGCTTCTACCGCGCGGCGTCCTGCTTTGTCTTTCCATCACTCGCGGAGGGCTTCGGTCTGCCGGTGCTCGAAGCGCTGGCGCGCGGAGTACCAGTGGCGTGCTCGAACGCATCGTCGCTCCCGGAGGTGGCCGGCGACGCGGCGCTGTACTTCGACCCGTTCGACACCGACGCGATCACGAGGGCCATCGAGCGGCTGCTGGGCGAGCCCGAGCTTCGGCAGCGCCTCGCCGCAGCCGGACTGGAACGCGCGCGGTCGTTCACGTGGGAAGCCGCTGCGAGCCGAACGCTCGAAACCTATCGGCGGACGCTCCTGTGACCCTGCGAATCGGGATCGACGCCCGCGCAGCCACCGAGGTGCCGGCGGGACGTGGACGGTTCGTGCGCGAGCTCCTCCGCGCCCTCGCAAGACTGGATGCGGAGCATGAGTACGTGCTCTACGCACGAGAGCCATGGTCCGACGAGAAGCTCGATCCCCGCTTTCAGTGGGATTTGCTCGACGCGCCCGATCCGCGTTGGAACATTCGGGTCGGCCTCACCGCACACCGAACCTCGGACGTCTTCTTCTCGACGAACAGCTACCTGACCGCCTGGTTCACGAGGAAACCAACTGCGCTAAACGTCTTCGACATGATCGCCTGGGACGCGCCGGAGAGCGCACAGAAGCGTGCGGCGAGAATCGAACGGCTGACGCTTCGGCGCGCCTTGCGCCGCGCTGAACACGTCTTCTGCAACTCCGAGTCGACGCGGAGCGACCTGCTGCAGCGGTACTCGTGGGTGTCCGCCCGGACCTCGGTTGTTCCACTCGCCGCGGACGAGCAGTTCGGCCGCGAGATCCCAGAAACGACCATCGACGAGGTTCTGCGGCGGCTGGAACTCGACCAGCCTTTCGTTCTTGCGACCGGAACGATCGAGCCACGAAAGAACCTCGCGCGGCTTATCGACGCTTTCGCCGCACTCCCCGGCGAGGTGAGACGAACGCATCTGCTCGCTTTGGCAGGCCCGCGGGGCTGGGCAGACGAGCAGATCCTCGAGCGGGCCGGTGAGGACCGGGAGAGGGTTCGCGTCCTCGGCCGGGTTTCCGACACGGACCTCGTCGCCCTCTACCGCTCGTGCGCGGCGTTTTGCTACCCGTCTCTCTACGAGGGCTTCGGCTTACCCGTCGTCGAGGCAATGCGGGCGGGGGCTCCTGTCATCACGTCGAACGTGTCGAGCCTTCCCGAGGTCGCCGGCGAGGCTGCCGAGTACGTCGATCCAGCTTCCGTGACCGAGATCTCCACGGCGCTCGCGCACGTGCTTACCGACGCACCCCGGCGCGACGAACTTCGGCGTCGCGGACGGGAGCGGGCAAAGACGTATTCGTGGGACGCGACCGCAGCGGCAATGCTTCGTCAGCTGGAGGAACTCGGCGCCAGGACGCGCTCGTAGGCGGCGGCCAGTCGATCCCCCGCCGCCGCGGTCGAGTAGAGCTGCACACGAGCTCGCGGATGCTCGACCCGCTCTCCCGGAGGCTGAGCCAACGGCCCGGCTGCGAGTTGGCGCGCAAGCCCGATCCAGTCGCCCGGCGTGAAGAAGACGCCCGAATCCCCGACCACCTCCGGAATCGCTCCCGAGCCGCTCGCGACGATCGGCAGGCCGGCTGCCATCGCTTCCGCGAGGACAAGTCCGAACTGTTCCTCCCAGAAGCATCGGGGCGGATCGCCGAGGTAGACGCTGCAGCCAGCGGAGGACAGGCTCGCCAGCACCATGCAGGAAGCGCGGGCATAGAGCTCGGGCATGTCGGCGTAATCAACAGCGCCGAACTCGACGCGATCGCCAATGCCGAGCTCGTGCGCGAACGACTCGAGCCGTCCGCGCTCGGGACCGCTGCCGACGACCAACAGCCGAGGACGGACGCCTGCGGGTGCCGGAACGACGCCGCGCTCGAGAGCGGCGATCGCCCGCATCACGTCCTGGTGCCCCTTCTCCCACACGAGCCGCCCGGGAGAGATCAGCACGTGCTCGGTCGGAGGCGGATCGGGCCTGGCAGCCGCTTCGAACCGATCAAGTGCGACTCCAGGGTAGGAGACGAGGATCCGGTCGGGGTCGACGCCCTCCAGGATCAAGCCGTCTCGCGCCCGCTCGGTCGCGGCGAGGAAGAGATCGGCGGCAGCGAGCGTCTCGCGGCGATACTCGCGCGCATGTCGATTCCTGAACGTGTTCAGGAGCGGCAATGTCTCCCAGATCGTGGCAACGAGCTTGAAGCGATGTCGAGCCTTCCGCCGCGCTACGTCGGCCGTGAACCAAAACGAGAGCTCGGCAGCATGGACGATGTCGGCGTCCGCGAGCGCATCGTCGATCCGCAGATATCGCTCGCCGACGACCCCGGCAACGACGTCACCGACACGGCCGCGGGGCAGAAGATCACGAACGGCGCGCACACTCTGGACGGGAAGCGCAACCGCATCGGTGTCGAAGATGTTCTGCCGGGTCTCGAGATAGCGGATGTCGAAGCGGTCGGAAAGCCGCTCCCACGCCTGAAGATCCCATGGGGCAACGAGATGGCCCCTGACGAGGACGACACGCGGTCGATCGCTCACTGGTCCTGCCCGCCCCACGCCCAGAGCACTCCCTGACCGGATCCGTAATCCGGACCGTCAGCGATCTCGAGACCGGTCCGCCGCAGCAGCTCGACGGCCTCCGCACGCGTTTCGGGCCCGGGTGACATGTAAGGATGAAACTCGAGCACGACCGCGGCCGGACGGAGAGCTGCGAAACGCGGGTCGCTGAGGATCGCCCACTCGCCACCCTCGATGTCGATCTTGATCAGGTCGGCCCCCTCCAGATACGGGAAGACGTCGAGCGCAGGAACGGTCCGCGCCGCCTCGCCTTCCGCGATCCGAGACACCGATCCGCCACCCGCCGTGAAGGGGACAGTGCCATCGTCGGTCGACGCGGCTGCAGGCACTACTTGCCACGTGCCCGTGCGGTTGTTGAGCGAGACGCAGCGCCGGAAGACGACGAGATTTGCCGGGTCGGGCTCGAAAGCAACGATCGCGGCCTCGGGAAACGAGCGGAGCACCCAGAGGCCGAACAGGCCGATGTTCGCCCCGAGGTCGACAGCCACGGGCGGCCTTCCCAGCGCCTCGAGCGCAGCGCGCACAGGCCGCGGGAACTCGTAGTCGCGTTTGTAGAAGACCTCCCCGAGGATCGCAGCGTCAGGTGTCCCGTGGCGGATGAGAACGTCGAAATCGCCGTCCCGCAGGCGGTAACGGCCGACGCGGCCGGGAGCCAGCAGCTCACGCAGCACGAAGCGAGACGAGCCGCGGACGACCGAACCTCGCAGCACCGTTGCGACCAGCGGCTCGACTCGCGGATGCTTCAGGAAGCCGCGGAGCGGCGGCGTCGCGGCAGCACGCCGCAGCCTGCCCACGAACGCGCTCACGGCTCGCCCTCGCGCCCAAACGCCAGCGCGGCCGCACGCCGACCGATCTGGCGGTACGTCTTCGCCAGTTCCGGGTCGCGTCGGCGAACCATCAGCGCTCGGATCGAGCTCGTCAACGCGAACGTCCCCCCAACGACGCGCTTCTGCCAACCGCCGAGGTAGCGTCCTGCGTAGCGAAGACTCCCGCCGTAGGAACGTTCGATGGCCTCACCGCGAGACAATCGGCGGGCGCTGTGCCCGCCGACGTGCTTGAAGACGGCGGTCGGCACGTAGATCACGTCGCCGTGCGCACAGAGCCGCCTGGCGAGGTCCACGTCCTCGTACCAGAAGGAATAGCCCTCGTCCCAGCCGCCGATCGTCTCGAACACTTGGCGTCGTACGAGCAGACACGCGCCCGGCGGCTGATCGACGACGACTGTCGTGTGCTCATCGAGCGGATGCCGCAAGGGCCCTCCCGTCCAGGGATTCCGCGGCCAGACACGAGGCAGGCCTGTGAGCGACGCAACAAATGTCGCCGCCGTCGGAAACGGTTTGGGCTGATACTCGAGCTGAGTCGATCCGTCGTGAGGGTTGACGAGCCGGCCTGCAGCGGCAACCGCGCGAACGTTGCTTTCGAGCGCGCGCTCGAGCTCTTCGATCGATCCTTCGGTCGCCAAGACGTCGTCGTTGAGAAACAGCACGAGCGGTGCACTGCCTTGCTCGGCTCCGCGGTTGAAGGCTGCGGAGAGTCCAAGCGGCTCGGTCAGGCGGGCGACGTCTGCTGACGGAAAGGCGTTGCCGACGGCTTCGTCCGTGCCGTCCCGCGAACCGTTGTCGACGACCGTGATCGAGGCAATCCGCGGGCTCTCCAGCTCGGCGAGGCAGGCGAGCACCATCTCTTTCGAGTCGGCTGTCACGACGACGACGTCGATCACGCGAGCTTGGAATCGCGCCGCGTCAAGGCCGTAAACGCTTCGAGGACTTCGGGAGGCACCGCCCGGAAGGCAAACAGGAGCACGACATAGGCGGCACCGACCGCTGCCGCGAGGGCAAGACCGGACAAGCCGGGGACGAACGCCAGGGTCGCCGCGACCCCTGCCGCCGCGCCGACCGGCAGGACAATCCGCAACGGGAGCCGCAAGGCTGCCCGCCTGAGGGCCACGAAGTACGCGACCGCGAGAGCGAACTCGCCGACAGTCGTTGCGATCGCCGCGCCCTTCGCGCCGAGCGAAGGAACCAGCGCCAGCGTCAGGACGAGGCTGAGGACCAACCCGAGGCAATTCGACACGAGTAGCGCGGTATGTCGGTGCAACGACAGCAGGACATAGGCGAACGCGACGGCGAGGAAGCTGCCGAGAATCGCCGCCGCCTGGATCTGCAACACGGGCACCGCCGGCCCGAATCCGGGACCGGCGACGACGTCGATCGCGAAGCGGGCGCCTGCCGCAAGCGTGAGCGCAACCCCGGCGCCCACGATCAGCGACATCTCCCAGACTCGGGCCGAGGCGTATTCGAGACGCTGCCGGTCGTCGCGGGCGGCCCGTGCGAGAACCGGGAATGCGGCGCCGACGATCAGCAGCGGGACGTTTCCGAGTACGGTGAAGATCCGGAAAGAGGCGCCGTAGTAGCCAGTCTCCTTCGCCGTCCCCACGAGCGAAGTGACGATGACCGTGACCGAGACGTAGATTGTCCCCACCGCCGAGGCGGCGACGTACGCGAACGTCGTCGAGGTGATCTTCCGCCACTCGGTCCGTCCGAACCTCGGCATGAACGGCGCGTCCCGTCCGACGAGCACGAGCGTCGCAAGTAGGAGGGCGATGCCCACGGGGATCGGAACGGCAAGGAACGGCAGCAACCCCCCGCCCGCGACAACAAGCAGGACGACGAGGGCGACCGTCGCTGCCTGCCTCAGCACCTCGAGCACGCTCGCCCAGCCGAAGCGCAGAGTCCCGATCAGCGGGATCCCCGCGGTCTGTTGGACAACCATCACGAGCAGGCCTCCGCCGGCGACGAGGACGCCCAGCGCGATCACCGAGGGGTAGGACGCGACCGCTGCGAAAATCGCTGCGACCCCGATGCCGATCACGGTGAGCGTGAGGCGAATCCCAAGCAAGTTCTGGAGCAACCGCTTCCGCTCGGTTCCTCCGAGCGTCGCGTACTCGCGAACCCCTAGGTTCGACATTCCGGCCTCGCTGAGCCCGGTCACGATTGCCAGCAGCGACGAGACGGTGACATATCTCCCCCAAGTCGTGAGACCAAGGTGCCGAATCATCAACGAGGCCGAGAGAACGCTCAGCAGGACGCCGGTCAGATAAGAGCCGGCTCGGAACGCGCTTCCCCGAATGACGCGGCCACCCGCAGTCGGCGTATCCAAGGCGTCGACGGGATCGATCCCCTCCGGCCCGACAAGGGGCTCGTCCGGCGTAGACGCTGCGCCAATGCGTTCGCCGGGCGACACCACAGGAGCTTGCCAGAACGTCCCGACCACGTCCGTGGACGATTCACCCATCGATGGCCCAGATACGATCAGGCGCCGGTGGATGAGGCCTCAACGCGTCGTCTGACCTCCGTCGGCATCAACGCGCTCTTCCTTCGACCGCAGATGGGCGGGATCGAGACGTATGTCCGCGAGCTCGTTCCCGCATTGATCGAGGCACGGCCCGACCTCCGCATTGTCGTCTTTGCCGCAGGCTCGGGCCGCGAACTGCTGGCTGAGGAATCGTGGGCCGATGCCGTCGAGATCGTTGACCACCCGATTGCGAATCGGCGATTCGCACGAGCGATCAGCGAGGTTGCGCTCGTCGGGAGGCTTGCATCGAAGCACCGCCTTGACGTTCTCCACAGCGTGGCCCTACTCGGCCCGCTTTGGACGAATGCTCGAAGCGTGGTGACTGTTGCCGACGTGACCTGGCTTCGTGAGCCCGCGTCGGTCGACACGACGACACGGCTCATTTGGCGGACGTTCGTTCCACCCGCAGTGCGGCGGGCCGCCAGGGTGATCACTCACTCGGAAGCCTCGCGCCGAGAGATCGTCGAGGATTTGCCAGTCGACCCTGAGCGAGTCGACGTGATCCCTCACGGCCCAGGGACATCAGGAGACGGCGCGTACACGCCTGAGCCGGAGCTCCGGACGCAGCTTCGACTGGGTGCAGGCCCGATTGTGCTTGCAGTCTCGGCGCTGAGCGCCCACAAGAACGTCGATACGCTCGTCGAGGCGCTGCCTGCCGTCGTGGAGGCTCACCCTGACGGGGTTCTGGTCGTGCCGGGCAATCGGACGGCCTACGGCGACAGGCTTGAAATGCTCGCGGACACCCTCAACGTGGGTCGCTCCCTCGTCTTGCCGGGCTGGGTTTCGGAGCCCCAGCTCGAAGGGCTCTACCGAGCAGCGGCGTGCTTCGCATTTCCCTCGACGCGAGAGGGCTTCGGGCTTCCAGTGCTCGAGGCGATGCGTCGAGGCGTCCCGGTGGCGTGCTCGGACGTATCCGCGATTCCCGAAGTCGCAGGCAAGGCTGCGATTTACTTCGATCCACGGCGTCCTTCCGACATTGCGAGGGCGCTGAATTCGGTCCTGACCGACCACGATCTAGCCACTCGACTGAGTGCCGAGGGGCGGAGGCGCGCTGCGACTTTCAGCTGGCAACGTGCCGCCGTCGAGACGATCGCCTCCTACGAGCGGGCCCTG